>Ga0209075_1003558_pt1 | contig 12879 bp, 16 predicted proteins | sample Stecom2011_FD_187523 | JGI IMG/M metagenome (GOLD analysis project Ga0209075, IMG submission 187523) | Agricultural soil microbial communities from Utah to study Nitrogen management - Steer compost 2011 (SPAdes) (version 2) | ecosystem: Environmental > Terrestrial > Soil > Agricultural land...
TATATTTGATTGAAGCAGAAGCTCTAGCCAACCATGACCAGGTTGAAACCGCTTGGCTACGCATCAATCAAGCGCTAAAACAGATCCCCGAAGACCCAAGCCTTTTGTACACCCGTGCGATGATTGCTGACAAACGTAACGACTTGGCACAACTGGAAGCCGACTTACAATTGATCATTGAGCGCGATCCAAATAACGCGATGGCTCTGAATGCACTCGGTTATACCCTCGCCGATCGCACTGATCGTTTAGAAGAAGCGCGCCAGCTGATTGAGCAAGCACACTTACTAGAGCCTAACGACGCAGCGATTACTGACAGCTTAGGCTGGGTCTATTACCGCTTAGGCGATTTGCAAAGTGCTGAGCGTCTGTTGCGCGAAGCCTTTAACGCTTTTCCTGATGCTGAAGTAGCTGCACACTTCGGCGAGGTGCTCTGGCAACTGGGTAAACGCAAGCAAGCCCAGCAAGTGTGGAACAAAGCGCTAAAAAGCCAACCTAACAACGCTGTCCTGCTCGAAACAATGCAGCGACTCTCTCAGTAGGAGTTATTCATCGATGCGTTTTGCTACTTTTTTACTCGCCAGCCTGCTGCTCACCCTCAGCGGTTGCAGTCGCTTCGCCACACAAGAGCAACTCTCTGGCAGCGGCCAAGCCAGCTCATGGCAGTCGCACAAGCAACAGATCACACCGGTTGACGCCTGGCAAATCAACGGCAAAATCGGCATTCGCAGCGAGAAAGAGTCAGGCAGCGCGGTATTATTCTGGCTGCAACGCCAAGACTACTTTGATATCCGCTTATCCGGCCCACTCGGTCAAGGTTCAACACGCTTAATCGGCCGTCAAGGTGCAGTCAGTCTAGAAATCGCCAATCGTGGCACCTTTCAAGCAACCTCTGCAAAAGAGTTGATGCAGCAACAGCTTGGCTGGAGCCTACCGGTTGAACATTTGCTTTGGTGGGTACGCGGCTTACCGGCGCCCTACAGCAAAAGCAAATTACAACTGGACAGCAACAGCTTGCTGGCCAAATTGGAACAGGACCAATGGCAGGTCGAGTACCTGAGCTACCGCACGGAAAACAACTTACAACTGCCAGAGCGCATTAAACTCAGCGGCGCCGGCTTGAACATCACGCTAGTCATCAAAGAATGGCAAGCACGGCAACTGGGTCAGTAACAACCATGCACCATACGACGTCAAACACAGCCCTGAAGCTGCCTAGTGCTGCCTCAGCAGAGCTCAGCCTACCTGCCCCAGCCAAACTTAACTTAATGCTGCACATCGTTGGTCGCCGAGCCGATGGCTACCATTTACTAGAAACCGTCTTTCAGTTTCTTGACTACGCCGACACACTGCATTTTTCTGCACGTGACGATGGCGAGATTATCTTGCACAGCACGATTGACGGCGTCGCGCACGATGACAATTTAATTGTCCGCGCCGCACGTTTATTGCAAACAGAGAGCCAATCCAAGCTGGGCGCGGATATTTGGCTGGATAAAAAACTACCGGTAGGCGGCGGAATCGGTGGCGGCAGCTCTAACGCAGCGACCACTTTAGTCGGACTGAATCATCTCTGGCAGACTCAATTATCACTGGAAAAACTTGCTGAACTAGGCTTAAGCCTAGGTGCTGACGTTCCAGTATTTGTCCTAGGGCGTGCAGCATTTGCGCAAGGTATCGGCGAAAAGCTGGAACCTGTCGATCTGGCAGAACCGTGGTATTTAGTGGCTGTGCCGCCTGTTTCGATCAGCACTGCTAAAATATTTTCCGACCCATGCTTGACAAGGGATACGCCTGTCACTAACATGCGCACCGTTCTCAAGCAAAGCGGTCACAACGATTGCCAAGCGGTAGTTGAGAAGCGTTACCCAGAAGTGCGTAATGCTTTGATCTTGCTAAACAAATTTGTTGAAGCTCGATTAACTGGAACTGGAAGTTGTATATTTGGGGGCTTCCCAAACGAACAACAAGCTGCTAAAGTAGCTACCCAGATTTCAGAGTCACTACCAAGCTTTGTAGCACAAGGGGCAAACATCTCGATGTTGCACCGAGCACTACAAAACTTATCTGAACACTGATGATAGACATTGTGAGAATGTAAAACTCTACAGGGGCGTCGCCAAGCGGTAAGGCAGCAGGTTTTGATCCTGCCATGCGTTGGTTCGAATCCAGCCGCCCCTGCCACATTACGAAACCTTCGTGGTTTCGCGTTGATCGCGAGACACGAAGGTTTTTTTCGTCAGGTCCACCCTCAGTAAAACAGGTACTGCGCGTGTCGAAGATGATGATCTTTACGGGGAACGCAAACCCCGATCTTGCCCGCCGTGTAGCAGGTCAACTGCATATACCGCTAGGCGACGCCTCCATCGGCAAATTCTCTGACGGTGAAGTCAGTGCGGAAATCAACGAGAACGTTCGCGGCAAGGATGTATTTTTAATCCAGCCTACTTGCGCACCGACCAATGATAACCTCATGGAACTCATTGTTATGATTGATGCATTCCGTCGCTCTTCAGCGTCGCGCATCACCGCTGTGATTCCTTATTTCGGTTATGCACGTCAAGACCGTCGTCCTCGTTCAGCTCGTGTAGCAATTAGCGCCAAAGTGGTTGCTGATATGCTCTCTGGTGTTGGTGTTGACCGCGTATTGACTGTTGATTTACACGCTGACCAAATCCAAGGCTTTTTTGATATCCCAGTTGATAACATTTATGGTTCTCCGGTCCTGGTGGATGATATCCAAGGCCAGCGCTTTGAGAACCTGATGATTGTTTCCCCGGATATTGGTGGTGTAGTGCGTGCCCGTGCGGTAGCCAAATCACTGGGTGTTGACCTTGCCATTATTGACAAGCGTCGCCCGAAAGCCAACCAGTCCGAAGTGATGCATATTATCGGTGATGTTGAAGGCCGTACTTGTATCCTTGTGGATGACATGGTCGATACAGCCGGCACATTATGCACCGCTGCTAAAGCATTAAAAGAGCGCGGCGCGTCTAAAGTACTCGCCTATTGCACTCACCCTATTTTATCTGGCCGCGCGATCGAGAATATCGAAAACTCGTTGCTCGATGAGATTGTGGTTACTAACACTATTCCGCTGTCTGCTGCTGCTCAAGCCTGCCCGCGCATTCGTCAACTTGACATTGCCCCTGTAGTCGCTGAAGCCGTACGCCGAATCAGCAATGAAGAATCGATTAGCGCGATGTTCCGTTGAACAACGTGCAATCAACAACCGCCTAACTGATACTTAGGCTTTCACAACCCCGCTCGTCACTGGTCGCAAGTTGACGGGCGTTGTTGTTTTTTTGGAGAGATACACATGAGCGAATTTACTCTTAACGCACAAGCGCGTAACGATCTAGGGAAAGGTGCGAGCCGCCGCCTACGTCGTAACGCGAACTTAATCCCTGCCGTTGTTTACGGTGCGGGTAAAGAACCTGCTTCAATCAGCTTAGAAACTCGTGAAGTAGCTAAACTGTTACTCAACGATGCGGCTTACAGCAGCATCCTTTCGTTGAACATCGACGGAAAAAAAGAAAACGTATTGATCAAAGCGCTGCAGCGTCACCCAGCAAAAAGCTTTGTTCTACACGCTGACTTCATCCGCGTTGTTGCTGGCCAGAAACTAACTACTTTGGTTCCAGTTCTGCTGCTCAACGAAGACACTTGTGTTGGCGCTAAAACTGGCGGTGGTGATATTTTCCGTCTGGCAACAGAGCTGGAAATCACTTGTTTGCCAAAAGACCTGCCTGATGCAATCGAAGTTGATATGGCGAACATCAATGTTGGCGAAATCGTTCACTTAGCTGACCTGACCGCCCCTAAAGGCGTTGAGTTCACAGCTTTAGCGCACGACAACAATATCGCAGTTGCAAGCGTACAAGCTGCTCGCGTTAACGTTGAAGTCGACGAAGATCAAGATCAGCCTGCAGAAGCAGCTGAAGGCGAAGCAGAAGAGAAGTAATCTCGACTCGCTAGACCCGCAAGACAAGGAGCTCCCGTAGTGAATGCTGTGCAACTGATCGTCGGCTTAGGTAACCCAGGCCCTGAATACGACCAGACCCGGCATAACGCGGGGGCTTTTTTCGTTGAACGTTTAGCTTCAGCACAAGGTGTTAATCTCAGCTTTGATAAAAAGTATTTTGGCTTAACTGGAAAGTTCAGCTATCAAGGCCGTGATATTCGCCTACTGATTCCGACCACCTACATGAACCGTAGTGGTCAAGCCGTTGCTGCATTGGCCAATTTTTTCCGGATTAAACCTGAAGAGATTCTGGTCGCACATGATGAGCTGGATATGCCGCCTGGCGTATGCAAACTCAAACAAGGTGGTGGACACGGCGGGCATAATGGTTTGCGCGATATTATCGCCTGCCTTGCCAACCAAAATAATTTTCATCGTTTGCGCATCGGCATCGGTCATCCGGGCCACAGCAGCCAAGTCTCTAACTATGTATTGAGCCGTGCACCGCGCAGCGAGCAAGACTTAACAAACACCAGTATCGAATTCGCCCTTGGCGTACTGCCTGATCTTCTTGACGGTAATTTTTCCCGCGCAATGCAGCAGTTACACAGCCAAAAGGCTTGACTCTTTTTTCTCGAGGAATCCATCATGGGATTTAACTGCGGTATCGTGGGCTTGCCCAACGTTGGCAAATCGACCCTATTTAATGCCTTAACCAAATCAGGTATTGCTGCCGAAAACTTCCCTTTCTGCACCATCGAGCCAAACACTGGCATCGTGCCCGTGCCTGACCCACGCTTAGGTCCTCTGGCAGAAATCGTCAAACCAGAGCGCGTACTACCGACAACGATGGAATTTGTTGATATCGCAGGCTTAGTGGCCGGGGCATCAAAAGGCGAAGGCTTGGGTAATAAATTTTTAGCGAATATCCGTGAAACCGATGCCATTGCTCACGTTGTGCGCTGCTTTGAAGATGAGAATGTGATCCACGTTTCCAACTCTGTCGATCCAAAACGCGATATTGAGATCATCGACCTTGAATTGATTTTTGCCGACCTCGACAGTTGTGAAAAACAACTGCAGCGCGTGACCCGTAATGCCAAAGGCGGCGATAAAGAAGCGGTTGCGCAAAAAGCCTTGCTTGAGCAGCTCATTGCTCATTTCACCGAAGGTAAACCTGCTCGCGCCCTACTCAAAGGCTGGAGCGCTGATGAAAAGCAGATCGTTCGTGGCTTTCATTTACTCACCAGCAAACCGGTAATGTACATCGCCAACGTCGCAGAAGACGGCTTTGAAGATAACCCACTGCTGGATATCGTCCGCGCGATTGCCGAGGAAGAAGGCGCACCTGTGGTACCGGTGTGCAACAAAATTGAAGCCGAAATTGCCGAACTCGATGATGGTGAGGAAAAAGATATGTTCCTTGAGGCACTTGGCCTTGAAGAGCCTGGCCTCAACCGTGTGATTCGGGCAGGCTATGAGCTGCTTGATCTGCAAACCTACTTCACCGCCGGCGTTAAAGAAGTCCGCGCTTGGACCACTAAAGTTGGCGCAACAGCTCCACGCGCAGCGGCTGCGATCCACACTGACTTTGAAAAAGGTTTTATCCGTGCAGAAGTGATCGCTTACGATGACTTTGTACAATTCAAAGGCGAAGCCGGCGCTAAAGAAGCTGGAAAATGGCGTTTAGAAGGTAAGGAATACATCGTTAAAGATGGCGATGTCATGCACTTCAGATTCAACGTATAACCTCTACTCTGCCCTCTATCTAAACGCTTATGCCGCCAATGAGCTAAGCGTTTAGATAGTTTTCACAATCTACTTACTATTCCTTTGAAGACTCCTGCAGCGCTTGATCAATGCGCTCATGGCTGTAAGTAATTTCTGTTTTACCATGCGCTGCCGGCTTACCATCTGCACCTATATTGACGAACACCATGCGATCAATAGTGAGAATGTTTTTATGGGTGATCTTATTACGCACCACGCAACGCATGGTGATCGACGTGCGACCAAAGGCCGTTGCAGTAATGCCTAATTCGATAATATCGCTTTGCTTGGCTGAGCTGACAAAGTTCACTTCAGAAATCAGCTTAGTCACCACGTTTTGATTGCCCAGCTGCACAATCGCATAAATCGCCGCTTCTTCATCAATCCAGCGCAATAAACTGCCACCAAACAAGGTGCCATTGGGATTTAAATCTTCTGGTTTAACCCATTTACGCGTGTGAAAATTCATACAGCCTTCCCCTTGCTTGAAGAGTGCATCGCACACCCACGGCTATTCGCGAGTCCTGCAGGGCACTATAAATAATGTTTAACGCTATAAGTCTACATGATTACGCTGATAGACCTCAGCCCCCATCGCGGTAATTTGCCCCTCAATAAGCGCATCAAAGGGGCGTAGCAGTGGACTAAAATCAAACTCTGGCTCTAGCGCAGTTAATGCATAGGTAACCGCCTCAACAGTGGCTAACGCTTGTGCATCAGGAGCTTTGCGTAAACGGTAACGACTACTAAGCCCCGGAGCCAAAGTCACACGTGGTAAGGCGGCCAATAGCGGATTACAGTGCAAGATTTTGCGCGCCTTGCGCCATGTGCCATCAGGTACGATCAGTAACAAAGGCTGCTGATTATCTTGGTAAGCACTCAACTCTTGCGCCTGCTCACCAGGAAATAACACACAAGCGTGGTAGCCCGGTTGCTGTATATAGCGCTCTATATTCTCTATTGTTTCTGCAACAACCAACTGCGCATTTTGCAGACCTAGAGCGACTAGACGTGCAGTATTTAATGCATGCTTCACTTCGTCAGGATGCTGTATCAGCAACACACGGGTGCGACTCGGGAGATTGGCGATCAAGCTGCATAGGCAATGCGCCAGCGGCCTTGTGCAACGCTCACAGCGGGCTCTTGCCTTAGCTTTAATAAGCATAGCTGCGACTATTTATATGATAAATGATAAGTACAACCTCAAAAAATCAGTGTAAAGTAAGCAGATATTATATCTAAAACGTATCTATATCAGGAGTTTGCTATGCGTATGCTGCCCACCCTTACCGCCCTGTTCTGCACAGCTATTCTATCGCAGAGCATCAGTGCTGCAACCTCGCAAGATCAACTCAAGCAAGAAGCAGCAACGCTAATCCCTGCGTTTGCTAAACACCTAATGGACACCGTGCAGCAAGCCAAAGAAGACGGCGGCCCAGTCGCAGCTGTCGCCGCTTGCCAAACTCTCGCGCCTGAAATTGCCGATGAGCATAGCAATGCAAACTGGAAAATTGGTCGCACCTCATTAAAAACCCGTAACAGTGATAATGCCCCAGATGCATGGGAGCGCAGCGTGCTTGAGCAGTTTGCTGAGCGCGCCGCTAATGGCGAAGATGCAAAAACCATCAGCTACGCAGAAACCGTCAATGGCCAGTTCCGCCTGATGAAAGCCATACCGCTGCAAGAAGGCTGCTTAGGCTGCCATGGCAACGAAATTAAACCAGCCATTGCCGCTGCTTTAAATGAGAAATACCCAAATGACCAAGCCACTGGGTACAGCGTAGGTGATATCCGTGGCGCATTCACTTTGCGTCATCTTGGAGCACAGGACTAAGCACTCGCTCTTCCTCACCGCAGTGCGTCTTTTGACCTGACGTTTAAACAGTCTCCTCTATCCTTAACAGTCAACCCGTGTTGTTAAGGATAGGCAGGCGCAAACAGCTAAAAACTCGCAACAGATTTTTACCCACCGACCCGAACACCGTACACTGCACACAGACAAACCTTGAGTAGCGATATTAATCCGTGGACAGTTTAATTTACGAAGCACTTGGCATTGGCTTATTACTCGGCACCCTGCTCGGTCTCACCGGCGCAGGTGGCTCGCTAGTGGCTTTGCCCTTATTACTGAGTTTGCACTTACCGCTGCGTGACGCGGTCGGCGTAAGCCTTGGTGCAGTCGGTTTGTCGGCACTAATTGGGGCAATCGGTCGTTGGCGAGCAGGTGATGTACATCTGCTTCCTGTAGCGCTAGTAACCGCCAGCGGTCTACCCGGCAGCTGGATCGGTCAACAACTGGGGCAGCTGATCAGCGAGTTTTGGCTGGTACTGGGCTTTTGTGTCTTGGTGTTGTGGTCAGCATGGCGCATGTGGAGCAGCGCCAGCCTGCCCGAACAATCCGAGAAAAAACCGCTCAATCGCGGCATGCTGGTATTTATTGGCTTATGGGTCGGTGTGCTATCTGGTTTGATGGGCGTGGGCGGCGGCTTTTTAATTGTTCCAGCCTTATTGTGGTTCAGCCCATTGTCGATGCTTGCGGCAACCGCGACTTCGATGGCAGTGATTGCTCTGGTTTCTGGTGCAGGCTTCTTGATGTACCTTGGCTCAGCGCAACCACCACTGCAATTACTGGCAGGCTTAACCTTAGGCGGCGCGTGCGGCGTGCTACTGGGTAATAAGTTAGCCACTCGACTTGGCGGCCCAATGCTGCAACGCATCTTTGCCATTATGCTGCTATCTGTCAGTTTATCACTAGCAGCACAAAAGCTATTAAACCTGCCCGCATAACTCAAAACTCAGCGCTGGCTTATCCATCCCAGTACTGCCATTTGTCATTACCAGGTTATAAACGCAAGCTACTCTCACGCTCCCAGACACAGCGCACTTGTAACTCTTCAGCGCTAGGTTGGTGATTGTGCTGCTCGGATTCCCAACGAAAAGTGTGAGTACCATTGGTTTCAGTTTCTAAATGCACCACCGCACTGGCCCAGTACATACGCTTTAACAGATTTTCAAATTGCTGCATCCATACTGACCACTCATATTCAATGGAGCGATAGCTGCTACCAAAATGAATAATCTGTGATTGCGGCGCTAAACTTTCAAAGCTAGTGCAACTAAAAAGTTCGCGATGAAACAGCTCCCAGCCGTCACCTTCAGGCAGTTCTTGGATTGCTTGCAAATTAGTCATACTGCGTTTGCGCTGCTCATCGGCATCTGCCAATGACCAATCACGGATACAGCCATACACAATAGATTCTGACTCCACGCACACCTCCCATTAATCTGAGGCTGCGTTCTATCATGCTGGGCAGCGAAAACCAATCAGATCGAAGAAAACTTACTGTTTAACGAGCTTTTTGTGCAGATGTGCACAGTCTAACGGCCTTTTTATCTGTGCAATATCCAACTCTTAGCCTTGTATTAAAGGCGCGCAGGCAACTGAATCTCCACTCGCAAACCACCCAATGGACTGTCGAGTAATTGCAAAGTACCGCCGAGCGTCTCGACAATATCGCGCACTATACCTAAACCTAAACCATGCCCAGCACTTTGTTCATCTAGACGTGAGCCGCGTTTTTGCACCTGTTGGCGCTGGCTTTCTTCGATACCTGGGCCATCATCATCCACCCGTACGCAATAGTCGGTTCCGACCTGCTCAATACCAAGTTCAACACGACTGTCAGCCCACTTACAGGCGTTATCCAGCAGATTACCCAGCATCTCTAAAATATCGTCGCGCTCATAGGGCAAGCGCAAGTTGGCCGCAGCCTGCCAACTCAAAGTCAACACATCGCCATGCACACGATTCATCAATTGAAACAATCCTGGAAGCTCTTGCCCACACTCAAAAAACGCGCCCGGCAAGGCATCTCCAGATAAGCGAGCGCGGGTCAACTCACGCTGGATACGCTGCTCAATCTGCTGCAATTGCTCTTGAATCAGTGCTAACAGCTCAGGTTGTTTTTGCAGTTCTTCGCGGCGCAGCAAGCTCATCAATACCGCCAGCGGCGTCTTCAACGCATGACCTAAATTACCCAAGCCTTTGCGTGAACGCTGCAAAGTATCTTCTGTGTGCAGCAACAAACGATTGACCTGTTGCACCAAGGGTTGCAATTCAACCGGCGCATCCTGTTCCAACTGGCTACGCTGCCCCAGCTGCAGTTGCTCGATTTGCACCCGCGCTTGCTCCAGAGGTTGTAAAGCTCGGCGGACTAAGCGCCACTGCAGCAACAAGGTCAGCAGCAAGGCCAAGATACCTAAGCCTCCTCCTATTATCTGCGCCTGCTGAAAGCTGATTAAGACCGGACTGTAATCATGCGCAACCGTGACTTTAATGTCGGTTTTATAACGCCGATATTGTCCTTGATAAATCAGTAACTGTTGTTGCTCTGGCCCAGGCCTTAGCTGCTCTGAAAACCCCATTGCTTGAACTTCTGGCAGCTCAAAATCCCACAACGAGCGTGAGCGCCAGCGCTGCTGATTGAACTCAATAATAAAATAGTGCCCAGAAAAAGGTTTTAAGAACACCGCATCATGATGGCGACTATTCAACTCAATCCCATCAGGCCCTTTAATTAACGCGGCCAACAAGCTTTCTGCTTGGGTTTGTAAATTGTCCTGCATGTGCTGACGCAAACCTCGGTCAACAATCCACAGCCCTGCCTGGGCCAGCACTAATCCGACGACAACCAGCAGCATCGCTAAACTAAAGGTCAGTTGCCGCTGGATTGAGTGTTTCACGGCTGCACTCCAGCACCCGTAAAGCGGTAACCTTGGCCACGGTGCGTTTCGATGACCGTGCGTCCTAATTTACGCCGCAGATGATTGACGTGCACCTCCAGTACATTGGAATCACGTTCTGTTTCGCCATCATATAAATGTTCAGCTAAATGGCTTTTTGACAAAATCTGTCCTTGATGCAGCATAAAATAACGCAACAAACGAAACTCTGCGCCGGTCAGCTCGATCTCTTGGCCTTGGCTATGTACGATTTGCCGTGCTTCATCTAAACCTAATCCGGCAGCCTGCAAATGATTTTGGTTAGCAAAACCATGGCTACGACGGAGCAAAGCTTGCACTCTTAAATACAATTCTTCTTGGTGAAAAGGCTTGGTTAGATAATCATCCGCACCAGCTTTTAAACCATCAATGCGTTCACTCCAGGTGCTGCGCGCGGTCAAGATCAACACCGGCGTACTGATTGCCGCTGCGCGCCACTGCGCTAACACTTCGAGCCCAGAGAGTCCGGGCAAACCTAAATCCAGAATAATTAAATCATAGGGTTCAACTGCGCCTTGATAAGCGGCATCGCGTCCGTCGGCCAGCCAATCAACCGCGTAGCCCAGTTGCTGCAGACCTGCGCATAACTCATCGGCCAAAGCGACATTGTCTTCAACCAGTAATAAGCGCATCAGTCATCCTCTTCGTCTTCTAACAACTCACCACTGCTGGCATCAAACTTCAGCTCGCGTACTTGGCCTTGGACAGTCAGCAATTCCACTTCATAGACATAGCGGCCGTGTTTCTCTTCAAGCTCCAACTCCAATAAGCGTGCTTTAGGATGTCGCTCCAAAGCACGCTCAATGAATGTTTGTGAAGACAGCACCTTGCCCTCTTTGCGTAGCTTTAAGGCCTGATCTTGGCTTAAGTCACGCGCAGACACCTGACTAACCACAGTCAGAAACAGTATCACTAGGCAGGCGTATCGAGAGCTTTTAAACATCAGTCATCCTGTTGGTTTTTCAGCACTTCAGCAGTTTTCGCATCCAACTCAATTTCCCACTTTTGGCCTTTATCATCGCGTACATCAACCTGGTAGATGTAGCGACCGTAAGACTCCTCAAGTTCAGTGTCCAGTATGCTTGCGTTCGGATGCTGTGCCAATGCGGCTTCATTGAGCTTATCGAAAGATAAAATCGCACCAGAGGTGCTCAGTTCAACAGTTTTTGCCGGGCTAACATCTTTAGCTTGAGCAACGCTTGCGCCCATCACTAATGCAGCTGAGATACAGATTGCAGTTAAGTTTTTCATGAGTATTGCCTCGTTTTAAAGTGGTTCAACACAAGATATTTTGTGCTGACACTGCATAAGCTACACCCGCCAACTTAACTGAAACTTAAAAAATAACTATTCTTGAATAGTAATCAACACTGCAGCCGCGCACTGAGCGCCAGCATTCCTGCTAAACTGCGGCCATTGTGATTAATTAACACGGACACCGTTGTGGAAATATTTAAAGAATTCACCTTTGAGTCAGCGCACCGTTTACCTCATGTGCCCCAAGGGCATAAATGCGGGCGCTTGCACGGCCATTCATTTCGCGTCGCGCTTTACCTAAAAGGTCCAGTCGATCCACATACCGGTTGGATTCGTGACTTTAGTGAAATCAAAGCGCTATTTAAACCGACTTACGAACGCCTAGATCACAACTATCTCAATGATATTCCAGGTCTAGAAAACCCCACCAGTGAAAACTTAGCGCGCTGGATCTGGGAAGCAATGAAACCACTCATCCCTGAACTTTCGCGGGTACGTGTTCATGAAACCTGCACCTGTGGCTGTGAATACAGCGGCGAGTAAGTCGTCAGTATCGACGTCCAAGCCATCATGGTTTGGACGCTTTCTGCGTATCTTCTTATTACTGCTATTACTACTGATTGCAGCAGCCATGGCGCTCCCGCATGCACTGCCTTGGCTACTGCAAAAACAAGGGATTGATTTCCATTGGCAAAACCCACAGTGGCAATACGATGGGTTCAGCGCCTCGCAGGTTCAACTCAATCTATCTAGCGATCATGCGCAGCCGCAATATCTGCAGATTGACAACCTGCAGATTGAATGGGCGTGGCAAGCGTTGCCAATCCAACGTTTACACGCCGCACGCTTAGAAGCTGTTTGGCCGATAGCAAGCAACGAAAACACCACAGAGCAATCAAGCTTCGCCTTATCTGCCGACCTGCTTAAATGGCTGCCACAACATATTGAACTGCAAGAAATTGACGCCAAGCTGGTTGGTCTCGGTCATTTACAAGGCACCCTCAAACTGCAAGCCAATCAGCAAGGCAAGCTGTGGCAGCCCAGTTTTATTCATAGCCAACTGACTTTAAAAGACCTAGACAGCTCTTGGTTAGACAGTATTCCCG
>Ga0209075_1003559_pt1 | contig 12877 bp, 10 predicted proteins | sample Stecom2011_FD_187523 | JGI IMG/M metagenome (GOLD analysis project Ga0209075, IMG submission 187523) | Agricultural soil microbial communities from Utah to study Nitrogen management - Steer compost 2011 (SPAdes) (version 2) | ecosystem: Environmental > Terrestrial > Soil > Agricultural land...
GAGCCCATCAGGGTGCGGTTACGCAGTTTGATAAAACCCAGATCCAGGGGTTCAAGCAGGTGCGGGTAGTTCTGGACACCAGGGGTGGCGGTCATTTCAACTCTCCTCATAGGGTAATCAGGCCGGGCTGCCAGCGCCCGTTGTTATAGGCCTACCCTACCCAGCAGACGCCGAACCAACAATATCCTGAAAGCACATTTCATTATCCTGAAAGAACACCGATAATACCCCCATGAACAAACTCTCTTTCCCCAGACAGAACTCACTGGGCGATATCAGCCTGCTGTATGTGTCGGTGCTGTTACGCGCGGCGGAAGCCGAAGGCGGTGATGTCCAGGCCCTGGCAAGCCGCTTTCATCTTGAGAACGCGGTGTGCCCGGCCCCCGAAGCCAGCATCAGCATTCCCCGGTATATGCGCCTGGGCCACGCTGCTATCGAGGCTACCGGCAACCCCGCACTCGGCCTGCGCACCGGCGCCCTCACCCGCCCAACCGACGCCGGCCTCGCCGGCCTTGCGGCCGAAACCGCCCCCAGCGTGTGCGACGCCTTTCGCTGTCTGGTGGGGTATTCCCTGCTCACCACCCGTAACTCGCGCGGCGAACCGTCTATGGACGAGGCCCGGCGCAGGGTTAACTTCTACTCGATCCAGCCCTATAACAGCTACAACTACTTTGTTGTGGACTCGGTACTGGCCGCCTGGACGCAACTGAGCCGCCATCTGACCGGCCGCTACGATGTGCTGGAGCGGGTGTGGATCGAATACCCCCCGACCGGGCAGGATGATGTGTTCGAAAGCTGGTTTCGCTGCCCTGTCGAGTTCGGTGCCCCGGTCAACGCCCTGCGTTTTAAAGAGAGCGTATGGAAGCAACGGCCCGCCCAGGCTCACGAAGGCATGCACGACAAGCTGAAAAGCTGGTGTGAAAAGGAGTTGCAACAGATTCGCCGTGGCTGGAGCGTTGCCGACAAGGCGCGCTACCTGCTGACCCCGATGCTGCGTGGAGAAACACCCACACTGGATGCCTTGGCCGCCAGGATGGGCACCACCGCCTGGACCCTGCAACGACAACTGGCTGAAGAAGGCACCGGTTTCCGGCAACTGTTGGACAGCACGCGCCAGCAACTGGCCGAGGAGTATCTGAGAGAAACCGAGACATCCCTTGCAGAAATTGCCTGGCTGCTGGGATTTTCCAACCCGCCGGCGTTTCACAAAGCATATCAGCGCTGGCACGGCATCAGTCCGGGCGAACAGCGTAAGAAACTCAAATCAGGGAATTAAAAAAAGAGGCACTGCAAGAGGAAGATAAATGGCGGAGCGGACGGGACTCGAACCCGCGACCCCCGGCGTGACAGGCCGGTATTCTAACCAACTGAACTACCGCTCCGCGCGGATTGCCTGAGCAGCCTTGCGACTCCTCGGTGACAACGAGGGCGAATTATATAGAGCCCCCGGTGTATGTCAACGCTTTTTCAGAACTTTTTATGTTTTTAGTTGAAGCCTCCTGTTACAGGGCATCCACCATCACATCTTTGGTCTGGGCAGTCTTGCGATATTCGATGGGCGTCATACCGGACCAGCGCTTGAAAGCGCGATAGAAGGTACTGGGCTCGGAGAACCCGGTCAGGTAGACGATTTCATCAATGGACTCATCGGTGGTCGCCAGCAGCTGACGAGCCAGCCGGTAACGAAAGTCCGCCAGCACCTGATTAAAGCTGGTCTCGGCCTCTGTCAGCCGGGTACGCAGTGTCCGGGGCTTGATGCCCAGGCGCTCGGCCACCGCATCCAGTGTCACTTCACCGCTGTCCAGCAGCTCGGCAATGATACGTTCCACCTGCCCTACGATGTCTTTCTTTTCGAGCTTTGCCACCTGTTCACTGGCAAACCTCTCATGCAGGGCGAGCAACTCGGGCTCGGCATGGGGCGAAGCGTAAGAAAGGATCTCAACCGGAAAGTAGAGCCGGTTTTCTTCTGCCCCGAACACCACCTCACACCCGAGTACTTCCTTCACGTGGTCCATACCCCGGTCCCGCTGGTGTTCAAACTCAATACGCGAGGGGTAGAACCGGTCGTCGGTGATCGACCGGAAGAACGTAATCAGGCCCTGCACAAAGCATTCATTGAAGTGTCGCAGCCGGCTGACTTCTTCAGAGGCAGCGTCCAGCACCATACAGGCTTCGTCACCCTCGACAAAAAAGTCCGTGTTGGCGGCATCGCTCAGCAGGCGCTGGTACGCCTGAGCCCGCCGCAGGCCTTCGCCAAACGTCGAACTGCTCAGAAACAGATACTCCAGCACCTGGCCTTTGTAGGCCGGCAACATGGGGCCCAGGTGAAGCCCGATATCTTTATCTCCGGACACCTCTTCAAGAGCTTGCCAGAAATACAGCTGGGCGTTGTGGGGAGTTCGAAGCTGGTCGGTGTAAACGTAGGTTTCGTCAACACCCAAACGGTTGAAGAGAGCATCGGTATCAATGCCCTTTTTCTTCATCGCCTCATAAATCAGGCGCAACATCACGCCCGCATCACGTAGTTCCTGCATAGAGTCCCGCTTTTTATTTATCATTTACCACTTTGACCGGCCGGACAAGGTCCGAGGCACGCCGGGTCAATGCCACTTCTGGTCGGGTTTGCCAGACTTTCGTCGTACATTAGAGCATATCGGGCCACGCACGCACAGTTGTAACTGACACCATTTAACAATCGGGAGACTGCCTTGATGCCGGATTCACTGGTTTACCACAGCGCACCACCATCCTTGCTGCCGCTTTACGGTAAGGCCCTGCTACCCAAACAGGAAAAACCCGGAGAGCACACGCAGATCCCCGAGTTGCAGGCGGACCTCCTGGGCGTGGCCAGCAACAGCCCGGCACTCCGGGAATACCAGCGCATCTGTGGTTTCAAACCGGGTACTCAGCTTCCTATTACCTGGCCTCACATTCTCAGTTTTCCGCTACAGCTGAAGCTGCTGACCGAGAAATCGTTTCCGTTGCCCCTGCTGGGGCTGGTACACCTGCGCAACAGCATCACCCGACACCGCCCGTTGCACAGCGGAGAAAATCTGGACCTGCAGGTACGGCTAGGCAATCAACAGCGCACCGATAAAGGCATCGAGTTTGATCTGATCAGCCAGGCACGGGCTGCCGGCACTCTGGTATGGGAAGAAACCAGCACCAACCTGTACCGCATCAAGACCCCGGCCCAGACCGCCAGCGCCAGAACCCGGCCTGAACTGGAGCACTACCCTTTCTCGGAGGTGATCCGGGCGCCGGAGAATCTCGGGCGTGCCTATGGCAAGGTCTCCGGTGACTGCAACCCTATCCACATGTATGCGCTGACGGCCAAAGCTTTCGGCTTTCCCAGGGCGATCGCCCACGGCATGTGGAGCAAGGCCCACGCTCTGGCATTGCTGGAACAACAGGAAGGGTGGCAACAAGGGCCGGTTGAGGTCAGCTGCCAGTTCAAGAAACCGCTTTTCCTCCCCGGCACCGCACAACTTAACTGGCGCCCGGGCAAAGCAGGGTGGGATTATCAGATTCTGAATGCCCGGGGCGACGCGCCGCACCTGAGCGGGCGCATCCGTTGGCTGTCCTAGCGGCTCAGCGCTCCGCAGGCGCGCACGCCGCGCCCTCGGCTCCGGCCATGGGCAGGATAAACCAGAAACAGGCACCGCCCTGCTCCGGCCGCTCATAGCCGATATCACCACCCTGGGCATGAATCAATGACCGGCAGGTAGCCAGGCCAATGCCCATGCCATCCTCTTTGGTGGTGTAGAAGGGATGAAACAGCTTGTCTTCGGCGTCTTCGGGCACGCCTACGCCATGGTCGCGCACGTCTACCCGGACGCACTGCTCACCACAGAGCCGCGCCGTCACCTGCACAGGCTCGGAGGAGCCCGCACTGCGGGTCGCCTCCAGCGCATTGCGGATCAGGTTCAGTGCCACCTGCTGGACCTGGATCGGATCTGCCAGCACCGGAGGCAGGTCTTCCTCTACCCGGACCTCAATGCCTCCGTCGTTGTTGCGCATATCCACTTCTGCAAACTGACGGGTGTCTTCCAGCAGCTCCGGTACCGATAGCTCTTCTTTCCCGGTAGCGGGCTTCTTCATGAAGCGGCGAATACGGCGGATAATTTCGCTGGCCCTGTGGGCCTGGGCATCGATCTTATCCAGGGTCTCTCCCAGCAGGGCGAGATCCGGCTCGCCCTTGGTCATCATCCGCTTGGAAACCCGGGCATAGTTGGAAATGGCGGTCAGTGGCTGGTTCACCTCATGGGCAAAGCCCGCAGCCATCTCCCCGACCGTAGTCAGGCGCGAGGTGTGCGCCAGCTGGTCACGCTGCTCCTGCACCAGCTCCCTGGCCTCTTCCAGTGCCCGTTCATTCTCAAGATCGGCGGTAATGTCGTAGAACACCACCACAGCCCCATGCAGTTCGCCATCGTCAAGCTTGGGTGTGGCGCGGTACTCAGCAGGGAAACCGCTGCCATCGGCCCGCAGCATACGGATATCCCGCTGGAACTCCGGCTCACCCCGGGTGCAGGTAGCCATCACAGGCAGGCTCTGGCGGCATTCGTCGGCCGTTGCGAAGTGCAGGTCAAAGAAATTCTGCCCGATCAGCTCCTCTACCGGCCGCCTGGCAATCTCCGCCGCCGCCGGGTTGGCAAACTCGATAACGCCGTTTTCATCCAGGCCGTAGATGCCTTCGCGGATGGAATTAAGGATGCGGGCCTGATCACCCTGCAGCTCGCGGTTTCTGGCTTGCAGCTCACGCTCAAGCCGGATAACCCGGGCATGGGTTTTAACCCGGGCGATCACTTCCTGGGACTGGAAAGGTTTGGAAATATAGTCCGCACCGCCCAGCGAAAAGCCTTTGACCTTGGCCTGCAGGTCGTCCAGTGCAGACAGAAACACCACGGCAATATCTGCGGTTTCCGGATCTGCTTTCAGGCGGGCACATACCTCATAGCCATCCATCTCCGGCATCATGATATCGAGCAGGATGACTTCGGGATGGTGCCGGTGGGCCAGGTCCAGCGCCTTCTCACCTTCGTTGGCAATGAGCAGACGATAGCCTTTGTCTTTCAGGGTCTCATAGAGGACTTTCAGGTTCTGCGGGTTGTCGTCAACCAGCAGAACCGTTACCTCAGCGTTCTCACAGACAGCTTCAGTCATAGAAACAGGACCGGTTAGATACGTTCGGGCATGATGAACACAGCAACCGGTTTAGTCGATAAGGTCCTTTACGGACAGAACCATACGAACCAGGTGCGCGAGGGAATGCGTACCCATTTTATGCATAACGCGGGAGCGGTGTATCTCTACAGTACGCTGGCTGATCTCCAGCTCGATGGCGATCACCTTGTTGGCCTGGCCACCGATCATGCGCTCCATGATCTCGGTTTCACGGGGCGTCAGGCTCTTTACACGACGAATGATTTCCTGTTTTTCGTCCAGGCTCTTGCGCTGCTCCTGATCCTGTTTCAGGGCGGCCTCTATTTTTTCAAGCAGGGCCTCTTCCCGGTAGGGCTTCTGGATGAAGTCTACAGCGCCTTCTTTCATGGCGTCTACCGCCATGGGAACGTCACCATGGCCGGTCACGAAAATGATCGGGAGGATGGAGTGCTTTTCGTTCAGTTTCTTTTGCAGCTCCATACCGTCCATACCCGGCATGCGGATATCCAGCACAATGCAGCCGGCCATCTGGTCCGAGTAATCCTTAAGAAAAGCGTTGGCGCTTTCGTACGGCTTTACCGGCTTGCCATCGGATTTCAGCAGCAGCTCCAGAGAGTCACGGACGGCTTCGTCATCTTCGACTACGTACACGGTTTGCTGGATATCAGTCATGGATCTGTATTCTCCTGTCCGTTTTATTATGGCCCCGATCAATGGATGGACGGGTCTTTGTGCTCTTCCCGCGCGTGCTCCTGGCGCTCATGTTCCCGCATTGTTTCAAGCCGTTGCTGAATAATGCCAAAAACACTGTGCCTGGGATACCGGCCTCTGTCATTTACCTTGCCGGCTGGTTTCCCCAGCAGGAGCGTCACCGCTTCTTCCACGCGGGTTACAGGATACACCGCAAACTTGCCGTTGCGGGCCGCCTGAATCACTTCGTTGTCGAGCATCAGGTTCTGCACGTTGGTAACCGGGATGATGACCCCCTGGGTGCCGGTCAGGCCACCTTTGAGCTCGCAGGTGGCAAAGAATCCCTCAATCTTTTCATTAACCCCGCCGATTGGCTGGACCTCACCAAACTGGTTTACTGAACCAGTGATGGCAAGATCCTGCCGGACAGGCACACCGGACAATGAGGAAATCAAGGCGACCAGTTCCGCCAGCGAAGCGCTATCACCATCCACTTCGCCATAGTTCTGCTCAAAGGTCAGGCTGGCAGACAGGTGCATCGGGTCCGTCACGGCAAAATGCGACGCCAGCCAGGAGCTGAGAATCATCACACCCTTGGAGTGGATGTTGCCTCCGAGCTTCACATCACGCTCAATGTCGATCACTTCGCCATCACCATAATAGCAGGTTGCCGTCACCCGGTTGGACAGGCCAAACTCGAAACCACCGGTCGACAACACCGACAGGGCATTTACCTGCCCGACACAGGTGCCCGTCGTAGTCACCAGCGTCGTGCCGTCCCGGATCGAATCATAGAACTCGTCCCGGATACGGCTGCTACGGTAACGGGCACTTTCCAGTGCCCGCTCCACGTGCACTTCGGTAATCTGCCGGGCCCCGGCCTGCCGGGCCCAGAAGTCGGATTCCCGCAGCAGGTTAACAATGTGGGCAGCATGCAGCGACAACCGATCCTGATGTTCTGCCATGCGGGCACTGTGCTCGATCACCCTGGCCACCGCCTTGGTGGTGCAATGCAGGAGCTGCTTTTCGGCCACCAGGCTGGCAATAAACTTGGCGTACTGGAGCTGGCTCTCGGGCGTGCGGTACATTTCATTCTCGAAATCCGCCGTTACCCGGAACAGCTCTGCAAACTCGGAATCATACTCCTCCAGCAGCATCCAGGTTTCCCGATCGCCAAACAGCACAATCTTGACATCCAGCGGCATGGCTTCCGGTTCGACAGAAATGGTGCCTGACAACGTCAGCTCACGCTCCAGGGAATTGATCTGCAGGGTGCGCGAGCGCAAAGCCCGCTTAAGACCATCCCATACAAAAGGCTGTTCCAACACCTTGATGGCATCCATCAGCAGGTAACCCCCATTGGCCTTATGCAGGCTGCCGGGACGTATCAGAGAGAAATCCGTGAACACCGTCCCTTTGTAGGTAACGGTTTCCACATAACCGAACAGGTTATGGTAGGTAGGGTTATCTTCCACCACCACCGGGACTTCATTGCTGGTTCTGTGCACCAGTACATTCACGCTGTAGCGGCGCGGTGTTTTCTTGTCGAGTGAGGCGTAGGCGATGGCCGCCTGCTCTTCGTCATCTTCAAGAAAAATGTCGAGATTATCCACCAGGTCTTTGCGTACCGCTTCGAAGTAGGCAACCACCTCCGGCAAGTCCTGATATTTCTGGACCAGTTCGTCGATCTGGTGGCCGGAAATGGTTTCCAGGGTTTCCTGATTCAGCGCCTGCTGCTTTTCCGCGTATTCCTGCTCCCAGTCCGCCAGCTTGCGTATAACCTGCCGCAGCCGCTTTTCGAGCGTGTTGATGACTTCTTCGAACTTGTCCCGCTGGGCCTGGGTCAACGCCTGGAAGCTGTCGGCGGTATGCGGCTCCTCGCCGTTCATCGCCACCAGGCGATAGCCACCGGGCGTGGTAATGGTGAGCCGGACTTTCTTGCGTTTGGCCTGGCCGGCGATTTTGTCGAGCGCGTCTTCCTGCAGTTTCACATAATCGTTTTTCAGCTGTTCCGCTCGCTCCAGGAAGCTGTCGCCCTCAAATGTCTGAGGGATCATTTTGACCAGCCGCGCCATCAGCTTTTCCATATCCTGCCTGAGCTGCGTGCCTTTTCCGGACGGCAGCTTAAGCAACCGCGGGTTGCGCGGCTCTTCAAAGTTGGCAACGTAGCACCAGTCGTGGCTTTGCTGCTGGGTATCCACGTGATGTTCCAGATAGCGCAGCATCATCGTGCGCTTGCCAAGCCCATTACGGCCAACCGCATAGACGTTATAACCACCATGGGGCATTGCCAGGGCAAACCGCACCGCCTCCTGGGCCCGGTTCTGACCGACGATCTCCGCCAGGGGCTCGAGTTGCCGGGTTGATTTGAAGGGCAGTTCTTTCAGAACACAGGCTTTATAGAGTTGGTTCAGCGGCAATGACTTCAAGGTTACTTCCCGTGGACATCGGATTGGATTGAATCGAACCCGCCATTGTAGTGGTTGGTTCCAGGCCTGTCGCCTACCAGCTCAGGATTTAATCATAGATCCGGCCAAATCGCCGGAATGAGAAGCGAATCACAAAACGCGGCCGGCTGATTCCCCAGGGCCTGAGCAAGGGCTACACTCTAAGGTCCGGTTCGGCTCCGGAGACAACAATGACAAGAAAAGACAGTGGGTAAAGAATGGCAGGCAAACCCAACGAGCGCCGTATCAAGGAACGCTTCCGCGCCAGTTGCCTGAGCGTACAGCTCAGCGAGCGGGGCTTTTTCGGCCGGGGGAAAAACCCGGTTATGGTCAGCTGTCTGGACATGAACCGTTACGGCATGGCCGTGCAGTGCCCCCGGTCCGTTGAGCCCGGGGCCCGCCTGTATCTGAATATCCGCGGCAAGTACATCCACGAGCCCCTCGTGGCCGCCCGCGTCGTGCGCTGTTACCCATGGCGCACAGGCTTCCGGGTAAGCCTGCAGTTCTGCTATTACCTCGACCAGAAGCGCTATTCCCGCGCCGTCGACAACGCTCTCTCCCGCATAGAAGGGTTCTACAGCCGCCTGGCCGGCTGAGCCTCTACCTGTTCAGACGGCCTTCTCAATCCACTGCCTCAGATCGTCAAGGCGCATCGGACGGGCAAAATAGTAGCCCTGGAAGATCTTGCAACCGTGCTGCTTGAGATAGCAGAACTGCTCCAGCGTTTCGACCCCCTCAGCCACTACGCTTAATCCCATTTCCCGTGCCAGAGTAATGACACCTTTGCAGACTGCGGCATCTTTGGCGTTGGTGGTGACATTATCAACAAAACTGCGGTCGATCTTGATTTTGTCGACCGGCAGGTCTTTCAGGTAGCTGAAACTGGAGAACCCGGTGCCAAAGTCATCAATATCTGTGGCAATCCCCATCTCGCTCAGGGCGTTGAGTATTTCAATCGCCCCCTGGCTGTCACGCATCAGGATGCCTTCTGTCAGTTCCAGTTCCAGATAGTGAGGGTCAAGGCCGGTTTCTTCGAGGATCAACCGGAGCGTGCTGAGGAACCCGGGGCGGTGGAACTGCAAGGGTGAGAGGTTAACCGCCATACGGCCTTTCAGCAGCCCCATGCTCAGGAGCTTGCTGGCATCCGTACAGGCCTGGGTGGTGATCCATTTTCCCAGATGGGCGATCTGGCCGGTTTCTTCGGCGAGCGCGATAAAGTCGGAGGGCGGAATCAGCCCCTTGCACGGATGCTGCCAGCGTACCAGCGCTTCGAGCCCGCAGAAATGGCCCTCGGCATTCACCTGGGGCTGGTACATCAGAAACAACTGCCCGGTGTTGAGCGCTTCCTGCAACTCGTTACGCAACACCACGCGCCTGGACAGATTCTCATCCAGATCATCGGAATAGACCTGATAGGTATCCCGCCCTTGCTGCTTGGCCTTGTACATCGCCATATCGGCTTGCTGAATCAGTTTTTCCGGCCCCTGGACCTGATCATTCAGCAGGCTGATGCCAATGCTGGCCGAAATATACAACTCGTGCGCTCCCACCTGGTGGGGGTCGGCGATCTTGTTCAGAATGCAGTTTGCGATATCGACCGCCTGTTCCGCATCATCAAGCTCCGTGAGCAGCAGAATGAACTCATCGCTCCCAAACCGGGCCAGAGTATCTTGCGGGCGCACAATCTGCATCAGGCGCCGGGCGATACTGATCAGCAAGCGGTCGCCCACTTTGTGTCCGAGCGTATCGTTGATCGGCTTGAACTCATCCAGATCAATAAACAGTACGGCCAGCTTGCCGTCCCGGTCTGCCGCTATCGCAACCTGTTGCGCCAGCCGCTCCTCGAACATCTGGCGGTTGCCCAGCCCGGTGAGAACGTCGTGCCTGGCCTGATAGGCGAGCCGGCGCTGCTGCTCTTTCTTTTCCGTTACATCGGTCATGATGGCGGTAAAGTGGGTCACCCTTTCGCCCTTGTCCCGCACCGGTGCCAGGGCAACGTGATTCCACACAGGTGTGTCGTCGGTACGGTAAATTTTCAGGGTGGTACTGGTGGAGCGCCCGTGGCGTACGGCATGCCGGAGGTCGGCCATACCGCCCGGTTCAGCGCCCGGCCTGGTGAGCTGCCTGATCGGCTTCCCGATCAGGTCGGCACGACTGTATCCGGCCATCCGCGCAAAGGCGGGATTGGCAAACACCACCGGCATGTCACGCCTGAGCACGTCCACCACCACAACGCCATTGTCGCTGGTCTCCAGGCTGCGCTGCAAAATGCGCTGGCTCTCCTGGCGCTGGCTGATCTCCAGAGCCTGGTCGCGCTGGATCTCAAACAGGCTCCGGCCGATGACCAGCAGATAGGTCATCAGCAACCCGAACACCACCAGCACTGGCGGCAGCATGCCCTGCAGGGAAAGCAACGGGGCAGGCCCGGCCAATGCACTGAGCACCAGCCCCGGGCCACCTGGCACAGGCACCAAAACCTGTTCATACACCTCATCCTCAACGAGGTGCCGTCCCCCGGCGACCGGCGAGATATAACTCACAGGCCCTTCCAGCCGAACACGGAAGTCGTGATAAAGAGCCGGCATGTTCAGATCAAGTAAAGTAGCCACGTCAAACACCGCGGCAACCGTCACATCGGCGGTATGCAGCGGCCGAACCAGCACCATTCCGGACAACGGATAGTCGCGATCGGGAAAAGTCCACCTGGCCCGCTCATCTGACGGCTCCACGTCGGTGGTCCTGACAGACATCAACAACCGTTCCAGCGCTTGCGACGTACGGCCGTGTTGCTGCAGCGCAGGCATACCGTCACGGAGTACCGTCAGGGCCTGGAGGGCGGGAATATCATTGAAGTATGACTGGATTTCGGTAGTAACCAGCTCGTCCGGAACCTTGAAGTCCAGCGACGCCCAGCGATTGGCGAGCCGGTCGATCAGCCCGGCAGAGGCGTGCAGCTGCAACATCAGCTCGCTGCTGTAATACTGAAGGGTGGAACGGGCAACCTGATGACGTTCCTGATGCGTACCCCAACTTGCCAGCACGGTCAGCATGAAGGTGGCAAGCGCTCCGGCTACGCCTGCGATTACCGCACTCTTTCGCAACAAAAAAGGCTTGCCGGGCCGGCGCCTTGCCAGCCACACGATGGCCACCCCACCGGCAATGAGCGTCAGCATACATTCAACAGACGTTACCCCCGGATGCACGGCAAACGGAGCCACCGGGAAGGCGTGGAAAACCAGCCCCCAGAGGCCTGTCTGGAGCACATAAAGGAAAACGACCAACAAACCAGCTTGCAGTCTTAGAGCACCCGGAGGCTGTGGCATAGTGTTACAGGGTTCATTCTGGAAAAAAGTTCGAGAATCCTAGCACTTACGTATCCACAGTTCCGTTGCGGGCGTGTTACATCTGTTACTCTTTGCAACGTATCAAAACATGCTGGCGCCTGGATTGCGATAGCATTATAAAGAGACGGAGTGTCCCAGACCATCCGGAACCATGCAACAGGCCACGCCACGGAGCCTGGCACCATGCCAGATCAGATGATACCCGCTTCCAGACCGGCGGCCATCCATAAACCCAACTCTTCGCACTGGCGGGCAAACTCTTCCCGGTACTCCCCGCGACACAGCAGAGGTTCCTGAACAAGCTTCCAGCGTAATCCGGTGGTGATGCTTTCAATCGCCCTGCGGGTGCCGGTGCCATCGTGACCGGCGCGGATATAGAAAGCGAACGGCAGACCCTGGGTTTTCTCAAGGCAGGGATAGTAACTGCGATCAAAAAAGTCCTTCAGGGCTCCGGACATGTAACCCAGATTTTCGGTGGTACCCAGGACAATGGCATCGCACGCCAGAACATCATCCGGGCCGGCATCAAGGGGTGCTTTGATAAGGACATCGATGGAATCAATGTCAGGGTGACGGGCGCCTTTTGCGACGGCCTCCCGGAGAGACAGGGTGTTGGGGGAAGGAGCATGAGCGACGATGAGCAAGCGTTTCTTTACCAAAGCCTTCCGACCTCCTCATGACACCAGTGCCGGTATGCGGACCAGACAGAATACCTGGCCCGCATACCGTCATACAGCAGTCGTTGTTACAACAACTCGCCGTTTACTTCTGCCGCTGCTGCCTCTTCTTTTTTCACCGGCTTCGGCATCAGCTTTTCACGAACCTTGGCTTCAATCTCGTGGGCAATATCCAGATTCTCTTCCAGATACTTGCAGGCATTCGCCTTACCCTGGCCAATCTTATCGCCGTTGTAGGCATACCAGGCGCCAGACTTGTCCACAAAGCCTTCTTTAACGCCCATATCCAGGACTTCGGCCATGTGATAGATGCCCTTGCCGTACATGATCTGGAACTCAGCCTGCCTGAACGGCGGAGAAACCTTGTTCTTGACGACTTTTACGCGGGTTTCGTTGCCAACCACTTCGTCACCATCTTTTACCGCCCCGATGCGTCGGATATCCAGGCGCACAGAGGAGTAGAACTTCAGGGCATTACCGCCGGTGGTGGTCTCCGGGCTGCCGAACATAACGCCGATTTTCATCCGGATCTGGTTAATAAACACCAGCAGGCAAT
>Ga0209075_1003560_pt1 | contig 12868 bp, 11 predicted proteins | sample Stecom2011_FD_187523 | JGI IMG/M metagenome (GOLD analysis project Ga0209075, IMG submission 187523) | Agricultural soil microbial communities from Utah to study Nitrogen management - Steer compost 2011 (SPAdes) (version 2) | ecosystem: Environmental > Terrestrial > Soil > Agricultural land...
CAGTAGTTGCGAGGCTTTTTTTGCATCGTCATAAAAGAGTTCATAAAAATCACCCATGCGATAAAACATGATCTGATCAGGGTGTTGATTTTTCAAGCGCCAATACTGTTGCATCATCGGCGTGTGGTTACTTAAATCTGTAGCACTCATAATGAACTGACTCAATTGCGTTGCAAAAGCGCTAGTCTAGCGGATTGCACAAAAAATTTATGCACTGCCAAGGCTTGCTGCGCTGAAAATGGCGGCGAAAGTGCAAGTTGGGCAGGCGGATTAAATAAAAGTTGAGCTGTTAAGCTGCAGCGTAGGGTAACTGGAGGCATGCAAATGGTGGACGAAACAAAAAGTAAACAGGCTGACACATTATGCGATGACATTCTGCCGTATGAACAAGCGCAGGCGCACATACCTGTGGAGGATCCTTTGTCAGCGATTAAAACCATGCGTTTAGAGCAGTTGGCGGTATGTCGGCTTAAGTCAGAGCAAGAGATGCAAGCAATGCGTGCCGAACTTGCAGACAATGCTGATGAAACATCAACGGACTGATGGGGTATACCGCTGAAAACGGCAGACCAATCAACTAGGTGCTAGCTAGCGACTGCTAGAAATCTTGCTTAAATAGCCGCCCTCAAAGCGCAGGAAATAATACATACCGCCTTTAGGGCCATAGACCCATTCCTCGATACCTACTTCATGGGTGTGGCCATACTCATTGGTCAGTTGCTTATAGCCGAGGTGCGCTTGCTCCATCGGTGCGCCACACTTACTTTGTACTTCATGGGTGCTGGCTTGCAGACTGACCAATTTGCTATTACAGCGAAAGGTAGAGCTGGCCTGTGCAGGCACAGCAAAACCTAGCAGCAAGAGGGCAAGCGTCGCATTAGCAAACACAATCTTAAGACTGTTATTGATCACGTTGACTCTCGATGCTGGTTAAGCGGTTTCCTTCAAAACGTAAGTAGTGGTACATGCCGTTGTTAGGCCCGTATACCCATTCTTGAATGTGCAGTTCACGGTGATTGTATTCGCCAACAGTGTAGCCAACGGTCTCACGAGCAACCGGTTCGCCACATTTCTTTAATACTTGAAATGAGCGATCACCTAAACTGACAAGCTGACTGCCGCAGCGAAAGGTGCTTGCCATTACGCCAGTACTCATCACCGTTAACATTGCACACAATAAAGCGCTGGTTATGTATTTCATCACATACTCCCTAAGTGTAGCGTGCTGATAACACCTTGATCGGTGCTACTTTTGCTTTCACTGACATCAATTAGATAGACCCGTTCTGGATCTAATTGTGCCTGTTCAATTAAATATTCTTTAATACTGTTAGCGCGAGCTTGAGCTAAACGGCGCAGTCCGAGAGGGCTTTTTGCATAGCTTTGCAAAACGGCTTCACGCATGTTCTGTTCGCGCTGATCTTTGTTGATCTCAGCCCATTCAGCTGGTGGTTGTTGTTTAAGTTGGCTGCGGTAAATTCCTTCAAGTAAGGCCGCTTGCTCTTTCTCTGGCACCTCTAAGGTGTCTTTGCTGGATTCGATTTTAGTGCCGCGTCGCTGCAAGATACTGTACCAAGCGTTTTGATAGGCTGCGTTTAAACGCATTTCAGCAAGGATAGGCCCATCTAGCGCAGCCAAACTACCGCCCTCGACTTCGAGACGCAATTGTGGGCGCTGTTTTAAGGCTTGCGCCAAAGTGTCGAGGTTTTTTGCCGCTTGTGGGTTGATAATAAAGTCACCTGGGGCAAATGTTACCTCGCTTAACTCTTGGGCATCGCCATTGGCTAAACCAGCAATAAAGTTAAAGGGTGCTGAGACTGCGCGGGTAATCAGATTGCGTAAGGTCTGCCAGACGATTGGTGCAACTCTAAATTCTGGGTTATTGAGATCGCCTTGGATTGGCAGTTCTAGAGCAATTTGACCTTTACGGTCTTTCAGTAAAGCAATCGCCAAACGCACGGGTAAGTCCACTGCGTCTGGGCTGTCGACACGCTCGCCAAGCTGCAACTGCTCCAACAGTAATTTGTTAGTGGCGTTGAGTTTGCCGTCGTTAATTTGATAGTGCAGGTTTAAGTTTAAACGGCCTTTTTGGATTCGATATCCAGCAAACTTGCCTGAGTACGGCGTCAGCGTGGTTAGTTCGACATGTTTAAAGTCGGTAGTGATGTCGAGTTTTTTTAGCGGATCAAAAGGCATGACGCTGCCCTTAATAGTCACTGGGGCATAACGGTCAACATTGCCTTTAATGTCGACCTTAGCAATGCTGTTACTTTGGTTGTCGATGGTCCCGATATCACCATTGAGCTGCTGAATGGCGGTGGCAAAATTAGGTTTTAGACTGAAGTCAGCAAAGTTTGCTGAGCCATCTTTAACTTCGATGCCACCAATATGCAGGGCGAACTCAGGGCCGTCAGCTTTTGCTGCAGTCTCTGCTTTTTTTGGCTGGGCAATCATCAGTTCGCTGATATTAGTGGTGAGGTTTTCATTGATAATAAAGCGTACGTAGGGCTGCAGCAGCGCGATTTTTTCAATGGATAATCTGTTTTGCTGCAGGTTGTATTCAATCGCATTGATATCAACCGTTTGCCATTTTAATACATCGCGCTGGCGCAAGCTGTCGCGAACATGCAGTTGATGGATGCTTGCATCGCCTTGTACGGCTAACTGTAAGTTATCCAAGTCACTGATCTCGAGCTGCAGTGCGCTGCTGAGTAGACCACTGCGCAATTCAGCGTGGACGTAAGGGCTGATCCAAGCTTGTGCGGGGCGTAAGTCGAGATCACTGCTGTTGACGGTCATGGTAACTTTAAGCGGCTGCAAGAGTATTTGCGCGCTACTGCTAAGCTTACCTTGCTCACCAACTTGTGTATTCAACTCGGCAGTAAAAGGACTGCTGGCTTGGCTGTCAAAATCTTTGATTTGCAGATTAAACTCAGAAAGTTCAAGAGTGACGGGTTCGCTATGGCTGTTATCAACTAAGTGAAACTGATGGTTGCTCAGGCCTGCTTGCTTAACAATAATCTGCCATTTTGACTCTTCCTCAGCAGGTGTTGTTGGGTCAGAGTTTTCTTTGCCGTCATGCGCTGATGTACTGTTAGTATCGGTTGTGTTTTTATCTTTGGCGGCACTTGGTAACAATTTTTCCCAGTTGCTCTCGCCGTTTTTATCAATCTCAGTCCAAGCGCTAAGCTTGGCGCTACTGACCTTGCCAATCTGTAGTTTTTGCCCAGCCAGGTCAAACTGAGTATCGCTGATGCTTAGTTTTTCGAGGCGCAGCAGAGGCTGTTTCTGCTGCTCTAGTGCTAAGGCTGCGAGCTGTACGCTGAGCTGTTTAGCTTTAAATTGTAAACTTGGCGTGAGCTGCAGTTCATAGCGGGTATCAAGGCTGATACGACCGTCTTTGAGTTGGGCGGTGAAATGCTCTTGTACATACGGCCACCAGCTTTTTAGCTGAGCGTCTTGCAGTTGCAGGTGGCCTTGTGAGGCCAGTGGGTTAATACTGATGTCCCCTTGCCATTGCAATTGCGTGCCGTCGTTGGCTTGCGCGTTAAGCTGCAAGTTACTGTTGCGGTCAGGGCGGGTATCGAAATTGTTTAAAGTGATATTGAGGTCAGCAAATGACACATCGATTGGGTCTTGTTGGCGCTGATCGTTAAAACGTAAGCGGCCTTGTTGCAATTGCAGCCGATCAATTAATACTGCAAGGGGCGCTGTCTCAGCATCGCTAGTTTCAGCTGTTGCTTCAGGCAGGGTAAATAACTGTAAGAGATTAAGTTCGCCTTGTTGATTGAAAATAACTTGGCTGTTGGGCTGGATCAGCTGTACGTCTTGCAAATGTAGGGTTTTGCTCCACAGGCTGTCATAAGCCAGCTTGCCATACAGTTGCTGTAGGCTGACTTGTTCATCATCTGCAGTGCCAATACGGAAACCCCAAGCCGAGAGCTCAAGGGTAAACGGATTGAATTCTAAGCGTTGCAATTGCGCAGGACTGTTGGCGTAAATGCCAAGCTGTTGATTAATCGCTTTTAGCGCGATGCTGGGTACCAGTAAAAAACCTAGCCAACTATAAATAGCTAAGGCACTGATCAAAGTAATAGCTAGGCGCTTTAATCCTTTTTGCATCGCTGCGGCTCCTCAGGTCTGCGGTATCTACAGTGTATGCAAAATACCTGCAAAGCAGTAGATCGTTGTTAGGGTACAACAACATATCAACAGCGCAGAAGGGTAACTCGCGCTGCAATATAGGCCTCGACTTGCGGGTAACAGCAGGTCGAGGCTGATACAGCTTAACGCAGTTTAGCGCTCAATCGCCAATGCTACGCCTTGACCGCCGCCAATACATAAAGTGGCCAAGCCTTTCTTCGCGTCACGGCGAATCATCTCGTGTACGAGCGAGACTAAAATGCGACAGCCCGATGCCCCAATTGGGTGGCCGATGGCAATTGCACCGCCATTGACGTTGATCTTACTAGCGTCCCAACCGAGTTCTTGGTTAACACTTAAAGATTGCGCTGCAAAGGCTTCGTTGGCCTCAATTAAATCGAGGTCAGCGATTGACCAGCCAGCTTTGCTTAAGCATTTTTGTGTTGCTGCAACAGGGCCAATGCCCATGATGGTTGGATCAACACCCGCGTTAGCATAAGCAACAATGCGCGCCAGTACTGGCAAACCAAGAGCTTTGGCTTTTTCTGCGCTCATCAGCATCACGGCGGCTGCGCCATCGTTCAAGCTTGAGGCGTTGCCAGCGGTAACCGTGCCGTCTTTTTTAAAGGCCGGTCGCAGTTTGGCCAGTGATTCCGCGGTAGTGCCGGCGCGTGGCTGCTCGTCAGTATCGAAAATCAGCGGATCACCTTTACGCTGTGGAATGCTGACTGGAGTGATTTCAGCAATAAAGCGACCAGCAGCAATCGCCTCAGTGGCTTTTTGCTGTGATACGGCGGCAAACGCATCTTGCTGCTCGCGGCTTAGCTGGTATTTCTCTGCCAGGTTTTCTGCCGTGATGCCCATGTGGATATCATTGAAAGCATCCCAGAGGCCATCTTCAATCATGCTGTCGACGACTTTGCTGTGACCCATACGCAGACCGGTACGAGCGCCAGGCATGACGTAAGGTGACAGGCTCATGTTTTCTTGGCCGCCAGCTATGATCACCTCTGCATCGCCGCAGCGAATCGCTTGCGCGCCTAAGTGCAGTGCTTTTAAGCCTGAGCCGCAGACTTTGTTCAGAGTAAATGCGGGTGTGGCGAAGGGCAGGCCTGCATGTACAGCTGTTTGTCGTGCCGGATTTTGACCGCTACCAGCAGTCAGGACTTGGCCGAGAATGACTTCATCGACTTGCTCAGGGCTCACGCCGGTTTGCTCTAATAAACGGCGTAGCACAATCGCGCCCAACTGTGGTGCTGGAATGCTGGCTAAACTGCCTTGAAAACTACCGACTGCAGTACGTGTGGCGGCAACAATAACGACTTCATGCATGAGGACATCCTTTGGCTAAGGGTTAACGAGACGCTGATTAAGCCATTTTGTTCTATGTATCAGCGTTAGAAAAAGAGTCTTAACCGTCTTCGCAGGCTAGTGATGCTTTAGCCGCGATGACGGTTTCTAAAGAAGTTGATCAAACCTTGGGTTGAGGCATCGGTGTGGCTGAGCGGGGCTTGACCTGTGAGGCGCTGATAAACATCCTCACCCAATGCTTTGCCGAGCTCAACACCCCATTGATCAAAGGCATTGGTACCCCAAATAACACTTTGCACAAAAACTTTGTGCTCGTACAAGGCAATCAATGCGCCCAAACGACGGGGGCAAATGCGCTCCAGCACTAAGGTGTTACTTGGACGGTTGCCAGGGATTTCTTTGTGCGGAGCTAGACGCTCGACTTCGCTTTCAGCAAGGCCTTTATCACGTAACTCTTGCGCTGCTTGCTCGCGGCTTTTGCCTTGCATCAAAGCTTGGCTTTGCGATAAACAGTTGGCGTACAGCCACTGATGATGATCAGCGATTTGATTATGGCTGACCACAGGCACAATAAAGTCAGCCGGCACCAGCAAGGTACCTTGGTGCAATAACTGGTGGTAGGCATGTTGACCGTTGCAACCGACACCACCCCAAATCACTGAGCCACTGGCGTAGGTCAGTGCAGAGCCGTCTTGGCGCACATGTTTACCATTAGATTCCATGTCCAACTGTTGCAAATGCTGAGTGAAGTTTCGTAGGTAATGATCATAAGGCAGAATGGCGTGGCTTTGTGCTTGCCAGAAATCGCTGTACCAAATACCCAGCATGGCCATGATGACTGGCATGTTTTCGGCAAAAGGAGCTTCTTGGAAGTGCTGGTCCATACTCCAAGCGCCGGCCAGTAGCTCTTTAAAGTTCGACATGCCAATTGATAACGCAATGGGTAAACCAATGGCTGACCACAGAGAATAGCGTCCGCCAACCCAATCCCAGATCGGCAGAATATTTTCAGGAGCAATGCCAAAAGCTACTGCGGCATCTACATTGCTTGAAACAGCAATAAAATGACGATCAACGCAGGCTTCAGTGCCGCCTTGGGCAAGATACCAACCGCGTGCGGCTTGTGCGTTTTTTAAGGTTTCCAAAGTGCTAAAAGATTTACTGGAAACAATAAATAAGGTGGTCTGTGCATTAAGGCTGTTACTGAGCTCGTGAAACTCACTGCCATCGATATTGGCTAAGAAATGGCAGCGCACACCTTGTTGGGCAAAGGGTAACAAAGCTTCAGATACCAGTTGCGGGCCCAAAAAAGAGCCGCCGATACCAATATTGACGATGTCAGTGATCGGCTTTTCGCTGTAACCGCGCCATAAGCCATTATGAATGCGATTGACCAGTTCGGTCATCTTATTGAGAACATCGTGAATCAGCGGAATCAGGTCTTCGCCGTCAACCTGCAAGCTGTCGCCAACTGGGCGACGTAACGCCGTATGCAGTGCAGGGCGTTGTTCTGAACCATTCACTGGCTCGCCATTAAATAAGGCTTGGATGGCTTGCTGTAACTGGCTTTGCTCAGCTAATTGCACCAGCAGTTCGAGTGTTCTCTCATCCAATAAGTTTTTGGAGAAATCCAGCAACAAACCATCATGGTTTAAAGAAAAGCGCTGGAAACGCTGCGGGTCTGCGTTAAACGCATCCTGCATACGGAAGTGGCGCATGGCTTCGCGTTGCTCTAGCAAGAGTTGCCATGCCGGCAGTTGAGCGGCATCAAGGGGCTGCTGGTAATGAGTCATGATACCGATCTTCTTATTTAGAGTTTCAGGGCGCAATGAAGGTGCCCTGAAACTTGAGCCAACTGATTAAGCCAATTGCACAGGAATCGCATTGCTGCTGTGGCTCAGCGAGCCATCTTTACCCATGTAAAGTAAGCGCGGCTCGTGAGTGGCCAGTTCGCTTTCTTCATAGTTGCAATAGGCGCAAATGATCAGCAAATCACCAACCGACGCTTTATGAGCTGCTGCGCCGTTGACTGAAATCATTTTAGAGCCGGCTTCACCACGAATCGCATAAGTGGTAAAACGCTCGCCATTGTTGACGTTATAAATTTGGATTTGTTCGTATTCACGAATTCCAGACATGTCCAGCCAGTCGCCATCAATGGCGCATGAGCCTTCGTAGTCAACGACGGCGTGGGTGGTAATTGCTCGGTGCAGTTTTGCTTTGAGCATAATGGTTTGCATGGTGTTTTCCTCTTCGACTTAGCGCGGCATTCGCATCTTTAAGGTGAGTGCTCTGCGTCTGTCGTTATTACAAATCAAAGATCAGATTGTCGATCAGGCGTGTGCTGCCGAGATAGGCGGCGGCTAATAAGACCAGCTGGGTGCTATCCACTGCAGCCGGTTGTAGGCTTAGCGCGTCACGTAACTCTACATAGTCAAGGCGAAAACCTGCGGCTTGTAGGTCCGTGTCAAATTGCTCAAAGAGCATTGCATAATCGCGGCGGCCATTTTTTATCTGTGCTTTTAGAGCCTGCAAACACTGTTGCAAAGCAGGTGCTGCTGCACGTTGTTGGGCGCTAAGATACCCATTTCTTGAAGATAATGCGAGGCCGTCGTGATCACGCACAATAGGCACGCCAAAAATCTGTACCGGCATATTTAAATCAGCGACCATTTTGCGTATGACCGCCAATTGCTGAAAGTCTTTTTCGCCAAACAGTGCGATGTCAGGCTGCACCATGTTCAGTAACTTGCAGACAATCGTAGCGACGCCATCGAAATGCCCAGGACGACTACCTCCGCATAAACCTGTGGATACGCCCGGCACGCTAACGATGGTTTGTTGCGCCATACCTTGCGGGTACATGTCTTGCGCGTCTGGAGTAAAGAGCAGGTTGCAACCGGCCTCAAGCAGCTTGCTTTGATCCGCCACTAGAGTGCGCGGGTAGCTGTCTAAATCTTCATTGGCACCGAATTGCAAAGGGTTAACAAAAATACTGGCGACAACAAAGTCCGCGCGCTCAGTGGCGTGCTGTATTAAAGCAACATGTCCTGCATGCAGGTTGCCCATGGTTGGTACAAAAGCTATACGTTTGCCTTCGCTGCGGGCGCGACTGATGGCTGCGCGTAATTGTTGCAGGTTTTTAACAGTATTCATGCGCGGAACTCGTGCTCTGCTGCTGGAAATGACTGGTCTTTGACTGAGCGGCTGTACAGGCTGATGGCGTCAGCAATACTGCTTTGACCTTGCATAAAGTTACGTACGAACTTAGGTGTGCGACCGCTGAGCGATAAACCTAGCATGTCGTGCAGTACCAAAACTTGACCGTCAGTATCAGCACCGGCGCCAATACCAATTACCGGTATGCGCACCGCGCGGCTGATACGCGCGGCTAGTTCGCTTGGCACGCACTCAAGGAGCAGTAGGGCCGCGCCGGCTTGTTCCAGCGCCAGGGCATCATCCAGCATTTTTTGTGCTTGTTGCTCGCCACGGCCTTGTACTTTGTAACCGCCGAACACATTGACTGATTGTGGTGTCAGGCCTAAGTGAATACAGGCTGGAATACCACGCTCAGCCAGTAAGCGCACAGACTCTGCCAACCATGCTCCGCCTTCTAATTTCACCATGTGCGCACCGGCTTGCATCAATTGAGTGCAGCTTTGATAGGTTTGCTCAAGGGTCGCTGCGCTCATAAACGGCAGATCACACAGAATTAGCGCACCTTTATTGCCACGTTTTACCGCTGCAGTGTGATAGGCCATATCAGCAACAGTCACTGGCAAGGTGCTGTCATGCCCCTGTAGAACCATGCCTAAAGAATCGCCAATCAATAAAATTTCCACACCGGCCGCACATGCGGTAGCGGCGAAAGTGGCGTCATAACAGGTCAGCATGGTGATTTTTTCGCCACGCTGTTTTAGCTCTAATAAAGTCGTCAAGGTGACATCAGACATGCAAGGAGTCCTCTTTGGTACCTTGAATGGTACTCGCATCAGGGCTGCTATAGTCCTGATGGCTTAATTGTAAGTCAATCATCTCTAGATGGGTCGACCGCTTGAGTGGTGGAAAGCTGTGGAGTATGCAAGCGTTGCAGTGTTGGATCAACCGGGCAACTGCTTAATAAATCCTTCAGCCAACGACCGTCGGGTAGTTGGAAGTCAGCAGGGCAGAGCTCTGCTAACGGCAGTAAAACAAAAGGGCGTGCATGCATATGATAGTGCGGTACACACAAGCGCTCATCACTAATTATACGCTTACCAAACAATAAAATATCTAAATCTAGAGTGCGCGGTCCCCAGCGCTCAGCTTTACGCTGACGGCCTTGATTCAGCTCGATGCTTTGCAGCTGATCAAGTAATTGATGTGCTGTTAGGCTGGTCTCTAGAAGGGCCGCTGCATTGGTATAGCGCGGCTGATCTGCAGGACCTAATGGAGCGCTGGAGTAATAGGCAGAGCTGCGCACTAAAGAAGTCTGCGGCAGTTGGATCAGCGCCATGAGAGCAGCATCGAGTTGTTGTTCAGGCGCAGCTAAATTGCTACCTAAACCGATGTACACCTGCTCCATTACTCGTCACTCTGCACTGCTGGTGCTGGAATTTTATTGCGTGGTTTGCTGCGGCGACGCTTACGTGGTGCGCCACTTTTAGTGGATAGATTGCTAATCATTTCGCGACGCTGGCTGTCACTGGCGTCTTGGTAATCAGTCCACCAGTCGCCGAGGCCTTGAGTTTGCTCGCCAGATTCTTCACGCAGCAATAAAAAGTCGTAACCCGCGCGAAAACGAGGATTGGCCAATAATGTATCCGCTCGCTTGCCAGCGCGGCGCGGTAAGCGTTCTTGCATATCCCAAATTTCGCGCGTGGGCAAACTGAAGCGTTTGGGGACCGCTATGCGCTGCACTTGCTCAAGTAACACTTGATGTGCGGCTTCTTGCATTGCCGGTAAAGCATGCATGCCATCGTTTTGCAAACTAACCGCACGGGTGGTCAGGGCAGGCCAGAGCAGTGCCGCGAATAAAAAGGCAGGAGTGACCGGGCGATCAATGCTAATGCGGTGATCGGTATTTTTAAATGCGTTACGCAGCAAACGGTCGACATACTCTGGCTGTTTCGCCAGTGCTTTGGCGGTGCCAGGAAACAGCTCGTCGAATAAATTATATTCGCGCAATAATTCGTAGGTGCGCACGGCATAGCCACTCAAGAACAGTTTGAGGACTTCTTCGTACAAGCGTGCCGACGGGATGTCGCGTAATAAATGTGCGAGACGACGAATGGGTTCAGCGGTGTCATCTTCAATATCGAAATCCAGTTTGGCAGCAAAGCGTATGGCGCGCAGCATGCGTACAGGATCTTCAAGGTAACGTTGTTCGGGGTCGCCAATTAAACGAATTAAACGACGTTTAATATCGGCAAAGCCAGTGCTGTAATCGTGAATTTTTTCATTACTGACATCAAAGTACAGCGCATTCATAGTGAAGTCGCGGCGCTGCGCGTCATCTTCCATGTTGCCGTAAACGTTATCGCGTAAAATTCGGCCACTGGCATCGTGTGATGAGATGTCGCTATTGTTCTCTTCGTCATCTTGCGAGTGATTGCTGCGGAAGGTGGCAACTTCAATCAATTCACGACCAAAGTGCACGTGCACCAGCTTAAAACGGCGACCAATAATGCGCGAGTTACGAAACTCATAGCGCACTTGTTCAGGGGTCGCGCTGGTGGCAACGTCAAAGTCTTTTGGTGTTACTCCGAGCAACGAGTCGCGCACGCAACCGCCCACTAGATAGGCTTCAAAACCTGCTTGCTGTAAGCGCACTGCGACATTCGCTGAGTTGCGACTGAAATGAGCACAGTTAATCCGATGCTCATGAGCATCTAGGATCGTGGGCTGCATTGGCTTCGGCTCTTTACGCTGGCGTGAGAGACGAAAGGGTTTGAAAAGTTTTTTCAACATAGCCGGGCCTGTTTGCGTTTCCTGACGAAAGGACTCTCCATAAACGTGTGCCGCAATAAAAGACGCAATAAAGCGTGCAGTGCTGCCTTCGCTACAGAATGAAAAAAATAGTTGTCGTGTGAATTGCAGATCATGGTGCGCGATTCTACCACTGCTAGCGAGCGAGGTGAACGAAGAAAAGTATCTGGCGCAAATGAGAGAGGTCTTGCTTGCATAAGAAGTCGCGTGGCGAGGAGTGTTTTACCAACAAGCTTACGAGGGAAGCTAGTGCTTCCCTCGTAAATATTTTTATGCGTTTTTTTTATTATTGTGGCTTTTTTGTTGTTGTTATCAGCCCGCTTTTTTATATACAGCTCAAGTTAAGCTGTTGAATAGTTAACGGATTGCTTTGGATACTGATGGGATTGTTTGCTGCAGTTGATACGGGCGCTGCATAAATTGCAGTTTTATTATTCTCGGATCATCTGTGTTGCTACAATCGCTATCCTTTGCAAAGTAATCAGTTAGCTGCGTCTCCCATGCTGTTGTTTTTATTGTGCTGGAGCCGTTACGTTTTATTTTTATTCTATGTTTATTGGTTTTTATTGTTTTTGTACTAATAGATAAAGCACTAGGCGTGCCATGTTTTATTAAGTTGTTTAAAATCAACAGCTTACTGGTTTGTGTGATTTTTAAAGGCACGTTACTTAGTACAAAAAAAAGATTTTGTTACCATCAATCACGCAAAGTGTTACGCAGTTCGCGGTGTGGTAACAGTTTTATGGGTTGCGCGGTCGTTCGATGTGTTCTGGTCGGTAAGTGAAGCTCATGTTCTGGGTGTATTCAGCTTTATAAGCGCTTCTAAGCTGCCTTTCGATTGCGCTGGGTCAAGTGACTCATGAGTCAGATGGGCTATGCTTAATTAAGTTAAGCGAATGCGTGGTCGTTAATTTATGGCTGCGACACACAGAAAAGGGGTTGAATATGAGCAAGAATGCAAGTTTCTTCATGCCGGTTGTATCGTTGTTTGGTGCGAATGTGTTGTCTGAGCTGGCTGATCGAGTGAAGTCGCTGGGTGGTAAGAAGCCGCTGGTTGTCACTGATAAGGGTATGACTCAACTGGGCTATACCAAACAAGTAACCGATCTGCTTGATCAGGCCGACATTACTTATGCCGTGTTTGATGAGACCATTCCCAATCCGACCGATAAAAACGTTGAGCAAGGCGTTGCTGCCTACCAGAAGAGTCAGTGCGATATGCTGATCTCCTTGGGTGGCGGCAGTGCTCATGACTGTTGTAAAGGTGTTGGTTTAGTCGTTTCTAATGGCGGCGTGATTGCTGACTATGAAGGTGTAGATCAGTCAAAGAACAGCTTGCCACCTTATATTGCGATCAATACCACTGCCGGGACTGCAAGCGAGTTAACCCGTTTTACTATTATTACCAATACGTCCAATCACGTGAAAATGGCGATTGTGGATTGGC
>Ga0209075_1003561_pt1 | contig 12867 bp, 11 predicted proteins | sample Stecom2011_FD_187523 | JGI IMG/M metagenome (GOLD analysis project Ga0209075, IMG submission 187523) | Agricultural soil microbial communities from Utah to study Nitrogen management - Steer compost 2011 (SPAdes) (version 2) | ecosystem: Environmental > Terrestrial > Soil > Agricultural land...
ATCGCTATCCACTATGTAACTGAAGATGCTTTCTTCCTACAAATGGATGACTTTAAAGTTACTGCAGATGCTTTGAGCACTAATGATGAGTTATTCCAAGGTTTCAACTACTACGTTGCTAACAGCGAATTGAATCTTTCTGCTAACACTGCAATGGAAAAAGTTTCTCTTTACAATATGCTAGGTCAAGAAGTTTCTTCTAAAAACCTAAGCAATAACAATGAAACTGTTAGCCTTGCTGGACTTCAGTCTGGAGTTTACATCGCTAAAGTTACTATTGACGGTGCTGACAAAACTTTCAGAATAGTTAAGAACTAATTTCTGAACTTAAATTATAATAAAAAGAGCGGCTTTAAAGCCGCTCTTTTTTATTGCTTATTGGCCAACTGCCCACAAGCTGCATCAATATCTTTTCCTCTACTACGTCGAACCGTTACTGGAATTCGATTGCGTTCCAAACTGTGAATATACGCATCAATTGCACTAGACGAAGCTTGCTTAAAAGTGTCTTCACCTATTGGATTATATTCTATCAAATTAACCTTACAAGGCACATATTTACAGAATCTAACTAAAGCGTCAATATCTTCATGTTTGTCATTGATATCTTTCCAAACTATATATTCGTAGGTCACTTTTCTCTCGGTTTTCTCATACCAATATTCAAGAGCCTCTCTAAGATCGGGAAGAGTAAAGCTTTTGGCAAAAGGCATTATTTGCTCTCTGGTTTCTTGAACAGCTGAATGTAGTGACACAGCTAAATGAAACTTAACCTCATCGTCGGCGAGTTTCTTTATCATTTTCGGCACACCAGAAGTAGAAACTGTTATCCGTTTTGGCGACATTCCTAAACCTTCATCTGAAGTAATCTTCTCTATAGATGCTAACACGTTTTTATAGTTCATAAGTGGTTCACCCATTCCCATGAAAACAATATTAGACAACGGACGGTTATGATATAATCTACTCTCTCTATCGATTTCTACAACTTGATCGTATATTTCATCAGGATTGAGGTTTCGCATTCGTTTAAGTTTGGCTGTTGCACAAAAAGCACAGTCTAAACTACAACCCACCTGTGATGAAACACAAGCAGTAGTTCTACTTTTTGTAGGAATCAAAACCGACTCAACTATTAAATCGTCAAAAAGCTTGACTGCATTCTTAATAGTACCATCAGAACTCTTTTGAAGATTGTCTACCTTGATATGATTTATAACAAAGTTCTCATTCAGATGTGCTCGAATTTCTTTAGAAATATTTGTCATCTCCTCAAAGCTATGAACGCTTTTGTTCCATAACCATTCATAAACCTGACTTCCTCGAAAAGACTGTTCCCCAATACTTTGGAAAAACTCCTGAAGTTGTTCTTTTGAAAGTGCGCGTATATCTTTTTTATCTGAACTCATGACGCAAAATTACGCCATTTTAATTCAATCGCCATAAAACTATGCATGGCTTAACGAAAGATTAGAAATAATTGGGAGTGAAGAACGGAATCATATAACCACCTGCCCGATATCTTTAGTTCTAAAGGGTTAGAAAAGTCAATTATTATTCTTTGAGCAAAATCCAATTTAACAATTAATACGTTGTTGTTCTTTACATATTTACAGTCAAACTTATTCAGGAATCGCTCTATTTTTCTATTCCATAAATCACGGTCAAATTATTTAAAACTACTATATAACAGAGATAAAAGTAATATCTAACGCTTTACAATAATTTTTTTAGTCATAGAATCCTGACTTTCCTCATCAGTCAAACGCAATAAATAAACTCCTTCTGCTAAGTTTTCTAATGAAATTGTATTCATGGAATTAGACAAATTTCCACCTTGAATACTCTGTCCTAATAAATTTGAGAATTCATACGAAAGATGTGGGTAGCGGTGATTCATAACTGTGATAGACGTAGAAGCTGGATTAGGATAAATTTTCAATTCTCCTGTAAGCTCAAAGTCTGGAACGTTCAGTATATTTTGCAATGTTTCCATACTAGTCTCTCCTGTGTTTGCAAAATCCAACCAGTCTTTCAACCTTTCTTCAGGAGAGTTACCTGCATTCCAAGAAACAGCAAATCGTCCATAAACGTCATATTCTCCATTGCCTTCATAGTTGTCGCATGCAGCGTTTCCAGCATAAAGCTGACCAATTATTTTCCCATTCTCATTAAAAAGTGGTGATCCTGAAGAACCGCCTTCGGTTGTTCCAATTTCCCAGCCATCACCCCATCCTAATTGGCCTCCACCAATAAGCCATACTTCTGTTCCATTAATTTTTGTTTTTTGAGCCCCAGAGTCATCTCTACATATTTTCATAATATCTCCATTAGGGTGGTGAATCCCAACTTCAAACAAAGGATCGACATCTGAATTATCCCATCCAGCAAAAGCTACATCCCAAGATTCAGGAATAGGATTATTAATTTTAACAAGCGCAAAGTCTGTTAGTGAATTATTCGCTTTCACTTCCACTCCACTCATAGTAAAGTTTGTATTCAATTGGCCGCTATCAGCTCCTGTTCCACAAACTGGATTAGGACTAATCCAATTAAAGCGTATGGACCACAAAGCGGGATTGCTGTTCTCTAAGCAATGATTTGCGGTAAGTAAATAAGGTGTTTTATCGGCCTTGGTATTATTCACTAAAGTTGCAGAGCATAAATACCCATTACCTAAATTAAGGAGAGCAACTGCTTTCTTTAGTATGTCTTTTTTAGAATCGAAATCAGCTCCAATAGAACAGTTGACATCATAATTACAATCCCCTGAATCATTAAAACCTCGTTCAAGTCCTATTGCATTATTTACTCTACCCAATCTGTATCCATGGATAATGCTTCCCACTTGAAGTCTTGGCTCTCCAATAGATGTTGGTGGTTGATAATATTCCAACCACACGGTTTCTCCTTCAACAAACCAAGTACCCAATTGGTTTTCTGAATGATTTTGTAAGCTCGAAAAAGTGTTTGTTATATCGGAATGTGAATCATTATACAAATGAAGTTTTGATCCTGTTGGTAAATAGAAATCAGTAAAATTAACGCTAATATTTAATGCCATTGGTGAGTTAATAGCAACTCTCCAAATCTTGCCACCATCTTCAAGATAAGTCCACAGTCCATCATCTTCAATATTTAAAGATATAGTACGCTCAACCCCATATCGCCAAGGTTGGCTCTTATCCATATCGTTAATTTTATCTTCCTTAATTATCAGACTAAAATCTAACGTTTCTAATTGAATTATATCGGGATTGACTTGAAGGTTTAAATTCCAACTCTCAGGCTCATCCCCTATTACTCCTTGTGAATAAGCAGCAAAGGAAAATGTAATGAAAACTAAGAAGATAGTAGCTTTTCTTATCATCTAATAGAGAGTTGTCTCAAATAACAGACTAAGATAAATTTTTATTTCCACATTTAAAAATCCATCTCCTTTAAACAAAAAAAAGTCCCGATAAAATCGAGACTTTTAAACACAAATAATTATGAGTATATAATTAGATAATCAACATAGCATCGCCATAGCTATAGAAGTTATATTTCTCTTTTATAGCTTCAGCATATGCTTCCTGTACAAATTCATGACCTGCAAAAGCAGAAACCATCATCAATAGTGTCGATCTTGGAATATGAAAGTTAGTAATCATTGCATTTGCAATACTAAAATCGTGAGGAGGGAATAAAAACTGATGCGTCCATCCCGTGTATGGATTTAAAGTTCGGTTTGTAGAAACCGAGCTCTCTAAAGCTCGCATTACAGTAGTACCTACAGCACATATACGCTTATTTCTCTCAATTCCTTTATTCACAATATCTACAGCCTCCTGAGTTATAACCATTTCTTCAGAATCCATCTTGTGTTTTGATAGGTCTTCAACCTCAACATTACTGAATGTTCCTAGTCCAACATGAAGTGTTATTTCAGCCACATTTACTCCTTTAATTTCAAGACGTTTCAACAAGTGTTTTGAAAAGTGCAATCCAGCAGTAGGAGCGGCTACAGCGCCTTCATTCTTTGCGTAGATGGTTTGATATCTTTCAGCGTCTTCTGGCTCTACAGGCCTCTTAATGTACTTTGGAAGAGGGGTTTCACCTAGCTCTTTTAACTTCTTTCTGAATTCTTCATACGAACCATCAAAAAGAAAACGTAAAGTACGACCTCTTGAAGTTGTATTGTCAATTACTTCTGCTACTAAAGACTCGTCTTCACCAAAATAAAGTTTATTTCCTATACGTATTTTTCTAGCAGGATCAACTAGCACATCCCAAAGACGAGTTTCAGAGTTTAATTCTCTTAATAGGAATACCTCGATTCTAGCACCTGTCTTTTCTTTATGCCCATATAATCGAGCTGGAAAAACTTTAGTGTTGTTAGTAACTAAAACATCATCCTCTTCAAAATAGTCGATTATATCCTTGAACATTTTATGTTCGATAGTTCTTTCTTTCCGATTAAGAACCATTAAACGTGATTCATCCCTGTTTTCCGCCGGATATTCGGCCAATAACTCCTCTGGAAGTTCAAAGTTATAATTCGATAATTTCATTCCCATAACTGCGTATCGTTTAGATTTTTAAAGGTTGCAAAGATACAACTTGGAGATAGGCGTTGTCAAGTAAATGAACATTTATATTTAACAACTTCTCGAAACCCTCATAAACAAAGGGAATAAAAACACAACTAGTAGACTAAATCGACAGTAATTCCTGCTTTTCCTATAGCCTTCCAAAAACCAGGATAGGATTTTGAAACAACTTCGGCGTCATTAATGGTAAGATTTGTTTTTAATGAAAGTGGCGCAAATGCCATAGCCATTCTATGATCTTGATATGTGTCTATAACTTGATTAGAAATAATTCTAGATGATTTAAAAAGGTGAAGTGAAGTTGAGTCTATTTCTACCTCTCCTCCAAGTTTTTCCAATTCAGTTTTAAGGGCTTCTAATCTGTCCGTCTCTTTTATTTTTAATGTGTGAAGACCCGTGAGCCTACACTCTAGCCCTAATCCAAAACAACTCACAGCAATCGTTTGTGCTAAGTCTGGTGTATTGACAAGGTCTAAAGACAAGGTCTTTGGAAGAACTATATCTTTTTTTGAAATTAATATGCTCTTAGAATTGACAAATTGAGTTTCAACACCCAACATTTTATAAATAGAAACTAAAGCAGAATCACCTTGTAAACTGTTATTAAAAAAATGGGAAAGTTGGATTTCGGACTTACTGGATAGTGAAGCAAGACTATAAAAATATGAAGCAGAACTCCAATCAGATTCTACAGCTATAGTGGCATCATCAACTTGCTCCGTATAAGGTATATAGATTGTATTCTCAGCGAATTCGGTTTCAACCCCCAATTTTTGAAGTAGCGAAAGCGTCATTTCGAGATAAGGCCTGGAAGTTATTTCTCCGTCTAAAACAATTTGAAGCCCATTTGGTAATGTTGGTGCAATCAAGATTAGAGCAGAAATATATTGGCTACTAATATTAGCCTTTAGTTTTACAGTATTATTCTCGAGTTTTTTTCCAATTATTTTTAACGGCGGAAATCCAGGATTGTTTAAATATTCTATCTCGGCTCCAAGGCTTTTTAGGGCATCTACCAAAATTCCAATGGGACGTTCTTGCATCCGCTGACTTCCTGTTAGAGTTATTTCGGAACCTTGTTTACTTGCAAAATACGCAGTTAAAAACCGCATTGCAGTTCCTGCATGATGCACATCAACAACGTTATTGGTTGCTTTTAAACCTTCAGTTAAAACCTGTGTATCATCGCTTGTAGAAAGGTTTTCGATAGATAGATTCGGGAACAATGCCTGAAGAATCAACAACCTATTAGACTCACTTTTAGAACCGCCTAATGTTAAACTTACATTTGAGAAAGAGCCAGACTTTAGGACAGCTTTCATCTTTGGCGGTCATTTTCTTTCAGTTTCTTATTGAACTTTCCATAGGTCACAAAAAATCCATAAATAAACCCTGCTAATAACAACACAGTAAAAAAGATTAAAGGATTTTTATCTGTGATAAATGCAAAGTCAAAGCCTTCAATAGCCCATTTAACAATTACAAAAAGAAGTGCAAAAGCAAGAGCGAGTGAAATCACCGACGTCCAAAATCCTTTTGTATTTATAATTCTCTTGAACATAGCTACTTTAGTTTTTCATTGTCGTGATGCCTATCGTGATCACGCTTGGTTTTAATATCTAATTTCTTCTGAAAGGCTTCCTCAAGATCAATTCCCGTTTGATTTGCTAAACAAAGAACAACAAAAACAACATCGGCCAATTCTTCGCCTAAATCCTTCTGTTTATCACTTTCTTTTTCACTTTGCTCTCCATATCGCCTTGCAATAATTCGTGCTACTTCTCCAACTTCCTCTGTGAGCTGAGCCATATTAGTAAGCTCGTTAAAATAGCGAACACCGTGCTCTTTTATCCAATCATCAACGGCTTTTTGTGCGTTTTTTATATCCATTATGCTTTTGATAATACTACTTTTTCCTTTTCTTTCGCAATGCAAAGTTCAAAGAATTTTTTCAAATTCCCATACTCTTCAGCAGCAATAAATGATTGATTTATTGAAAACTCCACAGAAAGTTGAAGCCTATCTCCTATTTGAGAGATTAAATAACGATAGCTCCCTGTGTTTTCACCTAAATTATAAACAACATCTTCGGGTATAGATTCAACAACATAACCCTCTGGAAGGGTAACATTCACGATATACCGATCCTTCATTGGGAACCCAAAATCGATAGGGTATTCACGTGTTTCTGGTTTAAATGGATTTTCATTATTAGCTAAAAACACTAAGGGCGAGAAATACAACTTACCAGCCACTTCCTCAATATAATCAAAAGATTCAAAATTATATTCTAAAGCTACAGGCTCGCCTAATACATTCAAGTTTTCAAACTTGAGATGGGATAGTTCGGTTTGATTCGTGCTTTCTTCTATTTTCTTCCGCTGAGCATCATTATTCAGATTTTTGAAAATAGACCTATACTGAAAAGCGTAGTTACCAGTAAAACGATTATTGGCTTTTCCTTTAAGAGACAAATCTGAATTTATCTCCAAACTCAACATACTGCTCTTTACAGCAGATATCATCGAACGTAACGAAATCCAGCTAGACTGACCATTTTCTCTTAAAACACGACCTTTTCCATTGATGATTTCCGGTTTCAAAACTCCTAAATCTGCATGCTTATTAGTAGCATCCAAAAGAAGCGTTCCCTCTGGAAATTCCACAGCAGCTATCACATAGTTAAATCCATTGATCGTTGGAAACAAAGGCATTCCATGTGATTTTGTACTCACTAGCACAGGGTTTGCTTCGATGTTCGCATAACGGAGCATAGACACTAACATCAAATTGATATCTGCCACATTCCCTATGCCTTTTTTATACGCAGACCTCACCCCTTCATTAGTATAGTATCCTGTATAATTATTCCAATTCATCTTATTTAAGACATAAAAAAATATACGCCCTACTCTCTCTTGTGGGCTATTCGCTCCGGTTAAGAGTTCATCTATATCTTTTGCAAAATAGTTACTGCGTTCTAGCTCGGGTCCGAAAGAATCAACTTTATAAATACTTTTAGAAACATCTTCCCACGTGGTTGAATAGGTTTTAATACCACCTCCCGGAATATCAACATAGCTCAATTCAAATTGAAGTGCAGTAGTATAGTTATTAATATTTCCAGCATAAGGCTCTTCTTTTAAAGCTGAAACACCGTCTAAATTAATTTCGTGCGTCTGCTCTTTAAAATTCACATCGTGCATAGAGGTTTTCATTCGCATATCAGAATCTCGAGCCGTATTGCTAATTGTCATGGTTCGCTCCTTCGTTGTGGTCTCTACATTATATGGAACCCATCCACGTTGGTGAGTTTTATACTGAAAGTATTCTGGCGATCTAAAAACAATACTAACTTTATCTACTGGAATATTTTCTTGAAGTCTAAATTCATCTATGTTGAAGATAAAAGGAGAATTAATTGTGTACTTATATTCAACAATACATCCCTCTCTTAAATCTGGCATTGTCACCTTGGTTTGAGTGAGGTATTTTGTTGTTTCTTGAGTAAAAATACCTTCTTTTTGAAGTTTCATACTTTTCATCTTACCCTTAGAATCTATGTAATAAGTGTATCCTCTAAGTCCTTTCAAATTATCTTCTCCAGCGCCTTTGTATAAATCAATTGTTAAATTGGCTCTATCAAAACCTCCTTTGTTGTAAATCTTTATACGTTCAAAATAATCTGTCACCAAATACCATCCAGAATCTTCAGAATACTGAAACTCTGTTTTAACCTCACGATATAATATAGCTGCATTTGCATCGCTATCTACTGGGTGTTCTTTTTGAAGAAGCTCCTCTTTTGAAACCTTTTTAAACCTATAATCCTGACCAAAAGAATCACTTATAACCAGTAGAAATACTATCAATAATACTCTTGTTTTCATAAATAAAATTTAAATGCTATATCTCCTGTTTTAAAAGTAATTTAACTCTATCCAATCGACTTATAGACCGCAAAAACTCTCTATAATTTTCGTATTCTGAAGGTGGATATTCACCCTTCTCAACACGAAGGTTTCTTGAATAAATAATTGTATTTTCATCTGTTTGCACAAAGTTGATTTCATACTTGCCAAACTTGGTTTCGAGCACGGTGGCTTCGGGGAGGGCTTCTATTGTATAGTTTTCTGGAATTTCTATCTCAACTCTATCAATATCAATAAACCCACGCCTTATGTCGAGAATTTGCTTTCGACTCTCTACACGGGGTGGGATATAGGTGTTTTTATTAAAAATGTTGGGACTAAATAAATAGTCATCACCAACTGCATTTGCATAGTTTGGAACTTCTACAACAAGGTTTTCGGTAAACAAAATTTCTTCTCTATCATCTACAAAATCAATGTTGGAAATTGTGAATCCGTTGATATAACTCCATCTATTTTTATAGTAGTAATCTATCTCATCTTGTCTTCTTTTAGGAAGTGTATACCTATTATCATATTTAATTCCTCGTGAAGTACTCTGGAAATCAACCTTGATACTACCATTGGTTTCTACTTTTACTTTTGAAATTGACTCCTGCACATTGTCGTCTGTTTCATAAGCCTTAGTTCGTGTAATCTTCCCTCCTTCTGGCGTGAGTATAAGCACATCCCTATCGTCAGTAAAAGAACCGATAAACCCATAGGGCGCATCTTGACTTGTACATTCTAACCAAGTAATTTCATCTCCATCGGGAACTCCAAGAATTACATGATTTCCCTGAATAGAGGCAAAATCCTCTATGATATCCCATTTATCAGACTTCCCATAAACCACCGTATAATAAGACGGTACGCCAACTGCATCTAAAAGAGCCTTTGTGTAATTTGTCAACGCTTTACAATCGCCATAACCCAATTTATCAACCTCGGAAGCTAGCATGGGTTTCCATCCTCCAATCCCGATTTGAATACTGATATACCTTACCTTATCTTGAACAAACTGATAGATTTTTCGAGCCTTTGCTTCGTTTGTTGTTTCGTTTGCAACAAGACTTCTCACCCTAGCAACTGTAGCTTCAGAAAGCGCTCTCGTGTTGGCCATTAGCTGGTTTTCCATCCAAATACCAAACTGCTCCCAATCTTCTGCATATCCAGACACACCTTTCAATTGAAAAGTATCGAAAGCAACTCTAACTATCGGTAGAATTTTCAAGAAAGAAGGTCCGTGCTCTTCATACCGAATGGCCTTAAGATTAGAGGCTGAAAAAATTAATTCGTCTGGCGTTTCTGAAATTGAAATATCGAACCCATCCAAATTGTCAGCTCGATAACGAGGTTTGTTATCAGGGCTAAACTTAATTTTCATTACACTATTTTGAGTGCTTTGTGCATATCCTTCCAATGGAAACCAAGGCGATATTAATGCAGAGTCTCCAGATTCGATTTCACTCTCAAAAACAACTATATATGGATAAGTAACAGGGGTATAATTGAGATAAAGCATCCGAGAATCTTCATACATACTCCCATCAGTACGACTGATATCATGAAATTTCTTCTTTTTAAAACGATTTATCTCTTTCCCTTGAGCATCATAGATACGAGCTTCTATTTTTCGAACACGTGAATTTTCATTATAATTTTCATAGAGATTTACATTGTTATCGCCCAACTTATTTAGAACCGCTACGACTCGACGAGTTGTTGTTTTTAATTTTGTAATATCAGTAGCATCAATCTCTACAGATTCTTCAATTACAACGCTATTTGAATATTCAGTGAGCTCACTTAGAATAGACGAAACTGAATATTCCTGAGCAAAAATGGAACCCGAAAAGACAAGAAATAAAATATAAACAACCTTTTTCATACTATTCAAAAGCAATTAAAAAAGGCAATGCATATTCCTCTGTATTATCTCATTACAAATTAAATCGTAATGATAAAATTGTAGAAATAATTGAAAAGCAGACCCCCTTTCTCTATAAAAAGAGCAAGATATGAAAAATAAAGAAAGTTAAGAATAAGTTAATAGAACAAAAAATAACCTATTCTCTGTTTTTAGAATCCATCCAAATAGTTACTGGACCATCATTGATTAATGAAACATCCATCATTGCACCAAAACTTCCAGTAGCAACTTGTTTTCCCATCTCTTTTTCAAGCTGTTTTACAAAGTTTTCATATAAAGGAATAGCTATATCTGGTTTGGCTGCTCTAATAAATGACGGGCGATTTCCTTTTTTGGTATTGGCGTGAAGAGTAAACTGACTAACTACCATACAACCTCCTTTCACATCTTGAACAGAGAGATTCATCGACTCATTTTCATCAGAAAAAATACGTAAGCGAGTAATTTTACGAGACAACCATTCTATATCCTCTTGATTATCATCGTCTTCTATCCCTAAAAATATTAGTAAGCCTTGCCCTATTTCAGAATGAATTTTCTCCTCTATTGTTACCGAAGCGCTTTTCACACGCTGAATCAACACTCTCATGATTTACGTATATTATTTAATGAACAACCTCCTCTAACGCACTTGTGCAATATTGGGTCTCGAAGGAATTATACAAAAAATTAAGAAGAATAAATATCCTTTCTGTAATGTTCTTCGTCTCCTTCTAAAATTTGAATATAGCTCTTGTAACGCGACCAAGCAATTTCTTCATTCTCTAAGGCTTCTTTAACAGCACATTGTGGCTCCTCCAAATGCATGCAGTTATGGAATTTACAATTGGCTTTTAACTCAAAAAACTCTGGAAAATAGTTTGCTAAATCCTCTCTTTCTATTTCAACCACTCCAAAACCTCTAATTCCGGGTGTGTCTATAATTTGACCTCCAAATGACAAATCGAACATTTCAGCAAAAGTGGTTGTGTGTTGCCCTTGTAAATGTTGTTCGGATATTTCGGCTGTTTTTAAATCCAACCCTGGCTCAATAGCATTTACTAAAGTAGATTTTCCCGTTCCGCTGTGACCAGAAAAAACGCTCACTTTATCTTTCATTAATGCCTTAACCTGATCAATGTTTTTAACGGTTAATGCCGATATCCCAATACACTCATATCCTATATCGCGATAAAGAGCTGCCAAAAACTTAACTTCCAAAAGCTCATCTTCGTTGTAGGTGTCAATTTTATTAAAAAGAAGAACCGCACGAATATGGTACGCCTCGGCAGTTACTAAAAATCGATCTATAAAAGTGGTGAAGGTAGTAGGGTTATTTAACGTCACTATCAGAAAGGCAGTATCAATATTAGCCGCGATAATATGTGTTTGCTTTGAAAGATTTACAGATTTTCGGATTATATAATTTTCTCTAGGCTCAATTGTTGTAATCACGCCTTGCACTTCTTCTCCTTTTGTATCAACTTCAAACCCCACGCGATCTCCAACAGCAACAGGATTGGTGCTTTTTATTCCTCCAATACGAAATCGCCCTCGAATTCTACATTTATAGAAAGTGCCGTTATCTGCCTTCACCGAATACCAACTCCCAGTAGATTTATATACTATCCCTTTCATTGGTGTAAATCATTTATCATTGTAATAAGCTCTTAGATTGCAATTTGCAAAGATACATTTCATTGTTCTAAAAATCTGAAATTTAAAACAACCATCCTCTCTTAATTGAATAAAAAATCAAATAATCATTATTCTGCAACAATAGTTTGATGAATGTTTAAAAATAACGATTCTAAAATGGCAGTAGTAAGAAAAACAGAAACATTTACGGAACTGAAAATAAAGAAAGTAACTAAATATCTTCCTGAAATAATGAAGGCTGAAGAAAAACGAATGAACGCAAATGTGAAGCTATAAACTATCGAATAAATCTAAGGTTGACCTTATCTATATGAATGAATATGGCATATCTGGTTTTAGATTTTTAGAACAAAAGCCTATTTCAATGAAATACATAACATTTTCAAACTCTTGGCTAACAATTCAAAATTGGGAAGAGATGCCTGAGAATTCATTACAAAATTAAAACGCTTACATTTCACACCCATATTTTCTATTTAAATAGCAGGTAGTGGCGGGTTTACAGTGAAAATTCTAGGACAAAGAGTGGATTATGAAAATAAGCTCTAATCCTTCATCACCTTCTTTTGATGATCTATAGATTCTTGATGAATTGCTTTATAAATGCTCAAAACAAACTCTTCACTCAACTGATTTTGTTTTCCTTGCAAAATCATTCTTTTCAAAATTTGATTCCAACGATTCACTTGTAAAATAGCAACATTGTTTTCCTTTTTAAGCACGCCAATATCATCTACTATCTTCATTCTTTTGCCTAAAAGCTCGATAATTTGATCGTCTATCAAGTCTATTC
>Ga0209075_1003562_pt1 | contig 12862 bp, 9 predicted proteins | sample Stecom2011_FD_187523 | JGI IMG/M metagenome (GOLD analysis project Ga0209075, IMG submission 187523) | Agricultural soil microbial communities from Utah to study Nitrogen management - Steer compost 2011 (SPAdes) (version 2) | ecosystem: Environmental > Terrestrial > Soil > Agricultural land...
CGTCGGTCTCGGTGGCGATCACCAGATGGGCCGCCTTGGAGATCATCACCCACACCTCGCGGTCGGCGGCCACCAGCGCCTCGATCAGGCGCAGGCCGTACTGGGCGCCGGAGGCGCCGGTGAGCGCCACCGTGACCGGCGGGCCGAAGGCCCCCTGCCGAGGCTCACTCCCCATGGGCCACCTCCAGGGCGGCCAGCAGCTTCTCGTGGATGCCGCCGAAGCCGCCGTTGGACATCACCACGATGCGGTCGTAGGGGCGCGCCTCGGCCACCAGGGCCGCCACCAGGGCGACCAGGTCCTGCGCCAGCTGCCCGGGCACCGGGCTCGCCTCGACCACCGGGGCGAGGGACCAGTCGAGCCCGGCCGGCTGATACCAGTAGGCGAGATCCGCGGCGGCCACGCACCCGGCCAGGCGGTCGCGCAGGCTGCCCAGCCGCATGGTGTTGGAGCGCGGCTCGATCACCGCCAGCAGCCGGCCGCGGGCGGTGGCGGCGCGCAGCCCGGCGAGGGTCGCGGCGATGGCGGTGGGGTGATGGGCGAAGTCGTCGATCACCTGGATGCCGGCCACCTCGCCGCGCAGCTCCTGGCGCCGCCGCGGGGTCTCGAAGCGCGACAGCGCCGCCGCCCCCCGGGCGAGGTCCACCCCGCAGGCGTGGGCGGCGGCCAGCGCCGCCAGGGCGTTGCGGGCGTTGTAGGCGCCGGTCAGGGGCCAGTCCACCACGGCGTCCTCGTCGACGCTCTCCCCCTGTGGGCTCTGCTCCTGATGGATCACCCGGAAGCGGGAGGCGTCCTCGCGCTCGAGCTCTAACCGCCAGGGATTCTGCGCCGCCTCGCCGAAGTGCACCACCGGCGTCCAGGCGCCCATGGCCAGCACCCGCGCCAGGGCCGGCTCACCGTCGGCCACCAGCAGCCTCCCCCTTCCCGGCACGGTGCGCACCAGGTGGTGGAACTGCCGCTCGATGGCGGCCAGGTCCTCGAAGATATCCGCGTGATCGAACTCGAGGTTGCCCAGCACCGCGATCTCGGGGCGGTAGTGGACGAACTTGGAGCGCTTGTCGAAGAAGGCGGTATCGTACTCGTCGGCCTCCACCACGAAGGGGGCATCCGGCGCCCCGAGCCGGGCGGAGACGCCGAAGTTGCGCGGCACCCCGCCGATCAGAAAGCCCGGCGCGAGCCCCGCGGACTCCAGCAGCCAGGCGACGAGGCTCGCCGTGGTGGTCTTGCCGTGGGTGCCGGCCACGGCGATCACCCGCCGCCCGGGCAGCACCTGCTCGGCCAGCCACTGGGGGCCGGAGACGTAGGGCAGGCCCAGGTCGAGCACCGCCTCCACCTCCGGGTTGCCCCGGGAGAGCGCGTTGCCGATCACCACCAGGTCGGGGCGCGGCTCGAGATTGGCCGGCGCATAGCCCTCGCACAGGGCGATGCCCGCCTCCTCCAGCTGGGTGCTCATGGGCGGGTAGACCCCCGCATCCGAGCCGCTGACGGTATGGCCCAGCTCCCGGGCCAGCAGCGCCAGGCTGCCCATGAAGGTGCCACAGATACCGAGGATATGGACGTGCATGCGCTCTCCTGACTGCCGAGGGATACCGCGGTCTCCCGCCGCGGCGGACCGCGACAGAAAATGGCGAGACTAGCATGGCGCCTCGACCCCCTCCAGCACCCGACGGGCCCCGGGTGCAGCCTCGGCCGCTTTCGGCTAGAATCCTCCGGCCTTGAACCCCTATCCCCGACCAGCAGCGACCAGGAGCAGGAACAGCCCCATGGCCCACAATGCCTTCTACGCCCAGTCCGGCGGCGTCACCGCCGTGATCAATGCCAGCGCCTGCGGCGTGATCGAGGCCTGCCGCCGTCACCCGGACCAGATCGGCAAGGTCTACGCCGGCCACAACGGCATCATCGGCGCCCTCACCGAGGACCTGATCGACGTGAGCCGGGAGTCCGACGAGGCCATCGCGGCCCTGCGCCACACCCCGGGCGGCGCCTTCGGCTCCTGCCGCTACAAGCTCAAGGACATCGAGACCCACCGCGCCCAGTACGAGCGGCTGATCGAGGTGTTCCGGGCCCACGACATCCGCTACTTCTTCTACAACGGCGGCGGCGACAGCGCCGACACCTGCCTCAAGGTCTCCCAGCTCTCCGAGAAGCTCGGCTACCCGCTCACCGCCATCCACGTGCCCAAGACCGTGGACAACGACCTGCCGATCACCGACAACTCGCCGGGCTTCGGCAGCGTGGCCAAGTACATCGCCACCTCCACCCTGGAGGCCTCCCTGGATATCGCCTCCATGTGCGCCACCTCCACCAAGGTGTTCCTGCTCGAGGTGATGGGCCGCCACGCCGGCTGGATCGCCGCTGCCGGCGGGCTCGCCGGCCAGGGCGAGGGGGAGCCGCCCCACCTGATCATCTTCCCGGAGGTGGCCTTCGATCGCTCCGCGGTGATGGCCCGGGTCGACGAGGCGGTCAAGAAGTACGGCTACTGCGTGATCGTGGTCTCCGAGGGCGCCCGCTACGAGGATGGCACCTTCCTGGCCGACTCCGGCAACACCGACGCCTTCGGCCATCGCCAGCTGGGCGGCGTGGCCCCGACCCTGGCCGGCATGGTCAAGCAGGACCTGGGCTACAAGTACCACTGGGCCGTGGCCGACTACCTGCAGCGCGCCGCCCGCCACCTGGCCTCCCGGACCGACGTGGAGCAGGCCTATGCGGTGGGCGAGAAGGCGGTGGAGCTGGCGGTGGCCGGCAGGAACTCCATGATGCCGGCGATCAAGCGGGTCTCGGACAATCCCTACAGCTGGACCATCGAGCCCGCCCCCCTGGCCGAGATCGCCAACCGCGAGAAGTTCATGCCCGCCGAGTACATCAGCGAGGATGGCTTCGGCATCACCGAGGCGTGCCGCCAGTACCTGTCGCCGCTGATCCAGGGCGAGGACTTCCCGCCCTTCGACAACGGCCTGCCCAGGGTCGCCAAGCTGGCGCTGCACCGGGTCGAGCGCAAGCTGCCGGCGTTTACGCTCTGACAGCGCCGAGCGCCGCATCGTATTGATAGGGGGCGGGGAGGCTAAGCCTTCCCGACCCCTATCAAGGCAGCTTCACGCTGATCTGCGAGGAACCAGACTTAAAGGGGGCTAGCGCAGAAGCCAGGAGAGCACCAGCAGCAGCAGCAGGATGGCGGCGATGCCCTGCCAGAACTGGCCGGAGTCGCGGAACACCCGCGGCCCCGCCGGCTCGTCTGCCTGACGCACGGCGGCCAGGGGCTGACGCAGCTCGCGCAGGAACTCCGACATGCGCCGGAAGCGCAACGAACGCTGAGGGTCCAGGGCGCGGCGCAGCGCCTCGTCCAGGGCCGGGGTGACCTCGGGGTTGCGGGTGCGTGCGCTGCGGTAGGCCAGCTGCTCCAGGTCCGTATGGCTGCGCAGGCGGTTGGGGGTCAGCTCGTAGGGGAGCCCGCCGGTCAGCAGCCAGTAGACGGTGGAGGCGAAGGAGTACTGGTCGCTGCGCCGCCCGATGTCGTCGTCCAGGGCATACTCCGGCGCACTGTGCTCGGTCAGCCCCACCTGGCGCAGCAGCTCCCGGGCCTCGCGATGGCTGCCGCCGTCCCGGGTGCGGCAGGCGCTGAAATCGGTCAGCACCACCTGGCCGTGGGGGTCGATCAGCACATTGCCCGGGCAGACCTGCTGGTGAAGGATATCCCGATGGTGCAGGGCCTGGATCGCTTTGCCCAGCTGGTTGGCGATGTCGAGCCGCTGCACCAGGGTCGCCTGGGGGTGGCGCCTCGCCCAGTCGGTCAGGGTCTCGCCCTCCACGTAGGCCATCAGGTAGTAGAGATAGCGCCGCGGCCGGGAGGACTCCATGATCCGTACCACGAAGGGGGACTTGACCCGCTCCACCACCCACTGCTGCAGCAGGAAGTGCTCCAGGTAGGCGTTGCGATTGGAGAGCTCCGGGCTCGGCGCCTTCATGACCATCTCGCGCTCGGTCTGGACATCGCGCACCCGGTAGACCCGGGACTGGGAGGTGCGCGACAGCACGGCCTGCACCTCCAGCCCGTCGAGGCGATCCCCCGGCGCGAGTTCCGGGGGGATCGGTAGGTCACCGTAGGCCCGGCCGGGGTGGTCGGGCTGCTCATCGGGGAGCTCGTCGATGCGCACCAGCTGGAAGCAGAACTGGTCGGCGCCGTAGCCCCGGGACTGGGCGCGCTGCACGGCCGCCTCGGCCAGCCGGTCACAGGCGGCATTGAGGTCGCTGGCGTCCTGGCGGATCAGCTGCACGTAATCGGAGGGCATCAGGGTGCCGAGCACCGCCTGGGTGGTGAACAGGAAGATGTCGCCCTGCTTGACCGGAAACTGGGCGTAGTCGATATCGATGCTGTTATCCATGCCCAGGGCCCGGGAGGGGTAGCGATAGCCGCCCAGGTCGGTGACATGGTCGCGGCTGAGCTGCTCGAATTCGGCGCCGCGCAGGCGAAACACCAGGGTATCGCCCAGATGGAAGAGGTGGGCGGTGCGCCCGCGGTAGACCATGGCCGACAGCGAGGAGACGTAGCTGCCCTCCGTCACGCACTGGCTCTGGCTGTAGCACCAGCCGTTGAGCGCCCTCAGCACGCGGGTGGCCGAGGTCTTCACGTCCCAATGGTCGGGGGTGGAGTAGTAATCGGCCAGGAAGCCGCGCACGCTGAGGTCGCCGGCCTGCTTGGCCATGGAGTTGCGGCGGATCGAGTCGCTGATCACCGCACAGGCCCCCTTGGCATTGAGCTGCCCGAGCTCCGGGTAGCACACCGACATGGAGCTGCGATGATGGCGGCGATCCGGTGCCACATAGGCCTGGCCGTAACTCAAGGACAGCTGCGCAGATCCCAAGAGGTATCTCCTTCCCCGCAAGGTGGATCTTCCCTGGGGCCTCACACCGGCGTCTCGGCGGCCGGCGGGCCCCGCCGGCGCCCATGATACACGTCCGCGCCGCCGCCGTGGTGTCAACCAAAGGCGCAGCGCCGTCGTCACCTATGTCGCATTGGTAATCACCGCCCCCGCTCCGTATAATTTCGCGGATTTTCGCTCAGCGATACACCAGGCTGATTTCCAACCCAAGGAAGCGACGATGAACTTCGATAACATCCCCGCCGGCAAGGACCTCCCCAACGACGTCTACGTCGCCATCGAGATCCCCGCGCATAGCGCACCGATCAAGTACGAGATCGACAAGGACATGGGCGCGCTGCTGGTCGACCGCTTCATGGCCACGCCGATGTTCTACCCGGCCAACTACGGCTTCATCCCCCACACCCTGGCCGACGACGGCGATGCGCTGGACGCCCTGGTGGTGACCCCCGTCCCCGTGCAGGCCGGCAGCATCATCCGCGCGCGCCCGGTGGGCGTCCTCAACATGACCGACGAGGCCGGCGAGGACGCGAAGCTCGTCTGCGTACCCCACCCCAAGCTCTCCAGCCTCTATGACGACGTCCAGGAGGTGACCGACCTGCCCGAGCTGCTGCGCCAGCAGATCGCCCACTTCTTCGAGAACTACAAGGATCTCGAGAAGGGCAAGTGGGTGAAGGTGGAGTCCTGGGAAGGCGCCGAGGCCGCCCGCAAGGCCATCGAGAAGGCCGCCGCCGCCTACGCCAAGGCCTGAGAGCACCGCTCTCATTTCGCTGTCGGCGCCAGCCGCCAGATCCAGCAGGGCCGCCCATTCGGGCGGCCCTGTCGCGTTTCACGCCTCCGGTGCGGCCAGCGCCTCGGGGGGCGGCTCGTCGACGGGCTCGTCCGGGCGCTCCACCTCCACCACCGGCGGCTCGACGGGCTCCGCCTCATCGGGGAGCGTCTCGGCGGGCGCCGCCAGCGCCGCCGGGGGCTCGGCCAGCCGTTCGGCCAGCGCCGCCGCCAGGTCCCGGGCCCGGGTCATGTGCAGCGCCATGACCAGGGAGTGGTTGGCGAAGAGGCCGAAGCCGGAGCCGTTGAGCACCACCGGACTCCACAGGCGGCGCTGGGTCATCTCGAGCTCCGCCAGCAGGCGCTCCCACTCGCCCCGGGCACCCGCCGCCTCCAGCACGTCAGCCTGATCCCGCTGCACGCCCTCCAGCAGCTGCGCCAGAGCCCAGCCGCTGCCACGGGCCTCGAAGAAGATGTCGTCGACCCGATACCAGGGCGTGGGCGGCGGCAGCGACGCGGTATCCACGGCGAGTTCGGTCAGCGCCTCGTGCCCGCCGACGCTGGCCGCAAGCCGCAGGGCCAGGCCGTCGAGCCCCTCGGCCACCGCTGCCAGCCACTCTCCCAGGCCGGCGCCGGGCGGGAAGCCCGCCTCCGGGTCATCGAGGGTGGCGAGCTTGCGCTCCAGGGCGGCCATCGCCTCCTCCAGGCGGCGCTCGGTGGAGGGGTGGAGCCAGTCACGGTCGTCGCCCAGCAGCGCCTCCCGGGCCTCGGCGAGCGCCGCCGAATCGCCGCCGGCCATCTGCGGCAGGGCCAGGGCAAGGCGCCGCGACTCCTCCAGCACGCCGAGCTCCCAGCTGGGCATGTTGTCGAGCCACACCCCCGGCGGGGCGATATCGTTGCGCAGGTAGCCGCCGGGCTTCCCAAGCAGGGTGGCAACGCTCTCGGCCAGGGTCGCCACGCTCACCGTGCCTCGAGCACCGGGGGCATAGGCGGCCTCGCCGCGACGCTCCAGGGTCGCCTGCTCCACGTCGAAGGCGGTTGGCGGCTGGCTCCACCAGATGCCCAGTGCCACGCTGACCAGCAGGTAGAGCCCCAGCAGGGCCACCAGCGGCTTCCAGATCCATCCGTAGCGGGGGCGCTCCAGCGCCTCCTCCTTCCTGCGGCGCCGTGCGGCGCGCCAGCTTTTCAAGCCCATCTCGGTAATTCCTGGCTAATGAACGAGAGCCCGCGACAATGCGACAATCAGGCGCAACGATAACGGACGCGACACGGTCAACGCACCGTGGCTACTGGGTTATCCTAGCACTCACAGCGGGGCTCCGGCGCAAGCCGCAGCCGGCGGGGGAACCGCCCCGCCGCCCGCCGGTCTGATGGCCGAGCCCCGTCCCGACACCATCCGCCAGGAAAGGAACGCCCTCTTGATCGCTGCACGACGCCTCGCCCTGACGCTCCTCCTGATGCTGCTGCCCCTGGCGGCCCAGGCCCAGTGGTTCTCCTCCTCAAGCTCCCAGCAGTTCCTGCCCGTGCTCGAGGCCTTCCAGCCCGAGGCCTGGCACGACGGCGAGACGCTCTACGTGGGCGTGGAGGTCACCCCCGAGCACTACCTCTACCGCCACCAGTTCGCCGTGGCGTCCGAGGCGGTGGCCCTGGGCGAGCCCGAGATCCCCCAGGGCGAGTTCACCAGCGACGAGTTCATGGGCGACGTCTACGTCTTCCGCGACACCATGCTGCTCGAGGTGCCTCTGGCGGAGGGGGCCAGCGGCGTCTTCCCGCTGACCTTCACCTTCCAGGGCTGCGCCGATGCCGGCCTCTGCTATCCGCCGGAGCGGGTCTCCCTGGAGGCGCCGGAGCGCGCCGCCCCGGCGGCCTTCGCCGCCCTGGTGGGCGGCAACGGCAGCGCCCCGGGCAGCGGCGGCGAAGGCTCCGGCTCGGGTGACAGCGCCACTGGCGCGGCCCCTGCCGCCCCCCAGAGCGATGACGGACGCTTCCAGCGCCTGATGGCGGATGCCAGCTTGCCGCTGGCCCTGGGGCTCTTCTTCCTGGCCGGCCTGGGGCTGACCTTCACCCCCTGCGTGCTGCCCATGGTGCCGATCCTCTCCTCGATCATCGTCGGGCAGAACCCCGGCCGCCCCCGGGCCTTCGTGCTCTCCGCCAGCTACGTGGCCGGCATGGCGCTCACCTACGCCGCCGTGGGGGTGCTGATGGGGCTCTTCGGGGCCGGCCTCAACCTGCAGGCGCGGCTGCAGTCCGCCCCGGTGCTGATCACCTTCGCGGTGCTCTTCGCCCTCTTCGCCCTGGCCATGTTCGGCGCCTTCGAGCTGCGCACCTCCTCCCGGCTCTCCGGGCGCATCGACGCCTGGCAGGCCCGCGCCCAGCAGAGCGGCCCCGCCGGGCTGGCCCTGGCCGGGGCGCTGTCGGTGCTGGTGGTCTCCCCCTGCGTCTCCGCCCCCCTGGCCGGCGCCCTGGTGTTCATCTCCACCACCGGCGACGCCATGATGGGCGGCCTGGCGCTGCTCGCCCTGGGGCTCGGCATGGGGGTGCCGCTGCTGCTGGTGGGCACCTTCGGCACCACCCTGCTGCCCCGCAGCGGGGCCTGGATGAACGGGGTCAAGATCGCCTTCGGCATCCTGCTGCTAGGGGTGGCGATCTGGCTGGTGGAGCGCCTGCTGCCCTCGGCGGTGGCGCTGCTGCTGTGGGCGGGCCTGGCCATCGGCAGCGCCCTGGCACTGGGCGCCATGTCGGTGAACCTGCCCCAGGGCTGGCCCCGGGTACGCCAGGCCGCCGGCCTGCTGCTCATGGCCTGGGGCCTGGCCCTGGTGCTGGGGGCCGCCAGCGGCGCCCACGACCCGCTGCGCCCCCTGGCCAACCTGGGCGGCGGCGGAGGCGGTGGCGGCACCGCGGCGGCGGAGCCCGCCGACATCACCACCGTGGAGGGGCTCGACGACCTGCAGCGGGCGCTGGCCTCGGTGAACGACGGCCGCCCCGCCTTCGTCCACTTCACCGCCGACTGGTGCATCTCCTGCAAGCAGATGGAGCGCCAGGTCTATCCCGACCCACGGGTCGCCGAGTCGCTCTCCGCCTTCGCCCGCATCAATGTGGATGTGACCGACTCGGGCAGCGCCACCCGGGAGCTCCTCGACCACTTCGGGCTGTTCGGGCCGCCCAGCCTGCTCTTCTTCCACGGCGAGGAGGAGCTCCGCGAGGCGCGGATCCAGGGCGAGGTGCGCGCCCCGGGGCTCGCCTCCCATCTGGAAGGAGTGCTGGGCTGGCTCGAGGGGCAGCAGGGCTGACTCCGCCGCGCCCCACGGCCGCGAGACGTCGCGAACGTCGTCAAACGGCCGTTTAAATCCATGCTTCTCACGGCGATCCCCGCGCCACTGGACATCCCCCCGGATTTTCGGCAAACTCCGCCGTCACTCCCTTTTTCAGGCCAATAGCGCGTCAAGAGTCGCCATCTTGCCGCGATCTCTGGCAAGTTGGCTCGGGTTGACAGCGCCACCGAGCCGACCCACATTCACTGCACCCAAGCGATCGGGACAACGTCATGGATATCCGCAAGGTCAAGAAGCTGATCGAGCTGCTCGAAGAGTCCAACATCAGCGAAATCGAGATCCAGGAGGGTGAGGAGTCGGTCCGCATCAGCCGCCATCCCAACGGCGTGAGCTGGCAGGCTCCCATGCCCCAGGGCTATGCCGCCCCCCAGCAGCCCGCTCCCCAGGCGCCGGCGGGCCCCGCTACGGCCGAACCTGCCGCCAGCGATGAGCCCGCCTTCCAGGGCCATGCCCTGACCTCGCCCATGGTGGGCACCTTCTACCGCAGCCCGGCCCCGGGCTCCAAGGCCTTCGTGGAAGTGGGCTCCAGCGTGAAGAAGGGCGACACCGTGTGCATCGTCGAGGCGATGAAGATGATGAACCAGATCGAGGCCGACCGCGACGGCGTGATCGAGGCCTTCCTGGTCGAGGACGGCGAGCCGGTGGAGTTCGACCAGCCGATGCTCGTGATCGGCTGAGTGCCCCGCGCCCCTTCATTCACCTGACACTGGCGGATTCATCATGCTGGACAAGGTACTCATCGCCAACCGCGGCGAGATCGCTCTGCGCATCCTTCGCGCCTGCAAGGAGCTGGGCATCAAGACGGTGGCGGTCCACTCCAAGGCCGACCGCGAGCTGATGCACGTGCGCCTGGCCGACGAGGCCGTCTGCATCGGCCCTGCCCCCTCGGCCCAGTCCTACCTCAACATCCCGGCGCTGATCAGCGCCGCGGAGGTCACCGATTCCAGCGCCATCCATCCCGGCTACGGCTTTCTCTCCGAGAACGCCAACTTTGCCGAGCAGGTCGAGCGCTCCGGCTTCACCTTCATCGGCCCCCGGGCCGAGACCATTCGCCTGATGGGCGACAAGGTCAGCGCCATCGAGTCGATGAAGAAGGCCGGCGTGCCCACGGTACCCGGCTCCGACGGCCCGCTGCCCGAGGAGGACGAGGGCGAGATCCTGGCCATCGCCAAGCGCATCGGCTACCCGGTGATCATCAAGGCGGCGGCCGGTGGCGGCGGGCGCGGCATGCGCGTGGTGCACACCGAGGCGCACCTGCTCTCCGCGGTGAACGTCACCCGCACCGAGGCCCACTCGGCCTTCGGCGACGGCACCGTCTACATGGAGAAGTTCCTCGAGAACCCCCGCCACGTGGAGGTCCAGGTGCTGGCCGACGGCCAGGGCAACGCCATCCACCTCTATGACCGCGACTGCTCCCTGCAGCGCCGCCACCAGAAGGTGATCGAGGAAGCCCCGGCCCCCATGCTCGACCCGAAGGCCCGCGCCGACGTCCTCGAGGCGTGTCGCCAGGCCTGCATCACCATCGGCTATCGCGGCGCCGGCACCTTCGAGTTCCTCTACGAGGACGGCCAGTTCTTCTTCATCGAGATGAACACCCGCGTGCAGGTGGAGCACCCGGTCACCGAGATGGTCACCGGCGTGGACATCGTCAAGGAGCAGCTGCGTATCGCCTCGGGCCTGCCGCTCTCCATTCGCCAGGAGGACGTGGTGCTCTCCGGCCACGCCTTCGAGTGCCGGATCAACGCCGAGGATCCCCGCACCTTCATGCCCTCCCCCGGCAAGGTGACCCTCTACCATCCGCCGGGCGGCCTCGGGGTGCGCATGGACTCCCACGTCTACACCGGCTACACGGTGCCGCCCCACTACGACTCCCTGATCGGCAAGCTGATCACCTGGGGCGCGGATCGCGAGGTCGCGCTGACCCGCATGCGGGTGGCGCTGGACGAGCTGCTGGTGGAGGGGATCAAGACCAACACCGACCTCCACAAGGACCTGGTCCGCGACGGCTACTTCCAGCAGGGCGGGGTCAATATCCACTACCTGGAGAAGAAGCTGGGGCTCTGACGCTCCCCGGCAACTTCCGCGGGGCGGCCTCGGCCGCCCCGCTTGCGTTGACGCGCCCTTCTCCTGATCCTTCGCACACTTGCAGGGTGCTGTTCTGTAGGAGGCCGGCTCTGCCGGGCGAATGGAGGCCGCAGGCCTCCCCGCTGGTCGCCACCTGGCTTGGCAACGCCGCCAGGGCGCCTGCGGCGCCATTCGCTCGGGAAACCCGAGCTCCCACAGAAAGCGTTCACGCCAGAACACGATGAACCTTTCTCATAGGGAGACCCCCATGCCCTGGCTGCAACTCAAGGCCCATATCGCCCCGGAACAGGCGGAGACCCTCGAGGAGCTGCTGCTCGCCGAGGGCGCCACCGCCATCACCCTCCAGGATGCCCACGACGATCCGGTCTTCGAGCCGGAGCGCGGCAGCACCCCGCTGTGGCACGAGACGGTGCTCACCGGCCTCTATGACGACCTGGAGGGCGTCGATGCCATGCTCGACCGGGTGCGCCAGGCCTGGGCCGTCGCGTCGCCCGAAGAGCCCTGCCCCGAGATCGAGGTCGAGCTGCTCGCCGACCGCGACTGGGAGCGGGAGTGGATGGACGACTTCAAGCCCATGCAGATGGGCCAGCGGCTGTGGATCGTGCCGAGCTGGCATGAGCCACCGGAGCCTGGGGCGGTCAACCTGCACCTGGACCCGGGGCTCGCCTTCGGCACCGGCACCCACCCCACCACCGCCCTCTGCCTGGCCTGGCTCGACGGCCTGGCGGTGACCGAGGCCCTCGACGGCCAGCGGGTCCTCGACGTGGGCACCGGCTCCGGGATACTGGCCATCGCCGCGCTCAGGCTCGGCGCGGCCAGCGCCATCGGCACCGATATCGACCCCCAGGCGCTCACCGCGAGCCGCGACAACGCCGAGCGCAACGCCATCGAGGAGTCCCGGCTCCGGCTCTGCTACCCCGAACAGCTCGACGACGACGAGACCTTCCCCATCGTGGTGGCCAATATCCTCGCCGGCCCCCTGGTCGAGCTGGCCCCGATGATCGCCGGCCACCTCGCCCCGGGCGGGCGCCTGGCGCTCTCCGGCATCCTTGCCAACCAGGCCGAGGAGGTCCTCGACGCCTATCGCGACCAGGGGCTCGTGATGGAGGAGCCGGTGGTCAGCGAGGGGTGGGTGCGGCTCTCCGGGCGGCGCCCCGCGGCGCAAGCGCCGCGCTGACCGCGCGCCCTGCCACTTCACCCTGCCCGGCGGGGGGCGTATGATATGCCCCCCTCTGGCCAACACCGTCCACCGCCATGCCCGAAACCCGCTCGACCCTGCCCCAGATCGGTGACCACGCCCTCGCCAGCCGGGTGATCCTGGCGCCCATGGCCGGCGTCACCGACCGCCCCTTCCGGCAACTCTGCCGCCGGCTGGGCGCGGGGCTGGTGGTGGGCGAGATGGTCACCTCGGACCCGAGCCTCTGGCACACCCGCAAGTCGCGGCTGCGCATGGACCACCGCGGCGAGCCCGGCCCCCGCACCGTGCAGATCGCCGGCGGCGATGCCGAGATGCTCGCCGAGGCGGCCCGCCGCAACGCCGAGATGGGCGCCGAGATCATCGACATCAACATGGGCTGCCCCGCCAAGAAGGTGTGCAACAAGGCAGCAGGCTCCGCCCTGCTGCGCGACGAGGCGCTGGTGGCGGAGATCCTCGAGGCGGTGGTGAAGGCGGTGGAGGTCCCGGTGACGCTCAAGATCCGCACCGGCTGGTGCGCCGAGAGCAACAACGGCGTACGCGTGGCCCGCCTGGCCGAGTCCGCCGGCATCCGGGCCCTGGCGGTGCACGGCCGCCACCGCCAGCA
>Ga0209075_1003563_pt1 | contig 12860 bp, 7 predicted proteins | sample Stecom2011_FD_187523 | JGI IMG/M metagenome (GOLD analysis project Ga0209075, IMG submission 187523) | Agricultural soil microbial communities from Utah to study Nitrogen management - Steer compost 2011 (SPAdes) (version 2) | ecosystem: Environmental > Terrestrial > Soil > Agricultural land...
TCAAGGGAATCTAAATAGTATTGAAGTTATTTTACCAAGCAAAACAGTTCTGGAATCTTTCAATTTATTAATGAGTCCTATTTTTTCAAAAATTTTTAATCAAAAAACAGAAATCCAATCACTAACAAAACTTCGTGATACGTTATTACCAAAGCTAATGAACGGCGAATTGAAAATAAATTAAGTTTAAAACTTCAACATCTAATTCAAAAATCAAATGACTCAAATTACATATAATCACTTCCCAAAAGGTTCAGAATGGAGAAAATGGGATTTACATTTCCATACACAGTCCTCATATGATTATAAGGATAAATCCGTAACCGATCAAGAAATAATTGATGGTTTGGTAAATAAAAATGTCTCAGTTGTTGCTATTACTGATCATCATGTAATGGACATCGATAGAATTAATAATCTACAAAAAATAGGTAAAAGCAAAATTACTATTTTACCAGGTATTGAGTTTTTGTCTGATTCTAAAGGAAGTGATCCGATTCATTTCATTGGAATTTTTCCTGAAAACAGTAAGATTCAATTCATTTGGGACCAAATAAGAGTAAAAACAGCAATTAGTAGAGTTGAAGGAGAAGGGAAAGAACTTAATGAAGTTTATTGTGACTTGGTAGAAACTATAAAGTTAATACATGAATTGGGAGGTTTAGTAACTATACATGCTGGATCAAAAACTAATACTATTGATAATATAACTAACTCCTTACCTCATGGTGTAGCTCAAAAAGAAGATATTGCGAAATTAGTTGACATTTTTGAAATGGGGAAGGAAGGTGATATCGAACCTTATTCTGAACATGTTAATCCTTTTCTTCAAAAGAAGATCAACAAAACTCTGCCTCTAATAATATGTTCTGATAATCACAATATAAAAGATTATAAAGTAAAACAGAATTTATGGATTAAATCTGACCCTACCTTTGAAGGGTTAAAACAAGTTTTATATGAACCTGCAGAAAGGGTGTTTATAGGTGAAGAAAGGCCAGATGAAAAACTTTTATATCATTTAATAGATAAAGTGAAATTTCAAGATGACAGTTTCACTACTAATGAAATTGAAATTAGTCAAAACCTAACAACAATAATAGGTGGTAAATCTACCGGAAAGTCAATCCTTCTAAAAAACATAGCCAAATCAATAGATAAGGAAGAATATAACAAAAGAATGAAAACTGCAGGTCTTTCAGATACTAAACCCATTAAAGGAATGGAAGTGTATTGGAAGGACGGTCAAGTTAGCAGTTTAGGTTCAGAAAATAATCCAAGCAAAAGAATAATTTACATACCACAGTCCTATTTAAACCGTGTTGTTGATTTAGATAAAGAAAGTACAGATATAGATGACATTATTAAAGAAGTTCTTCTTCAAGATGATGACTTCAATGAATGGAGCAAAACTTTATCATTAAAAGAAAAGAAAGTCACTGACAACATAGAAAATGGAATTAGACAACTTTTTGATAAAATAGATGAGTACAAAGAAAAGCGCAAAGAGTTAAAAAAAGTTGGAGATGAAAAAGGTATCGCTAAACAGATTAAAAAAATTACTGAAGAAATAAATGTAACTCAAAGCAAGGTTGATATTAAAAAGAAGGATATTGAAGAATATAATTCAAAAATTGAAGCCATAAAAAAAGATAAGCTTCAAATTGAATTTCTGAGTGAGGATATAATGAACCTAGAAAGACTAAAGGCTGTCTCCATATTTCTTTATGATCAAAAAGAATATTCCTTTAAAGTGGAATCGATTTCAAAAGCATTAGAGGATTTAAACACTTTAAAAACTGAGGAATACAATAAGAATTGGAGTCAAGAGCTTTCTAAATTAATTTCGAAATACTCTAAAGAAAAAGAAGACTTATTAGCTAAGAATAAAAAAGAAGTAGAAAGTCTTAAACCCTTACAAGAGAAAATTGATAGCCAGAAAGTTTTAACAAAAAAATACAAGCAATTAGAAGAAGAGCAAAAAAAAGAGCAAGTATTATTAAAACTGAAAAAGGAAATTAAAGATGAACTTACAAATATTGATAGCCTAACAAAAGACCTAAGTAGTCAAGTTTCAGATTTTTATTCTTTGTATTTGGAAGCAAAAGATAATGTAAAGAACACCAATTTAGATGATGAATTAAGCTTTGATATTAGAACAGAATTTAGAGATAACTATTTTTTTGATTCATTTATAAAGAAGTTTTTTGATGGCCGTAGCATAAATAAAGCTGAGTATACTTTCTTATCTGAGTATACTTTTAAAACGAAAGAATCATATAAAGACTTCATTTATAGGGTTATTTGGAGTTTATTTAAAAAAGAATTACCATTAAGAAACGAAAATAGTACTAGGGAAGTTTTTACCGGTCTTTTAAAAAATTGGTTTATACATAATTATATTGTAGAATATGAGGGAGACTTGATTAATGAAATGTCTCCTGGTAAAAAATCATTTGTATTACTAAGATTACTAATTGATTTAGACAATAGTAAATGTCCAATTTTAATAGATCAGCCTGAAGATGATTTGGACAATCGTTCTATTTATAATCAAGTTGTATCCTTTCTAAGAAAACGCAAAGGTGAGAGACAGATTATTATTGCTACACACAATCCCAATATAGTCCTTGGAGCAGATGCAGAACAAATTATAGTTGCCAACCAAGAGGGGAAAAAGTCAAAAAATAAATCTAGTAAATTTGAATATGTTTCAGGAAGTATAGAACACTCTATACCTGAAGATGATAAAACAAAAGAGGTTTTATACAAACGGGGTATTCAAGAACATATTTGTGATATTCTTGAAGGCGGAGAGATTGCATTCAATAAGCGAAAGAATAAATATAACTTTTAAATAATGTCAAACCTAACAACAAATATCCCAGCTCTAAAACCAACATATTCAACTATCTGTTGTCAAAGAGCTATACACCTAAAAATTTCTCAACACATTATTTGTCTCTTTAAATCTATTTTATACCTTTGGGTATAATACCAAACAGTATAATATGAAACAATCTCCATTTATATATGGTGTAACGGTAAGTTCGAAAGCTTTTACAAATCGTGAAAACGAATTCGAAAAACTAAAGGGCAACCTTACCCAAGGAATTAATACAACCATAATCTCACCTCGTAGATGGGGAAAATCAAGTTTAGTTGAAAAAGTTGTTTCCGAAATTCAGAAAGAAGACAAAACCATAAAAACAGTAGTTATTGACTTATTTGCTGTTTCTTCAGAAGAAGAGTTTTTAGAACTCTTTGCCAAAGAAGTTATTAAAGCATCTTCTAGTCAATGGGAAGATTGGATGAATTCAGGTAAAAACTTCTTTAAACAACTCATTCCAAAAATAAGTATTGGGATTGATCCAACGAGTGATTTTTCTTTAAGTTTTGATTGGAATGAACTCAGCAAGTATAAGCAGGAAATACTTAATCTTCCAGAGGTAATCGCTAAAAAGAAAGACGTGAAATTCGTTATTTGTTTAGATGAATTTCAAAATCTTGCGAGTTATGCCGACTATGAAGATCTAGAAAAGAAAATGAGAGCAGTTTGGCAAAGACAGAAATCAGTTTCTTATTGCTTATACGGTAGTAAGCGACACATGATGACAGAAATTTTCAATAATTCTTCTAAACCATTTTATCGTTTTGGAGACATCATGTTATTGCAAAAGATTAAGGAAGAAAAATGGATTTCTTTTATACAAGAAAGTTTTTCCAACACGGGAAAAAGCATATCAAAAGAGTGGGCTGAGAAAATTCCTCAATTGATGAATAATCATTCTTGGTATGTTCAACAGATGGCGCATTATACATGGCAGAAAACGGAATCAAAAGCAGGAGAACAACAAATCACAGGTGCATTAGAAGAATTAATTCACGCCAATACTCCACTTTATCAAAATAAGGTAGGAAACATAAGTGTTACTCAACTCAATTTATTGAAGGCTGTTAGTAGCGGAGAACATCAGCTAACCAGCACAAAAGTGATGCAGAAATACAAATTAGGTACACCTAGAAATGTAAGTAAAAATAAAACAACATTAATCAACGAAGATATTATTCAGGAAACTGAATCGGGTTATGAATTTCTAGATCCATCCTTTGAATTGTGGTTTAAGAAAACGTATTTTAATATTGATTATTTAGGATTATTATGACAAAACTAACCGAAAACGACATAGAACTTTGGGCAATTGAAGAATTAGAGTCCATTGGTTATAACTATAAAAACGGAACAGATATAGCTCCTGATAGCGAACAGCCAGAACGTAATTCATTTGCAGACATCATTCTTGAAAACCGTCTCAAAAACGCGATTCAAAACCTGAATACAACTATACCTTTTGAAGCGCAAGAAGAAGCTTTCAAAAAAGTAATGCGTATTAATTCACCTGATACTATAAGCAATAACAAAGAATTTCATTATTATTTAACCGAAGGTGTTCCTGTAGAATTTAGAAAGGATGGAGCCATGCGTGGTGACAATGTAAGGTTAGTAGATTTTGATAATCCAAAGAACAATGACTTTCTCGTCGTCAACCAATTCACCATAATTGAAGAGAACCAAGCAAAACGTCCAGATTTAATTCTATTTCTAAATGGTCTTCCTGTCGTTCTTATTGAATTAAAAAGTGCTACAGATGAAAAGGCAACTTTAGCGTCTGCCTATAAACAAATTCAAACCTATAAAAGTACCATTCCAAGCCTGTTCAACTTCAATGAGATTTGTATTATTTCAGATGGTGTTGATGCCAAAGCAGGATCTTTATCTGCTGGAATGTCTCGTTATTTAACTTGGAAAGTAAAAGATAAGAATGATAAACCAATTGGACTTACCAATCAACTTGAGATCATGCTTAAAGAGTTACTTAGCCCTTCTACTCTAATAGATTACATTAGGCATTTCGTAGTTTACGAAGAAACAAAAAAGTCTGATTCATCAGGTATTGCTCAAATTACTACAGTAAAAAAAATTGCAGCATATCATCAATATTATGCTGTAAATAAAGCCATTCAATCAGTTCATAAAGCAACAGCATTAAATGGAGATAGAAAAGGAGGTGTTGTTTGGCATACACAAGGAAGTGGAAAGTCACTTTCAATGGTCTTCTTCACTGGGAAGTTAGTTCTTTCATTAAACAACCCAACAGTTTTGGTCATTACAGACCGCAATGATTTAGACGACCAACTTTTTGAAACATTTGCAGATTCAAAAAATCTATTGCGCCAATCACCAATTCAAGCTGATAATCGAGATCATTTAAAAGAGCTCCTCAAAGTAGCAAGTGGCGGAATTGTATTTACAACCATACAAAAATTCCAACCAGATGAAGGAAATGTGTATGAAGAGCTTTCTGATCGTTCGAACATTGTAGTACTTGCAGATGAAGCCCACAGAACACAATATGGTTTTAAACCAAAATCCATTGATGTAAAAGATGAAGAAGGAAATGTTGTAGGTCAAAGATTAGTTTATGGTTTTGCTAAGTATATGAGAGATGCCCTTCCTAATGCGACCTACCTTGGATTTACAGGTACACCTGTAGAATCTATCGATGTCAATACACCTGCAGTTTTCGGAAACTATGTAGATGTTTATGATATTAGTCAAGCCGTTGATGATGGAGCAACAGTTCCCATTTACTACGAAAGTCGCTTGGCCAAAGTTAACCTTACAGAAGAAGGTAAGGAAATGATAGAAGACCTAGACGAAGAAATATCTACTGGAGATTTATCCCAAAACCAAAGGACGAGAGCCAAATGGGCTAAGATTGAAGCCATTATTGGAAGTAAGGAGCGTATTAAAACAGTAGCACAAGACATTGTAACACATTTTGAAGCTAGAAATGGTGAAGGTGGTTTAGATGGAAAAGCTATGATTGTAGCTATGAGTCGTGCAATTGCGGTTGATCTCTACAATGCCATTATAGCTTTAAGACCACACTGGCATGATTCGGACTTAGCTAAAGGAAAGATAAAAGTCGTGATGACTGCAGCATCTTCTGATGGTCCTGAGATGATGAAACACCACACTTCAAAGCAACAAAGAAAGGACTTAGCAGACCGCATGAAAAGCGTAGATGATTCGTTACAATTGGTTATTGTTCGTGACATGTGGCTTACTGGTTTTGATGCCCCGAGTATGCATACACTTTACATTGATAAACCAATGAAAGGCCACAACCTTATGCAAGCAATTGCAAGAGTAAACAGGGTTTACAAAGATAAATCTGGAGGTTTAGTTGTAGATTACTTTGGAATAGCACAAGACCTGAAAAAAGCACTAAGTTTTTATTCAGAAAGTGGTGGAAAAGGTGACCCAGCAGAAGCCCAAGAAAAGGCAGTTAATATGATGTTAGAGAAACTTGAAGTTGTATCTCAAATGTTCAGCGAAAAACCTCAAGGCTTCTCCTCTACTATGAATATTGCCGCAGAACCCCAAAGCGAATATGGTGTTCAATTTAATTACGAAGATTACTTTACAGCAGACACTAGAGAAAAACTACAACTTATTTTAGGTGCAGCAGAATATATCCTTTCATTAGAAGACGGAAAGAACAGGTTTCTAAAAGAAGTAACCGCATTAAGCAAAGCTTTCTCAATTGCCCTCCCTCATGAACAAGCTATGGATGTCAAAGATGAGGTAGCCTTTTTCCAAGCTGTAAAAACACGTTTTGTAAAAATCGAAGCACACGGAAACAATGGGAAATCTGATATTGAATTAGAAACCGCTATTAAGCAAGTTATCGATAGCGCCATCACAACAGATCAAGTAGTTGATATTTTTGATGCAGCTGGAATTAAAAAACCTGAGATTTCAGTTCTGGACGATAGTTTCCTGGAAGAGATGAAAGGAATGAAACATAAAAACCTCGCATTAGAAGTTCTAAAAAAGCTTCTAAACGACGAAATAAAGGCACGTGCTAAGCACAACCTCGTTCAAAGCAGGTCACTTATGGAAATGTTAGAAAGCACCATCAAACGATATCAAAACAACCTCATTTCATCAGCAGAAATCATTCAAGAATTCATTGATTTAGCGAAAGAAATAAAGAAAGCAGACAAACGAGGTGAAGAACTGGGCCTAACAAGAGACGAATTAGCCTTCTACGAAGCAGTAGCAGCAAACAACAGCGCAAAAGAACTCCTCGGTGATGAAATACTCCTAAAACTAGCGCGCGTCCTTGTAAACAAAGTAAAAGAAAATGCCACCATCGACTGGACAGTAAAAGAATCTGTAAAGAAACGTCTCAAAGTAATCGTAAAAAGAACGTTACGTCAATACGGCTATCCACCAGATTTACAAAAGCTCGCTACAGACACGATCTTGAGTCAAGCGGAGTTGTTGGCTGAATTTTGGAGTTAGTAAAAACAAAATAAAGCATATAAACTAAAAGAAATTTTGCACGAATAAAATCATCAACTATGAAGTTAATTGCAATATGGGTCGAAGATTATATGAAATTTAAAGATCAAACTTTCAACCTTGACTCTCCCGTAGAGTTTACCTTTGATTTTAATAAAGATACTAGAGAGTTATCAATATCCATCAAGAAAAAAGATAATTATGTTCAAATGTTCGACGAACCATTCGTCAGTGTAACAGCAATAGTTGGTAAAAATGGCGCTGGTAAGACTTCATTCCTAAAGCTACTAAATGTTATAAATTCAACTAAGCCTTTAGAAAAACCAGTTCTATTAGTTTTTCAAGATTTAGAAAAAACGAAACAACCCAGTTATAAGATAATTGTTTATCAGCATGATGGTTTTCTGTTTGACCAGTTTAAGGGTTCTAATAGAAAAATTCAAGTTACTTTACTTGGTGAACTCAATAAATTAAAAATTAAAAATGACCTTGAGTTAATTAATCATGAGTATAAACCAGATCCTTTTTTTAAAATTGACGTCTTAAACTATGACAATTTATTTTTAGATGAAAATGATAAATTGCTTTACGACAAAGGTGGGGAATCAACTAAAAATCAAGCTGTACTGAATAAAAAAATGATGTATCAGATGATTACAGCACTTGACATGGAATCACTTAATAAATATATAAAGGACTTTCAAAATAAACAAGTAGAGTCTTCATCGCTATCAGAGAATAACTTCAATCCTTTAAAACTTTACTTTGACAAAAGAATAGAAAAACGACTTTACTTTCTTTCAAACATAAATCAAGATAAAAAATTTCCTGAACATATTTCCAACAAGGTAAATCTGCCTAAAAGCATTTCCTTAATTTTCGAGAATGATATAATCAACAATTGTATCAAAATAATGGAACCTCAACATCAGTTGTTATTAACTTCTTTCAATAGCTCAATTTTAAGAAAAACCAATATCCAATTTAATTCAGGTGAAATTAAAGCAGTGTTTAAGTCTTATGTTTTTCGTCAAATTATTAATGCTTCATTGATTTACGAAAATTCATTTTATAAAGAATCAAATAAAAAATTTACTTCGGATTTTTTTGATTTTCTAAATCAGAAGAAAATAAAAGAAGATGAAGAGCAAATTTACTTCGAAGACAATATTTTAGAAGAAATCAAAAAGCTAATTAGCAAGGATATAAAAATCAGTGCTAATAAAGAATATACAGTTTTTCAACTTTATAATTTTAATAAAATTTTCTTAAAGATTGATGATTTAATTGAAGAAGTAACCTTAACATCTGATTCATTATCAATATTTGGATTTTACAATATTTTCAATATCGAGATTGACCCTTCAACTTGGGAAATCATAAAATTATTTTTAGATGTTAATGTATTTGGAATGGATAAATTTGTAAATATCTCCTTCCCAAATATAAGTTCAGGTGAAGAAGCGATACTCAATCAGTTCACAGAATTCTATGAAAGTATTAAATCAATAAAAGATAGAACAAATTTATTGATTTTAATTGATGAAGGCGAAAACCATTTACACCCAGAATGGCAAAGAGAGTATTTATCGTCAATTATTGATTTTATAAAACATTATGCTAGCAATAAGGAATTAAAGATTCAGTTAGTTTTAACTTCTCATTCCCCTTTCATCTTGAGTGATTTAACCAAAAATCAAGTGGTATTCCTTAATCACAATAACGATTCCAATAGGCTAGGTTTGTCAGTTAAACAAGAGAATCAAATTGAAACTTTTGGTGCAAACATCTACGATCTTTTTAAAGACTCTTTCTTTATGGATAAAGGTTTCATTGGTGAATTTGCAAAGCAAAAAATTGAAGAGCTATTCGATGAGCTTATCGATCTAAGAGATACTCAAGAAGAAATAACATATCCTGAATACGTAAAATTAAGACAAAGAGTAGAAATGATTGGGGATAGAATTATTCGCACCAGATTAGAGGATGTTTTATATGAAATTAAATATCAAAAATCGGCAAATGAGTTAAAAGCAGAAGAGTTAGAAAAACAAGCTCGCGAATTAAGAAATAAACTTAATTAAGATGAGAAGAATTTACATTGACTTTGCTGATTACGATACTCTATATCTAAGGATGTTAAAAGGGTTAGATAATTCCAAAATTGATCCTCCTAAAAAACGCTTGGTCAGTTTAGCAAGGGAATACTCTAAGAACTCAAAACAAAGACGTTTAATATACTATCTAATTAAAAACTTCGACAGAATTATACTCATGCCGCCTCATGAAATGGAGCAAATGATTAAAAGTATTGATTATAAATATCAGTGTTTATTTTACAACATAAATAGCGAAGGTGTTTATTCAAGTCAAACTAATTTTGGTGATAAGCTTCTTAAAAAGCTCTCATATTCTAATCTTCAGCATAGGGTTCTTAAAGATTTTTTTCGTAAAGTCGGCCATAACAAAAGTTGCGCATATTGTAACTCGCAGTATACAGTTTCCTATGAAAGAGAAGGGAAAAATGCAACAATGTTTCAAATAGATCATATTTTCCCTCAGAAAAAATATCCCTACTTTTCTATATCATTATTCAATTTAGTGCCATCATGTGCAAACTGTAATCTTAATAAAGGTTCAAATGACTTTTGGACAGATGATTATTTTCATCCCTATTTAGAATCAATGTCAGACAATTTTAAATTTACAATTGGTCATCTAGATAAAGATTCTTTGTTTACCAATCCAAATGATATTTCTGATTTTGAAAAAGTGAAAATCACAATCACAAATAAATCTAATCCAAAAATTAGAAACCATAACGAGTTATTTGACTTGGAAGGAATTTACAACAACTTCAACGATATAGCGCAAGAAATTATTGAACTAGGAAAACTTCATCCAGCATCTAAAAGAAAAAGTTACTTAGATGATTTAGAAGGTGAAAAAGGAAAACTGTTTCCTGATAAAGAAACACTTGAAAGAATATATTTAAGAGTTTATCCAAATCCAGAGGATATAAACAAGCGACCTTTATCTAAATTCATTCAAGATATTGCTCGGTTTTCAGATTTTTATGATGATAAACTTTAAAGTATCATTTACCAAAACATAAATACTAATTAATATATCTCAACATGAACTCACTATCAGAATTAATGAAATCTATAACATCCCTTCAAGATAAAATAAAACCATTCTATTTTAATGATTCCATTCCGCCCAGTTTTAAAGCTTCAAATTCTATCTCGGACATTGCTCAATCACTTTCTGATAGAATGAGTCCCTCAAATAAATTAAGTTCAATTACAGCAGAAAGCAATGTATTTAATCAGGTTTCAAAAAATAAGATTTTTGCTACCCCCTTTTACAATGAATCTTATCTATTTACCCCTTTGTCTATAGCTTCAAAATATAAATCACTATCTGAAATTGCTGAAAGTCAATTTTTGGTTACAAATAGCTTAAACGATTTATTCAAAAAATTTGATACTTCACCTTTTGGTTTCAACACACTAAACAATGCTATACACGGTCTTTCAAACACTTACCTTCGTGATATTGCAAAACGTCATCATTGGGGGAATGCTGAAGTTGTAAAAGAAGTTAATGAGTCTATAGCTTCAGTTTCTAAGGAGTATCTCTCTGAGAATAATTTTGTAACGCAGGATGGTCTTGAAAAATTCGGAGTTTCATTAATAAGTAATATTCAACAACTTTACCTGAATAGTAAATCCAAAAGTGTTAAAGCCTATTTATGGGAATTAATACAAGTTATAAGTGTGTTATTTAATTTTTATATAAGTGCTTACACTTTAAACGATATTTCAAATAAAGAAGCTGTATCCATAAGCACTTCTGAAATTCGAGAAATAGAGAATAAACTTTTAGAAAAGATAGATCTTGAATTTAAGAAATTAAACAATACTCGAATAGCTCAAACTAATGTTAACTTAAGAAAATCATGTAGTAAAAGGGCTCAAATAAAAGGTCTCGTAAAAACAGGTCAAATTGTTACTGTAATCGAAATCAGACACAAGTGGTTATTGGTTACATATATTGATAATGAAACAGAAGAGCCATTTTCTGGTTTTGTTTATAAGAAGTATTTTAAAAGTATAGAAGGATAAATTTATCTATCTCGTAAAAAAGAATTTCAAATTATTTTCATATCCCTTGGCATAACCAATAAATTTAAATTCTTTGGCTACTTGGAAATAATGCTGTTTTAGATAACCCAAAAACAAAAGGGTCCGCTACATTATCTTTCAAAGTATAATCACAGTTGAAACATTTAAACCAATAACTATAATCTGAATCAACCCATGAAATATGGCTAACATCATTCCGATAAACAATTAAAGAATCCATTCCACAACAATTACAAGTGTTTATAGAAACAAAGTTAGGGTCCTTCTTTTCAGAAATTGTAAATCGTTTGATTCTTTCTTTGTATAACTTAAAGTCCTGCGGCACTTCACAAGCTTTAACATTTACACCCTGATAAATTTGTTTAAAAGCACAGCGCCCCAGTTCCTTTAGATGAAAAATTTTAAACAAATCGAACCAAAACTTATCGGTTTTGACATCTTCCATCGCATCTTTTAAACTGATTTCAACTTTAAGAAACTCCCCAATAAGATCTATATTAGTCTCTGTTTTAAAATAATGAGGCTGATAAGAACCATAATTTGATTTATCTGCATTAAATATCCTATTTACTAAAGGTATTACTTGTTGTGAGATAAAATAATCATAGGCTATTATATTTGGTAAGGTTTCTCCATTATGCATTATTTTATTTCTCCACTTACTTAAATGTCTAATACAATTCCAACTTTCATTCTCAAAGAGAAATTCATATCCCTCCAAAACGTTAATGTACTCATCGCTTTTCTTGTTATATTTTTTAAAACATTTTTTCAACCTACTTAGTGCTTCACTGAAATCAACCGTTCGCAGATTATTAATATCAATTTCTAAATTCAAATATTCAAAAACGTTTAATTTTGAATCTAGGAAATTAACTGTTAATAAAGGGTTTACCTTATATAGAATATGCTTTAAGTGCAGCTCTATAAAACGATGAAAGCCTAATAAACTCATTGAAACAGCTTTACTGTCACCAGAGTAATTATACGACAAATTTTTTCTATTCTGCTTTTCTTTAGAATAAATAAAATGAAAAGTACTTTTTAAACTTCGTCCGGATATAAAATAATTGTGAAAAGCATCATGCAATGATAAGTAATGAATTGCTGGTTTAACCTCAAAATCTTTTCCGATTCTCACATCATTTTTTTTAAAAAAATCGTCTAATAAGTCCATCGTTTTTTTTCTTCTAAAATACAATTTTATGCGCCTATTCCGTCTCCCCCTCCTAGCTTTCTCCTGTTTTTGCTACGGAAACAACACTATTACAAGAGCATTCCAAGGTCGCTTTGTTCTAGTGTGTTCCTGTGCAAAACAGTTCAAAAGGCTATCC
>Ga0209075_1003564_pt1 | contig 12857 bp, 13 predicted proteins | sample Stecom2011_FD_187523 | JGI IMG/M metagenome (GOLD analysis project Ga0209075, IMG submission 187523) | Agricultural soil microbial communities from Utah to study Nitrogen management - Steer compost 2011 (SPAdes) (version 2) | ecosystem: Environmental > Terrestrial > Soil > Agricultural land...
CCAATAAGGGTTTTCTGTTGCATCATGGTCTATACATAAAAGGACGATTAATACTTACGACTATGAAAGCTGCAAAACAAATTTTGAGAGGATGGGCTGTTTGGGGAAGAACCCTGATGGTTGTCCTGATTTTGACAGGGGCTGGTTTGCCTGCTGTTGCGGAATCTGATGGCAAGGAAATGGCTGAGGGAGCTGCCTTGCAGTATAGAGGGGTGGTTTATGATAAAAACTCTAATGATCCTTTGATGTTTGCGACTGTAGCTGTGGTGGGAACAACCATTGCAACGGTGAGTAATTCTGAGGGGGAGTTTTTGATAAAAGTGCCTGCAGAAATGAATGGCGCCAGCCTGGTGTTCTCTTACATTGGGTATCGGAAGCAGACGGTGGCTTTGAGCGATCTAAAGGCGGAGGGCAATCGGGTAGGATTGGAAATGACTACGGTTCCTTTGGTGGAGGTGAGTGTGTTTCCCAACGATCCGGATTTGTTGATTCGGGCTATAATGAATCGCAGGGACCAGAATTATTTGGATCAAACTGCTACCAAGTCTGCTTTTTATCGCGAAACCATTAAAAAGGGGTGGAATTATGTATCGCTTACGGAGGCGGTGCTGGACGTGTACAAGCAACCTTACAACAGTGCACGCAGCGATCAGGCGCGTCTGACCATTGGTAGAAAGAGTACGGATTACGACCGTTTGGATACCCTCGTGTTTCGTTTGCAAGGTGGTCCGCTGGCTGCTATGATGCTGGATATTATGAAGGACCCTTATGCCATGTTTGACGAGGAAATGCTGGAGTATTACACTTTTGAGCTGAATAATATTACCCGGGAGGACGAGCGTATGTTGTATGTGCTTGGTTTTAAGCAGAAACCGGAAGTCGGGATGCCCCTGTTTTATGGTCAATTGTATGTCGACAGCGAGAGTTTGGCCATTGTGAATGCGACCTTTAATATGGATGTTTCTAACCGGGAGGAAGCGGCGCGGATGTTCATTCGCAGGAAACCGGGGGGCGCCCGGGTGTATCCTACTGAGGCTTCGTACATGGTGACTTATAGGGAACAAAATGGAAAGTGGTTTTTGGGTTATGCACGTGCTCAGGTTGCCTTTAGGGTAAACTGGCGGCGCCGATTGTTCAACACCAACTATTATACCACCATGGAAATGGCCTTTACCGATATGCAATTGACTGAGGAGAGACCTTTTAGAGGTGGGGACAGGCTGCGGATGAATGTGATTATGGAGGATGCCGTGGATGGCTTTAAAGACGACGCGTTTTGGGGTGATTATAATGTGATTGAGCCGGAGCAGCCTATTGAAAATGCCATCCGAAGAATTCAGCGAAATTTGTAATGAGTGATTGAGAAGAAGAGTAAGTGTAGGGTTGGAGGAGCCGAAAGGCTCCTCCAATTTTTTTGCTCATAATTTTTCGCTTTTTCAGTCCCAATTGAGAATGACCTTTCCGCAATTTCCGCTTTCCATGACATCAAAACCTTTTTGAAAGTCGCTGATGGGCAGGCGGTGGGTAATGAGGGGACTAAGGTCGAGGCCCGACATGAGCATCTGCTCCATGTGGTACCAGGTTTCGAACATTTCCCGACCATATATTCCTTTAATGGTGAGGCCTTTGAATATCATTTTATTCCAGTCGACCGTAGTGTTGGGGGGCAAAATGCCGAGAAGGGCGATTTTCCCGGAGTTGTACATGTGGTCGAGCATTTGGTTGAATGCGGCGGTTGAACCACTGCACTCCAGGCCGATGTCGAAGCCCCGCATGCCCAGCTCAGCCACCAGTGTGGTGAGGTCTTCTTCGAGGGGATTGAGGACACGGGTGGCCCCCATTTTCCTGGCCAATCCGGCACGATAGGCGTTGGTTTCGGTGGCTACTACATAGCGGGCACCCGCAAACTTGGCTACCGCTACACACATACTTCCGATGAGTCCTGCTCCGGTTATCAATACGTCCTCACCAATGAGGGGAAAGCTGAGTGCGGTGTGGGTGGCGTTGCCAAAAGGATCCATAATGGACACAATCTCGTCGGGGATTTTGGCATTGATTTTCATTACGTTGTTGGCGGGTACCACCACATAGTCGGCGAATGCTCCATCGATATTGACCCCAATCCCGACGGTTTTTTCGCATATGTGCTGGCGACCCCTTCGGCAATTTCGGCAATGTCCGCAGGCGATGTGGCCCTCGCCTGTTACGCGGTCGCCTTCCTTAACATTATGTACTTCAGAGCCGGTTGCGGCAACGTGTCCCACGTATTCGTGACCAATAATCATGGGTGTTTTAATGGTTTTCTGTGCCCAGTCGTCCCACTTGTATATGTGCAGGTCGGTGCCGCAGATGGAGGTCTTGCTGATTTTGATGAGTACATCGTTATGTCCTGGTTGGGGAAGGGGGACTTCCTGCATCCAGATGCCTTTTTCGGCCCGGGCTTTTACCAGCGCACGCATGCTTGCCATAGCTGAAATATTAGTTGTTGGTTGTTTCACGAATTTAAGCAAAGTGGCCGGTTTTTTGCACAAAATTGAATTTTTGACTGTATTTTTGAGAAAAAGACACGGGAGTTATGAGCTGTTTTGTGCGTAAGTTCTTGAAATGTAGTGGTTTTGTTTTTGTTTTGTGGCAGCCTTTGCTTGGCCTTGCTCAACAGGTGCCCATGGCTTCGGACTCCTTGTCGCGGGGTGAGGTAGAGACTTGGTTAAGAACGGGTGCATCACAGGAAGGTGTGAAGCGCATCGGTGCGGTAGGAAACAGCAGGGCAGTGGGGGACGACAGTGTTTCGGGCCATGGGCAGCGCAAGCTGCTTTCTGACTGGGAAAAGGAGTGGATGCAACTGCAGCAGCACAACGATGCGGAGAAAAATTTCAGATTACCTGCCTTCCTTGATTTTCTGGCTGCCTGGCGCCCTTCTCCTTGGACCGAAGTTGGTGCCGGTGCCTTGCCTGTGGACTGGGTGAGTACTTATTCTCCGGATAACGCATTATGGGTAGCAGCTGGCATACTCCGTTATCAGAACGACAACGATCGTTTGCTGTGGGTGGTAGCTGCCAGGGAGCAGCCGGGCGCCTTGTTGGTGTTTGATAAGAAATTGAATTTCAGCAGCACCCCTACGCAGGCTTTAAGCCTGCGCCTTGGCGCTGCTGACCAGGCCTCAGATCTGCTTTTGATGCAGCTGCAATTGGGCGAACATTTGGTTTTGGACCTTCCGGATTTGTACCTGCGCTTGTTTACTGCCCGTCTGGTGGCTGCCGATAAGGATGCCGATCGCGAAAAATTCAATCAGCAGCTTCTGGCACGCATGGAGCTATTATTGGGGAGAGAGGAGCTTTTTGCGCATCCTTTCAGTGATTATGAACAGCTTTCGGTCTTACTGTCGCCCGATGAACAATTAAAGGTGGTGACCTGGAATGTTGAGGGGGAGGATTTTTACAATCGTTTTTATGGTTTTGTAAGCCTGCGCGTGAAGGACAAGATACGGGTAATTCGACTCAATGACCAGTACCGAACCATCAATCATCCTGAAACGACAGCTTTAAACCCCAATCGCTGGTACGGTGCGGTTTATTACGAACTGCTGGAACACAAATACCGTGGTTCGGTGTATTATACCCTTTTAGGCTACAACGCCCATGGTCCCTTTTCTAAAATCAGGGTGGTCGAAACCCTTGAAATTACAAACGGGGGGCAAGCAAGATTTGGGGTCCAGATGATTGAAGTAGATGGTCGCTTGCGCAGAAGACTGGTTTATGAGTACAGCCAACGCGCCAATATGTTGTTGCGCTACGATGCGCAACAGGCCATGATTGTGATGGACAATCTGGCCCCTTCGGAGCAGTATTTGCAAAATGACTTTCGTTATTACGGTCCCGATTTTACGCACAATGCCTTGCGCTTCGACAAGGGCAAATGGTTGTACCTTCCCGATGTGGACCTACGCAACCCGGCGGTAGGCAGGCAGCGTCGCAATTGATTCTTCCATAGTAAAGAACTCGTTTATGAAAGTAGTTATTGTAGGTTCCGGAAATGTGGCCACTCACCTGGGGATGGCACTGAAAAATGCGGGTTGTGTCATTCTGCAGGTCTTGAGTCGTCAGTTACACAATGCGGAATGTCTGGCTGCGATGCTGGAGGCCGATGCAGGGAATGATTTGTCGAAAATAAACCGGGAGGCCGACCTCTATTTGCTTTCGGTTTCAGATACTTCTATTGCCGAAGTGGCCGACGCGCTGCCTCTATTGCAGGGCGTGGTGGCGCATACGGCCGGCAGTATTGACATGGAGGTACTGGAGCGTTTTCCACTGCACGGTGTGCTGTATCCCTTTCAGACTTTCACGAAGGAAAAGGAGGTGGATTTTAAAACGGTGCCCGTTTTGTTTGAGGGCAATCGCTCTGCTTCACGTAAATTGCTCAACGATGTAGCTCTATCCATCAGTACCAGGGTGCAAAAGGCATCGGGTACACGAAGAAAGGCCTTGCATATGGCGGCGGTTTTTGCCTGTAACTTTGTCAATCATTTGTATACCCTGGCGGATGACCTTTTGGAGAAGGAGGGTCTCGATTTTTCCTTGTTGGAGCCCCTCATACGGGAAACAACGCAAAAGGCGCTCACGATGAAGCCGGCCGACGCCCAAACAGGGCCCGCCCGAAGGGGGGACCGTCTGGTGAGTCAGGCACACCTGGAGGCGCTGGAGGCCCATCCGGCCCAGCACGATGCTTATGCCCTTCTTTCTGAAAGTATTTTTCGCTATTTTCGCAGAAAAGATGAGCTTTATGACCAATTTTAAGGAGGATTTGATGCAGGTGAAAGCCTTTGCTTTTGATGTGGACGGGGTACTGAGTTCAGATACCATAGCCATGGATGCAGAGGGCGTGCCCTTGCGAACGGTGAATATTAAAGACGGATTTGTTTTGCAGAAGGCTGTGAAGATGGGTTATCCCATCGCCATTATTACAGGAGGAAATACCCCATCGGTTCGCTTGCGTTATCAAAACCTCGGCATAGCGGATATTTATATGGCTTCCTCCTATAAAATGAAGGATTTTGAGGACTGGCTTTTGAAAAGGGGCCTCAAGGCTGAGGAAGTAATGTATATGGGCGACGATTTGCCCGACTATCACGTCATGAAACGGGTGGGAGTTCCTGTCTGTCCCGCCGACGCCGCACAGGAAATTCGCGGGCTTTGCAAGTACGTGAGTCCACGAAACGGCGGCGCAGGTTGCGTGCGCGACGTGGTGGAACAGGTGCTGCGTGCCCATGGACATTGGGGCAGTGACTATACCTGGTAACTAATAATATACGGCAACATGGCTTTCTTGCGATTGATTCGGTTTAAGAATCTGCTCATTATTGTGCTTTTGCAACTCCTGTTGCGTTATGTATTGCTTTTACCCATGCTTGCGCACTATGGTCTGGAGCCTGCGCTGAGTCATCTCCGCTTTGCCTTACTGGTACTTACGACCGTGTTTTTGGCGGCTTCCGGCTATGTGATCAATGATTATTTCGACATCAAGACCGACTTGATTAACCGCCCTTCGCGGGTGGTAGCGGGACAAGTTTACCCGCGGCGTACGGTATTGTTGTGGCATGTATTGTTTACTTTTTTGGGCGTTTTTATGGGTTTGTTTCTGGCCTATATTTCACGAAAGGAAAACTATGCCCTGATGTTTATTCTGGTGCCTGCGCTGTTGTGGTATTATTCAACCACCTTAAAAAAGCAGATGCTGATAGGTAATCTGGTGATCTCCTTTATGACGGCAATTGTTCCCTATTTTGTGGTTTCTTTGGAGTTTGCCGTGCTGGCCCGTGTGCACGGAGAGGCTATTTTAGACACGGAGGCCTGCTCCATGGCCTGGTTTTGGACCACCGGTTTTGCTTTCTTTGCTTTTGCCAGCAACCTGGGTCGTGAAATAATAAAGGATCTGGAGGATGTGAAGGGAGATGCGGAGGCGGGCTGTCGCACCTTACCTATTGAAATGGGTGAGCCCGCTACACGGCGCTTGGCAGCCATCCTTCACGCAGCCCTTTTATTGGCTTTGTGGATTGTTTATGCAATGGTCCCACAACTGCGCAGCAGTCCCTTAGCCTTTGTTTATTTTCTGGTTTTACTTACGCTGCCCTTCTTGTGGCTTATATTTAAAGTGTTGAAGGCCAGGTCGCGAATCGATTACCACAAAGCTTCCCAATGGAGTAAGCTCATTATGTTGTTAGGTATTTTATTTGTTTTTGTAGTCCGCTCATTTTTTCCCTTGTAGGGAAGCTGGAAGAATATTGTTTATGCTTGATAATCTTAAGGAATACCGCATTGTGCTGGCGTCGGGTTCGCCCCGACGCAGTGAGTTGCTGAAAATGGCCCACATTAATTTTGAGGTGCTGGTGGTCTCCGACCTACCTGAAGCATATCCGGTTGATTTGGACGTAAATCGTATTCCCGAATATCTGGCGCGGCAAAAGCAGGCCGCCTATGCCAGCGAATGGGGACGGTCCAATACGCTGGTGTTGACCGCAGATACCATAGTGGAATTGGAAGGGCAGGTTTTAAATAAACCTGCCGACAGGGATGAAGCACTTCAAATGCTGGGGGCACTTTCGGGCAACAAGCACAGGGTGCTGACCGGTGTTGTAATAAAAAGTGCACAAAAGGAGGTGGCCTTTACGGCTGTTACCGAGGTGTGGTTTAAGTCCCTTAAGCAGGAGGAGCTGAGCTACTATGTGGACCAATGTAAGCCCTACGATAAGGCTGGCGCTTATGGCGTTCAGGAATGGATTGGTCTGGTTGGGGTAGAGCGCATCGAGGGCTCATTTTACAATGTGATGGGCCTTCCGGTAGGGCGGCTCTACGAAGAATTGTCTCGTTTTTGATCAACCATTAAATAGTTGCTATGCACAAAATTTTTACTGTTTGCTTTTTACTTTTTTTGCTTTCGGGACCTGCAAGGGCTGGTGAAGGGATGTGGATTCCCTTATTGCTGGGGGAGTTGAATCTTGTTGAAATGCAGGAAAAGGGCTTTGAACTGACCGCCGAAGATGTTTATAGTGTGAATGCTGCAAGCATGAAGGATGCTGTAGTTGTATTCGGTGGAGGCTGCACAGGCAGCCTCATTTCTGAGGAAGGCCTATTGATTACCAACCACCATTGTGGTTATTCGGCCATTCAGCGGCACAGCAGCGTTGAGCACGATTATCTGACCAATGGTTTTTGGGCCATGTCGCGAGAGGAGGAGCTGCCCAATGAAGGCTTAAAGGCAACCTTCCTGCGCAGTATGGAAGAGGTTACTGCTTCCGTTTTAAAAGGTGTGACCAGCGAGATGACCGAAGAACAGCGCAGGGAAGTAATCGCCGCCAATTCAGTGGCCTTGATGGAGGAGGCTGTAGCAGGTACTCATTTTACTGCCCGCGTGGAGTCCTTTTTTGCAGGCAATCAGTATTTTTTATTTGTCAATGAGGTATTTGATGATGTACGTTTGGTTGGTGCCCCTCCTTCTGCTATCGGGAAATTTGGCGGAGATACCGATAACTGGATGTGGCCCAGGCACACCGGTGATTTTGCCCTGTTTCGGGTTTATGCCAATGAAAACAATGCGCCCTCTGCTTACGCTGAAACCAATGTGCCCTATCAACCCCGTCACTATTTTCCTGTTTCTTCAGAGGGGGTTAAGGAAGGTGATTTTACGATGGTCTTTGGTTATCCGGGGTCCACGGCGCAATACGTGCCTTCCTGGCATCTTCAAATGCTTACCGAGACCGTTTATCCGCAGTTGATTCGTTTGCGTGACGAAAAGCTGGAGGTGATGCGCCATCATATTGAGCGGGACCGTGCTGTGCGTATTCAGTATGCCGCAAAGCATGCTTCTGTATCCAATTCCTGGAAACGCTGGCGGGGAGAAATTCGTGGACTGGAAATATTGGATGCCGTAAACAAAAAACAGGAACAGGAGGCTGCATTCAGGCGCTGGCTTGAATCAGATGCCGTTATGCATGCCGCTTATGGCTCCTTGCTGGAGCAATACGCCAGGGTTTATGCCCGGATGGAAACCATGCAACTGGGAAGAGACTATCTTCTGGAGCTGATAGGGCGTACGGGAATGGAAACCTTGCGCCTGGCCGGCAGTTTTAGTCCCCTGTTGACCATGACCGATGCCAGCGAGCCCGATAAGGAGGCACTTAAAGTAGAAAAAGAACGCTTGTTGCTTGCATTGGATGCGCATTTTAAGGATTTTCATCAACCCCTTGATGTGGAAATGACTGTTGTTTTGCTGAAGCGGATGCGGGAAGACTTGCCCGCGGAACTTCAGTCCGATGTGTTTGCCCTCATCGATAAGAAGTTTGGCGGTGATGTGGATGCTTTTGTGAGCGATTTGTTTCAAAAAACGATGTTTACCGATCGGGCCGCTCTTGTGGAGCTGTTGCAGGATGCATCGGCAAAAAAACTGCAGGTCTTGCGTAAGGACCCATCGTATCGTCTGTATGCCCGTCTGAGTAAAATATACCACAATCAAATTGTGCCGGAGTACAGTCGGTTGCGGGCCGGACTAGATAGTCTCGACCGTCATTATATGCGTGCCCTGCAGGACTTCGAACCCGAGCGACGCTTTTATCCCGATGCCAATTTCACCTTGCGTGTTTCTTACGGACAGGTACGCGGCTACGAAGCCCGGGATGCCGTTGATTTTAGGTATTATACCACCATCGACGGCATCATGGAAAAGAATAATCCTGAGATATACGATTACGATGTGCCGGCTCGATTGCAGGACTTATATGCGCAGGGCGATTTTGGGGATTATGCCCGGGAGGGACACCTGCCTGTTTGCTTTGTGGCCAGCAACCATACCACCGGTGGCAATTCAGGCAGTCCGGTAGTAAACAGTCGTGGACATTTGATAGGCGTAAATTTTGATAGGGCCTGGGAGGGGGTGATGAGCGACTTGATGTTTAATCCGGACCAATGCCGCAACATATCGGTGGATATGCGCTATGTACTTTTTATTATTGATAAGTTTGCAGGAGCAGCTTACTTACTCGATGAAATGGAAATAATTGGCGCTGGTCTCCCGGAAGAAAAAGAAGCCGCCCTGCTGTAACTTTTGGATGGGTATTGCGGTCGTAATCATATTACAAATATTTAGACCCAATGCTATGAAACACATTTCAACTTTTCTGCCCCTGATGGTGAGCTTTATGATGAGCGCCTGCGTTTATGGCGGCAGTACCGAACTATCGGGTGAACTGGTGCAACAACACCATTCTTTGGATGCCTTTAACAGCATTCACGTAAAGACCGGCGTGCAACTCATTCTTACCCAGGGGGAGACTTATGCCGCCATGGTGGAAGCCGACTCGGAAGTTATTGACCGCGTTGTTTTGGCGAACAAAGACGGAAAGCTGGAGATTTATGTAGAAAATCCTGGAGGTCCTCGTTGGTTGCAATGGGGCAACAACAGCGGCACGGTAAAAGTCTATCTTAGCTGTAGCGAACTGCAGGCGCTTGAAGCGTCTTCCGGGGCGCATGTGCAAACGCAAGGGCTCATTGCAGCCACGTCTTTTGAAATGGATGCCTCTTCCGGGGCCCATATGAATGTGAGCCTTAATGTCACTGAAGTGGAGGTGGATGCCTCCTCGGGTGCACACGTCTCGCTCAAAGGGCAGGCCGACCGGATATCTGCCGATGCAAGCAGCGGAGCACACATTAAGGCTGCTGATTTTATTGCTTTGGGCGGTGTTGCAGAAGCCAGCAGTGGCGCCCATGTAACTTTGTTTGTAAACGGTTCGGCCGATGCAAAGGCGAGTTCAGGGGGACAGGTACGTGTTTTGGGTGATGTAGCTCTAAAAAGCATTGAGAGTTCAAGTGGCGGAAGCATCAGTACCCGTTAAGATGCGCTCAGTAGAAGTGGCATCAAAAAAGGGGTGAGATATAAAGTCTCACCCCTTTTTTGACCCTTTGGCCGCTATTCTGTTTTGTTCAGATTTTAAGCTAGGAGCTCACTGCTACTTTTACTTTCCCATTCAAAATATCCCTGGCCATATCCAGAATGGTGGTGTCGTCCAACTCAACGATGCCTCCATCGGGGCCCTGTTCCAGGTGAATACCTACACTTTTACCCCGATCGTAGTTGGCCCCTCCGAAATAATTCCGGACCGTTTCTACGTCGAGGTTTAAATTTTCAGCGATGGTACGGGTTGCGCCTTCCGGAAGACTGTCCTTGAGCTTCCGGAGCTGATTAAAAGTTATAGTAGTGCTCATGATTGAAAGGTATTAATAGGTTACATGATTGTTTTAAAGATAACAAACCAAACCCGATAATAACAATTTTTTAACATGAGATTGCCTTGAATTAACAAAAATTAATTAATAAAAATTGCGTGTTCCGATTTTTTATTCTTGAAAATCGGATCGTTCCACTTGGTTTTTTTCGTTGTTCAGAACAGCTCCCTGGCCGCCAGCAGAAGCATGGCGATGGAGACTAGCCCGGTATATACGACCGTTCCGCTTGGGTAAGAAATGCCGGGATTTGATAATGGCGTTTGTAAGCGATTCGTGAATCGTTTGTAAAGAAAGTAAACAAGACCGGCAGAGAGCAGGCCGACCAACATGCCGCCCACTATGTCGCCCGGATAATGAACGCCGAGGTAAATTCGGGAATAGCTGTTGAGCAGCGCCCACATAAAGATGAAGAAGACGTAGCCGGGTTTGCGGAAGAGCAGACTGGTAAAGAGGGCCAGTCCAAAAGAATTGGAGGCGTGTGAAGAGACAAAGCCAAAGCGTCCACCCCTATAGGAATTGACCAGATGAATCAGTCCCTCCAGGGCTGGTTCACGCGACGGCCGTGGACGTTCGAAGAGCGGTTTGAGCAGACCGCTGGCAATTTGATCGCAGAGGGTGATGACCAGTGCAATGGCCAGCAGCGTCCATAAACCTCTCCAACCATGTGCCTTAAAAATAGCAAACAAGAGGGAGGCGTACAAAGGGAGCCAGATGACGGTGCTGGAAAAGAGCCAAAAGAACTTGTCCCAAAAGGGGCTGTGTTGCCCGTTGAAGAATAACAATAGGTTTGTGTCGAGTTGCAGCAGTGTTTCCAACATAAGTCCTCAGGTTTTGATTGTAAATATATATAAAATACCCCAAGCATCCTTTATGGAGCAAGGCTTTGTGTTTGGTGAGCGCCCGCTTTGGTCTTAGGGCAAAAGTCTGCCGTCCTTTTGTTGGTGAAAACCCTGCTTATTGCTTACTTTTGTCGCTTCATTATACCGTGGCTTTAGAGCTGCACAAAAGCTGAATTATGCAATTGAACTTGAAAAACCCCCTGGTATTCTTTGATTTGGAAACAACCGGGATCAATATTGTGAGCGACCGGATTGTTGAGATAGCCATTTTGAAGGTGCAGGTGAATGGAAAGGAGGAGTTGCGCTCTTACCGCATCAATCCCGAAATGCCCATACCCAGGCAGGCCAGTGAAATTCATGGTATTTACGATGAGGATGTAAAGGATGCCCCTACTTTTAAACAGATTGCCCGTGATTTGGCAAAATTTTTAGAAGGTTGTGATTTGGGTGGATTTAATTCCAATAAGTTCGATATTCCTTTATTGGCCGAAGAGTTTATTCGTGTTGATGTGGATTTTGATATGCAGAAGCGTCGTTTTGTGGATGTGCAGACTATTTTTCATAAAATGGAGAAGCGGACGCTGGAGGCAGCCTATAAATTTTACTGCCAAAAGGATTTGAAGGATGCCCACAGCGCCGAAGCCGACACTGTGGCGACTTATGAGGTGCTGAAGGCGCAACTGGATCGTTATCCCGAATTGGAGAATGATGTCAGCTTTTTAGCTAAGTTTTCTTCACACAACCGGACGGTTGATTTTGCAGGTCGCATTGTTTACAACGATAATGATGTGGAGGTCTTTAATTTTGGAAAGTACAAGGGCGTGAGTGTGGAAGAGGTACTGGAGAAGGATCCCGGGTATTACGGATGGATGATGAATGGCGATTTTCCACTTTATACCAAAAAGGTGCTGACCAACATAAAGCTGCGTCGATTGAAAGGTTAGTGTAGTGTTTTAATATTGGATAAAAAGAGGGAGATGAAGATTTTATGTATTGGTCGTAATTATGAGGCGCATGCCCGTGAGCTGAAGAATCCGCTTCCCGCTGAGCCCGTTGTTTTTTCCAAGCCCGATTCTGCCTTGTTGCGCAATAATGACCCTTTTTATTTGCCCGATTTCGCCAAAGAATTTCACCACGAAGTCGAACTGGTGGTACGCATCGGCCGATTGGGCAAGAATATTGAGGAGCGCTTTGCCCACAGGTATTATGAAGAATTGGCGCTGGGTGTTGATTTTACGGCACGCGACCTGCAGGATGAATTGCGCTCGAAGGGTTTGCCCTGGGAAAAATGCAAGGCTTTTGATGGTTCTGCAGTGCTGTCCGGTTTTACGCCAAAAATGCGCTTTGCCGATGTAAACAACATCAATTTCAGTTTGAAAGTAAACGGAGAAGTCCGTCAGCAGGGAAATACAGCTGATATGATCAATGGTATTGATCGATTGATAGCCTACGTTTCAAAATATTTTACTTTAAAAATTGGTGATTTAATATATACCGGTACGCCGGCCGGGGTTGGGGCTGTGCAGATGGGCGATCGCCTGCAGGGTTATATCGAAGAGGAGCTTTTCTTTGATTTCATGGTAAAGTAGGTTTTATCAGGTGTTTCCGGGAAATTAGGCTTGCTTGAAGCCTGGCCGCAACCACCATCGGTGCAGCCAGGAGTATTTGTTGCTGTCGGAGTTTGAGCAAATTCTTTAGCCTGCTTTATTCATAAGTTGTCGTTATAGATAATTTATGAATAATGCAG
>Ga0209075_1003565_pt1 | contig 12855 bp, 9 predicted proteins | sample Stecom2011_FD_187523 | JGI IMG/M metagenome (GOLD analysis project Ga0209075, IMG submission 187523) | Agricultural soil microbial communities from Utah to study Nitrogen management - Steer compost 2011 (SPAdes) (version 2) | ecosystem: Environmental > Terrestrial > Soil > Agricultural land...
ACCTCGTCGACCCCCCGGGCACCCAAAAGCGTCCAACCTGGGGGCAAATACAGGTCGGCGCTGAGTTTTTGAACATCGTGATTCCAGCCGAGTGCCGGCATGGTGGACGAAAAGTCATCCTGGCGAAGATCCGCCTGAAGATTGAGCGCTGCCTGGCGAACTTCAACGCCGCGCAGCCCACTGTCGGGATTTGTGGTGATCAGCACGCCCCCCGAGCTATCGCTGGACTGAATATGCCCAAGCGTCGCGCTCCCCGCGTAGTCCAGGCGCCAATCCTTGGAGAGCGTCCCGCTAAGCTCGTCGCGAATGCTCACGCCCCGGCCGTCGGTATCCAGCCAGATTTTGCGATGCACCTGGATCGAATTGGGGCTTTCAACCACCCCGCGGCGCACCTCCTGCAAGCTCAGCTTGTTGCCAGGCTCAGCCAGAAACGTGCGATGCCCGTGCCACTCCTGCGGCAGAGAAGTCCGATTGGGGTCGACCAATTGCAGCCCGTCAAGCTCGACCGAGCGCGCAAGCTCGTTGGGAATCCAGATCCAGACTTCCTGGGGGTCATAAAAGTCGGGGCCGGGCAAAGGCGGCGCGAGCTCGCTGATATTGGAATCAATCACGGCCTTGACCATGATTTCATGGGTGCCCGGCCGGCTATAGACCGCGGCATTTCCGCCGGCGTCGAGTTGAACCGGCAGCGCGCCGCCGGTCTCGACGGCCCGGCTTTGGGCCACAAGGATTTTGCCAAGCTCAATCTTTCGCGCCTTGCCCGACACATTCAGTGATATGCGCGTGGTGATGGTCAGCGGTACGCCGTCCTCAATGCGCCGATAAATCGACGCCCGCACACTGTCGGTCTCGGCGACCCCGGCCGCGCTGGCGACGCGGTTCATCCACAGGCGCCCCTGGGCGTCGAGCTGCGGGCGCGGGACCGAAACCCCATCAATGGACAATGCGATCTGGCCGACTTCCGCCGCAATGGGCATCAACTCGGGCAAGGAGGTCCACGAAAATTCGCCCGAGATCCGATGCTCCCCCGGCATAAGTCGAAGCACCGGAAAACCCCCGCGCTCCTGAACCGTCGCCCGCGTTTGGCCCACCATGACCGCCTGCGGCCAGCGCGTCGCATCGCCGGGCAGGCGCACCAAGCCTGGCGCGGCGAGCCACACACGCATGGTAAATTGCGCGCCTTTTTGAGACGCGTCGACCTGCAGGCTCCCCGGCCAAACACAGGTTCGCTCCCCCGAACTTCCCTGCGGACACCCGAAGTTCGACTCCCCATAAGTTGCCCAGGCCACCCAGGGCTCAAGCGCGTCGGGAATCGACGGCTCGCCCCCTACCCCAACCTGTTGCGCCTGCACATTGGCGCCCCAAAATAGCACCGCAATCCCCACAACAAGTGCCACCCAGTGACCGCCCACCGCCTGCATACGCTTAAATTTCATCATTTGATTCAAAGGCATGACGGCTCGCTTGAGATGAATGAAAAAAATAATTTTGAGGACCTAATATCTATTTTGCCAACAACTCAGCGATGGCGTCAATCAACGCGACCTGGACCCAAACGCGACGAGCCGCGATTGGATCTAAATTCGATCACATTTCGCGGCTCCTTTCGCACTTAATAAATTTTCTTCGGGGCTGAAACGGTGCTTAATCGGCGATATGACCCTTTTGAAGAATCTCACGCAAAATATCGGGCTCAAAGATGCCGCTAATCGAGGTGCCGGTGCGAATGCGCGCGATCGCCTCGGCGAACATCGGCGCCACCGAGACAACCTCGATCTTGTCACTTTTGACGCCGGTCGGCAGCGGAATCGTGTCGGTGACCAGGACCTTGTCAATCGGGGCGTCATTGATGCGCTGAATCGCATTGGAGCTCATGACCGGATGGGTCGCCGCCGCCAGCACCTTGGTCGCGCCGTGCTTCTTCAAGAAGATCGCCGCTTCCACCAGCGTACCGCCACTGGCGATTTCGTCGTCAATAACCACCGCCACACGCCCCTTCACGTCGCCGATCAAGTTGACCGCGCGCGCCCGGTCATCATCGCCGTCCCGGCGTTTATCGATGATCGCCATCGGCAGATCGAGCAGATTCGCAAAACGCCCCACATCCTTTGCCTCCCCGGCGTCGGCGGCGACCAGCACCCAGTTATCTTCGCGCTCCTCGCGCAGGCGCTCCGACAGCGGCCCGGCCCCCTGCAACTGGTCGCAGGGCATGCGGAAAAACCCCTGGGACTGCGCGGTATGAAGATCCATCGTGAGAACCCGATCGGCGCCGGCACTCTCAAATAGATCCGCCACCAGACGCGCTGTGATGCTGATGCGCGGGCGGTCCTTCTTGTCACTTCGAATATAGGGGAAATACGGAATCACCGCCGTGATGCGGTCGGCCGACGCCGAGCGCAGCGCGTCGATCATGATCAGCGTCTCCATCAGATGCGTATGCACCGGCGGACATGAGGTTTGCACCACGAAGACATCTCCGCCGCGCACATTCTCGTCAATCTGAACCATCATATTCTCGTTGCTGAACGTGACGGTATGGCTTTTGGCCAGTTCCAGACCCAGATAGTCACAGATCGCATTGGCGAAGGTAGGATGACTGCTGCCCGAAAAAATCTTCATAATTCGCTCACTCGATGAATAATTCGTTGAAATAGCGAGGTGATGAAATTAAAATTCGATATGACTTCGATGCAGCCGGGTCGATAAAATAGCGTCTTTTATCAACAGATTTTATCAACACAAAAGCTTAACTCAGCAGATGGCTCATAATAAGCGCATCCTCGCCGGTGTCGGCATAATACTGCGGACGCTGGCCAATAATCACAAAACCTAGTGATTCGTAAAGCGAAATAGCCGCTTTATTATTAATTCGCACTTCCAGCGTCACAAAACTCGCCAGGTTTTCGGTGGCGACCTCGATCACCGAGTTCATCACCGCCGAGGCAATCCCGCGGCGCCTGGCGTGCGGGGCGACCGCGATATTGAGAATATGCACTTCGTCATGAACGCGCCAAAAAACCAGAAAACCGACGATTTCAGTCGGTTTCGCGGCGCTCGAAATGGCGATCTTCTCGCTCTTTTGGTGTGCATTGGCTTGCGCCGATACTCCCGGCTGCTCAAATACCCAGACCGACGAATAATCCAGTTCCAACTCGCCCTGAAAGATTCCTCGCGGCCAGGCGGTCGGGTGCGCCGCCGCTTCGATGGCCAGTATCGCGTCGAGATCGTCGGCGCTCGCCTCGCGGGCGAGCACAAATTCTTGTGCGCCGGGCGCCGCTGCCCCCAGCGCAAGTCGAGGAGCCAGCTGCCAACTCATGTGCTGGCCAATCCGGTCAATTCCTCGATGCGCTTCCACAGCGGCACGATCCCGGTTTTCTTCAGGCTTGAAAACAGAAGGATCTCGTCGGGTTTGACGCCGAAGTCCTGGGCCAGCGCGAATCTTTTGCGCTGAGATTCCTGCTTCTGAAGTTTATCCGCCTTGGTGAAAACGAGGATGGGTTGAATCTTAAAATGTGGGGCCGCGTGGATAAGCGCGAGATCGTCCTCTTGCACGCCGCGGCGAAAATCCATGATACAAACCATCGCGAGCAAATTGGGCCGGTTCGCCAAGTACCCCTCGATCATCGGTTGCCATTGCCGCTTGACCTCCAAGGGCACCTTCGCGAAGCCGTAGCCCGGCAGGTCGACGAAATTCAGGGTATCGTTGACGTTGAAGAAGTTGAGCAATTGCGTGCGCCCGGGGCGCCCGCTGACCTTCACCAGATCCTTGCGATTGAGCAGGGTATTGATGAGGCTCGATTTGCCGACATTACTGCGCCCGGCAAAGGCCACTTCCGGGCGGTCTTCGGGCGGAAACTGCGAGGGTTTCGTCGCGCTTTTGATAAATTCGGTTTTCGTGATTTTCATAATAATGCGTGGGGGTTTGGCGAGAATAGGCGAATAATATAGCCGAGAAACGAGGCTATTCGGCGCAATTATTCGCATTTGCGCCAGCCCAGCTAACTGGGTATTTGCGCCAAATGAACGCGAAACGCAAGCGCCGAGCGCAAAAACCCACGCCGCATAAGCGGCGTGGGTTCCGGGTTCTCGTCACATAAAAAGCACGTGCTTTGCGCGACTCAGAAAAGTCCCGCGGAGGCACGGTCGCCCAGCGTCTTCAGACCCGTCATCATCGGGTTGACGCGATTATCGAGCCGCTCGGTCATCAACTTAATGCGCTCCACGCGCTGCTTATACCGCTGCAGCGCGTCCGGGCCGCTGCTCTTGAGAATATCGCTTTTTTGCAGCGGCAGAAGTCCCTGCAAAAGCGTCTTGGCGGTGGAGCTGCTATTGAGGAATTCCACCTCAACTTTGCCCTCCTCGTCTTTCTCAAGCGAGGTGACGGTGACCAGGCGTCCCGGGCGCGGCGAATAATCATCGCTGCCGCTGGTCGTTGAGAGATGCTTATAATCAAAGAGCACCGCGAAATGATCTTTATCGAGCACTTCGCTATTTTGCTGAATCAGCTCCAGCTCTTTTTTGTCGACGTTATTCGTCATATTTTGGTGGTCCGCGAGCAGCTCGGTGAGCATGGCCGCGTCAACATTAAACCCGGTCAATTCGCCGATTAATTTCGTCCCAAGCAGAAGACGCCCGCCCCCCAAAAGATTGCCATCCACCGTAAAGCTGATTTTGGAGAGCGCTTCAGCAGTCTCAAAATCAGGGGTGTCGGGCGACAACTGAGCGACCAGACCCTTGGCCTTATTGAACTCCGCGACCTTGGGCTCCAGCGCCTTGTGAATGCGCGCGGCGTCTTCGGTTTGCGAGTTATAGACGCTGCTATTATTCAGCGAGGACGAGGCCGCCCAGCCAAATCCAACGCCGACGACCAATACCGCGGCCATAAGTCCCAGAACCATCGGCGAAAACGTGGCATCGCCGGCGGCTTTAAGGTCCTCTTCGTCGAGCACGATATTCGACGGCGCGACCCGCGGAGCAGCCGGCTCGACGGGCACTTCGCGCGGTTGGGGCGCAGGCGCCGGCGCGGGACGAGGTGCCGGCGCGCCACCGGTCGGCGGGCCGCCGGGCGCAGCGCTCACCGGCGGCCCTGAGGGCACACCCGCCGCGGCGGGTCCGCCACCGGGCGGTCCGCTGGGCACTCCCGCCGGCGGCGAAAACGCGCGCGGCCCGCCCGCGGCCGGCGCGCGCTCGGCGACGGCTTGCGCCGAATCTTGCGATCCTTGCGTAGGTTGCGCAGCGCTCGGCTTCTTCAAGCCCAAGCGTGCCTTCAAATCAGATAGATCCGGCTTATTAGTACCCTGTGACAACAAATCCTCCTGAAGCCATTTTGTTGCACCGGAAATCGGCGCACTAAGACGTTCGATAAGCTCGTGAATCGTGGTTGTTTCTACCGAGAATGTCCACTACAAACTATCCCAGCACTCGCGAATGCGTCAAGCGATCATCGTCGTTAGCGATAGGGCTGGCGACGCCACGTAATTTCCGATGCGAGCGGATTCGGATGAATCGAGAAGCGAGACCATATTATGGCGATATTACGGGCAGCTAATCGGACTTATCAAACGGCATCTATCATCGCGTTGGGGCTGGTTTTCGCCCTGGCTTTTATCGGCTGCAGCGACTCCCAGGACACCTCGAAGTCCGCCAGCGTTACGATCATATCCGTTCAACCCGCAATTTCGTATCCAGGGGTGCGCACCGACGTCAATTTTGAGATCGCACCCGCACAGGGTGCATCCGGCCAGGGGTTGTCCTGGGTGGTGCGCTTTGGCGATGGGCAGTCGCTATCGGGCGCAGAACTGCTGGCCTCGGCAAGTCATCATTACGCAGCTTCGGGCCGCTATACCATCGATGTTGTGGCCCTGTCCGAGGGGCGAGAAGTCGCCGCCGATTCCGCCCAGATTACGGTGCTTGACCCCATCGACCTCGCCCTGAGCGAGGTGCGCGGCGCCCCGGCCAACGTGCAGGCAGGCCGCGAAATCACCGTCTCGTTTCGCGCCCAGAATACCGCCGCCGCCCCGGTTCAATCACCGTTCAAGGTCCAGGCCTTCCTCTCCACGCGCGCGACGGTCGCGCCTGAGGATATCGACGATTTTATCGCGCTGGGAGAAACGACCGTCAGCGGCGCAAGTGACGACGACGCCGTCATCGGCGCAGGCGAGAGCGTGTCGCCCGGATTTAAGGTGCAGATTCCACCGGCCACCACCACCGGCGACTATTTTGTCGTCGTATGGGCCAACCCCGAAGGCCAATTCTCGGACACCAATCCGGAGAATAATTTAGCTATTTCGGCCAGCGCAATTCGCGTTGAGAACACCGCCTCGTTGCTGCCTGACCTGGCGGTGGGCGATATCGTCATGACCCCGCTTCGCGCCTTTCCCACCCTCAGCCAGCTTAGTCGCAGCTTTATCGTCACAAATATCGGCAGCGTCGACGCCTCCGATGTCGTGGCCAGAGCGTGGTTATCGGTCGGCGACGACGTCCTGGACCCCGCCGAAGATCATCTTCTTGAAGAGAGCGAGCCGTTTTTGGTCGCGGCCTCATCCGAGAAGGTCTTTGAGCTCAAAACCTTCGTGCTCGATAACGCCATCGTCCCGCCAGCCGGCGAGGAGCTGGAAGTCTATCTTGTGGTCGAAGTCGCAATTCAGGGCGACTCACCCGAGATCAACCTTGCAAATAATATCGGCGCCTCCGCGCTTCCAACCATCGTCTCCGATGAGCGCACCGAGGGCATCGATATCGCGGTCAGTGATTTTGCCGTCACACCCGATAGCACCTTTTTGAACGGCACGCTCACCGTCTCGATGACCCTTGGAAATGAGGGCACACTCAATGCCGGCTCGTTCTTCTGCGGGATTTATACCTCCGAAGTTGCCGCGGTAAATACCAACGCCGACCCGCGCCTGACCAATATCAATATCAGCAGCCTCGCCGGGGGTGCCGAGCAACGCATTGATAAAGAGATTATTGTGCCCGGCATTCTGGACCCCGGAAGCTACTATTTTTATGTGGTCTGCGACCCTCAAGGCGCGCTGTCGGACCCGTATCGCAGCAATAATCAGGCGATCTATGACACCCCGATTCGCGTCACCGACCAGGCCGACGTCGATCTTTATGTCAATGCTTTCGCAGTCCCGACCGCCGCCGATACGGGCGATATTATCGAACTCGTCGCGACCATTTGCGCCCGCGGCTCCAACGCAACCGGCCAAACGCGTGGCAAACTCTGGCGAAGCGCGGCCGGCGCGCCCAACTATCTTCTCGACCCGCTCCAGGAGTTCGATATTCCCAATATCGATCCGGGCGAATGCATCGATTTGAGTATTGAGAGCGTCGCCGAGTGCCTCGATTTTGCGCCCGAATATTTTTATGCCGTCGAGGTCGACAGCGATAATATTTTGCCCGAATCCGTCGAAACGAATAACCGCGCTGTGGGCGAAAACGCCGTGCAGGTCAGCGGCGAATTTTGCACCTGTGAGCCCGACGCACGCGGCAATGATAACGCCCTCAACGCGCATCCGATGACTGCCGGTAGCTCCGCCGAAAGCCTCTGCCAGCCGGAGCGCTGCGACTTCTATAGCGTCGGCATGCAGGCCGGCGAGAGCCTCTTCGTGCGGACGGTATTCGACGCGTCCCGCGGCGCGCTGCAGACAAAACTCTTTGACGCCCACGGCGTCAACGAACTCGACGCAAATAGCAATGATGACCACCAGGAAGTCGCAACCTTTCTGGTGGCGGAGGGCGGAAACTATATCGTGTCGGTATGCGGCGCGACCACGAGCACCCAGAATCTCTATGACCTTGAAGTCGAGGTCCTTGCCCCGTCGGCCGGCTTCGATGTTCTGCCGCGAAATATGACCGTGCCGACCCGGGATACCTTCTCGGTCGGCGCCCAGCTCGATATCTCCTTTCGCGTCTATAACCTCGGCGAAGACGACACGCCTAGCGACTTCGACGCAAAGATCGTCATCAGCCCGAACGCGGTGATTGGCGACGCCGATGATATCTCGCTAAGCCCGGCGAGCGTCGCGGTTTCGCCGGTCGCTGCCGGCTCAAGTGTGGATGTCGACGCCACCGTCACCATCCCAACCTCGGTGGCAAACGGCACCTATTATCTGGGCGTGAACCTTGATATTGCCGACAGCAACCCGGCCAATAATCAGGTCGCCTCCAAGCAAATCACCATCGAAACCCAGTGCTATGACCCGTTGGAACCCAACGATACATTCGGTGACGCCAGAACGGTGACCCCGGGCACCTATAGCAACCTGGTGGCCTGCAACGCGGCTGCAGATTTTTATAGAATATGCGTGCCCAACGGCAAAAAGCTCTCCGTTCGCGTCGACTTCGACGCAACCCAGGGCGATATCGACATGAATCTCTTCGACCAGGCTTTCCAGGAGGTCGACAGTTCGGCGACGATCAACGCCGACTTCGAGCAAGTGGGCGTCGATTATGTCAACGGGGCGCAGTGCTATTTTGCAAAGGTTCACCTGCTTACGACCGAGCAGGTTTTGCAATTAACCTATGCGATGACGGTCGCGGTACAGGATGTCGATCCGGCGCTGCAATGCGACGGGGCCTTCGAGTCCAATGATTCCCTGGACGCCGCGTCGAGCTTGCTCGCGGCGCTCCACTATAGCGCCACGCTTGAGCGCTGCCCGCAGGGTGATACAGACTATTATTATGTCGATCTGGACGCCGGCCAGAAGGTCTCGCTTCGAGGCATCCTCGACCCGGGCACCCAGGCGGGAGGGCTTCGACTTCAGCTCTATCATCCCAGCGGCACCGTCGGGCCCAATCACGAGACCGCGCCCGGCTCTCCTATCGCCGAGATCGCCAATTTTGAGGCGCCCATCGCCGGCACCTATTATTTGCAGGTGACCATCGGCGGCACCCAACGCCGCGCGACCTACCGCCTTGAGGCCGACGGATTGGGCGCGCTTGGCGGCGTCGACCTCGCCGTCTCCAACCCCGTGATTGGTCCGGGTATTTATCAGCCCGGCGATGAGGTTCGCCTCGGTTTCTCACTGGCAAATCTTGGCAGTGAGCGCGCCGACCCACCGTCTTATAAGGTCTACCTCGGGCCAGGCATCCTGCCAGATACCAGCTCCGATATTGAGCTCGCCTCGGTGAGCCTCACCCAGGATATCGTCGCCGGGGACACCCTCTCGGTTACGACGCGATTTGACCTTCCCGACGCCGGTCTCTGGGAGGGAGCGGGCTACCTGCATATCGTGGTCAGTCCGACGTCTCAGACGGATATCAACCCCGCCAATAACCAGGCAACAACTCCTATTACCCTGTCCATAAATTGACGAAGTTATGAAACTCGGCCACCTTTCGGACCTCCACGTCCTCAAAATCGAGCACCCACGCCCCTGGCATTATCTCAATAAGCGCATCGTCGGCGGGACCAACTTGCTGATGAAGCGCTCCAAAAGGCACTCAAGCTCGGTGGTGGTGCGCGCGCTCGACCGGCTGCAAAACGACTGCAAGGTCGACCATATCGCCATCACCGGGGACCTGTCGAATCTCGCGCTGGACTCGGAGTTTTACGAGTCCGCGCGGATTCTGGCGAGCATCCCCGACGCGGCCCGTAGGGTCAGCGTGATCCCTGGAAATCACGATTATTATACGCCCCAAGCGGCAAAAAATCAGCGCTTCGAGCAATATTTTGCCCCCTATATCCGCTCGGACCTCCCGGGCTATCGGGGCGAATCGGCGTATCCCTATTGCCATCTTCGCGGCGATGATGTGGCGATTATCGGCATGAATTCGGCCATTCCCACACCGTGGTTTTTTGCCACCGGGCGCGTGGAAGCCGAGCAACTCAAAAGACTGGGCGCGATGCTCGACGACCCGCAGGTGCGCCACCGCTTCAAGGTGGTGATGATTCACCATCATCTTTTGCCCTTCGAGCATAGCCGCGTGGAGTTTACGCGCCGGCTTATCAACGCCTCCGAGGTGCTTGAGACGCTTCGCCGCCATGATGTCGACCTGGCGATTCACGGGCATAATCACCACTTTTCGACCATCGAGATCCCGCACCTTCGGGGCACGGGAACGCTGCGAATCTGCGAGGCCGGCAGCACCTCGGTGGGGACTTATTCGAACCCGTTTTTCGGCGGAAAATTCAACGTCTACGATATCCGAGACGGAGAGCTCAAGAGCATTGAAACCCATCTTTTTGAGAGCGACGCGCTCGGCTTTACGAAATGGAAGGAGCGGGTCTTCAAGGAGCGTATCTGACGTGCAGCCCGAATTTAGCCTGCCGATATTGGCGTCTCGCCTGGGCCTGGGGTGCGCGCAAGCCGGCGATGCGCTCGCGCTGCAACGCCACGGATTTGAGGTCGCCATTCCCGCCGAAGTCAGCGCGCACCTTGACCCACTGACCGCGCTGGGGCGCCATCTGAGCGAGGGCGTCTTCTTTGGCATTCGCCTGGCCATCGACCATCGCATCCATGCGTTTGACCCGGCCGAGGAGCGCGTCGGCGACCAGGCGCTCTACGGCGAGCGCCTGCCTCGTCTGCTCACCACGCTGAGCGTGTCGTGGTTCCAGGCGCTCAGCGACACCCAACTATTTTGCACCGACTGGCTGCTCGATACGCTCAAGATTGCCTATATTTTCGAGAGCGGAAAAGCGCTGCACGCGCTGAGCCGCGACGAGGCGTCGAAGATATCCGCCTCGCCCGAGAAGATCAAAAACGACGCGCGACACGCGCTTTTTTATGATTCGTTCAAGCTTAAACCGGTGCAGAATATCCGGCATCCGGAGGGGCTGATTCGGGTGTTTCAGACCTCCGAAGGTCGCTGCAGCACACGCGCGCTCTTGCTGCCGGACTTCGATTACGACGCCGCACGCGAGGGCGGATGCTTCGCCATCCCGTCGCGCGACACGCTGATTATCGGGCGCCCGAAAGAATGCGAAGACGCCCCGATGCTGCGAACAAAAGTGGAGCACCTAGCCACGCAGATGCTTCAGGATGCGCCCTTCCCGCTCAGCGAAACCATCTTTGATATGACGCATAATCAGGTTTTCTGCGGCGAGAATCCCGCGATGGGTGCCGAGGGCCGCGCGCATCCCGCTGCCATCTTTGCCCATCACTTGCCGTCCCACAAAGATGCCATTAAGGCTGTGCAGCCGCCGGCGGGCGTACATATTTATTCTCGCAGCCCCGGCTAAGCGGCTCGAACCTGTCAACGATTCCCAATTACACGTCTTCTTCAGGACGCGGTCACTATGTCAGATAGCAATAAATGGATGGATCGACTCGAAGCGATTCTTGTGGCAAGGCGCGGCCAGGTCACCCAAAAGGCGGCGCACCTGCATGTGCGCTTCGGGCGAAGCCTCACCGCAGCCGAGGCCGACGTCGACCCGAGCGCGCTTTGGCAGCGCCTGGAAGACGCGCCCCAGGCTGAGCACGAGCGCCTCATCCAGGGCTTTGCAAGCGGCGTGCATAATGTGCTGCTGGAGCCCAGCCGCAGCAAGGCGGCGCAGTGGGATTACCGCGAATCGGCCGGCCTGCTCTTGCCCAATATCGAAGTCGATACCTTCGCGCTTGGCTGCGCTGCCGCCGGCAGCCCCGCCTGGACCCAGCCATTTCACGAAGATCTGATCATCGCGTATTTCTTCGAACTCAATATCGGCCGACGCGTCCTCTCCCAGGCCCAATTTGAGCGCTGGCCGCAGACCGCCTCGCAGGTCAGCGCTGCCGCCCGAAGCATCCTCTACCACAAGTCGCGCGACGCCTCGCCGAAACCCGTCGAGGGTTTTGAGGGCGTCGAAGTCGTCCACGTGGGCGATGAATACGACGCCATCCGAAGCATCATCGTGGTCGACCTCTTCTTCGGCGACTTCAAAGACTCCTTCCGCTTTACAATGCCTTCCCAAGACGCGCTGCTCTTTGTCAAAGGCGGCGAGCCCGCGCAACTTGAGGCGCTTCGCCAGGCGACCGAGGCTTATCTTGAGGCCGCTGACTACCCGCTCTCCGGCTCCATTTATACCTTCAAGCGCGGCCAGCCAGTCCTGGATTCCACCGAGAAAGGCGACCCCGCATGACGGCGAAAAAAAATCCCGATACGCCGCATATGGAGATCGATGAGACGCTCCCCGAAGTCGTCAAGGGCTTCCTAAAGCGCGGCTATCAGCTCGAAGATATTTTCCTCGACGCCCGCGGCCGCTGGCACCACCAGGGCGACGCCTTCGAGAATGAGAAGATCATCGCTCTCTTTAGCCGCAGCGTCGGGCGCACCGAGGGCGGCACCTGGGTGCTCGAAATCGCGCCCTATACCTACCCCATCCGCGTCGAAGACACCGGCTTCTTCGTCGAGCATATCGACCTCGACACCACCCCCGCCCAGATCCACCTCTCCGATGAGACGCGCGAAGCCCTCGACCTGAGCACGCTCACCTACGCGCCCGAAGGCCGCCTCTATTGCATGGTCAAGAACGGCCGATTTCGCGCGCGTTTCAAGAAATCCGCGTATTATGCCGTCGCCGATTATTTTGTGGAGCGCGGCGACGCGATCTGGGCCGAGGTCGGTGGCGTGGCGGTTCGGCTTTTGTGAGGCGTTGGTCCGCTACCGGCCGCACTTCGCGTTTAACCCGCTCCTCCCGCACCCGAGTTGCAGCGTAGATGCACTAACCTGTCGCACTCATGCGCCTGAGTTGCAGGGTAGATGCACTAACCTGTCGCACTCATGCGCCTGAGTTGCAGGGTAGACGCGCCAACCTGTCGCACTCCCGTGCCCGAGTTGCTTATATTTGTGCTTGAAGCCTCCACTCCCGCGCTCGAGTGCTGTTTCGTTGCGCCTGGAAGGAGTTTATCGCAAAACCCGTCGCTGATCAGTGTG
>Ga0209075_1003566_pt1 | contig 12843 bp, 12 predicted proteins | sample Stecom2011_FD_187523 | JGI IMG/M metagenome (GOLD analysis project Ga0209075, IMG submission 187523) | Agricultural soil microbial communities from Utah to study Nitrogen management - Steer compost 2011 (SPAdes) (version 2) | ecosystem: Environmental > Terrestrial > Soil > Agricultural land...
CACGGAGGAGATAACCTTCCGAAAGCACAAGCTATAAAAGATGCTACAATGGGTTATTCTATAATCCAGAACTTACAACCTGAATCTATTTTTATACATTATCATGGAAGTTATCACAGTGATTTTTATGAAGGAATTTATTGGTACGTAAAGCAAGAACAACCCGATTTGAAAATTGTAACTATTGCAACAGTTTCCCAATCTGATTTATCGAGATTAGAAAAAGAACACTTAGGTAGAGCCGATTTTATTCTGGTTGTAGATGAGGATATGACTAAAACGTATTGATTTAAAATAAAAGCAGATGAAAAAAGCCTATTATCTAAAAACCTGTGATACCTGTAAGCGGATTATAAAATCATTGCCCAACACAGATGGAATGATTTTTCAGGACATTAAAGAAGAGCCAGTAACTGTAAAGCAACTCGAAGAGATGTATGCGCTGTCAAAAAGCTACGAAAAATTGTTCAGCAAAAGAGCTAAACTCTACAAAGAACGAAACCTAAAGGATGAGAATTTGTCAGAAAACGATTACAAAAACTTTATTTTGGAGCATTATACTTTCCTGAACCGTCCTGTTTTTATAGTTGAAAATAAAATATTTATAGGAAACAGCGCTAAAACTATTGAGGCTTTGATTTCAGAACTATCCAAGTAAAAAAGGTCAGCATTGCTGACCTTTTTTGCTATTTAATATATTCTATTTTTTGAACATCTTCTATGTTTTTACTGTCGAAGAACCCTTGTTCGCTCATCCATTCGTCAGAAAAAATCTTGCTCATATATCTTGAGCCATGATCAGGAAAAACAATAACAACTAAACTGTCTTTGTCGAATGTTCCTTTTTCAGCATATTGTTTTACAGCCTGAACTGCAGCTCCTGAAGTATATCCTACAAAAAGGCCTTCTGTTTTTGCAATTTCACGAGTTGTATGAGCACTTTCTTCATCCGACACCTTCATAAATTCATCAATCATTTCGAAATCTGTAGCAGTAGGAATAAGATTTTTTCCGAGCCCTTCTATTCGGTACGGATAAATTTCATTTTCGTCAAACTCTTTGGTTTCGTGATACTTTTTAAGTACAGAACCATAAGCATCCACTCCGAGGATTTTTACGTTCGGATTTTGCTCTTTCAGAAAACGAGCAATCCCTGATATGGTCCCTCCTGTTCCGCTACAAGCCACAAGGTGAGTAATTTTCCCTTCAGTTTGTTTCCATATTTCAGGACCTGTAGTTTGATAATGAGCCTCTACGTTTAGGTCGTTAAAATATTGGTTGATATAAACCGAACCTTTGATTTCTTCGTGAAGTTGTTTCGCAACATTATAGTAAGAGCGAGGGTCGTCAGCCGAAACATGAGCGGGACAAACATACACTTTCGCTCCCATACTACGAAGCATGTCGATTTTGTCTTTTGATGATTTTGAACTAACAGCCAAAACACAGTCATATCCTTTCGTAATGCTAACCATTGCCAAGCTAAAACCTGTGTTTCCTGAAGTGGTTTCGATAATAGTATCACCAGGTTTGAGGGTTCCATTTTTTTCGGCTTCTTCGATAATGTGAAGAGCAATTCTGTCTTTTGTGGAATGACCGGGATTAAAAGCTTCTACTTTTGCGTAAAAAGTGCCTTCTAGGCTTGCTGTGATTCTATTAAGTCTGATTAGTGGTGTATTGGATATAAGTTCCAATACATTGTTATACACGTTCAATTCTTTTTTCATAAACTCTCAAGTTAATCAAGGAAAACATTTTAGCGTTTTTTGTTAACCTTACAACCCGACAAAGGTACGGATTTTTTTAAAACAGAAAAATAAAGAGATTTTAAAATATCAGTAGTTGGCTAATTGATGTCCAATTTAAAAAAAGGCTTAACCTCTGTAAAAGGGATGTGCAGTTCTTGGATTCCATCAGCATAAGAAGCTATTTCGTAAGTGTTATAAACGAGCAAAATACCGTTGTCAGTCACAAAGATATTTTCGGGAAGATAAAAAACATCATCTTCAAACATAAATCCTTGCGAATTTATATTTTTGTTTTTATCTATTTTAAATTTATCGCGAAATTTACTTTCAGCAAGAAGTGTAAGCCCTTCTATATCAGAAAATAATTCTTCTGGTGTGAGTTGTTTTCCGGTTTTGGGATCAAAAAAAAAGGATTTTACTCCGAAATACCCATGAGCTCCTCCGGCAAAAACATAATATTCCAACTTTATATTCAGTAGTTTCTCGGACTGAAAAGTAATCTTTCCTTTGACGTCTGCTTCCCACTCTACTTCATCAGGGTATTCTTTTTTCAACTCTTCGTAAGAATCAATAAAAGACGCAGCTAATTCTTCGTAAGAAGAAAAATTATTTGGAGTGTCATTGAGATAAATGACATTTTCGATAAAGGTGCGAATTGTTGTATTAATGCTATCCGAAACAATATTTTCGGCAATAGCTAAAGGAATTGCTATTGTCACTTTAGAGTTTTGTTCTCCATCTCCAAGCTCAGAGATTTTTTCATATTTTTCATCAGAAAAAACCAAAGAATTTTCTTTTGTGCAATTCCAAAAAAACAAACTGATAACAATCAGTAAAGTGCTGTTTCTCATAGTAAAAAATCTACTGCAAAGATAGTTTTTTTCTGATTCGATTGGCTTAATCATCAAATAGTTTTTATCTTTGTTACTTTATACTTAAAAGGCAAAAATTATGAAATTTAATACTAAGGTAATTCATGGAGGACAATCTCATGAGCCTAGCACAGGTGCTGTAATGCCTCCGATTTTTCAAACTTCAACTTATGCACAATCCTCTCCCGGAAAACATAAAGGCTACGAATATTCCCGAACGGCAAATCCAACCAGAACCGCTTTAGAAAACAGTTTAGCTTCTATCGAAAACGGACAGTTTGGTTTGGCTTTCGGTTCAGGATTAGCAGCGATGGATGCGGTTGTCAAGCTTTTGAACCCTGGTGACGAAGTGGTTTCAACTAATGATTTATATGGAGGTTCCTACCGTTTGTTCACAAAAATATTCGAAAAATACGGCATCAAATTCCATTTTGTTGGGATGCAAGACACTAAAGCAATCGAAGAAAAAATAAATCACAATACAAAACTAATTTGGGTAGAAACTCCAACTAACCCGATGATGAATATTATTGACATTGTTGCGGTTTCCGAAATTGCCAAAAAGCATAAAGTTTTGTTAGCTGTTGATAATACATTTGCAACACCTTACTTGCAACGCCCGTTAGATTTAGGTGCCGATATTGTGATGCATTCTGCAACCAAATACCTTGGAGGACATTCTGATGTGGTAATGGGAGCTCTTGTTGTAAAGGACAAAGAATTAGCAGATAGGTTATATTTTATTCAAAACGCAAGCGGTGCAATCTGTGGGCCAATGGATAGCTTTTTGGTTTTAAGAGGAATAAAAACGCTAGCACTCCGAATGCAACGTCATTGCGAAAATGGGAAAGCTATAGCAGAGTATTTGAAGACGCATCCAAATGTGGACACAGTATATTGGCCTGGATTCGAGAATCATCCGAATCACCAAATTGCCAAAAAACAAATGAAAGATTTTGGAGGAATGATTTCGTTTACCATCAAAGGCAATGATTTTGACAAAACAATTCAGACGTTAGAGAAACTAAAGGTATTCACTTTAGCCGAATCATTAGGAGGAGTAGAGTCTTTAGTTGGGCATCCAGCTAGTATGACCCACGCTTCGATCCCAAAAGAAGAAAGAGAAAAAACGGGAGTGGTTGATTCGCTTATTCGCTTAAGCGTCGGAATCGAAGATGCAGAAGATCTGATTGCAGATTTGAAACAGGCGTTAAATTGATTGCAGATTGATGATTAACGATTTAAGATTGCAGAATTGGGAACATTAAAAGAAGATATTAAAGTACAATCGGATTGGATTGTAAAGGCATTTGAATATGACGGATTAAAGCTCGATTATACTATTGAAAGTATAGTCGAGATAGACAGGTTTTTTGCTCTTAATATGAAAGACGGAAAACCAAAAAAAGGAGGTCGTTTGAGTAAAAGAGGTGTTGGGGGAATTCTTTTTTCTATGGGTTCTTATGTGGGAGAAACGATTATAAAAAATATTAAAGGAACAGAATGGCTTACTGATGATAATGACCCGCAAGGAGAATTAAAAGCAGCGATGAAATTACCTGATGAAACTATTGTTTTTCCGATTCAAAAAGTAATGAAACGCTTTCAGAACGGAACAGAAGATTCGATATATCCTTATATTAAAAGTGTAACTCAAAATTTCATTGATTTTTCTTCTGATATTGATTTTTGGAGTATTATATCAGAAGCTGAAAATACGGAACTTCCTAAAAAAGCGTGGTGGAAGTTTTGGTAAAATAACTCAAAACCTATAATTTAAAACTCAAAACTAAAATAGTATGTACGGAAAAATTAAAGAACATCTTCAAAACGAATTGAATTCGATTGAAGAAAATGGACTTTTTAAAAGAGAAAGAGTTATTACCTCTCCGCAAGGAGCAGAAATTACGGTGAACGGAGAGACGGTTCTGAATTTTTGTGCCAACAATTATTTGGGATTGTCATCGCATCCGGAAGTAGTCAAAGCGGCAAAAGATACTTTGGATACTCACGGGTTCGGAATGTCATCGGTTCGTTTTATTTGTGGAACGCAAGATATTCATAAAACATTAGAGCAAAAAGTAGCTGAGTTTTATGGAACGGAAGACACTATATTATATGCAGCAGCTTTTGATGCAAACGGAGGGGTTTTCGAACCGATGTTTTCAGAAGAAGATGCTATTATTTCGGATAGTCTAAACCACGCGTCGATTATTGATGGCGTTCGTTTGTGTAAAGCCGCTCGTTATCGTTATCAAAATAACGATATGGCTGATTTAGAAGAACAGCTTAAAAAAGCCACTGCCGAAAACAGACGTTTTAAAATCATCGTAACTGATGGAGTATTCTCTATGGACGGACTGGTAGCTCCCTTAGATAAAATTTGTGATTTGGCAGACAAATACGACGCTTTGGTAATGGTTGATGAATGTCATGCAGCAGGATTTTTAGGAGCAACCGGAAAGGGAACTCTTGAGGTAAAAGGAGTGATGGGACGTGTGGATATCATTACAGGAACCTTCGGAAAAGCTCTTGGAGGAGCCATGGGAGGATATACCACAGGTAAAAAGGAAATCATTGAGCTTTTAAGACAACGTTCGCGTCCGTATTTGTTCTCAAACTCACTTGCTCCTATGATTGTGGGAGCCTCTATCAAAGTTTTTGATTTGTTAAAACAAGACACTTCTTTGAGAGATAAACTGGAATGGAATACAAACTATTTTAAAGAAGGAATGAAAAAAGCAGGGTTTGATATCATTGACGGAGATGCTGCAATTGTTCCGGTTATGCTGTATGATGCTCAGCTTTCGCAGACTATGGCTGATGAGTTGTTAAAAGAAGGGATTTACGTAATCGGATTTTTCTTTCCAGTAGTACCTAAAGATAAAGCGAGAATTCGCGTACAATTATCAGCTGCGCATACCCAAGAACACTTAGATAAAACTGTAAATGCTTTTGTTAAAGTTGGCAAAAAACTAGGCGTAATATAAAATTTTTAATTTTTCTTTTTGTTAATTCACTTTAACATAGTACATTTGCATCAATAAACTATTTTTAAAAACTTAAGTATGAAACATCTTAACAAACTTTTTGCCGTTGTGTTGTTAGCAGTCGGGCTTAATGTTAGTGCACAGGACGAAAATAATCCTTGGGCAGTATCATTTGGAGCTAATGCGGTTGATACTCGCGTAAGTGCTGCATCTCCGTTTGCTGACCAGTTCTCGGAGTATTTTAACGTAAAAGATCATTGGAATTACCTTCCTTCTGTATCTTATCTTTCTGTTGAAAGATACATCGGAAGTGGTTTTTCATTCGGTCTGACAGGTTCTATTAACAAAATAGATAAATTTGTTCATCAGAGAGAAACAAGACCTGGAGATTACGCGGTTTCTAACCCCGGAGATTTAGAGTATTACGGAATTGATGGTGCTGTTAAGTATTCATTCCAAGACCTTATCGGATCTAAATGGCTTGACCCATCAGCTCACGTTGGAGGAGGTTATACTTTCTACGGAGACCATAGTGGTGGAACAGTTAATGGAGGATTAGGATTAACAGTTTGGTTTACTGAGCAAATTGGTCTTATGTTCCGTTCTACTTACAAACATTCATTTGATGATATCAGAGCAGATTTACCAACTCATTTACAGCATTTCGTAGGACTTACTATTAAGTTTGGAGGAAGTGACAGAGATGGAGACGGAATCTATGATAAAGATGATGCTTGTCCGGATGAAGCAGGTTTGGCTGAATTCCAAGGATGTCCTGATACAGATGGAGACGGAATTCCTGACAAAGATGACGCTTGTCCTTTTGATGCAGGTTCAGCAGAGTTTAACGGTTGCCCTGATACAGACGGAGACGGAGTGTCGGATGATAAAGATGAATGTCCTGAAGTTGCAGGTCCTGCAGAGAACAATGGTTGTCCTTGGCCTGATACAGACGGAGACGGAATTACAGATAATTTAGATAAATGTCCTAATGTAGCTGGTCCTGCAGAGAACAATGGTTGTCCTTGGCCTGATACAGATGGAGATGGAGTTCCAGATAAAGATGACAAATGTCCAGAAGTAAAAGGAACCGCTGCAAATAACGGATGTCCTGAGCTTACTGAGGAGCACGCTGCTCAATTGAAACAATACGCTAAAACTATATTGTTCCAAACCGGTAAATCATCTTTCCAAAAACAAACATTCCCAGTGTTAAACTCTATTGTTTCAATTTTGAAAGAATATCCAGATGCTAAATTTACTATCGAAGGTCACACAGACAGTACAGGTGGTAAAGCTCTTAACCAAAAACTTTCAGAAGAAAGAGCTGCGGCTGTTAAAAACTTCTTGGTAGAGAATGGAGTTGACGCTTCAAGATTATCATCAGCAGGTTTCGGACCAGACAAACCAATTGATACAAATAATACTGCTGCAGGTAGAGCTAATAACCGTAGAGTTGAAATCAATTTGGCAAACTAATTTAGAACGCAAGTAATAAATTATATTATAAATAATGCAGAAAACGTCCCGATATTCGGGACGTTTTTTTATTTTTATACTATGGATACTTTTTTGAACAAAATAGCTAAAGAGCTTATAAGTCATTTCGGAAATACCCTCGTAGATGTAACCGTTGTCCTTCCGAACAGAAGATCAAAAGTTTTTTTGATTAACGAAATTGAACAACATTTATCTGAAACAATTTTTGCCCCGAGTATTTGCAGTATTCAAGAACTTACAGAACGCATTTCAGGAATTCGTTCTTTGGATACCGTTGAGCAGCTTTTTGAATTTTATAAGGTATATTCTGAAGTTGCAGATCAGTCAGAGAAACAATCGTTCGAACAATTTGCGCCTTGGGCTAAAATGCTGCTTAAAGACTTTAGCGAAATTGATGCTTACCTTTTAGAACCAAACAAGATTCTTCAATACCTGAAAGATATCAAAGATATTGAACACTGGTCGTTGTCTGATAAAAAGACAAAAATAATCGAAAAACACCTTCAGTTTTGGAGTCTATTACCTACGTTTTATAATGCCCTTTATGAATATCTGATTCAGAAAAAAGCAGGTTATCAAGGTTTGATATACCGAGAGTCGGTTAAGCATATTAACGCGTTTTCACAGTCAAATAATAAAGAGTTTTTTGTTTTTGTAGGATTTAATGCTCTTATGCCTTCCGAAGAGAAAATTATTAAGTATTTATTAGCAGAGAACCAAGCGAAAATATTTTGGGATATTGATGAGTTTTTTCTAGAAAATCCACATAACCAAGCAGGGAAATTTATCCGAAAATACAAAAGAAATTGGAGTTATTACCATACAAATCCGTTTGAATGGATTTTTGATGAGTTTTCTAAAGAAAAAAACATCCAAATTATCGGAACGACTAAGTCTGTAGGACAAGCTAAAGTTGTAGGTGAGATTCTAGAAAAACAACTCCATAAAAACCCAGACAGTCTTAGTAAAACAGCTCTTGTACTGTCCGAAAAAAGCTTGCTGATTCCGGTTTTGTACGCACTTCCCAAGAACGTGGAAACTTTGAATATCACTTTAGAATATTCAGCACGAAATAATCCGATTCAGTTTTTGATAAACCGACTTTTCAGAATGCATACTTATGCGAAATCTCGAAAAGGAGCTGCTTATACGTTTTATTATAAAGACGTTCTAGAGGTGCTTTCCAATCCGTTTGTAGAACCGTTTATTAATTCGAATAAGGTTGTAGAAATTATTAAAACTAATAATTTCACCTTTTTGACCCATCAAAAATTGTATGAGTTGAACCCGAACCAGAATGCTTTTTTTGATTTGATTTTTGACAAGTGGAACGATGATGTCCCGACGATTTTGAATATAATTTCAGAACTATTGATTCAGATTAAAAACAATTTGAACAAGAAATCGGTTGCTGATAGAGTTACTTTGGCTTTTGTTTTTGAAATTCATAAAATTATCAACCAACTCAAAAACTATTTTACTCTTGCTCCGAATGTCGGAAATATTGAAAACTTGTATTCAATTTACAAGCAGGTTATTGACAGTGCAGAGGTTTCGTTTGAAGGCGAACCGCTTTCTGGTCTGCAGATTATGGGAATCCTCGAATCACGGACACTTGATTTTGAGAATGTAATTTTCACTTCCGTAAATGAAGGTAAAATTCCGTTCGGAAAATCTCAAAATTCATTTATTCCGTATGATGTAAAAAGAGAATTTAACCTTCCTACTTATAGCGATAGAGATGCGATTTATACCTACCATTTTTACAGGTTATTGTCTAGAGCAAAGAACATTTATTTGGTGTACAACACAGAAGATGACGGACTGGATGGAGGCGAAAAAAGCCGTTTTATTACACAGTTAAAGATTGAAAAACAAGCCAACCATACACTAACAGAAGCAACTTATAACGCTAAACTGCCCAATGTAGCATATCGTTTACTAAAAATTGAAAAATCTGATCAAGTAATGCAAAGGCTAAAAGAGATTTCTGAAAATGGATTTTCCCCGTCTTCACTTTCTGCTTATATACGAAACCCGATTGATTTTTATTATCAGAGAATTTTAAAAATTAACGAAAATAAAGAGGTTGAAGAAACTATTGAAGCCAATACTCTCGGGAATGTTATTCACAGTACTTTGGAAGTGTTATACAAACCACACATTAACCGTGTACTTACTGTTTTTGAGGTGGAGCAGATGGAAAAACAGGTTGAAGCAGTAATTAAAGAAAAATTTAAGGAGCAGTTCAAAGAAGGAGATATTAGTAGAGGAAAAAATCTGTTGGCCCTTGAGTCTGCAAAGAGGAGTGTTTTAATTTTCCTTCAGAATGAAAAAGAGAATATCTCGAAAGGAGATGAAGTAATTATTTTGGCATTGGAACAAAATTTCTACCATTTTATAGAAGACCAAAGGCTGCCTTTTCCGGTAAAAATTTCCGGTAATATTGACCGAATCGAAAAACGAAACGGAATAATCCGAATTATAGACTACAAAACAGGAAAGGTAGAAGCCTCAGATTTGGTTCTTTCGAATTGGGATGATTTTCTCGGAAACGAAAAGAAAAATAAAATCATTCAACTTTTATGCTATGTTTTTATGTATGAAAAAGAGGGAGGCGGGCTTCCAATCGAAACAGGGATTATTTCGTTCAAAAATCTTAAAAAAGGATTTTTACCTTTTGGATTCAAAGAGGAAAAAGAAACGCAACGCTTTATAACCCCAGAAATTATAGAAAACTTTAGAGAAGAGACTACCCGTTTACTTCTTGAAATTCTTGATGAGAATCTTCCGTTTGAAGAAAAGCAACCATAAAACAACAAAAAAGCAGTGTAATTTTACACTGCTTTTTCCTTTGTCTTAGAGAAGTTTATTTTTTCTTATTTGCTTTAAACTTTTCTTTTTTCTCGCTTCTTTCAAGCTTTTGTTTTTCTTTTTTTGCGTCTAACTTTTTATTTTGCTCAGGAGTCAAAACGGATCTTAACTCTTTGTCAAAAGCATCATTTTCTGCTTTTCTTGTAGTCATAACTTCGGTTCTTTTCGCCTTTTTATTTTCTGCTTTTTTTGCATAAATCTCTTTGACTTTAGCTTGTTGTTCAGCAGTAAGGTCAAGTTCTTTTGTCAATCTTTCTACTTTATCTTCAGCGGACATTCTTTTTTGTTCCATTTTTCTTTCTTGTGCAAAAGCCGTTACTCCGACAAACATTGCAATCATTAAAACTAATTTTTTCATTTCTGTGTTTTTTAAAGTTACTATGGCTACTACTAAACAACTCGCGTGCCAAAAAGTAAATTCAAGACTTTAAAAATTTTTAATTTTTCCGAATCCAACAATCTTGCACGTGGTCATTAACCATTCCGACTGCTTGCATGTGTGCATAAACAATGGTAGAACCTACAAATTTAAAGCCTCTTTTTTTCATATCCTTACTGATTTTGTCCGATAAGTCTGAAGTAGCAGGAATGTCTTTTAGTTCTTTGGGCTGATTGTCAATGATTTTTCCGTTTGTAAATCCCCAGAAATAATTCGAAAACGAACCAAATTCTTTTTGGATTTCTATAAAAGCCATTGCATTGGTAACACTTGCTCGAATTTTGAGTTTATTTTTAATGATACGGTCATCGACCATAAGTTGTTGCAGTTTTGTCTCGTCATATTTTGCAATTTTCTTATAATCAAAATTATCAAAAACCTCTCTGAATCCTTCTCTTCTTTTCAGAATCGTAATCCAACTCAATCCTGCCTGAAACCCTTCTAGCAAGATGAATTCAAATAATTTATGGTCGTCATAAACAGGAATCCCCCATTCATAATCATGGTAATCCTGATATATTTTATCTTTACCACACCATCCGCATCTTATTTTTTCGTCCATATTTAATCAGTATTAAGGTTTTGAAATTCCTATATAATCGGCTCATTCTAATATTCCAACTTTCCTAAATATCCCATTTGTCTAACGATATGATTTTTTCTCCTTTCGATATAATTCGAAGAGTTACTCGCTTTGAATTTTCTTGGACTAGGCAAAATGGCAGCAATTCCCGCAGCCTCTCTTTGAGAAAGTTTTTTAGCGGATTTTTTAAACCAATATTGCGAAGCTGCTTCGGCTCCATAGATTCCGTTACCCATTTCTATAGAATTTAGATACACTTCCATAATTCGTTCTTTGCTCCACAAAAGTTCGATTAAAAACGTAAAATAAACTTCAAATCCTTTCCGAACCCAACTTCTTCCTTCCCACAAAAATACATTTTTAGCGGTTTGTTGCGAAATGGTACTGGCTCCTCTTTTCCGTTTTCTTTTTTTGTTGTGTTCAAGCGCTTTTTCTATAGCTTGAAAATCAAAACCGTTGTGTTTTAAGAAATTTTGATCTTCGCTGGCAATCACTGCCAATTGTAAGTTTGGAGAAATCTCTTCAATAGGAACCCAATTGTGTTTCCATTTGGTAAAGTCGTTTTCAATCGAGCGAGACAACATTAATGGAGTTGCCGGAATAGGTACAAAACGAAAAAGTAGCACCGAGAAAACTGATAATACAAAAAACCAAATAATCAGTTTTTTGATGAGATGGAGTATTTTTTTGAGCATTGAGATGGGTTTATGTATTTATTAAATCTGCTAATTCTTTTCCGATTAAACTTCCGATAGCCACTCCGATTCCTCCCAAACGAACACCATAAAACACATTCTCAGACAACTTTTTTACTATCGGAGTTTTCGATTTTCCCATTCCCATAATTCCGCACCATCTGTGTTCAATCTCAAAATTAGTATTGGGTAAAATTACACTTTTTAGAATTTCATCTAACTGATTTTGAATTTTTTTATTCAACTCAAAATCAGTCGTAGTTTCAGCTTCAAAGTCGATGTTTCGAGCTCCTCCCAAGAGTATTCTATTTTCGAAATTCCGGAAATAATAATAGCCTTCATCAATATGAAATGTCCCTTTTATAGACAAATTTGGAATTGGTTTAGTAATCAAAACCTGTGCTCTTGCAGGAATGACTTCATTATTGGTTATATCCGAGGCAAAGCCATTGGTTGCAAAAAACACTTTCTTAGAAGAAACAGAAAAGCCTTCAAAATGTAATTCCACTTTATTTTCTAAATCCTGAAACGACAAAAGCTCTTGTTTGTTTAGAATTAGGATGTTGTTATTATGGACTTCTTTCAAGAGATTTTGCATCATGTTGCCCGTATCGATTTGACCTTCAAACGGATTAAAAATCAACTTTTCTTTACAATTTCTAAATCCAAAATGATTGGGTTTTATACTGAATACTTCCGATTTAAAATAGTCAGAAAGCATTCTATTTATCTTGGGTAAATTATCCAAACACTTTTCATATATATCTGAATCTTTTTCAAAAAACAGTTCATAGCCTCCGTTTTGCTGAAAATCTATTGCTTTATCTCCGAGTCTTTTTCGGAGAAGTTGTAATCCCTCCCATCGTTTTTGAATAAGATTTAGAACTTCCTGTTCAGTATGGATTTCTAAATCAGATAATATTTCAGACAAACTCCCAAAACAAGCAAAACCTGCATTTTTAGTGCTTGCTCCTTGAGGTAACATTCCTTTTTCAAAAATCACGATTTTACGGGTCGGATGTAGCTCTCTTAATCGTAAGGCTGTATGTAGCCCAACAATTCCGCTTCCTATAACAGCAAAATCAATATCTGAAAACCAATTTTTATTTTCCCAAAAACTAAAATTCATCTTTTATAAATTA
>Ga0209075_1003567_pt1 | contig 12836 bp, 6 predicted proteins | sample Stecom2011_FD_187523 | JGI IMG/M metagenome (GOLD analysis project Ga0209075, IMG submission 187523) | Agricultural soil microbial communities from Utah to study Nitrogen management - Steer compost 2011 (SPAdes) (version 2) | ecosystem: Environmental > Terrestrial > Soil > Agricultural land...
GTAACGGTAAACAATCGGTCAGAACCTACTCGTCTTAAATTATAAGTAAATTGACTGTGGTCTAGAGTAAACCACCAAACATTGGTTGATGCTTGTGGCAACATAGTTATTGTATGCTGATTAGCCGGAAAAACCTGAATGGTTGCTTGTCCTGTATTGGTCGCTGTACCTCCATAAAAAGTTACTTCGTCAGGAGTTCCGTCTTCATTTGTGTGTTCGTGGTGCAATTCCAACACATTTTCGTTTCGAGTCAAAACCCAAACTCTCGATTTATCGTCACCTACAAAAAATGGAATTTTAATCTGACTATCCGTACAAGAAGCCACGTGCATCACTAATTTTTTTCCTCCAAAATCAGGATCATCTTCCGGAAAAGTTAAAACACCTTCGTAGGATTTGCCACAATGTGCTGTTAAATTGTTCCAGAATTCATCAGCTCCGGTATCCGAACGTTTAGTACATGAAAATAATAGTATTGCACTTGCTAGTAAAAGTAAATTTCTCATAGTTTTATAAGTTTAAGATAAACAAAGTTAACTTAATTTAGTTAGTTTAAAAAGTTCCGATAATTCCTACCTGATTCGCTCCAACTGACAGGTTCCATTTGATTTTGTTTTTTTCTTTGAAGTCAAATCCGAATTCGTCTTTTGTTTTGGTATAATTTTTATTCTTTTTTAGGTAATTATCCACACATTCAACAATAGCTACGCTCATCACCAAGCTCAAAGTCACGTCTGTAAGCCAATGCGCCCCAACCCAAAGTCTTGAAACAGGAGTGATGGCTCCGACCGTATAAAGCCCGGCTTTTACCCAAGGGTTTGAAAATTGTTTTGACAAGGCATAAATCGTAGTGGTTGATAACATGGTATGTCCGGAAGGAAAAGAGCCATAAGCGTGACCTCCTCGAAATAAACGAAATTGATTGTGTCCTTTTTCTAAACCTGGCCTTCCTCTTCCGATAACAGTTTTCATGGTTTGTTGGGCTAAACCTCCAACTGCAGAAGAGGTAATCAAAAGAACTCCTGTTTCTCGTACTTTTTCGGAATCTGTAAAAAGTCCGACCAAATAAACACCTGCGGTCAGTCCATAATTTGCTTCGGGTCTTCCGAAAAGCCAACCAAAATCTTTCACTTCTTGCGGAATATGATCTTCTTGTCTTCTGAAAAAATCGCTGGTTTCTTCGTCAGCCAAGTACATCAACGAAATCCCTACAGCTGTTGCTCCCACAGCTGTCCAATCGTCTCTTTCCCATCGTATAGGGTTGCTCAAAGTATAAAGAAACCCTCCTCCGATAGCATTTACGTCATACTTAAAGTTTTGCCATTTATTTGGTTTTTCGTTTAACACGATAGAATCCTGAACAACGTGCAAACTGTCTTGCGAAAAAACAGTTGTATTGATAATAATTCCTAATAATAAAACCCAATATTTATTCATATCAATCAAATATTAAATCCGATACCAAATGTAAAACGGTTAGCATCTTCGGAATGGAAGAAATTTACATAGATTGAGGTAAGTTCGGCTGCATTAAGCCACAAACCTCCTCCGTATGAAGTGTGCCATCTGTTCGAACGCTCTTCTGAAAGCCAAACTCTTCCATAATCATAACCGGTAGAAATTCCGTATTTTACAGGAATAAAACCTTTGGCTGATCCCACTTCCCATCTTATGTCAGAAGTATGATAAAACGAATGACGTCCTAAAAATCGCTCGTTTCGGAATCCACGAAGACCATTATTTCCACCTATAAATGCTCCTTGATAGAATTCAAAATGGTCATTAAAAATCACTTTTCCTTTAGCCAAGGTTGAAAGAACTAACTTTCCGCTCGGAATAAGTTTATGCGTAAATCCGATATGTGATTCCAAAGAAGCAAAATTTTGATTGGTGTTTTCTATATTCAGATGCCACGAAGTTTTAGTCAAAAAAGTAAAACCCAGAGTAGGAAACGCCTTATTATCGTAATTATTGTATGAATATTCTAATGAGGCAGACCCAAAATAGTTGCTTTCAAAAATATCCGTAGGCAACGAATTGGAATCCAAGACAAATCGTCCGAAAGTGTCTTCAACTTTTATACGTTCGAAATTCGTTCCGAATGTAATTTTTGAACCATATCTTCCTTCTTTAAAGATTTCAGGATTTACAGAGAAATTCTGGATTCGCACCCGATTATAGTCCATTCCTTCTGTATCGTCTTCATTTATGGATTGATTTCCGAAACCAAAGTAGTTGATACTAAAGTTTGGACTTGTAAAACTGGCGTTCAGAGCAAAATCCCAATTTAGTATAGCATTTTTGAACACACCTTTGTATCCTAGTTCAAATCCACTTGTCGCAAAATAGTACATTCCCGAAAAGTTTTGTTTTTGAGAGAATGGTTCTCTTTTGAATCCGTTTATTTCGTAAGACAGGTTAGCTCCTAGTTTTACTCCATCATCAGGATTGTAACCTATATTCGGAACCGCAAAAAAAGCATTGTATTTTGGTTTGGTATAATCGTAGTTGTTGATATCGTAATTATCTGTCAGCCTAATTTTTGCTTTTCCGTCCGATTCAATCGTGTTGTTTTTGGTTTTATAGTCATAAACCATCAGATTTCTTCCGTTTTCGATTTTGTAAGTATCGTTGTTTTGACCTCCAATCAAACGGATTTTAATATTTTTCTTTCCATTTCCTTTTACTTCAAAAACATCATCATCATCCAATCCGTAAATCCAGATTTCTTTTGTTTCGTCTTTTGAATAGCTTTTTTGATGGATTAGCTCTTCTTCAGTTTTTTTAAGACGATAAATCGAGATATCGGTTTCTCCGTTTTCTTTTCGGATGATTTCAAAGCGTTCTTTTTTGTCTGTTCCGGTCAAGACCACTAATTTTTGAAGGAATTTATAACGCTCGACAGCCCATTTATCAAGTTGATTTCGCCTTTCCTTTACTTTAGCAATAATCTCATCTGACACTTGATCTTGTACTTTTTCAGGTAGTTTTGCGAAGGCATTTTCGATTACTTCATCCGTAAGGTGTTGTTGAATATAGTGAGCTTGTTCTAACCACATCTGTTCATCCGCTTGATTCAAAAAGGTCAAATCCAATACATATCCCGAACGGTTTAACCATTTTAGATTAATGTTTTTCTTGTGAAAATTCTGAATGTGTTTGGTTGCGGGAATTTGCAATAAATAGCTCATTAAAACTCCATCAAATTTTGCAAATACTTGATCTCTATCACGTGGAATAGGTCTAAAAATACTAAAGTTTTCCTGTTGATGTTCTGCCCATCTCCACTGGTCTTGATGCCTGTCCCAATCTCCTAAAATCACATCAAAAAGTCGTGCTCGAATGTAGGCTTGTTCATCTATTTTGGACTTTTCATTTTTTTGTAAAGCCAGCATCAAATCGGAGGTACTGATAATGTCATCTGCATTGCCAAAATTATCCGCTTTGCTGTGTTCTGACATCGGGCGTTCTTCGATCATATAAAATTCGTCTCCATAATTTTGGTTGTACTTTCCTAAAGCAGTTTGTTTAGGAACATAAAACAATTCGGGTTTGGTATGATTGACTCCAATTGGCTTTGCTAAAAATTGAATAATAAACGGATAGAACGGATTGGCTGAAGTAAAAACATCAGACAAAAAATCGGATGCTCCTGTATCTTCAAAATCATCAACTACGTATTGATCAGTGTACATCGACTGAAAAAACCGAGTTGTGTTCTTTTTTAAAGAACGCATAGTATACTCTTTTCCGTCTTTATCAGCCAAACGAAGCGAATTGGATTGCGTTCCTCCTCCTGCTCGTAAAGGTTTTAGTCCTCCGTATAAGGTATCTAAACGTGCATTTGGAACTTCGAACTCTCGTCCGTAATAATCGCGATACAATTCTCCGAACAAAAATTTATGAAACTTCGATTTATCGGTTGTTTTTTGAGGATAAATAGATGAAACTGTTGTAGCAGGAAAATCATCTGTGTGTTGACTTTTGTCGATTTGAATAGTTTCAGGACTTAAAACTTGGTGAAAGAAAAGTAGCACTTCTTGATTTTCTTCAATGCCATAAAAATTGACTTTAGCACTCAAATCCTTATAAACATCCAAAACAGCATATCCGTTTTTTCCGTACGAAAAATCATTCGGATTTACGGCTCTTGCTAGATCGGTTTTTGAGGCTGAACCACTGATAATCTGTTTGATATTGTCTTCTTCTATGTATTGCAGATTATGTTCGTGACCCGAAACCACAACTACATTATTGCGATGTGTGATTTCGATTTTGATGCGATTGGCCAATTCACGATAGGGTGCACTTTGTAAATCTTGAGGAATTCCGATAGTTTTTCTGAAAAAACTAAAAACAGACCCTAAAACAGGAAGTGGAACATTTCCGATAGGATATAACTGTTGATGAATTGAAAACAATTGTCCTCCGTGCGAACTATTGGAATATACGGGATGGTGAAGTGCTAAAATTACGGTTTGATTTTGGTGCTTGTTGAGTAAACTCACGATTTCGTCAAAAAAAGCTTCTTTAGTTTTGAAATCACAATCATCATTGATGGTCGGATAACGATCCCAATCTTCTAAAAACCATTGTGAATCAATAACTATCAGAGCTACTTCGTCATTGATTTTTAATCGCTCAATTCCACAGGATTTTCTGGGTAGAAAAGCTTTTTTGTCGTTTAAATAATCGTTTACGAATTTTGCTTGTTCCTCTAATCCTTCAATTCCGTTGTACCAATCGTGATTTCCGGGAATAAAAACGGTTTTTCCGTTGAATTTTTTGGCAATTTCGAGTTGAAGCGTAAGTTTTTGTTCTGCTATTTTTCTTTCATTGGATTCTAAATCAGTAGGCATTCCGCTCGGATAAATATTATCACCTAAAAACAATAAAGTTGCATTTTTGTTTGCTTCTGTTATTCTTTGTTCAAAGAGTTTCAAGGTTTTTTGCGCTTCGGGCTCTGTGGTATTTCCGGTATCTCCAATCAGGTAGAATCGATGCGAAAGTTCCGATTTTGTCAGGTTTTCTTCAGTCGGATTTTCGATATTTTTTCCGTATTGTGCTTTATAAGTAGTACAAGAATTAAGAAATACGGATAAAAATAATCCGAGAATTAATATTCCGGTCTTTTTGTTGTATTTTTGAAATGACAAAGTCATATTTTTAGTTTCTTAAAAGTGCAATAAAAATGAATATCGTTCTAAAAGCAGAACAGTTTGTCTTTGAACTGTTCAAAGATAAGGTTTCGGATGCATATATTTATCATAATTTTCAACACACTTCACGCGTTTTTCTTGCGGTAAAAGTTTTAGTTGAAAACTCACAGGTTTCAGAAGATGAGGCTGAAGTCTTGTATTTAGCTACTTGGTTTCATGACACTGGATACAGTGTTTCTGAACAAAATCATGAACAGCAAAGCGGGGAAATTGCCCGAGAATTTTTAACTCAAGAAAACTATCCGGAAGAAAAAATCAAGGAAATACAACGCTTGATAAAAGCAACTTGTGTGGGACATCTTCCTACTGATTTACTCGAAGAAATTATCAAAGATGCAGACACTTCTCATTTTGCTGAAGTGAATTACCTGGGAATTAGTGAGCTTTTAAAAGCCGAATGGGAAGTTACCCTAAACAAAACCTATTCTGATGTAGAATGGAATACACTCAATAGAGATTTATTGCTCAACAAACATCGCTATTATACAAATTATGCCAAAGAAAACTGGCAAAAGCAAAAAGAAGAAAACATTGTAGCACTGCAAAAAAGGATTACTAAACTCTTGTCTCCTGAATCTTTAGCAAAAGAAAAGAAGAAGGAGGTTAAAGATGATAAAAGAGAATATAGTAGAGCTATTGATACGATGTTTCGTGTGACTTTAAACAATCACACCCGATTGAGTGGTATTGCAGATAGCAAGGCGAACATATTACTTTCGGTAAATGCCATTATTATTTCTATCGTATTGAGCTCACTTATTCCAAAATTAGATGCTCCTCGAAATCATCATTTGATTATTCCGACTTTTATCTTATTGATGTCGAGTGTAGTTAGTATTATTTCGGCTATTCTGTCAACACGTCCGAAAGTGACCAGTGGTTCATTTACCAGAGAAGAAGTCCAACAGAAAAAAGTAAATATTCTGTTTTTCGGAAACTTCTACAAAATGCCTCTTCCGGAATACGAATGGGCGATGAACGAATTGATGAACGACCGAGACGGATTGTACAACACCCTTACCAAAGATTTGTATTTTCTGGGATTAGTACTCAACAAAAAATATCGTTTACTCCGGATCACCTACGGAATATTTATGACAGGAATTATCTTATCCGTAATGGCTTTTGTCTGGGCTTTTGTTAATTTCAGTCTTGGAAACTCTATTTGGGGAGTATAAAATTATAATTTATTCATTTTGAATAGACTTATAATCACTGTAAACCTCTTGGAGTTTATCCTGATAAATAAATCCAACCCGAAGCGCTTTCAATCCTATAATTCCTTGTAAATCTTCTACATCGAATTGTTCTATATTGGTGTCTAGAAGTCCTTTGTATTGTAGTAAATTGATATAGCCTAAATATTCTTTTCGTTCTTGTGGTTGTGAATAGACAATTGTCAATTTGCCTTTTTGTGTAATACGTTCGTCTGAATCTTTAATTTTGGCTTTATCAATTCGTTTTTTAGCAATTTCATATCTCACATTGTATGAACCGTCAATATCGAATTGTTTTTCGTCCATTTTGAAACGTATAGATATTGGAGTTCCAAATACTAAAATTAAAGAACTGACCTCTAGTTCGTGAGGAAGTGAAGGTTGCAGCACTTTGAAATAATTCTCCATTTCACACATTACCTGCATTTGCCATAAGCGTAGGTTTTTCAGGTAATACATATCAAAATTCTTGTCCGGAGCAATCGAAGCTCCGATGTACATATTGTGTTCGATTCCGTCGGTTTTGAAACGCTCATAATAATGTGGAAAATATTCTTGAGCTTCTACTTGTTTTTCGTCAATGATTCGTGCCAACTTTTTATTGATAAGAGCAATCGAGTTGTCAAACTTTTTTCGGGCCTCATAAAACCCGCCACCTGCTATCGGACTTACTTTATTAAAATAACCATCAATGTCTTTTGCTATTAGATTATCCTTATTATTATCTCTGAAGTTTTCAAGAATAGGATGAATATCTGTATTAAAATGCGTTTGAAGCATTTGTTCTGTATTGGTAGAAACAAATAGTTTTAGAGATTCTAAATTACCTTTTAGATCAAATATTTTTTGTTCAAATAGGGGTAGTTTATGAGTGTTCCCGATTTTTTCAAAAAGATTTATTAAGTCTTTGGTTTGGTGAATCAGGTCTTGCTGAATGGCTTTGTTTCTAGAATCCGAAGAGCCTTGAACATCGATTTGTCCGTAAAGTGGATAAATATTGTTAAAAGCAATTTCTTGGAGGATATAATCTTTCCCCATAGTCTTATGGTTCAAAAAACGGAGAGCTTCTTCCTGAAATCTCCATTTTACACTAGGGTGAATAGAAGTATATTCTTTTTGGATAATAGCTTCTATTTGGTTTTCTGTTTCCGAAAATACTTTTGAAACTTTGTCTTTTATAAATGGTAAAACGAAGTTTAATTTATTGGCATTGACCGAATTCAGTTCACGAATCCTAGAAGAAGACATTTCTAATAATCCGAAAAAGCGATCGCCTTCTACGAGTGGAACAAAAATAAAACTCTTTACGTTCTGTTCTTTAAGTTTTTTGATAAAACGCTCTTGTTTTGGATTAGAAATCAGATATTTGTCTATATCGGATACTACTAAAAACTCTTTACTGCTTACCAGATCCTCTAATGTTTCGTTGCATAATAAACCTTCGCATTCCTCAATTGTCGAGTTATACAGTAAATGACTATAAAGTTGTTTTTCTACAATTCGTAAATCAAAATCTTTGCGGGTATTTCCGAAAATAGTGACCCCTATTTTTAGGTCGTCAATTTTATAAATCGACCGAAAAATAGTTTCAATTTCTTCAAATTGAGTAAGACTATCTTCTTTAAGTAAATTACTTTTGAAACTCGAAACAGCATTTTCGATGGTAGCATCAAAAAGTGTCATGATTGAGAATCCTTTCAAAATCCAGCTGTGTTCAGGAAATTTAGATTTCCATAAATCTATATCCGAAAAGTTATCAATCAGCTCAATAATATCTTCTTCCGAAAGTTTTATAGCTTTTTCGGTAGGGATTAAATCTATAAAATCAGCATTGAACATAACGCGATAATGTCGAGTTACATTGTTTTTATCTGGAATATCCATAAATATAGGGGTATCCATTGCTTCGATTTTATACCCGTAATATTCTCTGATAATCACGCAACAATTAAGAATATAGAAATGTTCGGCCGAAAAATCCCTAAGGTTAAATTGGTAACTTTCTCCTGCCTCTTCTAATATTTTTTTGAATCGTTGGGTATGGTTAAATGTATGTAGATGAAACGGAATTGTAATGGCCTTAATTTCGTTGTCGGTTAGTGACTTCGGAAATAAATCGGCTAAAAGCACTTTTATAATCGGCTCATATTTTTTAAGATCTTTAGCGTTCTCAAGTCCTTCTATAAGCTCAGGGTATTTATGGATTTCTTGGAGTAATGATTGGGCATAGGTTGCCTGAAAGTTTATTTCAGACAAGGCTATTTCTTCAAGAGAATCTATAATCTTATGAAAAGAAACTAGTGTCTTGAAAGGACTGGATTCAAATGAAAAGTTAACCCGCATACTACTCTTTGTAATTATTAAACATGAAAGGAATGGTAATTTTTATATCAAAAAATCAATCAGAAAAACTCTGTAAAGATACAAAATCCTAACTTGCAATCATAACTGAAACTAAAATTCATATCTTTGCCTTTGGTCTTAAAAACAACTATGTCAAAGAAGAAAATTTTTATATTAATCGGCTTAGCCGTTCTGGTTTTGAGCTGTGCCAAAAGAGGATATATTACGGGTGGAGAAAAGGATATTGAACCTCCGAAAGTTTTGAGCACGTCTCCTGAAAATTTCAGCACCTATTTTGATAAGAAAGAGATTGTGATTCAGTTTGATGAGTACGTAAAGTTAAAAGATGCCAGCAAACAGCTTATAGTTTCACCTCCTCTAAAATATGGACTGGATATCACTCCGTATAATGCAACCAAACAGCTCAAGTTACGCTTTAGAGATACGCTTTTGCCCAACACGACGTACAGTCTGAATTTCGGACAGAGTATCGAAGACAATAACGAAGGAAATATATTACAGGGTTATCGCTATGTTTTTTCGACCGGAAGTTATATTGATTCGCTGTCAATCGACGGATTTGTAAAAGATGCTTTAGACAGAGAAACCGAGAGTTTTGTTTCGGTGATGCTGTATGAAGTAACTCCAGAGTTTAACGATTCGATTATTTATACAGAAAGCCCAAGGTATATAACTAATACGTATGACAGCCTTACTACATTTACGTTAGAGAATCTAAGAGAAGGGAACTATTTGTTAGTAGCTCTTAAAGATAAGAATAACAATAATCGTTTCGACCCGAAACAGGACAAAATAGGTTTCTACCGTGAACTTATTTCTGTTCCTTCTGAAGAAAACTTCAAACTCGAAATGTTTAAGGAGATTCCTAATTTTAGACCAGACAGAGCTTTTGAAGCAGCAAAGAACCGAATTGTTTTTGCCTACGAAGGAAATCCGGAACATACAAAAATTGAACTGCGAAACGGAAGTGAATCAATCGAAACCCTTATTACAAAAGTACAAGACAAAGACTCGCTTAATATTTGGTACAAACCCATCGAGGCTGATTCACTTGAGCTAAAAGTGTATAATGATACCATTTACAAAGATTACATCATTAAACTAAGAGAAAAAGAAATAGATACGATGCAACTTTCGATGAAGTCATCCAAGCGATTAAATTTTAGAGAAAACGCGTTTTATTCTTCTACAACACCTTTGAAATCGTTTGATAAATCAAAATTTGAGCTGATGACAGGAGATTCTTTGGCTGTTGATTTACAAACTGAATACGATGAATGGAATCAGCGTTTTGAGCTTATTTTTGAGAAAGAAGAAAAACAAAAGTACTTTTTGACGATGTATCCGGGTGCAGTTACCGATTATTTCGGAAAGGTCAATGACACTATTAGTATCGATTTTTCAACCTCAGATTATTCGGATTACGGAAACCTCAAAGTGGTTTTGCAGAACGTAAAAGAATTTCCCGTTATCATTCAACTTACCGATGATAAAGGAAAAGTTTTGGCAGAACGTTATTCAGAAGCAGAAAGCAGTTTTGAGTTCCTGTATCTTGACCCTGCCTTGTACAACATGAGGGTTATCTACGATTCGAACAAAAACAAGATTTGGGATACCGGAAATTACATACAAAAAATCCAACCCGAAAAAGTGGTTTACTTTCCCGACAAAATTGATATTCGTGCCAATTGGGATGTCGAACAGGTTTTTATTCTGTTAGACGATTAAGCATTTGCTTAATCAGCAGAAATATATTTTCCTTTTTTGCTTCCTTCGTAGATTTCGTATTTTACGAGTCGTGCTTCTAACTTTCCGTTAAACAGCTTTATTTTTCGAGAAGGTCTTAGTCCGACAAACTTTAGCGCTTCGAGATTGGCAGTTATAAACCAAGCTTCGGTATTGGGATAGTTCTGTTTAAAAGTATCTCCGATTTCTCTGTAAAAACGTTCTAAATCAATATCCAATCGCTCTCCGTACGGAGGATTGAAAAGCATAAATAATTTTGCTTCGCTTTCCTTTTTAGTAGAAAAGAAATCTTGTTGGCTAATAGTTATATATTCGTCAAGATTAGCATTTTTGATGTTATCTTTTGCTTTGACAACGGCAGATGGAGCTTTGTCATATCCTTTGATTGTATAATGAAAATCACGGGTTTTTTTGAGAAGTGAATCCGTAACCATCTCAAACAAATCATTGTCCCAGTCGTTCCATTTTTCGAAAGCAAATTCTTTTCGGTTGATGTTAGCAGGGATATTAGAAGCAATCATCGCTGCTTCGGCCAGGATAGTTCCGCTTCCGCACATCGGATCAAGAAAATCAGTTTGTCCGTCCCAACCCGAAAGTAGTAACATTCCCGCTGCTAAAACTTCGTTTATCGGAGCGATATTGGTAGCGGTTCGGTAGCCTCTGTGGTGCAAGGAACTTCCGGAAGTATCGAGCGAAACAGAACAAGTTTCTTTCTGAATGTGAACGTTTATTCGCAAATCAGGATAGTCTTTGTCAATGCTAGGTCTTTGTCCTGTCAAATCTCTGAACTGATCCACAATTGCATCTTTGGCTTTGAGAGCAACAAATTGTGAATGGTTGAAAATTTCGGAATTTACGGTCGTGTCAACTATAAAAGTTTTGTTATTCGAAATATAATTGCTCCAATCAATACTTTGAATTCCTTTGTACAAGCTTTGCTCGTTAAAAACCTGAAATTCTTTGATGGGTTTTAGAATTTTTAGTGCGGTGCGAAGTGCTATATTGGCTTTGTACATAAAGCCTTTGTCTCCGTAAAAGCTTACCATTCGCACACCTGTTTCAACTTTTTGAGCTCCCATATTTCGGAGTTCTGTGGCTAATATTTCTTCAAAACCAAAAAAGGTTTTGGCTATCATTTTAAAATTATCATTCATATCTGGCTGGTAATTAGCAGTGGTACTACTCAAAAATCTTTTCTGAAAGTTTTTCTGCGTTTGTGGATTATCGGGTTAAAATTTTTCCAGAGAGCGAGTATTTTTTTATTTTCTTCGAGTTGCGGATTGGTTTCAATCCATTCGATATTATGCTTTTTGTAAACCTCGTGCAATTCTCTGAATATAAGCGATGTAACGCCTTTATTTTGGTAGTCGGGATGAACTCCGATAAGATAAAACTCTACATCTTTGCTGTTTTTTAAGGCCTTTACCAAATGAAGAAAACCGAAAGGGAATAAGCGTCCTTTTGTTTTTTGAAATGCTTTTGACAAAGACGGAATCGTAATGGCAAAAGCTACTAGTTTTTGGGTTTGGTTATGGATTACACACGAAATAAATTCCGGGTTTATGAGCGGAAGATATTTCTTTTTGTAGTGTTCGATCTGAAAAGATTCGATTGGCACAAAACTTTGTAGCGTTTTATAGGCCTGATTCAGCAGCTCAAACATTTGGTCTGCATAAGGCATAATATCTTTGTTGGTTTTGAAATTCAGCGAAGAAACGTCATATCTTTCTTCAATAAGCGAAGAAAGCTTCACCGCATGATCGACATTGACTTCTTTGATGTTGAATTTATATTCCAACCATTCTGCTTCTTTTTGAAAACCGTGGGCTTCTAAGTGTTTCGGATAATAGTCGTAATTATACAGCCCAATCATCGTAGCAATCTGATCAAAACCTTCGGTCAGCATTCCGGCTTTATCCATATTTGTAAAGCCTACAGGTCCTTCGATATATTGCAGATTGTGTTCTTTTCCGAAGTCAACTACTTTATCGAGCAGTGCTTTCGAGACTTCTAAATCATCAATGAATTCGATCCAACCGAATCGAACTTTTGGTTTTTGTTGTTGATTAATTTCAATCTTATTGATAATGGCAACTACGCGACCTACAATCTGATTGTTTTTATAGGCCAGATAAAAACGAGCATTTACTTTTTCAAAGATAGGATTGTGTCTCGAAAAACTACGAAGTTCGTCTTTGATAATAGGAGGGACCCAATACGGATTGTCCTTGTATAATTTGAAAGGAAATTTTATAAAACGAAGTAAATCGCTTCGTCGGGTTATTTCTTT
>Ga0209075_1003569_pt1 | contig 12834 bp, 9 predicted proteins | sample Stecom2011_FD_187523 | JGI IMG/M metagenome (GOLD analysis project Ga0209075, IMG submission 187523) | Agricultural soil microbial communities from Utah to study Nitrogen management - Steer compost 2011 (SPAdes) (version 2) | ecosystem: Environmental > Terrestrial > Soil > Agricultural land...
CATTCTTCCGAAAGTCTGTTTTTATCGTAAGTCAGGAAGACCAGAGGAAAGGTGTATCCAAAAACAAGGCTAAAGAGTTGATTTATGCAATTTGTAACGAAATTTTCATTAGAAAATGAATCGATGGTATAAATAACATGCCTATCAATAGTCAATATAAGTAAAATCAGCTTATTTTGAACAGAAACTAGTTAAGATAAAAAAATCCAGATTGTTGATGTAAAAGGAAATCTTTAAACTGAATCAGGTTTTTGCTTCTTTTTTTCTGAATTTTAATCTTCTGCTCAAAGCCTGAGGAGTTATACCGAGTATTTTTGATGCTTCACTCTGATTTCCTTTTGTCCGGAACAAAGCTTCATCAATCAAAAGGTTCACAGCCTCACGAATTGTAGGCAAAGCAGAATCAAACATTAAAAGTTTTTCATTTTTTAATGAAATTTCTTTCGGGATTTCCTCCTTTTCGAGTCCAAGGTAATCACGAAAAATATTAAGCGAAAGGTATTTTGTATTATTTACAGCAACTGCATCAAAAATCATAGAACGCAATTCCCGAACATTCCCTGGGAAACTATATGATTTCAGAATATCATATAGTTCAACTGGAATTAAAGGTTTATTCTTTTTAAGTATAGTGGAAGCTTCTTCTGTAAAAAATTCAACAAGCAGCGGAATATCATCCAAACGATATCTTAATGGTGGAACAGCTATATGATGAGTTCGTAACCTGTGAAACAGGTCGCTTCTGAAGTAATCCGAGCTTTTCAATTCGTCAAGACTCTTATTCGTAGCCACAATAATACGTACATCAGCTATTTTTGGTATATCAGCACCTAAAGGCATATAATCCCTGTTTTGTATTACCCGCAGAAGTTTGATTTGTGAAGATTGACTCAAATCCCCGATTTCATCAAGAAACAGTGTTCCGCCTTCAGCTTTTTCGATTAGACCCGAGCGCGGGCGATCTGCCCCTGTAAACGCGCCCTTTACATGACCAAACAGCGTATCATAAAAGGTGTTTTCATCTACTCCAGCAACATTTACTGTAATATTTTGCCCTTTTCTTCCACTCAGTTTATGAATTGCTCTTGAAAACAATTCTTTTCCTGATCCGGTTTCACCAGTAATTAAAACCGGAAAAGGAGTTGCTGATATCGCCTCCACGTATTGGAGGAGTGAATGCATTTTATTATTTTTAGTCACTATTTCACTGAACGCTTCAGGATACTTAAGCTCGTTTCCGAGTAAATACCGTTTTAGAGCTTCATTTTCACCGGTTAATTCTCTTTGCGCAATCAAATTCTTTATTGAAGCCAGCATTTTTTCTACATCAAAAGGCTTAACGAGATAATCGGATGCTCCTTTTTTCATGCACTCAACAGCTGTATCGGTATGATTAACAGCAGTAATCATGATAACTGGTGTTTCTGGACATTTTTCAATAATGACATCCAACAGTTCCGTTCCACGTATATCAGGTAATTTTATATCCAGAATTATTACAGAAAACTCGCATTTCTCCAGATAATTCCGTGCATCAGCACCACATAGACATGTAACTATATTTGTAATTCCTGCACCTCTGAGTTCAATGCTCATTGAATACAAAAACTGCTTTTCATCATCTACAATCAAAACCGGCATACGTGGAAACTTGTTATTTGTATTGATCATAATTCTTCTTTAACTTTTATCATTGGTAAAATAAATTCAACCGTAGTACCAATTCCCGGTTCAGAATCAAAAAACAATTTACCATTGTGCTTTATTGCAATGTCATTTGATATCGAAAGACCAAGACCGGAATTCCCATTTTTCTTTTTCGTAGAGTATAACAGGTCCATGATTTTTGGAAGATCCTTTTTGTTAATTCCACAACCTTCATCTTTTACTACTATTTTAATTTTGGAATTATCTGTATCCAGCATGGAATTGATATTGATTTTCTGTTTCCTTGAAGTTAAAGCCTGTGCCGCATTTGTTATCAGATTGATTATGACCTGCTGTATCTGCTGCTGATCACCTTTTACAAAAACATTTTTTGTAGGTTCCAGGGCAACATGTAATTTTTCAGTGCTTGACATCAAAATTTCATTGGTAAACTCCATGGCTTTTTTGACAGCTTCGTTTATCAAAAACTCTACAGATTTATCATTGGCATTCTTCTTAATGCAATCTCTTAACTGAGAACTGATGTTTTTTATTCTTTGCGATCCTTCCAGAATTCCATTCAATAACTGGGGGATTTCAGACCTGGCATCGCTGAATGAAAGCCCTGCTACAGAAAAATTCCCATTCTCTTGATAAAAATTATCCAGTACAGGAAGAATACTGTCCCATGCTTTTGATAATACCCTTGCATTTATGGCAATAAAATTATTCGGATTACCTATTTCATGCATTATCTCTGCACTCAGTACTCCGATTGATGCCATCTTATCTGCCGTTAATAAGCGCTCACGGTTTATTCGTAACTCATTTTCGATATTTTTATACTCTATTAATCTGGTAATTTCCTGTGAAGCAGCTTTTAGCAGAGCTTTTTCTTCGGACAGAAAAACTTTTTCAGATTCATCTTTTCGCGTATAGCCTACTTCCAGAAAACCCTTTTCTGTTTTCAGTTTTAAAGGAAATCTAATCGACTGTATTCTGACATCAGATTGCGGTTTTGACCATACATCAAGATCACCAGCTACGATTCTTGCATACGCTGCATCAGGCCATTGCATGGAGGGTGGTATTGTACAAACAATATCCTTCAAGATCTCTTCAAGAGTCAAGTTTGGTGAATGCTGAAGACTCAAAATATTACAAAGACAAGTTAATTCCTTGACTCTTTCCTGCAATTCCTTAAATAATTTTTGCTGTCCAATTTCTGCATTCACTCTCTCCGATATATCTATAAATGAAATCATTATATAAGCAGTCTTCTTCTCTTCATCAGTAAGCATGGTAGCTGATACCTGTACAGGAAATTCTCTACCGCCTTTTCCTATTGCTGTGATTTCACCTATCCACCCGCCTTTATCACGTAATTTCCGTTCGAACTTATCCTTTTCATTTTTAAACCGCCAAAAACATGACATCTTCCTGCCGAGAATATCATCACTTGAATCATATCCCCAGATACCAAGAAATGCCAAATTAACATATAATACGGTATTATCCAGTCCGACAAATGCTATTGCAGATATAGATGATGATATTGCGGCTTCTGCAATACCTTCTTTTTTCATAAATATGCAATTGGAAGATTTACCCATTGTTTAAATGATTCTATATTAATGATTCTAAAAAATATATGTTGCATCAAATACAACTACGCTCCGGATCAACATTTGTTGATGACGCGAAATGAATGCCACAAACTAATCAACATTTGTTAAAATGATCATTGAGGCTGGTTTACTTCAAGAATTTTAAATTTTGCAATACCGCCAGGTACTTTCCAGTCTATTATATCATTTTGACGATATCCTAACAGGGCTGTACCAATAGGGGCAAAAATTGATATTTTGCCTGAATCAACATCGGTTTCCCAGGGATATACCAGGGTATAAGTGGAGGTATCACCATCCTCAAGATCCAAAACTTTAATTTTTGAATGCATGGTAATAACATTAGCTGGCAGTTGCTTTTTTGCAACAATTTTCCCTTTTAAAACCTCTTCCCTAAGCATACGACAATATTGATTATTTTCTAATGCTTTATCGTTCAGAAGACGTTTGATCTGTTCTACATCAGTATCTAAAAGAAGTAATTTTGGGATTTTTGTATCTGTCATACCTGTCTCCTTTACATTGAAATATTAATGTTTCCAAAAGTGCGCAACTTTTGTGCCAACAACACGATAATTTGGGACGGACTGTTTTTTTGCACTTCAAAAAAAGTAAAAAGATAGTCCGTCCCGAAACTTGTAAAGGTATTGTATGATTTGGTTAAAGTTCCTTACAAATGCTTTTTGCAGGGTGTTTTGGTCATAGCCCTCTCACTTTACGTCTGATTCCTGCAAATACTTTGTTCTGTTTTGGTCATTATCACAAACATTATCAATATGCAAATCTTGCTGAGGAAACGGAATAGTAATTCCTTCTTCATCAAAACGTTTTTTGATGTTTTCCTGAGTAGCAAAATAAACGTCCCAGTAATCAGATGTTTTAACCCATGGACGTACAACAAAGTTAACACTGCTTTCTGCAAGTTCCAATACTGCAATCGTAGGAGCTGGATCTTTCAGAACACGATTATCGCTTTCAAGTATTTTTGTAACCTAAACTGAGCGATTCTTTCCAAATTACGATAAAAAATAGGTAAGAATCCAAAAAATTTTCAGTTTAAAACAAATTGTAATTTATAATTTGCTTTTCCATCTTTAAAAAGATGCGTTTTTAGGATATCTCCATACAAAAACTTGACAGGTGATTGCAATTGAATACACCAATCCCATTTCAGTTGTTTCAAAAACCATTCTGATTTACATGTGCATTTAAATGTGAGGAATCGAAGGATTACAGCAATATTCCCATAGTCTGATTAAATTCATAGCCTTTTGCACACCTTTCATAACCTGTAATCTTATCGTATTTCCAGTGGATACAATTTGAGCTGCAAAATCTATAAGGCATCTGCGTATCGTTTTAGGACGGCTTGATTTATTTATTGGTATTATTTCAGATTCCACAATATCCCTGTTGTAACTACTCATCAAAAAATGACCGATGAGCATTAAATAATAATACGCACTATTCATTCCAAAACGTTTAAAAGGAAGTTTCTCGGTGACCATGAATTCCTTTAAACTTCGATTGGTTAACTCACTTTTCCCGCGCCCATGTGCTAATGAAATGATTCCTTCGCATTCTACTAATGATGCCATAGTGGTATCTTTTAACGCCTGGCTACATTCCTTATGTACACCAATATTCGTATATAAAACAGAATCTGGACGTGCAAAATCCAGAAGGTATTGACCATCTTCATCGCATACTAAATGAGTGTATATCGTACGGAGAAAGCCTATCGAATTCCAGCTTTTGAGACGACTTCCAAATTCCAGGTAATTCCAGGTGCAGGTATCACTTTTAAACTGAGCAAACGCATCGTCTGGAACAGATCCTGCATAGTCTTTTACGGAATTATACATTTTACCATTACATACGAATAAAATATTCAAAACAGTATGAAAATAATGAAGATTGTTTTCATCCAAAAAGCCGCTGTCGCATGTAAGAATAATTGGAACATCTTTGGAATAGTTGTTCCGGATCAGATTTACTATACGCGTCATGGATTCAATAACATCATTACCATGGTTAGAATGTGCACTTCCACGACGAAACATCGCATCAATAACCATATTATTCCAGGTTAATTGTAATGGTTGAAATCCCTTCACATTCTTATAGGTTGGGCTGACACCATGGCGGGTTAATGCATCATCATTATTTAATACCACTGTATCCATATCTACAACAATGCTATCAGGCTTTTCTACCTTTAAACGCCATATGAATAATTGGTTAAGTATCATTCGAAAGACAGCACTTTTAGGAAAAGTGAATTTTTTGAAAAAGCGTTTTACTGAGTGTGATGAAACCAATGTGTCCTGTTTTATCTCAAGTGCTGCGGCATATCCTGCATCTTGTTTCAGGGAATCAAATCCGCTTATTGCTTTATAGGTTCCATCAATAAAAAAGGCTAAAATCTGTCGAAGCATACAATCAGGTTTAACACCTTTTGATGATTTAGAAAATTTAGATACATGACCTTTTATCAGTTTATGGAATTTGACATTTTCAATGTATCGGAGAATAAATGGAAGACCGCCTCGCCCTGTAATAATATTTGTTGTTTCGGAAATAGTATTTATTGTGCAGCAAGAGTCTTTGAAATTTAGTATATTCAAATTATAACCCTTTCGGTTAGGAGTTGATTTTATAAGTTGTTTTTTGTTTACCCTTATAAAATAAGTATTCCCAGCCGCAAAGGGTTTACTTTTTAGGAAAATAATCGCTCAATTCAGGTTCTAATTATTACTTTCCTTAGCTGTATCTGCCTTAATTTTAAATCATATAATAAACTTCGGCAGGAAAACATTTCTTTCACTGTTTATGACCCTTGATTCATTATGAAAAGACTCCAGTTTTCCTTTTCAAAATACTCATAAAAGAGATTATCCACTTTTTTTGGATACTACTAACTTTTTTATAAAAATGTTATTTTAAAGTACAAACTTAAGTTGGAAGGAATCGAATGGACAAACTTTTTTTAATTCTAATTTTGTTTTCTTTAGCTTTACCTGCTCAAAACATTAAAAAAACTCCTGTAGAATTACACGGGAATCTTTATGTAAAAGGAAACAAGATTTATGATCAGCATAACAATACTGTCCAGCTGCGAGGAATGAGTCTTTTCTGGAGTCAATGGATGGAACAGTTTTATAACAAAAAAACAGTGCGATGGCTGGTCAACGACTGGAAAATTACAGTTATAAGAGCTGCTATGGGGATTAAACATGAACCAACATTAAGTGGATACTATTATAACGGAGCAGAAAAAAGAAAGATTGAGACTGTAATTGAAGCGGCTTTGAAAGAGGGAATCTATGTTATTATTGACTGGCATGATCATAATGCTCATGAGCATGAACAACATGCAATCAGATTCTTTAAAGAGATGGCCTCAAAATATGGTGAATACCCGAATGTTATTTATGAAATATATAACGAACCTGAAAAAGTATCCTGGACCAAAACAGTCAAACCATATTCCGAAAGAATTGTTGAAACTATCAGGGAAATTGATCCGGATAATCTGATTATTATTGGTACACCATCCTGGTGCCAGGATGTTGATGAAGCTGCGGATGATCCTTTAAAAGGAAAAAACCTTGTATACGCTCTTCATTTTTATGCTGCTACTCATGGTGCAGAATTGCGTCAAAAAGCTCAGTACGCTATCAATAAAAATATTCCTCTTTTTGTATCAGAATTTGGAACCTGTCTGGCTTCGGGTGATGGATTTCTGGACAGCACAGAAACCGAGTTATGGTTTGATTTTATGGATAAATATCACTTGAGCTGGTGTAACTGGTCTATTGGGAATAAAAATGAAACCGCTTCAGCACTTATTCCCGGAGCCAGGTATTATGGTCAATGGAAAGTTAAACACCTCACAAGATCTGGCAGGATAATAAGACACAAGCTTAGATGGTATTCAGGTATCAGAGAGGATTATGCTCCACCTGAAAAGAAAAAAAAATCCTGGCTAAAAATTAAACCTGTAACACCATAGAAATATGAGCACATTTTCAATTTAATTTATTAATATACAACAATTTGAAACTACTTTGTATGTACCATTTATTGAAAAGTACATGAGCAGACAGTTATTTTTTGATCTCGTTTATTTTATTTGATATTTCTGTTTAGAAATCTTTAATTACGGAAGGCTCATAAACACATGTTAAATTCCAGTACCCAAAGAATACTTAACAAATTTTCGCAGCCTCTTGAATTGATTCTTTTTTTAGCGTTAACAATTTCAGCTCAGAATTTTTTCTCCATATCAGATTCAAAATCCTTATCTTCAGAATCATCACAACCTTATGATTCATCAAAAATTTCCGAGTATGAGAAACAGGCACGCATGCAGGGTTATTCTGATGAACAGATTGATCTTATTAAAAGCCGGTATGGAAATACTTCAAAAACGACTAATAAATCTGTTATTGAAACTACAGCACCGGATTACTCATTTCGATTAAACGATTCAAATGTAACTAAACCAGACAGCATTAAGGATACTTATACAGATACAATTTATTCAGATCAAAAAGACCATCTTATATCAGTTCCATATTTTGGTTATTCAATTTTTAATCAGATTCCTGAAGCTTTTAAACCTAATACCGTGGGCCCTGTTGACCCCGGTTACATTGTAGGTCCTGGTGATGTCCTTCGGTTAGCTGTTTGGGGCCAGGTTGAATTCCAGTATGAACTAACCGTAAATAAAGAAGGGAAAATTTTTGTACCTGTAGCCGGACAGGTCCATGTAACTGGAATTCCATTCATTGAACTTCAGAACAAAATCAAAATGTTGCTATCGCGGCACTATTCCGGTCTGGCATCTGATCCTCCACGAACCTTTTTAGATCTGACTGTTGCCCAATTACGTCCTTTGAGAATTTTTATTATGGGTGAAGTAGAGTCACCCGGGGGCTATACTGTATCAAGTTATGCAACAACATTTAATGCATTATATAGTGTAGGAGGGCCGCTTACCCAGGGTACTTTAAGAAATATTAAGGTGCTTCGAAACGGAGAAGAAATCACAACTGTAGATCTTTATCAATATCTTCTTACCGGAAAATGTACCACTGATGTTCGGCTTCAAAACAATGATGTAATATTTGTACCTAAACGTGGAAAAACTGTAACAACCACCGGATCTGTATTCAGGCCAGGTATTTATGAACTTAAAGACGATGAAAATTTAAAATCATTACTGGATTATTGCGGCAGTATACCAGCATCAACAAATATTGACCGTGCTCTGATTCATCGTATTCTGCCTTTTGACCAACGACAGTTAACAAAATCAGTAATTAATATTGTTGATCTTGATTTAAAAAAGCATCTCGAATCCGGAGAAGATTACTTATTATTTGATGGAGATTCTCTTGATATTATTCCACTTACCAATGATCTGCATAATTATGTGCGTCTGGATGGAGCTGTTTATTACCCTGGAGTTTATCAGAGTGACAATCTAAGTTTGTCTGAATTAATTTTTAATTATGGAAAACCGATTGAAAAAACTGCATATATGAAACGGGCTGATCTGATCAGATTAAATGACGACCTTGTTACAACCACTTTGTTTCCTGTTGATCTGGACCGTTTGAAAGAGGATAAATCTCATGATGTGAAGTTACAAGCCGGTGATGAAATAATTGTTTATGAAAAGAATGTTGAAAAACCAACAGATCTTCTGGTAACAATTGAAGGTGAAGTGAAAAACCCGGATACTTTCACACTCGACACAAACATGACTGTTATGGATTTATTAATCAGAGCCGGTGGATTTACCCGTAATGCTTATCGAAAATCCGTTGATGTGTTCAGGCTTATCGAAAATCGGGAAACACACGATACCCTGATTAAGATCTTCAAGATCAATCTCCCGGATTCACTTGATTTTACAGACCAAAAACAAAGATTATTTCAGTTAAAAGACAGAGATCGTATTATTGTAAGACCTGATCCGAACATAGTCACTAATAATTATGTAATTATTGATGGTCTGGTTAAATATAGAGGCAAATATGCAATCGAAAAGCGGGGTGAACGTCTTTCTGATCTGGTTGAACGTGCCGGAGGGCTTATGCCTGATGCATTTCCTGAAGGAGCAAAAATAGTACGAAACAATAAACGGGTAGTGGTTAATTTCAGTAGAGCTTTGCAAAACACCGAAAGCAAAGAAAATGTTCTTATCCAAAAAGGTGACAGTATTTTAATACCAGTTCGGCCGAATGCAGTTTATGTTCATGGAAATGTAAATAATCCCGGATTATTCAGCTATGATAAAAATAGTCGGGCGCGGGACTACGTTGACCGGGCGGGCGGTTTAGCTGACAGCAGTCATTTCATATTAATAAAATCCCCAAATGGCGAAACAGAAAAAATTAGAAAAAGGGGATTTTCGAATCCTCGAGTTGATGATGGAACTGAAATTTTCGTTATGAAGGAAAAACCAAAAGAAAAAACTGAAAAACAGGGACCCACTATTGCGGAAGTAATCAGGGATACACTTGCAATTATGACAAGTGCTGTTAGTATTGTAGTTTTGATAGTGCAATTAAATAAATAATGTAGCTAATAATGAAAATGATTTTTTAAAAAACTTAAGTACTTTTGTCTAAGTTATTGTTTTTTCATCCAAGATGACAATTCAATCACAGGTTTCCATTAATTTATGTTTTCAGGTTGATTAGTTGAATTATAAAACCGAATCGTTTATATTACAGTTACCCGGCAATACGTTATTTAATAATTTTTATAAAAGTCTGTATTTAAATAAACACCAGGAACTTAATTTTTTTTATTTGAATAATAACTTAGAACATGATAAAATCTATTTCCTTTAGTTATATCAAACCCTTTTCTCATAGTAGCATACATGATGAATACACTTTCCGCTTTATCTAAAATCAGCTTCTTTTTAATTTCATCATTTCTTATTTCCTGTTTTCTTATAAAGGTTTTCTTGCGAACACCCCTTACAAATGTTTTCATTGATCGCCCCGATTCCAGAAAAGTTCATTCAAGCCCTTTACCCAGACTTGGCGGCATTGCCATTATAATTTCTTTTGTAACAATGACTTTTATCTGGTTTTTTCTTAAACACACATCAATTTTTTATTCTGTTTTTCCTTATAAAATTATCTTCCCTGTTATAATATCTTCCGTAATAATTTGTTTGTTTGGTTTTTTAGACGACAGCCACTATGTATCTGTACGCGCCAGACATAAAATTGCAGCAGAATTAATCATTTCCATTAGCACTGTTTATATTTTTGGTGTTCACTCAGGCCCTCTTTCGATATTGGGACTTTTTACGTTTCCTTTATGGTTTAGTAAAATTATTTCTGCGTTGTGGATTTTAGGTATTATCAATGCTTTTAATATCATTGATGGTGTTGATGGTTTGGCTGGAGGTATTTCTTTAATCAGCATATTAACACTTAGTTCCATTTCTGCCATTGCATCAGATACTTCAATTGTTTTGTTGGGAATAATTCTTTCTGGTTCAATTATTGGATTCCTTTTTCATAACAGCCCGCCGGCTAAAGTGTTTTTGGGTGATACAGGATCACTTTTTCTTGGTTCAATGATTTCTTTATTCTCGTTGTATATTGCAGGCAAGATTTCCGGGCCACGGTCTGTAATAATCATGCCGTTAATTGCAGGAATCCCAATTATTGAAGTTCTTGTTACAATGACACGCCGATACTTTAAAGCTAAAGACCAGAAAAAACCTTTTTATACTCGAATACGGAGCATGGCGATTCCAGATAATTCACATATCCATCACCGTTTAATTTTCAGAGGTTTCAATCATCTTGAAACATCAAGCATACTCTGTATTATTGGTGGAAATCTTTGTATTGGTGCAATCTGTATTCAACTCGTACCTGTTTATGCAATCGCTCCAATAGTTTTATATCTATTAATTCCAATAATTTTTGCGCTTGACCGCCTTGGTTTTGGAGGCAGGTTTAAAAAAGCTCTTCATTTAAGTAAAACCAGATATAATGGATTTCGTAAGATTTCTGTAATTGGAGTTGTAGATCAAAACGGTTATTTACCACTTGCTTTAAACAAGCAGAAAAATAAAAACGGGATGGTTTTTATTCCTCTAAGTGAGAACAACCTTTATGTTAAAAATAATCTTAAAGCAGCAGTAATAAAAAATTTAAAAGAAGAATCTTTAGATACACATAAAGCAGAAGAGATCGCCTTGATAATTAATGCACCTGTTTATCTTATTGGAAATAATCAGGGATCCAAATACAAGATTAAAGAGATCAAAAAAAATGGTACTACAATCATAAAAGATAAATTCAAAACTATCAACGAACTAGTACAGGAAATTCAATATTTATCTGATGATTATTATCAGAAAGTCTACGTGTGTGATAATAAGCAAAATAAAACAGGTATCTTTCATGGTTCCTAATAATTTTATCAAACCTAAATGTTTGGTTTTTGCAAAAAATATTAATTCCAAGTTTGAAAATTTACTTAAAAGCTTAGGATATCAAGTCTTTTTTTTTGATCGCCGAAAGGATGCTTTCAAATTTTTATTAACTCACCGTCCAGCATTAATCATAGTTGATGCCAATTTTTTACCCAAAAATCCCAATCGTGTTTTTCAATCATTTAAAATTGCTCACAGTACCCCTGGAATGCTTATTCTGACAGAAAACAAGCATGATTGTTATACTTATTGCTGGCTCAATGGTGGTTTTTTTGAGGTAATTGAAATCCCATGCGATTTAGAGGAGATTGAATTATCATTAAAACGAATAACTGAATATTTGCACCTCCATTCTAAAAATCTGTTTTATAGAGATATTCTGATACAAGCCGGATTAGCTTTCCCTGTATTAATTCTTCTTACATTTTTATTGGCACGAATTTGATAGAAGTTGCTGAGTAGTGAAATCCAATTTCTCCTCACATAATCTGTCCGGATAAAATTATCTTTGATTGTTCAAGATGGCAGGTTTCAGGAATTAACAGGGAGGGTAAATTTTCCAATAATAGATGTAATATGCTTTAATATTTTAACATGAATAGCGCGAACCTGTGTTTTTGTTAATCGGTTGCATTATTTTAACATTTTGGTATTTTTAAAGCATATATGCAGATTTCAAGCATCTATTTGAACTAACACAGCATTACTCTCAACATGATTGAATCTTTAACGCAAAAGACAATTAAAAGAAACTGTTTGAATGCGATTTATAATTATTTCATTGAATATGTTCATAACAGTAAATTTAAATAACCTTAGCATTGACTCAAAAAATGAAAGATAATGAACAGAACCATTAAATTGACCGATAAAACAATGAAAACTATTATTTGTGTGTTTTTTCTATTTCTTTCTTTCTGTTTATTCTGTTCTCAGGGACATATTACTCAGAAACCTCCTGATTCATCTGAACGCAGTCACCTGGTATTTGAGTTTACTATGACTAATGATCAGGAAAGAATGATTCACGATAGAATAGGCGAAAAATTTTATATTGAAGAACCCTTACCCAACCTC
>Ga0209075_1003572_pt1 | contig 12833 bp, 8 predicted proteins | sample Stecom2011_FD_187523 | JGI IMG/M metagenome (GOLD analysis project Ga0209075, IMG submission 187523) | Agricultural soil microbial communities from Utah to study Nitrogen management - Steer compost 2011 (SPAdes) (version 2) | ecosystem: Environmental > Terrestrial > Soil > Agricultural land...
AGGCATTGTTGTGCTAAAGGCGCGGCCAAGCTTTCGCCAGAGCTGATGATCACTTCTAAGCTGGCGCAATTTTCTTTGGACGTTTGCTGTAAGAAAGCGCCTAACATGGATGGCACAAAGTGGATGTGGGTGATCTTATGTTGCTCTATAAAAGCCGATAAAAAGGCAGCATTACCGTGCTTTTTAGGTGGCAGTATATACAGCGGCGCGCCTTGCATTAAAGGCCAGAAGATCTCCCAAACCGAGACATCAAAGCCATACGGTGTTTTATGCAAAACACGGTGTGTAGGGTTAAGCACGAAGGCTTCTTGCATCCATAGTAAGCGGTTGATGATGGCACTGTGCGATACCATTACACCCTTGGGTTGGCCACTGGAGCCTGAGGTGTAAATCAAATTCAATAAGGCTTTATCTTGCTGCTTAACAATAGGTGCAGCGTCGCTCTGTTTTGCTAATTCAGCTTGTGCCTGATGCAGGTTAATGCAGTGGATATCCGTAGGCAGCAAGGCGCTATCGACCGTATCGTCTGTAATAATTAGGGACAATTTTGCTTGTTCGATAATATAAGCTAAACGCTGTGCAGGATAAGCGGTATCCAAGGGTAAATAGGCAAAGCCCGCTTTTAAAATCGCCAGCAAAGCGATAGGCAAATTTTGCGAGCGATGCAAATACACACCTACAAAAGGCTGTTGGTTTTGTGCTTGTATGGCGTGGGCTAATTGATTGGCTTGGCTATCGAGCTGGCGGTAACTGAGCTTTTTATCCGCATAAATCACTGCAATAGCGTCGGGGTTTTTTGCTGCTTGTTGCTCAATATAATGATGCAGCAGCTTATGCTCTTCACGCTCTACTTGGGTATTATTCCACTGTTCTAATTGCCGTTGACGATCGTGCTGGCTAACAATCGGCAGCGTGGCTATCGGTGCTTCGGGTGCAGTAACGATAGTAGCGATAATTTGCTTGAAACTATCCGCCATACGCTCAATCGCCGCGCGGGAAAACAAAGCGCTGCGATAAGTAAATTCTACTAACAGCTCGCCTTGCCATTCGTGGATGTTCAAACTTAAATCATACAGCGAAGCGTTTTTGGCGATATTCAGTGCTTCGATAGCCAACTCTTTCGGTGTGTTATCTGTTGCTAGTGGTGTGTTTTGTAAGCTAAACATCACTTGGAATAAAGGCGTTACGCTTAAGTCGCGATGGTTTAAGGTGCGTTGGACTACTTGCTCAAACGGCACATCTTGATTGGCAAAAGCTTGTAATAAGGTGGAGCGTACATTGGCTAAGTGTTGATTAAAGCTACGATCATCATGCTGGCAGCGTATCGCCAACATATTCACAAAGCAGCCCAAAATGGACTCCAGTTGTGGATGATTGCGCCCCGCCACAGGAATGCCAATGCAAAAATTATCTTGCTGGCTGTAGCGATGCAATAAGGTGCTGAACACGGCGAGCAGTAGCATAAATAAACTGCATTGCTGGCGGGTTGCTAACTGGTTGAGTTGGGCAGTGTGTTGTGCATCAACAGTAAAGTTATAGGAAGCGCCTTGCGGACTAGCGGGGCTTAGTACGGGGTAATCACCCGGCAGTTGCAGACTGTTGATATCAGCCAGTTCGTGTTGCCAATAACTAAGCTGCTGATCAAATAATACTTGGTGGTTTTGTTGATGCTGCCATACGGCAAAATCTTGGTATTGCAGTTCGGGCGAAGGCAGGCTTTGTATGGCATCGGCGCTTAGATACAGCGTAACAATCTCTTTGGCCATGATATTCATCGACCAGCCATCGGTGGCGATATGGTGCAGCGTGCTTAATAGCCAATAATGTTGTTCGCTAATTTCGATCAAGCAATGACGGAAAACTTCGCCGGCTTGTAAATCAAAGGGCTTTTGGCTTTCTTCTAATAAAAGGGTGTGAAGTTCTCTCTCGCTCCACCCAGCCTTTGGTGCCGAGATTTCATTCAGTGTAAACGCATTGGCAGCTAATACTTTCTGCCGTGTTCCGGTGCCGCTTTGTTGGTAAGCCGTACGTAGAATGCTATGGCGCTGGACAACCGTATTCAGTGCTTTGAGTAAACGCTGCTTATCCAAGTCGCCACGAATTTCAAACAAATGCTGTAAGTGCAAAGCATCGCTGTTTTGGCCTAATTGGTGCAAAAACCAAATGCGTTCTTGCGCATAAGATAAGACGTGGGCTTGTGTGCTATCGACGGCCTGAATAGGCTCGCCTTCGAGTTTTTGATTGCTGCTAAGAAACTCAATAATGGCTGATTTGTGCTGGCGTAATTGATTCAGCAAGGTATCGCTCATGCCGCCTTTGGGCGCACTAAAGCGCAGCTGTCCATCCTCTAACCAAAGGCGAATGTTCTGCTGGTCTAATTGCTGAATTAATTCAATAACGTTCATGAGCTATACAATAAAACTCGATATAAAGAATAATAAAAACGAACGAGTTCACTAAGAACGTTTTTTACCTATCACAAAATAAAGCTTTCGCTTTCTTCTTCGCTATCATCGGTTTGCAGGATTTGCTGCTCCAATAAAGCTTGGTCTATTAGCCTTGCGATGGTTTCAATATCGGGGCTATCAAATAATTGCCGTAAGGGTAGTTCGACATGAAACTGCTCTTGTGCCAATGCTAAGGCTTGGGCTGCGGTTAAAGAATGGCCACCCATTTCAAAGAAGTTATCGTGGATGCCGATTTTTTCTGCGCCTAATACTTGCTGCCAAATCTCGGCTAATTGTTTTTGTGTTGCAGTGCTTGGTGCTTCGTACGGTTTGCGGTTAAGGCTGCCCCAATCCGGTTGCGGTAATTTGTTTTTGTTAATTTTACCGTTAGGGCTTAAAGGCCAATGGTCTACCGCAACTATTGCGGCTGGCAGCATAAAAGCAGCTAATCGCTTGCTAATATGTTGGTGCAGGGCGTTTTCATCGATAGCACTATCGGCCTCGTACCAAGCAACTAAGCGCTTATCGTCGCCGTGTTGCACCATCGCGGCGGCTGCGCTTTTTATATCGGCAAAGCTTTGTATGGCGGCTTCAATTTCGCCAAGCTCTATACGTTGGCCGCGCAGTTTTACTTGTTCATCCAAGCGGCCAAGGTATTGTAAATCACCGCTTTCTAGTTGGCGCACTAAGTCGCCTGTTTTGTATAAACGTTTGCTATGGTCGTGGCTAAAGTCGTGCTGTGTAAAGCTGTCTGCTGTTGCGTCATGCAGGTTTAAATAAGCGCGTGCAAGGCCAGGGCCTGCAATACACAGCTCGCCTGAAATACCTTGTGGTACAGCTTGGCCAATAGCATCTAAAACATAGAGCTGCGTGTTCGCTATCGGCTTGCCTATGGGCACGGCGGCATAGTCGCGGTAGTTATTGGCCGATTGCTTATCGACTTTTAATACACAGCAGCCTACGGTGGCTTCAGTGGGGCCGTATTCATTAATGTAGCTGGCTTCGGGCGCTAAATGATACAGCCACTTATCCAGCTGACGGTTTAGTAGTTGCTCGCCACCGATAACAAAGCAGTGCTTCGCTTGGCTGCTCACCTTATTTAAACGGTTGCCTAAAAAGTCCAAATGCGCGGGTGTTATTTTGAACAGATAGTTTTTGTCATCCTGCAAAATAAAGCGGGATAGATCATTAAACTCCGCGTCTTCTGCTTGGCATAAGATAACGCTTTTACCGCTAAGGAACGGCGTAAATAAGGTGGTGATCGTGGCATCAAAGCTGATCGTGGAGCTAACCACGCTCGCGCTAAGGTCGGCCATATAGGTGTGGTTTGCATAGCTTAAATAATGCATCAAGCTGGCATGTTCTATCATCACGCCTTTGGGATTGCCGGTAGAGCCTGAGGTATATAATACATAGGCTAAATTATTGGCGCTGATATCAACTTGCGGCTTATCGGTGCTGAAGGAAGCGATATTGTCTTGCTGATCCAAGCAGAGCAAAGTGCTATTCGCATCAAATAGCTGCATGTGTTTGCTATGACTGATACAAAGCAGAGCTTGGCTATCGTTGATAATGTGCTGAATACGTTGTGGCGGGAAATCAGGGTCCACAGGCACATAAGCCGCGCCGGATTTTAATACAGCAAGCAAACTGACCATCAAGTCCAACGAGCGCTCAAGGCAAATCGCAATCAGCTGACCAGGTGCTGCACCTTGTTGCACAAGATAGTTCGCTAGCTGATTGGCACGTTCATTTAGTTCGCGGTAACTCAGCGCGCTTTCTTGATAATGCACGGCGATTGCGTCGGGTGTTAAGGCCGCGTGCTTTTCAAAGTTGCTGTGCAATAAAGGCAAATCGGCAAAGCTCTGTTGCGTGGCATTAAAGCCATTATTTTGCTCACCATGCTGCAACGTAGCCGTTTCGTTCCGGAAAATTGGCAGTTGCTGTAAGTGTTGCTCAGGCTGTGCGCTGGCAGCTTGGCATAGCACAACAAAATGATCCGCCATGCGCTCAATAAAGCTTCCATCAAATAAAGCTTTTTTGTATTCGAAAGTAAGGAAAAGTTTTTCGCCCTGTTCTTGTACGGTCAGTTTTAAATCAAACTGTGCGATAACTTCTTCGCTGGGTAGCGCTTCAACCTGTAAGTTAGCGATATCGGCTTGCTCAAAAGGTGCGTTTTGCACCGAGAGCATGGTGTTAAAAAGCGGCGTGGTGCTTAAGTCGCGGGGAATGCTCAGCGCTTGCACTACTTGCTCGAAAGGCAAGTCTTGGTTTTTTAGCGCATCGTTACAGCTTTTCTTAATCGTCTGTAAATACTCGCTGAAACTTAACTGGGCGTCCGGCTCGCAGCGTATGGCTAAAACGTTAATAAAGCAGCCAATTAAAGGCTCTAATACACTGGCGGGGCGACCTGCTACTGGCGTGCCAATACAAAAATCGGCTTGTTGGCTATAGCGATAAAGCAAGCTAGAAAACAAGGCCATCATGCTGCTAAACAGCGTGCTATTAAAACGCTGGTTAAGTGATTGAATGCCTTGCATGGGTATTTGGCGTTGTACAGTGGCGGCGCGATTATCCACTTGCGCTGTACGCGCCTTATTGGTGGGTAAATCTAATGTGGGCACACCAGTGAGTTGATTTTGCCAGTAGCTTAGTTGTTCTTCGAGTTCATTCTGTCTTGTGTCGCTGGTTTGCCATGCGGCAAAGTCTGCGTATTGGCGCTGCAAAGCAGGTAGGGCGTGATTTTGCTTGTTGACCAAGGCTTGGTAAATGCTGATCAGCTCTTGCACGAATATGCCTAAAGACCAACCATCTGCAGCGATATGATGCACAGTAAGGCTTGCAATGCAGTGTTGTTCACCTAGGTGGAATAGGGTGCAGCGCACCAAGGGTGCTTGGCTTAAATCAAAGCTTTGTTGGCTGTCTGTTTGTATCGCTTGGTTAATGTTTTCGCTGTTGACGTTCTGCTGCTCAATCTGCCAGTTATAGTGCGCTTTAATCGACTGTAATAGCACGCCGTTTTTTTGATGGTACACGCTACGTAAAATGCTGTGTCTATCGATAATTGTTTTGCAGGCTTGTTCGAGTAAGCCCACATCCAGTGCACCTTTGATATCCAGTGCGGTGTGAATGTGTAAGGCGCTGCTGTGCGGGTCTAACTTTTGCATAAACCACAGGCGTTGCTGGGCAAACGAAACGGCGAGGTCGTCGCTGCCTTCTACTTGGGGGATAGCCAGCTGCGTTTTTTCTGATTGCTGTAAAAAGGTGATGATCGAGGTTTTATATTGGCGCAGCAATGCAATAAGCTCGCCAGTCATTGCGCCGTCGGGTGCGCTATAGCGAAGTTGTTCTTGTTCTAGCCAGAGACGAATATCTTGTTCGGCGAGTTGATTGATTAGTATTACAGCATTCATGAAGGATTATTTATTTTTATCGTTTGTCCTCGATTATACGATGCATTCGGCAACTTTACTATGCAAAGCGTACGGCCTTATCCTTAGATCGTGACGTGATTTATAGTCGCATAAAGCGCAGCCACACCAATATAGAATGGTAGGCTTGCAGCCATTATAAGCGTAAAATATACGCTTTAGCCAAAGAGGTGATTTATGGTCAGTAATATGCCGCATATTGTGATTGTTGGTGGCGGAGCAGGTGGTTTGGTATTGGCCAGTTTGTTGGGTCGCAAGATGGGCAAGAAAAAAACGGCGCGTATTACTTTGGTTGATGAGCAACTAACGCATATATGGAAACCTTTACTGCATGAAGTCGCTGCTGGTTCTCTAAACCCTTATCAAGATGAACTCAATTACTTCGCTCAGGGCAAGCGTAATGGCTTTTCTTTTCAGCCAGGCAGAATGGTCGGTTTGGGTAGGCAAGAAAAAACCATTTTGCTAGACGATATGCAGGATGATGCGGGCGGTAAGTTGCTCGATGCACGGTCCATCCACTACGATTATTTGGTGCTTGCAGTCGGCGGAACAGCTAATGATTTTGGCACAAAAGGTGCAAAAGAGCATTGCATCTATTTGGATACACGTAAACAAGCGGAGCGCTTTCATCGTACTTTGCTCAGTCATTATTATCGTGCCAAAGCTAGCGGTAGTAGCGATGTACGTTTAGATATTGCAATTGTTGGTGCGGGTGCCACAGGTGTCGAGCTTGCAGCTGAGGTGCACCATGCGGCGGAAGTTTTAATGCGTTACGGTTTGGATGAGATAAAGCCGGCGAATGTAAAAATCAGCTTGCTAGAGGCTGCTGATAGAGTGCTGCCCGCGCTTAGTGAACATATTTCGACGGCTGTACACCATGAGTTGCAGCGGATAGGTGTTGATGTGTTGGTGGGGGAAAAGGTTACAGAAATCACTAGCGATAGCATTTTGACGGCCAGTGGTAAGGTGATTCCTGCGCAAATCAAAGTGTGGTCAGCGGGCGTGCAAGCGCCGGACATATTGCGTGATTTAGGCGGCTTGGTTAACGATAGGGGTAATACCTTGCTGGTTAATGAGTTTTTGCAGACTGAAGATCCTTATGTGTTTGCTTTTGGTGATTGCGCTAGCTGTACCACCAAGAATACCAAAGGCGAAACTGTACGTGTGCCGCCAAGAGCGCAGACGGCTTTTTTACAGGCTAAGTGGTTGGCAAAAGCCATATCCGAGATTGTGCAGGGCAAAGGCGTAGAAGATGCCTTTATCTATCAAGATTATGGTTCGCTAATCTCGCTGTCTAGTCACACGGCAGTGGGCCGCTTAATGGGTAATCTGACGGGCAGTGTCAATGTTGAAGGTTTTACTGCGCGCATGGCTTATTTGTTTCTCTACAGAAAGCATCAAGCGGCGCTGTATGGCTGGCCTAGAATGCTAGTGTTCGTGCTAAAAGATTGGCTAGGACGTAGCTCGGGGCCTAATTTAAAAATGCATTAACACTGGTTAAATACACAGTTTTTCTTGACGGCTGCGCACCTGTATATATACTGTATGAAAAACCAGTAAAGCATAAAGGTGTTAATAATGTCTACTCAATTACAGCCGGTCAACTACAGTAGTTTTCGTCATGTGCTTAGTCAAAATGCTGGGCCTAGAGTGCGCAATAAAGGCAAAACGACGTATGTCTATGATCAGCATAACCGCATACTGGCTATGCTAAAAACAGCCTCTATGGATGCTTTTGGGCGTATTCAGCCAGCACAATACTTTGCCCGTACAGGCTAGTCGTCAGGAGTAAACTGTTTAATAAATCATCAAAATAATTGTTGATTAACATATCTTTTTTATCTGTATGCGCTACTATTGATGAGCCAAAGTTCAAGCCTTATGTTTTTATAAGGCTAACCGCTAACTTTGGCGAAATATAAAATCCTATAAAAATACAGAAATAATGAATGATTAAAAAAACTCACGGAAAAGACCCTTTTGCAGCACGTGAAGCTGCCAACTACGATTCCCCTATCGCGAGTCGCGAACATATTCTTAAGACCATTAACGCTATTGGCCCTTGTAAGCTCAATAAACTCAGCAAAGCCTTAGCGTTCAAAAAAGACGACGAGCAGCAACAAGAAGCGTTGCGACGTCGAGTCGGCGCCATGTTGCGCGACCATCAATTGATCCAATCCGCCACAGGTGAGCTAAGCGTCTTAGATGAAGCTAGCCTTATTGCCGGTAAAGTCGCTGCCCATAAAGATGGTTACGGCTTCTTGATTATCGAAGGCGATAGCGAAGACTTATTTTTAAGTTACCAAGAAATGCGTAAAGTATTTGATGGTGATGAAGTGCTAGTGCACGCCTTGCCAGTGAATGCCAAGGGCAAAAAAGAAGTTGAAATTGTAAGAGTCACTAAGCGTAATACAACTCGCATCGTTGGTAAATTATTGGACGAAGGCAAGTCGCAGCGCGTGGTGCCAGAAAATCCAAAAATAAATCACACAATATTTATCGAATCGAGCAACAGTATTCGAGCTGCGCATGAAGAATTAGTGGTTGTTGAAATAACACAGCAGCCCGAAGGCAAAGCTGCGGTTAAAGGTATTATTGTTAAAGTGCTGGGCAAGCGTACGGACCCTGGCATAGAGGTAGACATTGCCCTGCATCAATATGGCATTCCTTATGAATGGCCCGATGAGGTTCTGCAGCAAGTTAAAGGCTTTGAAAAAGAGCCGAGTGAAAAGGATGCAGAAGGCCGCGTTGATTTGCGTCACTTGCCTTTAGTAACCATTGATGGCGAAGATGCCAAAGATTTTGATGATGCCGTTTATTGTGAAAAACAAACGGACGGCGGCTGGCGCCTGTGGGTAGCTATTGCCGATGTCTCGAACTATGTCAGCATCGATTCTGCACTAGATAAAGAAGCTGAGCTGCGGGCCACTTCCGTCTATTTTCCGGATTATGTGGTGCCAATGCTACCGGAGGCTTTATCGAATGGCCTATGTTCATTGATGCCATTGGTGAATAGGCTTAGCCTAGTGTGCGAAATGACAATTAGCGCTAAAGGTCGCCTAAGTGGCTATCAGTTTTATTCAGCGATAATCCGTTCACATGCAAGACTTACGTATAACGAAGTTGCTCGTATGCTGGAAGAAAAGCAGGATGAGCAAAGCTCGCTGCGAGAGCGGTTTTCTGGTGTTATCGAAGCGGTTGACGAGCTTCATGCATTGTACAAAGCTTTGCGTGGCCAGCGAACCATTCGTGGCGCTGTCGACTTTGAAACCGTTGAAGTTAAAGCCGTTTTCGATGAGCATCGAAAAATTAGTGAGATCGTCCCCGTACCGCGTAATGACGCCCACAAAATTATTGAAGAGTGTATGTTGTGCGCTAACGTCGCAGCAGCGCGGTTTTTGGAAAGTTTAGCATTGCCGAGCTTATACCGGGTGCATGAAGGTCCGACAGAGAGAAAGCTTGCTAATTTGCGCGCCTTTATTGGAGAGCTAGGTTTTAGTTTGGCCGGTGGCGATACACCCGAGCCGCGCGACTACCAACAATTAGCAGAAGATATTGCCGATCGCCCTGATGCGTTGCTGATACAAACAATGATGCTGCGCTCTATGAGTCAGGCGGTTTATCAGCCGGATAATCAAGGTCACTTTGGCTTAGCTTATGAAAGCTATGCGCATTTCACTTCGCCGATTCGTCGTTATCCTGATTTATTAGTCCATCGTGCCATTCGCTATGCGATTGAAGGTGGCATAGGCGTTAAGCAAGATAAATTGGAAAAGAAGAAAACGCCAGTTAGGCGGCCATATAGTTACTCAATGGATCGCATGATACAACTAGGTGAGCATTGCTCTATGGCTGAGCGCCGAGCTGAAGAAGCATCGCGCGATGTATTAAATGCATTGAAGTGTGAGTATCTAGAGCAGTATATCGGCGAAGATTTTCAGGGCGTTATTAGCAGTGTCGTCAATTTCGGATTGTTTGTTGAGTTGGACGATTTATATATAGAAGGCTTGGTGCATGTTAGTGAGCTAGTGGGTGACCACTATAATTACGATGGTAAACAGCGCTTAATTGGCGAGCGTACACGTAAAGTCTATCGCATAGGTGATAAGGTCAGTGTGACTGTCAGCCGAGTAGAAGTTAGCGAGCGTCGTATACACTTGCAGCTGCAAGAGGATGTGAAAACAGTGCCAGCAGTGACTAAAGCCCCCCGCGCTAAAAGAAAGCCAAGAAAAAAGTCGACTAAAGCCGACAAGAAAACCCAGTAAGACTTCTAAGATAAAAGTGATTTTATGGCAATTATATATGGCATACATGCCGTGCAGAGCGTGGTGCGTCACCAAGCCGACACTGTAAAAGTATTGTTTTACGATAAGAAGCGCAATGATCAGCGTCTGCAGCAATTATTGGATATGGCGAATAGCCAAGGTATTTCTTGTGTGCCGGCCAGCCGTGCGCAACTGGATGAAAAAGCCTCGGATTCTCGCCATCAAGGTGTTGTTGTTGAAGCTGTGGAACGAAATCACCATCTAGATTTGGATGATTTACTGGCTACGTTGCAAGAGCCGGCATTTTTGTTGATTCTTGATGGTGTAACCGATCCGCATAATTTAGGTGCCTGCTTGCGCACGGCGGAAGCCGCTGGTGTGCATGCGGTTATTTATCCGAAAGATAAGTCTGCAGGCCTTAATGCAACAGTGCGTAAGGTCGCTTGTGGCGCAGCCGAAGTTATACCCACGTATGCAGTAACCAACTTGGCGCGAACTATAGAAGAGCTAAAGCAACAAGGTATTTGGATAGTTGGTGCCGCTGGTGAAGCCGACACTAGCATCTATAATATGGACTTAAGTGGCCCTATGGCTCTGGTCATGGGCGCTGAAGGCGAAGGTATGCGTCGTTTAACCCGTGAACTTTGCGATTACTTGGCGCATCTGCCGATGGCAGGTACGGTAAGTAGCTTGAACGTTTCTGTTGCGACAGGCGTTTGCCTGTTTGAAATGGTGCGTCAGCGCCAAGCGAAGAAATAATAAGCCATGACTGTTGCCGCTCATACAATTGATTATTCTATAGGCGAGTGCGATTTAGGCTACCTATTGCTGGGCATAGACGATCAAGGCGTATGCGCTGTATTTTTCGCTGATCAACGACAGCAACTCATCGATGAGTTAATGCAGTCTTTTCCTTTAGCAAACATAAGTCAGCAAGAAGAAAAACTGCAGAAGCCATTGGCTACATTGCTGCAATGTATAGAAAACCCACAGTTGTTGCTATCGATGCCTTTATCTTTTCACGGTACGGATTTTCAGCGCGCAGTATGGGCAAAGTTACAGGCAATCCCCCTAGGTGAAACGGTCGATTATGCCAATATTGCGGCGAGCTTGAATAAGCCTAAAGCCTATCGTGCGGTGGCTTCAGCCTGTGCAGCGAACAAGCTAGCAGTAATAGTTCCTTGTCACCGTGTGATCCGTAAAAATGGTCAGCCCGCGAATTACCGTTGGGGACTATGGAGAAAGCAAGCACTATTAGCGCAGGAACGAAAACTGCTTGCAAAATGAACAATAGCTAAGTAAGCTGCGCGACTTGTTTTCATGTTGTTATAACATGATTTTTTATTCACTCCTTATCTTACCGCTTTACGCATAGCGGAAGACCAACCCCGAAAGGAGAATGTAGAATGCGTCATTACGAAATCGTATTTTTGGTTCATCCGGACCAGAGCGAGCAGGTTCCTGCGATGATCGAACGCTACCAAGCAACGATCGAAGCCGATGGTGGTAAAGTACACCGTTTAGAAGACTGGGGCCGTCGCCACCTAGCTTATTCCATTGATAAAATTCATAAAGCACATTACGTGTTAATGAACGTTGAAATGACGCAAGCCGCCTATGAAGAAATGGATGCTGCTTTCCGTTATAACGATGCGGTATTACGTAACTTGATCATCCGTCGCGATGAAGCTGTTACTGAAGAGTCAGCTATCATGAAGACTGAGCGCGAAAAAGAAAGCCGTGATCAGCGTCGTAGCGCTCCAACGGATACGCGTCAATCCAATGAATCAACTAGAAATGAAGAATCAGATGACGATGATTCTGATGACTCTGAAGAATAAGGCGAGGTTTTATCATGGCACGTTTTTTCCGTCGTAGAAAGTTTTGTCGTTTCACCGCTGAAGAAGTGAAAGAAATCGACTATAAAGATTTAGAAACATTAAAAGCTTATGTATCTGAAACAGGCAAGATTGTACCAAGCCGTATTACAGGTACCAGTGCAAAATATCAGCGCCAGCTAGCAACCGCTATCAAACGCGCACGCTTTTTAGCGTTATTGCCGTATTCTGATTCACATAAGTAATAGCTTAGAAAATGTTGCCCTTAGCTGAATGGGTCATGCGGGGGCGTGGCCAGGCGATAGCAGTTATAATCGCAGGATTATTAACTAGCCCATTGATCTGGCCAAACAGTATTCTCGCTAGTGCCGTTATTGCATTGGTAACATTGCGTACTGGCAGCAAAAATGGGTTAACGCTGTGGTTTTGGAGTTTATTGCCGGCTTTGGCTTTAGTTATGATAGGCAGTTATATGCCTTTATTGCTGGTCAGTGTAAGTCTTGCGATAAGCCTGCAACTTAGGCAAACCCAGTCGTGGTCGTATGTGCTAATGAGCTTATCGATCATGGGCTTGCTGGCGGCGTATCTATTGCAAGTTTTTGCAGCTGAAACATTAGTGATATATGTTGATGTGATACACCAAGCATTAACCAATATCCAAGCAAAAGTAGACGATGCCAGTGTGTATCAGGCGCTTTTGCAAGTAGTCGATAGCAGCTTTATCGCAGGTATGTTTGCTATCGTGTTAGTACTGAGCAGTTTTTTTGCACTGGTATTGGCGCGTTATTGGCAAGCCGGCTTATACAACCCTGGTGGCTTTCAGCAGGAGTTTCATAAGTTACGCTTGGATAA
>Ga0209075_1003573_pt1 | contig 12830 bp, 10 predicted proteins | sample Stecom2011_FD_187523 | JGI IMG/M metagenome (GOLD analysis project Ga0209075, IMG submission 187523) | Agricultural soil microbial communities from Utah to study Nitrogen management - Steer compost 2011 (SPAdes) (version 2) | ecosystem: Environmental > Terrestrial > Soil > Agricultural land...
ATGAGGCCTATAAATGTTTTGTGGGAACCCATTGACCACGGGAAACGTGAAAAGAGTAGCTGTTCGAAGCGCAGCAAGTTCTACTCTTTTAGTGCCCGAGGGCATACATGGGTCACGAAACATTGTCAGCCGAAGATTTAGCTGTAGTTGAAATGCATACGAAACTTAAGGAATTAACAACGAGAGATAGTATGGATAAAGTAATCGAGGTAGAAGGGTTGACAAAGCGGTTTGGAAACTTCACGGCAGTGGACCGGATATCGTTCGACGTGAAAAGAGGGGAGATCTTTGGCTTCCTGGGAGCGAACGGGGCCGGGAAAACGACCGCTATTCATATGTTGTGCGGACTCAGTAAACCGACCGAAGGAAGGGGCAGCGTCGCGGGATTCGATATCACGCGGGAGAACGAAATGATTAAACAAAATATCGGCTACATGAGCCAAAAGTTCTCGCTCTACGAGGATCTTCGGGTGTGGGAGAATATACGCCTCTTCGGGGGCATCTACGGCCTCGCGGATAAGGTGATTGCAAAGAAAACAGAGGAGCTGTTGGAGCGGTTGAATTTCAAGAGCGAACGAAACACCATGGTGAAGGCACTCCCGCTGGGATGGAAACAAAAATTGGCTTTCTCGATCGCGATTTTCCACGAACCGGAAATCGTGTTCCTGGATGAGCCGACCGGCGGGGTGGACCCGGCCATGCGGAGGCAGTTCTGGGAGATGATCTACGATGCGGCGGAACGGGGCATCACCGTTTTCGTGACGACGCACTACATGGAGGAGGCGGAGTATTGCCACCGGGTTTCGATCATGGTGGATGGGCGGATCGACGCGCTGGACTCGCCGCGAAACTTGCGAGAAGCATATGGCGCGAAATCGATGGACGAGGTGTTCCAACAATTGGCACGGAAAGCTCAACGCGCCGATTAGAGCACTAAAATCGAATTGCAATTTTGAAGAACGAATCGATTATGAAACAATTTATCGCGTTTGTAAACAAGGAGTTTTACCATCTCGTGCGGGATAGACGAAGCATGCTTATCATCCTGGGCATTCCGGTGGTGCAGATTCTCCTGTTTGGCTTTGCCATCAATACCGAGGTAAAAGATATTCGGGTGGCGATGCACGCCCCCCACCCCGACGCGTTCTCCGAAGGGGTCACGGAGCGGTTCCGGCGGAACGAGTTCTTCAACCTACGGGAGGATCTGCATACCCCGCGGGAGATGGAGATGGCCTTGCAGAAAGGGCGACTGGATATGGCGGTGCTGTTTCACCCTTCAGAGGAGTCGATTCAATTGATCGTGAACAGTGCCGACCCGAACCGGGGGAGCATCGCGACCACCTACGCGACGGCTATTATCGCGGGGTACCAGCTGGAGGAATCGGGAGTGGGTATGTCTCAAATACCCTTCGCGATCGAAGTTGAAAGCCGGATGATTTATAACCCGGGGATGGAATCGGCCTACATGTTCGTACCCGGAATAATGGGATTGGTGCTGATGTTGATCTGCACCATGATGACGTCGGTATCGATTGTGCGGGAAAAAGAACGAGGCACCATGGAGGTACTCTTGGCGTCGCCACTCAAACAGGGTACCATGGTGATCGCGAAAACCATCCCCTACCTGTTGATTTCCATTATCAACTTGGTGTCGATTTTGCTGTTGAGCTATTTTGTGCTCAACGTGCCCATTCGAGGTAGTCTGATACTGCTTTTAGGGATTTCGGTGATCTATATCTTCCTGTCGCTCGCGTTTGGCCTCCTTATATCCACCGTGGTGCGAAGCCAAATAAACGCGGTCATCATCTCGGCCATCATCGTGATGCTGCCGGGATTGATGCTCTCCGGCATGATTTTCCCGATCGAAAATATGCCGTCGATCCTGCAATGGGTCTCCGATATCGTGCCCGCCCGATGGTATACACAGGCAATTAAAAAGGTGATGATCCAGGGATTGGGAGGAGCAATGGTGTGGAAGGAGACGCTGATTCTAACAGGAATGGCGCTCTTGCTGGTGGTGGGATCTACGCTGAACTTGAAGCCGAGGTTAGAATAAGTGAGGTCTATAAATGTTATAAGGGGCACCCGTTAGTTGAAGTTGTATGGCACGCGAAACTTAAGTAAATAAGGATAAGAAATATGATAAAAGCCCGTTAGTATGAGGACGTTGAAATTTTTAATCGAGAAGGAGTTCAAGCAGATGTTTCGCAACCCGCTGATCTCGCAGCTGATCATTTTTTTCCCCACGATGGCCATCTTGGTCTTCCCGTGGGCGATCAACTTCGAGGTGAAAAATATTCGGGTCGACGTGGTGAATCATGCCAAAGGGAGCTACTCCCGAAGGTTGACCAACAAGGTGGCAGCATCAAACTATTTCGTGTTGCACGACACATCGGACGATTACAAGAAGGCCATGCAGAACATGGAGAACGGGGTGATTGATATGATTTTGGAGATTCCCCCCTCGTTCGATCGAGATATCGTGAAAGAGCGGTCTTCACGGGTGGGGCTGGCAGTAAACTCGGTAAACGGTTCCGCGGCCTTACTGGGAGGCAACTACCTCACACGGATCGTGGAGGAGTTGTCGGCTGAACTGCGAGAGGAGTCGATTCAACAGCCGGTAGAACAACTCGTGACACAGCCGAAGAGCGTCGTACCGCGGTACTGGTTTAACCCGGAACTGGACTATAAGTCCTATATGATCCCCGGCTTTATGGCTATTATCCTTACCATTATTTGTGGCATATTGCCTGCACTCAATATCGTGATGGAAAAGGAGAGCGGCACGATTCACCAAATCAACGTCACCCCGGTAAAAAAGGTATGGTTTATCTTCGCGAAGTTGATCCCCTACTGGACCATTGGCGTCGTGGCCATGATCGTATCCATCGCGGCAGCCTACCTTATATATGGACTATGGCCGGCCGGCAGCGTGTTCTCGGTACTTTTCTCGGGTATCGTGTTTATCCTCTCCATCTCGGGCATGGGAATCATCATTTCCAACTACTCCGAAACATTGCAGCAAGCAGCGTTCCTCGTGATCTTTTTCATCCTGATCATCATTCTGTTGAGTGGCATGTTCACCCCGATTTCCGGCATGCCGGCATGGGCTCAAGCCATCGCCTCGGTCAACCCGTTCACCTACCTCACTCGTTCTCTGCGCATGCTCTACTTGAACGGGAGTAGCCTCGCCGACATAGCCGGGAACCTGATGATGCTGGGGATTTTCTCGGTTATTCTGAACGGCTGGGCAGTGCTGAGCTACCGAAAAAGAGGATAGAAATTATCTATTTAACATACATGGGGAAAGAAGAGAAATCAACGTTATTTTTTTGTATATTTGTACTAACCTTTTATAGGCTATGTTACATTATAGATTGAATTGAATAAATTAATTAAATAACGAACATAAGAGAGGTTTCTAACACGAGGAGATGATAAAAGTCACTCCCGGTTTGATCACTGTTTCTTGTGTATAAATTAAAAACGTATGAAAACATTGGATTATCTACAATTAGACCCTAAAAAAACAGAAAAGACCATTGACGGCTTGCAAAAGCTATTGGCTAACCTCCAGTTGTACTATACCAACTTGAGAGGATACCACTGGAACGTGAAAGGTGTCACTTTCTTCGAGGCACACGAAAAGTATGAAGAGTACTACGACGACACGGCCGATAAGGTGGACGAAGTAGCGGAACGTATCTTGATGCTAGGGGGCACGCCGGCTCACAACTTCAGCGATTACCTGAAGGTCGCGGATATTAAAGAAACAGGCGTGGTGAGCGACGCGAAAGAGATCGCGAAACAACTGCTCGATCAACTGAAGGTGTTGCTCGCGCAAGAACGTGAAATACTGGAAGTGGCAAGTGACGCGGACGACGAAGGTACAATCGATTTGATGACCGGTTTTATTACCGACCAAGAAAAAATTGTTTGGATGCTGACCGCGTTCGCCTCGTAAAGAGATTAAAAATAATTCCATAGAAAAAAGCTATCCTGACGGGCCAGTTGGGATGGCTTTTTAATTTTATAAAAAAATGAAACAACCTCAACTATCCATATTAGACCTGGCGTATATTACCGAAGGTGATGAATCACCCACACACGTGCTGCAGAACTCCACGGAAGTGGCGCAACTGGCCGACAAACTGGGTTACACGCGTTACTGGTTCGCCGAGCATCATAACACGGGCTTCCTGATGAGCATGTTCCCCGAAATAATGATGGCGCACGTGGCCGCCAACACCCAGCGTATACGCGTGGGCAGCGGCGGGGTAATGCTCCCCAATCATAGCGCGCTGAGCGTGGTAGAACGGTTTTCGATGCTGGAAGCCCTGCACCCGGGAAGAATAGACCTCGGGATCGGGCGCGCACCCGGTACCGACGGAAGAACCGCCTACGCGCTGCGACGAAGCTGGGAAGTGATCAAGGAGGACACCTTCCCGGATCAACTGGAAGCACTCCTGGGGTTCTTTGGGCACGACCTACGCTCCGATCACCCCTTTGCTGCCATTCAGGCAAACCCTGATCCTTCGCTTACGCCCGATATTTACATGCTGGGATCGAGCACGGGAGGGGTACAGTTTGCCGTGGAAAACGGACTCGCGTTCGTGTTCGCGGCACAAATCAACGCGGAGCTGGCAGTACCGGTGCTAAAAATGTACCGGGAGAAGTTCAAGCCCTCGAAGTATTACCAAGAACCCAAAAGCATAATGTCGATCGGCGTATTCACCGCTGAAACCGAAGAGGAGGCGCGCTACCTCGCGGAGCCTTCGCTGCTCATGTGGACCATGTTGGCGACCGGAAGGCGGTTCAAGTCGTTCCCCAGCACCCGTTTCGCGCACGATTACCACTACTCTACCCAAGAAAAGGCGATAAGGCAAATGCAACTCAACAAGTTCGTGATCGGCACCCCTGAACGGGTAGCAGAGCGACTAACCGAACTGGCAAAAGAGGCAGAAATTGATGAAATTATTATCGCGGATTCATATCCCGAAGTGGGCGCGCGAAAAAAAGCATACGAGCTGCTCGCGAAAGAGCTGAACTTGTAATGTGTGTGTTAGTGGTGATAATGTTTTGCGGGGGTGTTGAAGCGTCAACCCTTCTCAATTATTTCCCGGAACTGCTTGCGGTAGGTCTCCCCCACCGGTACTTGTTTCTTCCCGATCGATATCCGGTTTTTATTGATACTGGAGATTTTGTTCTTGTGAATGATGTAGGAACGGTGTACCCGTAAAAAGCGTTCGCCGGGAAGCATCTCTTCCAACGCTTTAAGGCTCATCAGCGACAAGATGGGTTTGGGCTCGTTTTCGACGTGAATTTTCACGTAATCCTTGAGCCCCTCGATATAGAGTATCTCGTCGTATAACACGTGCAGGAGCTTGTATTCCGATTTCACGAAGATACCTACCTTCTCCTGCTCCGTGGCCGCCGATGACTTCTGCCCACCTCCGCCCGTCATCTCGAACCACGACAACGCCTTTTTGGCAGCAACCAGGAAGTCCGAAAAAGAGAACGGCTTAAGGAGGTAATCCATGGCATTCACCTTGTACCCCTCCACGGCATACTCGCTGAAGGCGGTCGTGAAAATCACCCGGGTATGGTCACCGAGGATACGGGCAAACTCCATCCCGTTTACCTCCGGCATTTGGATATCAAGAAACAGCACGTCCACCTTCTCCTCCGTGATATTTTTCATGGCCGAAAGGGCGTTGCTGTACTTGCCCGTGAGCTCTAAAAAGGGCACACGTTGAACGTACGACTCCAATAATGAAAGAGCCAACGGTTCATCATCCACGATCCAACAATTCAGCATCATCTTCCTGTCTGTTTGTATCAATCACCAATACGGTAGTATACACGTCGTCCTCGATCTCGGTCCGCCACACGTACCTCCCCGGGTAAAGCAACTCCAACCGGCGTTTCACCAGTTCCAGCCCGATCCCGCTGCCACTTTTATCGGATTCCGACTTGGGGAAATAGCTGTTCTTCAAAACGAACTCCACCCTCCCATCGGGATGCTCCTTCAGCGTGATGTCGATAAACGAAGGCTTGTCGCCGCTGATACCGTGCTTAAACGCGTTCTCGATCAAAGATATAAAAATTAAGGGAGATATCCGCGTACGCCCGGTCTCGGAGTACGAAAAATCGGTATTCAACTTCACGTTGTCCGCCAAACGTATTCGCATCAGCTCGATGTAGTTACGCATAAACTTAGCCTCCTGGTGCAAAGGCACGTAGGGCTGGTTATTATCGTACAACAGGTGTCGCAACATCTTGCTTAAATCCACCACGGCCTGTTGTGCCTTCGGGGGATTAAACTCGATGAGGGCATAAATGTTGTTCAACGTGTTTAACAGGAAATGCGGGTTAATCTGGTTCTTGAGGTTCTGCAGCTCCGCCTCTGACTTTGCCTTGGCCAGCTCTTTACGCTCGTTGTCCACCTCCAGCCAGCGCACCGTCATCTTTAACGCGACGCTCAGCCCCATCATCAGGAAGAGCGATGTGGAATTGCGAACCACGAAAAGAAGCATCATGCTGTTCCTTCGTGCACGGCGGCGTGGCCTCAGTTCGGGAATCACCGCCTCGAGCCATCCCCTGCCATACTGCATCAAAAAAGCCACTGCCACGATAAGCAGTAAGTTATAAAGTATAAACTGCGTGGTTTTCCCCTTGTAAAGCAACTGATCGATCAACACCACGTAGTTGAGGTAAAACACCAACATGAAACCCAATACCTCCGGCAACGAACGTATGAAGTACCGCCAGTTGAACACCCGCTCGGAGTCCATAAAAAAATAGGGAAGGATAAAAATCACTCCCCACAGCAGGATATGAACATACACGTTGTTCCACCTGCTTACCTGTTTTATTTTCAGTGCTTGAGCCATAAAATTTTTTTTATAGGATTCATATGCTCTGGTTTACCGTGGCGGGCCATAGCCCCTTCCTCGCTGAGGCATCATATCTTCCTGTGAGGCACCTCCGCTGAATATATTGAAACGGTACACGAAATGCACCATGAAATAGCTCGTGAGCGTGTTTGTTGTTGTATCTCTTAAAAAGTTCGCGGTAACGCTCCGTGAAATATTACTGCGTTGTTGCAAGATATCATATATCTTGAAACGAATAGTACCGTTCTTTTGTTTAAATAGTTGCTTCTGGATAGAGGCATTCCACAACCACTCATTTTGTTGGAACCCGTCGGCATACCCCGCGTTGGTCGCGTAATTGATATCGCTCTCGATGGTCATGTCCCACGGGAGATTTACCGACGTGGTAGCACTGCCCCCGTAATTAAAGTACTGCTGGTTCTGCTGCCCCTCGAGGCTGTTAGTCACGTTATTGAAATTCACGTTCCCCCGCAGGCTAAAGTCGAAAGGATCGGAACGATAATTGAGCCCCAGCACCTCCGACAGGTTAATTCGCTGGCTCAAGTTCTCCTCGCTGTTCGAGAACCCGTTGGCATGGTTGTAGCTGGCAAACGACATCGAGAATATCGAGAAACGGATATTTCGCAGCGGCACGTTCATGATCATACGTCCATTCACATTCCAGTTACCGGCCACGTTTTCGTAGGTCGTCTCCCTCCGCCCCGTGCTGAGGTCGGTAAAAGTAGACGAAACGATGTCGTTGGTCAGGTAGTCCATGTTCGCGTAGGCAGAAAACGAGCTGGCCTTCTCGGGATTCGACGAGCGATACCGCACGTTAAACCGGTGGCGGAACGACGGCTTCAGGTCCGGATTCCCGTAACGGATATTCAACGGATCCGACACGTCCACCACGGGCGACAGCTGGGTAACCGAAGGTTGATCGGTGTTCCCGTAGTAGCGCACCCTCAAGTTCTGGGTACGGCTCCAGCGATAGTTAAATTGCGCCATGGGAGCGTAGTTAACCACTTTTTGCTCGGTATCGTGAATCTGCTCCGTGCCGATAAACGTTTTACTGCGGGAAGTAGCCGGCTCCACGGCAAAACCCACCGTGTAGTCGTAATTTTCACGTACCGACCGGAAGTTAAGCTCCACCTCCTGGTTCGAGAAACGATTCTCGAGCCGTCGAGTGTAGGCCGAGTCGAGTACCGTGTAGTTACCTTGTTCGTCGAGCGAGCGGGTATCCCGGTCCGATTCCGACACGTTCTGGCTGTACTCGTAAGCCAGCTGCAAGAAATTATTATTGCCGATAGGCTCCACGTAAGAAAGAAAGCCCCGCCACGAAGTATTGTTGTTGATATTGGTAAAACGTTGATCGATCAGGTCGTCCGGCCGCGTACCGTCGTAATAAAAGGTATTCGAAACGCTACTCCCGTTATTTTCCGACTCACCTCGGTTAGCACGCAATTGTGCACTCAGCACCCTACCCTCCGTGCCCAGCTGGCGGCTGATATCGAGGTTCCCTCCCAGGTTGTTCCCGTTTCCTTCGGAGTGATATTCTGAGTCCCCCAGGTTGATGGTATCTCCCGTCAGTTCTCGGCGCGTATGATAATCGCCCGCTTCCGCACGGGTATTATTATATATCGAAGCATTGGGACGAAAGATGATGGTAGTAAACGAGTCCGGTTCCCACTCCAAGCGGAAGTCCATGTTAAAATTCTGGCTCCGGTTATTGGCCAGGTTACTCTCCTGCTCCAATGTATTTCCGGCACTCAATATATTTTGCGTGAAAACGTTCGACTCCACATCGTTATCGGTGAACCCGTAGCGAATATTTCCGCCCAGTTTGAAGTTAGGGGCAAACTGTTTGCTAAAGTTACCCCCCGCGTTGGCAGAGGTCGATATCCCGTCGTTGCTCCCGCCAAACATCCGGCCCCGTCCACCGCGGCCCCCCATGCTCCCGAACATCGAGGAAGCCAAGTCAGAAAAACCCGCGTTATTGGTGTTATTGATGCCCCCGATAAACGTATATTGATCCTGATTACGCATGTAATTCACCATCGCGTTCCCTTCGTATCGCTCCTTGCTCCCGTAGCCCGCGAAGGCATTTCCGAACAATCCCTCCTTCATTCCCGGGCGCACCGTGAGGTTAATCACGTTCTCCTCCTCACCATCGTCGAAACCGGTCATTTGCGCCATTTCGGTCCTTCGCTCGAGTACTTGGAGACGGTCGACCATCTTCGCGGGCAAGTTCCGGGAAGCCACCTTCGGGTCGTCGCTAAAGAACTCCTCACCGTCGACCAGTATCTTCGTGATTGCCCGTCCGTTCACCGTGATATTCCCTTCACTATCTATTTCAACCCCCGGCATTTTCTTCAGCAAGTCCTCCACCACTGCGCTCTCGGTTACTTTATACGAGTCGGCGTTATACTCCAGGGTATCGCCCTTCACCACGATCTCCGGGGCCTTGGCCGTCACCACGGTCTCCGAAAGAAGAATATTGTCATGCATCATCTCCACGCTTCCCAGCCGGACACGAGGCGTTGACGCGTTCACCTCAACATTCCGGTACACGTCGTGATACCCTATAAAAGAGATATGCACGATAAAGTCCCCGTTCCCCACCGGGATAGAGAATTCCCCGTCGTTATCCGATGCTTTACCGGTTACAAAGGTACTGTCGGACTGTTGAAGCACCCGTATATTGGCCTGTGGTACCGGCTCCTCCGTTACTTGATCCATCAGCTTCCCCGATATCGACCGGTTCGCGGGCGCTTGACCCTGCCCCTGGGCAATTGCCCCGGACGTTAAAACGCACCCCATGAACATTAAAAAAAATATCCTCTTCATCGTCTATAATTTGTTGTCTTGTTTATTCGAATTTGTTGCCATATACATCCGCGATCTATATTTTTGCCGCGATCTGAATCACTGAAATCAATTCGTCTTCGAAATCAATTCGTCGAAACATAGATATTCGCTACAAAAATAAGTCGCACTATTTTCATCGACAAAACAAATAGATAAACCGCGTCATTTTATCGACCAACAAAGAGTTTTACGCCTTCAACCCGCGGCCAATAAAGGATACACGGCCACGATTGTCACCTCGCGGACAAAGAAAGGGTGCAAAATGCTTCTTTATATGCAAATTATTTATAATTTTGTCGGCAATTATGGTTTTCTTTTATTCCATTGCTATATGTTAAAGTCGATAAGAAGTGAAGATTGGGTTTCGACCCTGATTGGTGCGTTAATTTTGGTTATGGTTGTGGTTGCGCCTTCCATGATGGGTAACATCCTGTACATGTCGCTCGTGATTGCCGTTTTGGCGTACCTGGGCTACCTATTCATGGGCAACAAAGATAAAGGTGGTTTCTTGGTCTCTTTCGCGGTGATCTACCTGCTGGCACAACTTGCCGGGTATATCGCGGGCTTGAGTGGCATCAAGACGATCGGGTTAGAATCGGTTTTTTTCGCCGTGCTCATCGGGCTCTTAATCCGCAACACGATAGGGTTGCCGAAATGGTTAGCTCCCGCGGTACGGAGCGAATATTATATTAAGGCAGGCTTGGTAATTTTGGGAAGCTCCATTCTTTTCAACGAAATCATGCGGGCAGGCGCGTTGGGAATGCTTCAAGCGGTTATCGTTGTCTTCTCGGTATGGTATTTCAGTTTTTGGGTATCCACCCGGGCATTCAAGATCGACAAAGAGATGTCGATGCTCCTCTCCAGTTCTGTTTCCATTTGCGGGGTATCGGCAGCAATCGCTACCAGCGGTGCCATTAAAGGCGATCCCAAGAAGCTGTCGTTCGTCATTTCGTTGGTACTTATCGTGGCCATTCCCATGATGTACCTGTTGCCCTTCTTAGCCAAGTGGATGGGAATAAGCCAAGAGGTGGCCGGTGCCTGGTTAGGCGGTACCATCGACACCACTGCTGCCGTGGTAGCCTCCGGAAAGTTTTTAGGCGAGACGGCCGAACAATACAGTGTTATTATCAAGTCGGCACAAAACGTGTTACTCGGAGTAGCCGCCTTCGTGATCTCCATCTACTGGTCGTACCGGGGCACCAACACCGAAATTCGCCCTTCCGGGAAGGTGTTATGGGATCGCTTCCCGAAGTTCGTCCTGGGCTTCCTGATCGCCTCGTTGGTATTTAGCTTCGCGTTCGCCCCCGAAATGGGAAAGGGCTTATCGCGCGTGGCAAACGGCGGTGCAAGGGGACTTCTTTTCTCGCTGGCCTTCGTTTGCATAGGCTTGGAGACCGATTTCCGTTATATATTCAAGAAAGAGAATGCACGCTACATCTGGTCGTTCCTCACGGCCCAAGGGTTCAACGTTATAATTACCCTGATCGTGGCTTGGCTGCTCTTCTCGAACTTTTAAGCCGACAGTTCCCTCGCCAGTTTAATCCACTTGAAATTAGCGTGTCGCGGGGTGATTTCTCTCCACCGCTCCACTTGAAACTCGAAACAGATAGCCGAGGCCGTCGGCAGGTTATCCAAGTTCACTCCCAGGTCGTTTATTAGCTCCGTAAGGCCGGGATTATGCCCCACGAAGAGGCAGCTATTCACCTCGTTGGGCAACCCCAAGATCGCGTTATACAGCCGATTTGCCGACGCGAAATAGAGATCCCGGTCGGTTTGGATCTCCTTCTCGGGGTAGTTCATCTTTTCCGCCGCCAGTTGCGCCGTTTGGTACGCCCTCGTTGCCGAGGAAGAGAGCACCAAATCGGGTGTCCCTACCTTCTGAAGGATAAACGCCCCCATCCCGCCGGCATTATTAATACCTCGTTCCGTGAGTGCCCGTTCGTAATCGTCCATCGTTAACCTTCCCTGCTCCGCCTTCCCGTGTCGTAAAATTATCAATTGTTTCATCTTCAATCCTGATTCATTCCCACTACTTATACTCTCTTATACCGTCTCAATCTTCCTTCTCTCTCTATTCCAAATCACCCCCAATCCAAAATTACCTTCCCGCAATTCCCCTCTTCCATCACGTCGAACCCTTTTTGGAACTCCTCCGCGCTAAAGCGATGCGTGATAATCGGTGACAAGTCCAAGCCCGAAATAATCATCTGCTCCATCTGGTACCATGTTTCCCACATCTCCCTGCCATATATTCCTTTAATCGTGAGCGCCTTGAAGATGATATCGTCCCAGTTCACCATCGTATTATTCGGCAATATACCCAGCAGCGAAATCTTTGACCCGTTATACATGCTCCCGATCATCTCCCGGAAACCTGCCGGGGAACCCGACATCTCGAGTCCCACGTCGAAACCGCGCATGCCCAACTTCTCCACGGCGTTCGCCACTGTCTCCCCTTTAGCGACATTCACCGTGAGGGTAGCCCCCATTTTGCGGGCAACCTCGAGTCGGTATTCGCTCAGGTCGCTCACCACGATATAGCGAGCACCCGCGAAGCGACAAATCGCGGTCGCCATGTTGCCGATAAGCCCGGCGCCTGTAATAAGCACATCTTCCGCGATCAAGGGAAACGACAACGCCGTATGCGCGGCATTCCCGAACGGATCCATAATCGAAGCGATCTCGTCCGGTATCCTCGGGTCGAGCTTCACCACGTTCGCGGCCGGGAGTGAAAGATACTCCGCAAAGGCACCGTCACGGTTCACCCCCACCCCGATGGTATTCTCGCACACGTGCAATTTACCCCGTCGACAGTTCCGGCAGTGCCCGCAGGCGATGTGCCCTTCCCCCGTCACCCGGTCTCCCACGTTCAAGTTAGCCACTCCGGTTCCCATGTCCACGATCTCGCCCACGTACTCGTGACCGATTGTCATGGGTGTTTTAATCGTCTTCTTCGACCAGTCGTCCCATGTATAAATATGGAGATCCGTTCCACATATCGACGTCTTCTTTATCTTGATCAGTACATCGTTCACCCCGATCTCGGGTATCGGTACCTCTTCCATCCAGATGCCCTTTTCGGGGCGT
>Ga0209075_1003574_pt1 | contig 12829 bp, 11 predicted proteins | sample Stecom2011_FD_187523 | JGI IMG/M metagenome (GOLD analysis project Ga0209075, IMG submission 187523) | Agricultural soil microbial communities from Utah to study Nitrogen management - Steer compost 2011 (SPAdes) (version 2) | ecosystem: Environmental > Terrestrial > Soil > Agricultural land...
CGCAGCACCATGCAGGAGCTGGATCCCAACCGCCACAACCTGAAAGATCAGGGGCTGGCGCGGCTGTTTTCATTCCTGCCGGGTGTGGGCACCAAACTGCAACGCTACTTCCACAAGTTCGAAAGCTCCCAGGAAGCCCTGGATGCCATTATTCGCGACCTAGAAGCGGGGCGGGAAATGCTGCGCCGGGATAACCTTACCCTGGCCGACGACCAAGCGGCCCTGCGCAAACTGCTCGATCAGTTGCGCCGCCAGATCGACCTGGGGCGAATGATCGACCGCCGCCTGCAGGCCCAAATCGCTCAACTCCCCGCCGACGATTCTCGCCGCAGCTTTATGGAAGAAGAACTGCTGTTTCCCCTGCGCCAGCGCATTCTGGACCTTCAGCAGCAGCTGGCGGTCAGCCAGCAAGGCATCCTGGCCCTGGAAGTGGTGATCCGCAACAACCGCGAACTGATACGTGGGGTCGACCGCTCCATCAACGTGACGGTATCGGCCCTCAATGTGGCGGTGGTGGTGGCCATGGCACTCGCCAACCAGCGCCTGGTGCTGGACCGGGTCCGCTCCATCAACACCACCACTTCCGACCTGATTGCCGGGACCGCCCAGGCGTTACGTACCCAGGGTGTGGAAATTCAGACCCAGGCGTCTTCGACAGTCTTGGACATGGAAAAGCTGGAACAGGCTTTCAACGACGTAATCGGCGCGATCGACGAAGTCTCCCGCTACCGGCGTGAAGCCCTGCCCCGGCTCGACGAACAGATCAACCGGCTGGAAGACCTGGCGGCCCGGGGGAATGCGGCCATCGAGAACCTGGAGCAGGGCAGCCAGGTTCAAGTCCATAATAGCCTTTAAGGAACCAAGGAGGCGTCATGGCGATTCGAGTCGTCCGACTGGGCAGCCCACGAGCCAGTGGTGAAGGGTTACGGATTGGTACCGTACGCCACCCGCCCCGGGGTGTTCGCAAGGAGGACTACGCCTCCCGGGACTTCTATGATGTCTGGTTTCCCAACCTGTCTCCCAGCGAGAGCCTGATCAAGGAATTCCGCGCCAACAATGACGACGGTGGCTGGAAGACCTTCAAACGGCACTTCCTGGCAGAAATGAAAGAATCAGCCGCCGCCAAGGATCTCGACCTGTTGGCAGCCCTCTCTCACCACACCGACTTTGCCATTGGCTGCTATTGTGAGGATGAGTCCCGTTGCCATCGCTCTCTGCTGAAGGAGTTGCTGCTCAAACGGGGGGCGAAGATTCGGGAAGAGGAAGGCTTATAGACCGGACATTTTCTCCCCTCTCCCTCCTGGGGAGAGGGGACGGGGGAGAGGGCGCGAATTCTCAGAATATCCACAGCCAATCAGCCCGGGCAGAAACAACTTCCCTTTTGCCGATGGGCTCGCCGAGTGGGTATCCCATCGGAAACCAGGTGCTGGACGAGCACTCCGGCCCTCACCCCTACGCGGGCCGCCCTAGCCCCTCTGCCTGCGCGGCCCGCCCAGTTGGGAGAGGAGAATTGAATCCGAGAACCAGGAGACCAAGAGCCGCCCTCTGCCTTCCCGCTCTAATGGGCCTCATCCCAGTTATTGCCCACGCCGGCATCCACCACCAGCGGGATTTCCAGCTCGGCGGCGGCTGACATCAGCTCCTTGAGACCGGCCACCACGTCTTCCACCTGGCCCTCTTTTACTTCCAGGATCAGTTCGTCATGAACCTGCATGATCATGCGGGCATCGAAGCCCTCCCGCTCCAGCCAGGCGTCGACCTGGATCATGGCGCGCTTGATGATGTCCGCTGCAGTGCCCTGCATGGGTGCGTTAATGGCGGTACGCTCTGCTCCGGCCTGCAAGCCTTTGTTGCGGTTGTTGATGTCCGGCAGGTAAAGACGGCGGCCGAACAGGGTTTCCACATAGCCCAGGTCATGGGCCAGTTTGCGGATCCGGTTCATATACTCCAGTACGCCGGGATAGCGTTCAAAGTACTTTTCGATATAGCCCTGGGCGGTTTTACGGTCCTCGCCGATCTGGCGGGCGAGTCCAAAGGCGGACATACCGTAGATCAGGCCGAAGTTGATGGCCTTGGCGCTGCGACGTTGATCCCCCGTCACCTCTTCCAGGGGCACGTTGAAGACCTCGGAAGCAGTTGCCCGGTGAATGTCCTTACCCTCCCGAAACGCGGTCAAAAGCCCCTCGTCACCCGACAAGTGCGCCATGATCCGCAACTCGATCTGGGAGTAGTCCGCCGCTACCAACTTGTAGCCAGGTGGCGCGACAAACGCCTGACGGATGCGCCGGCCTTCTTCGGTGCGGATGGGAATGTTCTGCAGGTTAGGGTCCGAAGACGACAACCGCCCAGTTGCCGTGACCGCCTGATGGTAGGAGGTATGCACCCGGCCAGTGGTGGGGTTGATCTGCTCCGGCAACCGATCGGTATAGGTGGACTTGAGCTTACTCAGGCTACGGTACTCAAGAATCACTTGGGGCAACTCATAGCCCTGGTCGGCCAGTTCCTGCAGCACCGGTTCCGCAGTGGAGCGCTGCCCGGTCGGAGTTTTCTTGGGCGCCGGGATGTTCAGCTTGTCGAACAGGACTTCCTGCAGCTGTTTGGGCGATCCCAGGTTAAAGGACTGATCCGCAATCCTGAACGCTTCCGCCTCCAGCTCTTTCATCCGCGTCTCAAGCTGCTTGCTCTGGGTGTGCAGCAGGTTGGCATCCACCAGGGCTCCGTGGCGCTCCATCCGTGCCAGAACCGGCACCAGGGGAATTTCAATTTCCCGGTACACCCGATCCAGGGTCGCTTCCTCACGCAACTGCGGACGCAAGGCTTCATGTAGGCGCAAGGTGATATCCGCATCTTCCGCCGCATAGATAGCCGCTTTTTCCAGTTCGATCTGGTTAAAGGTCAGCTGCTTGCTGCCCTTGCCGGCGATATCCTCGAACTTGGTGGTCGGAAGGCCCAGGTAGTGACTGGCGAGGCTGTCCATGTCGTGGCGAGTCGCCACCGAGTTGAGCACATAGGACTCCAGCATGGTGTCCTCGGCGATACCGCGCATGTGGATTCCATGATTGGCCAGCACGTTCATGTCGTATTTCAGGTTCTGGCCGATCTTGGGCTTGTCGGGATCTTCCAGCAGCGGGCGTAGGTCTTCCAGCACCTGCTCACGGCTCAACTGCTCCGGCGCGCCCAGATAGTCATGGGCCAGAGGCACATAGGCCGCCCGACCGGCCTCAATGGCAAATGAGAGACCCACGATACGGGCCTCGATATAGTTGAGGCTGGTGGTTTCAGTATCGAAGGCAAAGGCCGGGGCGCTCTTGAGCCGTTCCAGCCAGTCCTGCCAGGCTTCTTGGGTCAGGATGGTTTCATAGCCATTGCTGTTAAGGCTGCTGGCCGATTCCTCGTCAGCCGTGGCCGCCTCGGCAGGGGTGGAGTCCTGGGACGGCGCATTGCGCTCCAACTCCTGAACCCAGGAGCGGAACTCCAACGCCTGGTACAGGGCGGCCAGTCGCTCCCGGTCTACCGGCGGCGGGGTAATTTCCTCAATATCATGGGTCAGGTCACAATCGGTCTGGATGGTTGCCAGCTTATAGGACAAGGGCAATAGCTCCAGGCTCGCCCTCAGGTATTCACCGATCTTGCCGCCAATTTCGTCGGCATGCTTCATCACCCCTTCCAGGGAGCCATACTGCTCCAGCCATTTCACGGCTGTTTTGGGGCCGCACTTGGGCACACCGGGAATGTTGTCGACCGTATCTCCCACCAGGGCCAGATAATCGATGATCTGGTCGGGGCGCACGCCAAAGCGCTCCTTGACGCCCTCCACATCCGTGCGCACGCCCGTCATGGTGTTGATCAGGGTGATATGCTCATTGACCAGCTGGGCCATGTCCTTGTCGCCCGTGGAAATAATCGCCTCGATGCCCTTTTGTGTCGCATGATTGGCCAGGGTGCCGATCACATCGTCTGCCTCCACCCCCGGTTCACAGAGCAGCGGGAACCCCATGGCCTTGATCAACTCATGCAGAGGCTCGATCTGGGCCGCCAGATCCTCCGGCATCGGCGGACGATGGGCTTTGTACTCCGGATACCACTCATGGCGGAAGTTTTTCCCTTTGGCATCGAACACCACAATGATCTTGGACAGGGGATAGTCCTGCCGCAACTTGCGCAGCATGCTGATCACGCCCTTGATGGCACCGGTGGGTTGGCCTTTTGACGTCGACAGCTTCGGCAACGCGTGGTAGGCGCGGAAAAGATAGGATGAACCGTCAACAAGCACGACGGGGGCAGTACTGGACACTTTACTCATGATGGGCAACAGGCTTAAATGAGATCAATGGAATTCATTCATTAAGGGTACCAATGAAGAAGGCGCTGTTCATCCTGTTTTTTGCCAGCCTCCCGCTCCACTCCATGGCGCAGGAGTCCTCCGCGCCTGCGGGCGAACCCACCGTGACCATTCGCCATGGTGAGCAGGAAACCTTTTACGACTACCGGGTTAATGGCATTTTGGTGGAGATCAAGGTGGTACCCAAGCAGGGGCCGGTCTACTACCTGGTGCCGGCAGAAGGAGGCGGCTGGATTCGCCAGGAGGAATCCCAACTGTTGATTCCCAGCTGGAAGATCCTCACCTGGTAGCCACCTCATAACCACAGGCCGATAACCAGGGGCAAGCGTACGATGGCCGTATTCACGCCGGTCGCTGATGCAGACGTGCAGGAGTTGCTACGGGCTTTTGACCCGCAGGCCCGTCTGCTCGGCCTGGAGGGAATCGGCACCGGCATTGAAAACACCAACTATTTTGCCCGGGCCCACCTCCAGGGCCGACCTCAAACCCTGGTCCTGACCCTGTTCGAAACCCTCCAGGCAGACCAGGTGGGGGAATATGCCCGGGTCATGCAGTGGTGGTCAGCCCAGGGCTTTCCCGTTCCGGCTCCCTTGCTCAATCCCGCCAGCCCCCATCCCCAGCAGCTGTCCGGCAAGCCTGCCCTGCTGCTTCCCAAGCTGCCCGGGCACCACGCCCTCACCCCCAGTCCTGCCCAATGCCACCAGATGGGAGCACTGCTGGCACGCATGCACCTGGTTGCTCCCCAAGCGCCCTTTCAGCGTCCGGTGGAGCGGACCCTGTCCTGGATGCGGGAGCAACAACGCCAACTCCAGGGGCTCTTACCTGCAGACTCGCAGCAACGGCTGGCAACGGAAATCGATCACTATGAAGCTTGCCTTCCCCTGTTTGACAGCTGCACGCAGGGCCTGGTGCATGGGGATCTGTTCCGGGACAACGTGCTGTTTGAAGGGGAGTCCATCAGCGGCTTGATCGACTTCTACCACAGCGGCCGGGAAACCCTGTTGTTTGATCTGGCCGTGGTCGCCAACGATTGGTGCCCCACCCACCAAGGTATGGATGGAGAGCGCCTGGAAGCACTCCTGGATGGCTACCAGGGTGTGCGCCCCTGGTCGTCGGCTGAGGCCCAAGCCTGGCCGCAGCTTCGGCGCCTGGCCGCCTTGCGGTTCTGGCTGGCACGCCTGGTGAGCCGTTACCTGCCGGGCTACCAGCGGCATTCCGCCCAAGGTGATGCCACCAAGCCTCCGGAAGAAATGGAGCAGCTGCTTATGCAGCTCATAAAATAAATGCGCCCGAAGGGGCGCATTTATTTGGCAGGGACATTTAATCTGGCCTTTAGAGCCGAGCCCTATCCTTAGATGGTGAATTGCACCTTATTGGATTCCGGGCTGGTCAGGCCGTCAATGTCATAGCTCTGGATTGAGACGACGTACTGGCCGGCTCCCATGCTTTTCAAGGAAAAGCTGGTGGTATCCGGGTTGGAGATTTCAATCTGGCTGGTTTTGCCGGTGGACAGATTTTTCACGTTCAAGTAGTACCCGCCCAATTCCCGGCTGTTGAAGCTGGAACCATCGGTCCGCTTGGCCGGAACGTTCCAGCTCAGGGTCTTGGCGGTTTTCGGCGTCGTCTTGGCAGGCGTGGTCTTTTGGCTACTGGAGCGGCTGGGCACAGACGAACGCGACTGCAACGACTCGTTGGTGATCTCAATAACTTTCGCGCCGCTACGGCTGGGAAGACTACTGTTTGCAGCGTAGGCGGCGGTGCCGGCCGTGGACAACAGGCACAAAGCGGTGAACATAGAGATACCGATTTTCGCTCTCATGGAGAACCTCACTGTGATGGACAAAAGGTTATTCGCGTTTTGCGATGACTCTTGCAGCAGGCAGGTGCGCCCACGGAAATTTGAGGCTGTTCTGGTTTCGATATCCGTAGAGGCAGTAGAGAGGTACTAACCTGGAAACTTTGAAGCCGTCTCGCCCTCGTGGCTGAAGACGGAACGAATTTTTCTCGACAGGGGGGGTGAGCAGCAATTGTCGCACGAGTCCGACAGGGCAAAACTTGTTCATCTTTCCCGTCGCCAATTGACGACGAGACTGTCACAAAACAAACTTATCTATTTGTTTTTAAAAGAAAATTATGCCAATTAATGGCGCTCGGTAACCTATCAGTAGCTTTACAGGGATTTAACGACACACAAACTTACAAAAGCCCCTAAAAAGGCGAGCTCCCCGAGGGCTTGGTTTATGAGGCCTGGAGAGGAGACGTAGAGGAAAGCCGGGGAATGGCGCGAAATTTTGTAAGCGTGTGTGACAGTTCGCGCCAAATCAGTAACTTGGCCTGTTTTCCCCGGCTAATGGGAGGGAATCAGGAAAGGTTCAGCATGACCAGGGCATAATCCAGCGCCCCCTGTACCTGCACCGGCAAGGGAATCCGCACGATATGTCCGGAGCCGGGCGCCACTTCGATCGACTGGCCGTTCTTGTCCAGCAAATGGGTCAGCTGGAAGTTCAGGTTACCTTGGGGAGTCATCAGTTCCAGGCTGGAGCCCACGCCAAAGCGGTTCTTAACATTGACCAGGATCTCGTTGCGCTCCGAAATCAGCTCCATAACCTCGCCCACGAACTGCTGCTTTTCCGACACCGAGGTGCCGCGCTCGTAGTTCTGGTATTCATCGTGGACATGGCGGCGGAAAAAGCCTTCCGTGTAGCCCCGGTTGGACAGCTTTTCCAGGGTGTCCATCAGGCTCATATCAAAGGGCTTGCCGGCGGCGGCATCGTCGATTGCCTGGCGATAGGCCTGGGTGGTCCGGGCCACATAATAGTGGGACTTGGTGCGGCCCTCGATCTTCAGGGAGTGAATTCCCATCTGCGCCAAGCGCTGCACATGCTGGATCGCCCGCAGATCCTTGGAGTTCATGATGTAGGTGCCATGCTCGTCCTCATAGGCCGGCATATACTCACCCGGGCGGCTGGCATCCTGTAGCAGGAAGGCCTTCAAACCGCTGTCCTGCTCGCCCTGTTCCTCCGGCGACCAGACCTGGGGCTCGGCGGGCGCGACGGGAATCAAATCCCCCGTATCATCGGTCTTGGCCTCATGGGCCTGGTATTTCCAGCGACAGGCATTGGTGCAGGTGCCCTGGTTGGGATCCCGGCGGTTGATATAGCCGGAGAGCAGGCAACGGCCCGAATAAGCCATGCACAAGGCGCCGTGCACAAACACCTCCAGCTCCATCTCCGGACAACGCTGGCGGATTTCCTCGATTTCTTCCAGGGACAGCTCCCGGGACAGGATAATTCGGCTGATGCCCTGGCGCTGCCAGAACTGCACAGCGGCGTAGTTCACGACATTCGCCTGCACTGACAGGTGAATCGGCATCTCCGGCCAACGCTCGCGCACCATCATGATCAGGCCGGGATCGGACATAATCAGGGCATCCGGCCCCATGGCGATAACCGGCTCCATATCCGCCATATAGGTTTTCACCTTGGCGTTGTGGGGTGCGATATTGCTGGCCACATAGAACTTGCGCCCCTGGGCATGGGCAAGCTCGATCCCTTGCGCCAGTCTCTCCAGGTTAAAGTCATTTTCCCGCACCCGCAGGCTGTAACGGGGCTGGCCCGCATAGACCGCATCCGCCCCATAGGCGAACGCATAACGCATGTTTTTGAGGGTACCGGCGGGGGCTAATAATTCAGGTTTCATGAGACGTCGACTTCTGGAATAAAAGGGCTGGAATGAAAGGTGGTCACTATACCCGAATCTAAAATAACGCCCAAATACTCAGGCTTTTTTCAAGGACCAAATGGGCAGTGTTCGGACTGGTCTTCCAGGTGCCCAAAGCGCCTCGGGCAAGAGCCGCCCCACCGGTTCCAAGGGCAGGATGCTGGGGAAACTCCGCGACGCCGTAGGTAAGCCGTAACCACCCGGAACACACCAACCGACGGGTTTAGTATGAATATTCTAATTTAAAGGCGTAAGTTTACAGCCGTATCGTCACTCTCAGCATCGGTAGGAGACCGCACCATGAGCAAACTGAAGGCGTATCACGAACAGATTCAAGAATCCATCGACAAAGGCATCAACAAGGTTGAAGAGCAGTACAAGGCGCTGATCGCCCGTCCTTTCAACCTGGCCGAGAAAGTGGAATCCGAAGCCCGCAACCTGAGCGTCAACCAACTGCGCGAAAAGCACGACAAGGCCGTTGACAACCTGTACGACTCTCTGCGCGCTTTCAACAAGAAAGTAAACGGCTATGTGGCCGAAGTGATTGCCAAGCTGGAAGGCTCCGCTGAAGAAGCTTCTGGCGAACAGGAAGCCGAGGCCGAAGCCAAGCCCGCCAAGGCAGTTGCCAAGAAAACCAGCACCAAAAAGGCTGAAGAGAAAAAAGAAGCTCTGGCCGGCACCGCCTAAGCCAACTTTTTGCTGTATCGAAGCCAGCTTTTGCTGCAATAAAAACAGGCGCCCGCCAGGCGCCTGTTTTTATTTGTAGCTCTACCTCATCCCTGTTCAGCCTGCCCTTTCCTTCCGTGACTCAGTCCGCGGTGGCTGGTTCTTCCTGAGCGGCCTTCAGCTGTCGCAACCTTTCGATTTTGAGCTCGTACTCCCGCTCCACATTGTCCAGCTCAGCTTCACTATGGGCAATATCCCGCTCCAGGTCTTGAACCTGGGCCTGGAGGCGCTGCAAGTCCCCATAGAGATCTTCAGGCACGGCACGGCCGGAACGCTCATAGGAAGCGGCCTTGGCCTCGGTCTCTTCGATCTGGGCTCTGACCGCCTGCAGGTTGCCCCGCTTGATGCTGATGATGCCGCCCAGTTCCTGCAGGCGCCGGTCGCGTACCCCGATTGCACCGTCTGGCCCACCGTAGAGCCGCAGCAGCAGTGCATCTTCCTCTGCCTTCTGCCGGGCCAGCTCCCGCTCACGCTCGGCTTGCGCCTGGGCAGCCTCACGGGCGGCAATTTCTTCCGGCGTTGGCGCCCGTGGCACCACTTCCACCACCCGACCGGTGGCGCTCAGCACTTCATAGCCGTACTTCACATATTCCGGCGGCACAGAAGCACCGATCACGACCGTGCCGTTGCTATCCCGGTAACGATAAAGGTTCGGCGCGGCCGTTGCCGTCACCGTCAGGGCAAATACACAGCCGCACAACACCAGTCTGGAGCGAAAGCTCATGGACCAATCCACTCCTGTCAAACTCAAAACCGCTCTCAACACTCGCAATTAAACAAGATTAGTAGAATAATGCCCGGCCTGCAGTGATAGCGGTGGACTGCAACAATGACTTATATGCCGTACTCGGCCCGATAGTCGGCGATCTTGCCTGCGTACTGGCTCAACGTGGGATGGTTGGCCAGATAATCCAGGATCTGGGTCAGGTTGATAATGCTGACCACCGGGATCTGGTACTCGGCTTCGATCTCCTGAATGGCGGATTTCTCGCCCCGGCCCCGCTCCTGACGATCCAGAGCAACCAGGACACCGGCCGGAACAGCACCGGCCTGGCGGATCAGGCCAATGACCTCGCGGATGGCGGTGCCGGCAGTGATCACGTCATCAACGATCATGACCCGCCCCTGCAAGGGCGCCCCGACCAATGTGCCACCTTCGCCATGGTCCTTGGCTTCCTTGCGGTTAAAGGCATAAGGAACGTCTTTACTGTATTCATTGGCAAGCGCGATGGCCGTTGCGGATACCAGCGGGATTCCCTTATAGGCGGGCCCGAACAACAGGTCGTAGGAAATCCCGCTCTGTTCCAGGGCAGCCGCGTAGCTGCTGCCGATTTGCGCCAGGGCCACTGAGGAGTTGAACAGTCCCGCGTTAAAAAAATAAGGACTCACGCGCCCGGATTTCAGCGTAAATTCGCCAAACTTCAGGACGTTACGGGTTATTGCGAATTCAATGAAAGCCCGTTGATAGTCATACATGTTCTGTGCCACCGCCTGCAGTTCTTTTGAAAGAATTGTGAATTCGGTATCATACACGCAAAGTTTTATAGGGGACATCTATGAGGGTGGTCACAATCAACGTCAACGGCCTTAAAAACGCTGCGCAAGCAGGTTTTTACGAGTGGATGAAGGCTCAAGATGCTGATGTCGTCTGCGTCCAAAATCTCAAGGCCCGCGTAACAGAGCTGGATGACGCAATTTATCATCCACAAGGCTATGAAGCTTTCTTTTTCGACGCGGAAGATGTCGAACAAGGTGGCGTTGCCATCTATAGCCGGGAAATGCCCAAGGCCATCATGACCGGCTTCGCCTATGAACCCGCCGATCGTCAGGGCCGTTTTCTGCAAGCCGACTTTGACAAGGTCAGTATCGCGACTGTTCTGGCACCCTGCGCCCTGGGCGAAGACGACGAAAAGCAGCAGGAAAAAGACGAATTCATGGACGCATTCCTGGTGCACCTGAACAAGACTCTGCGCAAGCGCCGTCAGTTTGTATTCTGCGGGAGCCTGCATACGGCCCATTTGGTCACGGATGCCAGCAGCAAATACCACACCATGGACGTTTCTGGCTTCCTGCCCCATGAGCGGGCGATGCTCGACGAGCTGTTTGAAGAGATGGGTTATGTGGATGCATTCCGGGCCGTTAACCTGGAAAAGAAGCAATATACCTGGTGGCCTGAATGGGCCGCGGGCTGGCGCAAACAGGCTGGCTGGCGTACCGATTACCAGATTGCCTCTCCCAGCCTGCGTAGCAGCGTGAAAGACGCGTGGATCGACACCGAAACGCGCTTCTCCGACCATGCTCCCTTGATCGTGGACTACGACTTCTCCACGCCGGAGCCGCGGCGCCGTTACCGCTACTAACCAGCAATAAAAAGCGGGGCTCAGTGCCCCGCTTTTTTCCTTTTTAATCTAGCCTTCCGCCAGCCCTTTTAGTCTTCTGCCAGACTTTGGCGCTGAATGTCGAATAGCTGATAGATTCCCTGCTTGGCCAGCCCCAGCATCGCCTGCAATTCGGTTTCGCTGAAGGCTTCTCCTTCCGCTGTGCCCTGAATTTCGATGAAGTGCCCCTTGTCCGTCATGATCACGTTCATGTCGGTTTCCGCTGCGGAGTCTTCCAGGTAATCCAGATCCAATACCGGCACGCCTTCCACCACCCCCACGGAAATTGCGGCGACAAACTGTTTCCAGGGGTCTTGCTTGATCATACCTTTCTTGCGCAGGTACTGAACCGCATCCATCAGGGCCACGCAACCACCGGTAATGGATGCTGTACGGGTGCCACCATCGGCCTGGATCACGTCGCAGTCCACGGTAATGGTATGCTCCCCCAGCTTGCCCAGATCAACACAGGCCCGCAGGGAGCGGCCGATCAAGCGCTGGATCTCCACTGTCCGCCCGCCCTGCTTACCCCGGGCGGCTTCCCGATCGGTCCGGGAGCCGGTTGCCCTGGGGAGCATACCGTATTCTGCTGTCACCCAACCTTTATTGCTGCCACGCAAAAACCGCGGCACGGAGGCATCCACGGAGGCGGTGCAGATGACCTTGGTATCACCAAACTCCACCAATACCGATCCCTCCGCATGCTTGGTGTAATGACGCGTAATTCGAATGGGTCGGGTCTGTTCCGGAGTTCGTCCGCTCGGTCTCATAGATGATCCTCGTTCTCTGAAAAAACCGCCATCTTACCATAGCCGCCTCCCTTCCCTACCATTTCCCCAGTCCCCGGGCGCGGCGCGACTCTGGCCAGGAACGGGAGCAAGCTGATATCGTATAGCGTTTTAGGCCCTGGTCGGCCTGTTACCTAGATCCACTTTGACTTTAATGTGTACAGCAACATCCACCAATTAGCGCCTGTTTCAGTAGGGTATCCACGGGGCACCGGCCCCGACTCTAGTGAAACAGGTTCCTAGCCCGGAGACACCAGGCATGTTACGCAGCATGACCGCTTTTGCACGCACCGACCTCCGCCAGGAGTGGGGTAGCCTCACGTGGGAAATCCGCTCCGTCAATCATCGCTACCTGGAACCCCAGTTCCGATTGCCGGAGAGCCTGAAGGAGCTGGAGCCCGAGCTGCGGGAACTGCTTCGCAACAGCATCAAGCGGGGCAAGCTGGAGTGCAGCCTGAAGTTTCAGCCCGAGGCCCAGGCCGCCAGTGGCGCCCTGCACCTGAACCTGGAGCTGGCCCAGGACATGAACCGGGTGCTGAACCAGATTAACCGCCTGCTGGACAACCCGGCCCACATCAACGCCTTTGACATCCTGCAGTGGCCAGGAGTGCTGCAAGTCGAGGAGACCGACCTGGAGCCCGTCAAGGAAGAAGCCTTGCGCCTGTTTGAAGAGGCCCTGGAGCGCCTGATCGAAATCCGTGAGCGGGAAGGCCAGCACTTGCGCCCCCTCATCGAAGACCGCCTCGACCAGATCGTCAAGATCGTGGCCCAGGTCCGCGATCTGCTGCCCGACATCCTCCAGCGCCAGCGCGAAGCCATTCTGGCCCGCTTTGAAGAACTGCAGATTGAGCTCGACCCCAACCGACTGGAGCAGG
>Ga0209075_1003575_pt1 | contig 12828 bp, 11 predicted proteins | sample Stecom2011_FD_187523 | JGI IMG/M metagenome (GOLD analysis project Ga0209075, IMG submission 187523) | Agricultural soil microbial communities from Utah to study Nitrogen management - Steer compost 2011 (SPAdes) (version 2) | ecosystem: Environmental > Terrestrial > Soil > Agricultural land...
CGAAATCATCATCTCGCTTGTAGGCTGATAATCTACCAATAACACATAATGATCTCGCTTTTGTAATTCTTTTGCCAACTCTAAATGCGGGGTGTTTTTATTAAAAACAGTAGCGTGATCAAACACCTCCACTATTTCATCATTTACAATACGCTTTAAATCTCCAAAGTCGATTACCATTCCATACTTCGTGTTGTTTGGATCGCTGATTGGTGTTCCTATCACCGTAACCGCCAACTTATAGCTATGTCCGTGAACATTCTTACACTTTCCATCGTACCCATACAGCGCATGCCCGGTCTCAAAACTAAAGCTTTTTGTAATGCGTATCTTCTCCATATTCATTTCCAATTTTGCACAAAGATACACTATAATTATACTTCGATTAAAACCTACGCCATTATATAGAGTGAAAATAAGTTCTCTTCCTAGAGCAGATTCTTGCACATGCTAAATAATTATACTAAATTGCGCCTTGTTATGGGGATGTAGCTCAGTTGGCTAGAGCGCTTGGCTGGCAGTCAAGAGGCCGTGGGTTCGAGTCCCACCTTCTCCACAAGAAATTCCCTGCGATCAATTGATTTGCAGGGTTTTTTATTTTGGGGTTAGTTTTATTTCTTTTGGGCTGAGCTTCAAGAGCATATTAACCAACGCTCCACAAAACCTCAACCTCTACATTATTTTCTGGACTAGAAGTAATTCGAAGACTGTCCTTGATTAAATTCGAGCCCTAAGGTTACTCGAAGAGCGATCTTGATTTTGTACAATAGGCTCTTCTTATTTCGTCTTTTAACTACTATAATACAGCAAGCATCATTTTAAATAAGCACATTACGATATATCTATTTGCACATTAAGCGTTTAAATAAAGATTTATGAATCAAATTAAATCTTTATTTATCCTCTCTTATTTTTCTTTTCTAATGTTCCTACTCCAATATTATAAGCATATAAAGATGCTGGAACAAAAGTAAATTCTAATTCTTCTACATCCTTATTTCCTGATTTATCAATTGAGGTAATTAAAGCGTTTTCTAATTTATTAGTCTTACAAAAGTGAATCAAACTTTTTAACTTGTTCGGGTTTTCATAAAATCGATTACTCCATTTAATTTCTACCGCCCAAGCAGGTTTAAAAGCCTTATCATCTAATAAAACTAAATCCACTTCCCCTTCTTGCCTTCCTTTTTTCCACTGTGCATAAGTCAAATCTAAGTTTTCTCGGTGCATCCACTGCGAAAGAATAGCTGTTTCTACCATATTCCCCATAACTTCATCTGTTTCTGTTATGGGTGAAAACAGAGCAGAACGTAAAGAAGGACTAGTTAAGTAGACTTTAAATCGCATTATTCGTTTTAGTTTTTTAGCATTGTTATCAACTCTATAAAGTACTTTTATTAAAAAAGCATCTTCTAAATATTCAAGATATTTTTTTAATGTAGTTATATTAATACCACTATCCTTTGATAGTTTTTGATAAGAAAGTTCTTCTCCTGTGCTATAAGCGATATATGCAAAAAAACGATTTAATTCTTGGACATCATTAATTTTATATAAACCTGGTAAATCCTTCAATAACACCTTATCAATAATATCATTTTTTACATAGCGTTGCATATCACTTCTAATTCGATCAGATAATACAACCTCTGGATAACCACCATAGTTAAGGTAATTTATAAACTCTTTATTTAATTCTTTAATATTATTGGTTTGTTTTTGATCTACTTTTTGTTTTCCATATTGCACTGCTCCATCTACTATTAAATGAGCATTTCCATTTAAATGAATATATTCTTGAAAAGTTAGTGGTGGTAACATAAAGTCTGTGAATCTTCCTGCCCCACTTTCCGAGCTTTTTTTATGCAAGGCTGCTGCAGCTGAACCTGAAACAATAAATTTAGTATTAGGGTAGCTATCTACTAAAACTTTTAAATGTCTTTCCCAGTCTTTTAGAAACTGTACTTCATCAAAGAAGATATAACACCCTTCTAAATTATCAACTTTCAATGCCTTTTTATATAAAGTCAATAAATTCTCTAAGCTAAGATTGATGTATATAGGATTATCGATCCCTATAAAGCATATTTTTTGTGGATTTATTCCATCATCAATTAATCGAGAAATTGTATGAAATAACATTACTGTTTTACCCACACGGCGAGGTCCCATCAAAACTACTGCACGACGTATTTCTGTTTCTGTAACATAGGGATAAAATAACTTAAAGTACAATCGCCGTTTCATACTTGTATAAAACTCACTGACAGATTTAGTAATCCACCAAGGATTTTCTGTTTGTAAACGTTCGATAATTTCTTCTTCTGGAATAATGCTTAAAAAACTCATTTAAAAATATTTTCATTTAGTTATTTAGCTAACTAAACAAATATAACACAATTAAGCTCACTACAGTACGCCTATTCCTACATATTTATGCAAATAAGAAATAATTGAACTTTATTATCCTCTATTTCATCCTAGGCTCTAAATTGTTACTAACTAATCCATAACAATTACTCTACATTTAACCTTCATCTTTAAATAACTTAATATACTCTTCAAAAACGTAAATTCTATCTCTTTCTCCCCCAGTAATCTCTTTTAAAATCTGTCTTTTCTCTAATTCAGATATTAGACTATAAGCAGTAGACATCGATTTATCTATAATCTTACTAACTGATTGTGCATTGATTACGGGTTTTTGATAAAGCTGTTCAACGACTTTAAATGCATCGCCACTACGCGTACCCAACTCCTTTAACTCAACATCCAATCGCTTTTGTAACTGTAAAATTTTATCAAAAGTCATCACTCCTGTTTGAGCCGTTTCGATAATTCCTGTAAGAAAGAACTTTATCCATTGTTCCATATCATTATGTGTTCTTACCCGCATTAAATTGTCATAATATAAACTTCTATGTCGTTCAAAGAAATCAGATAAATATAAAATTGGACTTTTTAAAATCCCAACACTTACAAAGTAAAGCGTGATTAGCAAGCGACCCACTCTACCATTTCCATCTAAGAATGGATGTATCGTTTCAAACTGGTAATGAATTATGGCTGCCTTAATCAAATCTGGCAAAGGGTTATTTTGGTTATTAGCAAATTTTTCTAAGTCTGAAATCAAGTCACTAATACTAGTGTAAACTGGGGGTACAAAAACCGCATCATTAATAGACGCCCCACCAATCCAGTTTTGACTGGTTCGATATTCTCCAGGTAGTTTGTGTTCCCCACGGACTCCTTGCAACAAAACCTTATGTGTTTGACGAATCAAACGAGACGAAAAAGGCAAGTCATTTAATAACTCTACTGCCTCTTTCATAGCGATGATATAGTTTTGTACTTCCTCCCAATCATCTCGTTTTTCTGAACCTATTTCTTTTTTGCTTAGGAATGCTTCTTCAATATTGGTTTGCGTGCCTTCTATTTTTGAGGATTGCGTAGCTTCTTTTGCAATATGCATTTGAATAAACATATCGATATTTACATATTCGGAATACATATCCAGTCTTCCCAACTGCCTATCTGCTTTGCTCAATAACTGGATAAGCTCCATGTTTTCAATTTGCCATTCTTTATTGATAGAATTCGGCTCAAAGCTTTTATAATATCCTTGATGGATATACTTACCTGCTATAAACTCTTTCATATAATTAAAATTAAGCTCTTCACTATTCTACAATAATACTAAAAACTAGAATAGCGACCTTCCTTATTTTCGTTTTTATTGAAAAACTAAAATAGCTAGATTCTTTAATTTACTTTTATGCATGATTTTATATTTAGACACCACATCCATTGTTTTACGAGTGATTAGTGATAGCGTAATCGAAAATGAGAAGTCAAGGAAGTATATTAAAAAATAATTGTAACTCATCGGTGAGCCACAAAACATTTTGTAACTCATATTTTCGTATATTTGAGCCACAAACCTATTTGTCATTCATACATAAGTCACAAAAATGAAACCTTATATACCAGATACTTTACCACTTAAAAATATAGAATGGCCTAAACTTATCGACCTAATGGGTAAGGCCAATAGATATATTGCACGTTATGATGGCTTGTTGCAATCGGTTATTAATCCCGACGTGTTATTGGCGCCTTTACGCACCCAAGAAGCGGTTCATTCCTCTAAAATTGAGGGTACGCAGGCTTCCTTACAAGATGTTTTGCAGTTTGAAGGAGAGCAAGAAGTAGAAGATTACAAGAAAAGCGATATTTATGAGGTTATTAATTACCGTATTGCCCTAAAGGAAGGAAGAGAGCAAATGCAAAATATGCCGTTGACCTTAAACTTGATCCGTAGAATGCACGCAATATTAATGCGCAACGTTAGAGGAAGCAGTGCCGATCCAGGAAACTTTCGTCGCATTCAAAACTTTATCGGCACGCCTGGCTCCACTATAGACACTGCACGATTCGTACCACCAACTGTTCCAGTTATGAAAGAAGCATTGGGCAATTGGGAAAAGTATATGCACCACGAGGAGTTAGACATTAATGTGCAATTGGCTATTGTTCACGCACAATTTGAAATAATACATCCATTTTTGGATGGAAACGGCCGCATGGGTAGAATACTAATTCCTCTATTTTTATATCACAAAAAAATCATTCACGAACCCGTTTTTTACCTCAGTGATTATTTAGAAAACCATAGGTCGGAATATTATGATGCATTAAAAAACATAACAGATAGTGGTAGCTGGACAAACTGGATTCGATTTTTTCTTCAAGCAATTATTGTTCAAGCTGAGAAAAACATCCTTAAAACAAAAGCGATTATCCAACTCTACGAAGAGGTTAAGAAAGAGATTACAGAAAGCACTCGTAGTCAATATGCAATACATTGCTTAGACACTATCTTTATTCAACCTATATTTTCCTCTAATTATTTTTCAAAACACTCAGGAATACCCAAATCGAGTGCCACCAGACTTTTAGATATATTAGTAAAAGAAAGCATACTAGATATTGCAGAAGCTGGATCAGGCAGAAGACCAACTATTTATGCTTTTAAGAAATTACTAACCATTGTAAATGAGTAGCAGAATAGCTTTTGTGAACCATAGATAAGCCACAAAGTATTTTGCAACTCATAATTAAAGAAATGTAAGTTGCAAAATTATAAAACTCTAGATGACAGACTCTTCAATAATTTCAAAAATATGGAACCTCGCCAATGTACTACGCGATGATGGCGTAGGCTATGGCGATTACCTAGAACAAATAACCTATTTGCTATTCTTAAAAATGGCAGATGAATTAAATAAACCACCTTACAACAAAGGCTTGGTTTTCCCGAAACTCAAAGACGTAGACGGAAAAGAAATTCAAGACGGAGAAACCGCTGATTGGGAAACACTTTCAGGGAAAAGAGGTGCCGAATTGGAATCTTTTTACAGCCAGCTACTTAGAACTCTCAGCACAGAAAAAGGAACTCTAGGACAGATTTTCACAAAAAGTCAAAACAAAATCCAAGATCCTGCCAAGCTGCTAAAAGTGATTAATTTAATCGATCAAGAAGATTGGTCGATGATGGGTGCCGATATAAAAGGAAAAATCTATGAAGGCTTACTAGAAAAGAATGCAGAGGACACCAAAAGTGGCGCCGGACAATATTTTACACCTAGAGCCTTAATAAAAACAATGGTAGCTTGTGTGCAACCCAAACCTATGAAGACCATAGTAGATCCAGCGTGTGGAACAGGCGGCTTCTTTTTGGCTGCTTATGACTGGATTGTAGACAACAACCAGTTAGACCGAGAAGAAAAAGAATTCTTAAAGAACAAAACCTTTCACGGTAACGAGATTGTGGCCAATACCCGAAGAATGTGCTTGATGAATATGTACTTGCACAATATTGGGGAGATAGACGGAAAATCCTTTATAAGTCCAAATGAAGCTTTGATCTCAGATGACGGAAAAAGATATGACTACGTTCTAGCAAATCCCCCTTTTGGCAAGAAAAGCAGCATGACTTTTACCAACGAACAAGGAGAGATTGTAAGAGAAGATTTAAGCTATAACCGGCAGGATTTCTGGGAATCCACCTCCAACAAGCAATTAAACTTCCTGCAGCATATAAAAACCCAACTCAAAATTAATGGAGAAGCAGCAGTCGTCCTTCCAGATAACGTACTGTTTGAAGGTGGCGCTGGCGAAGAGGTGAGAAAACAATTACTAAAAACTACCGAGCTTCATACCATTCTGCGTTTGCCCACAGGAATATTTTATGCTCAAGGCGTAAAAGCAAACGTTCTGTTTTTTAGTAACAAGCCTGCAAGCAAAGATCCATGGACGAATGATATCTGGTTTTACGACTATAGAACGAACGTACACCACACGCCAAAGAGAAGTCCGATGCGCTCCGAGCATTTAGCAGAGTTTGTGGAGCTATATAACGGACAAAACATTTATAAGCGCGAAGAAACCTGGAGCGAAGAAAACAACGACGGTAGATGGCGTAAATACACCTACGATGAAATCATTGCTAGAGACAAAACAAGCCTAGACATTTTCTGGCTTAGAGATAAAAGTCTAACCGATTTGGACAATCTCCCCGATCCAGAAATTTTAGCTGCAGAAATCATCGAGAATATTGAAGCTGGATTGCATAGCTTTAGAGAAATAATGGAGGTGATTGATACAGAGGAGAAGCATTAAGATACCGCTCCTACGGAGCTGTTAATATATCGCGCCAATATTATTCTAATAGATATCTCCTCTACGAGACTATTGTTCTAAATGAATATAAGCCACATAGTGAAAGAATTTTATTAACTTTAAATCTAGAAATGTGTAATAACTATAGAGTGGCGAAATAGTATTATAATGGCATACACATACAATTATACTTTCATGTTGTTTTTGCGGTAAGAAGAAGGCAAAACCATATCTCACCTAAATGGAAGGAGGGTTGTACAAGTACATTTCGGGGGTAATAACCAATAAAGGCCAGAAGCTAATGATCATCAATGGTATACCTAATCACACTCACCTCTTAATAGGCACGAAGCCAAATTGTAACTTATCAGACCTTGTTAGAGATATTAAAGCAAACTCCTCTAAATGGATAAATGCAAAACGATTTATTAACGGAAAGTTTATGTGGCAAAAAGGATTCGGCGCATTTACCGTAAGCCAATCAGGCGTAAAAAATGTGATTAGATATATTAAAAATCAAGAAGCACACACGCTAAAAAATCATTTAGAGAGGAGTACATAGAGTTTCTAAACGATTATGAAATTGATTTTAAATCCGAGTATATCTTTACAGATGATTAATGCATGAGTCGCTCCTACGGAGCTCGCTCTCTTACATGCAGATGTTATAATAATACATCGCTCCTACGAGGCTCTTGAAATAAACATTATTCTTATTCTAAAGGCGTGTCGCTTATACGAGGCTATCGATCTAAATAGCTAAAGCCACAGCCTGACCTTACAGATAATGGATGCATGAACATACCGCTCCTACGGAGCTACTTCTACTACATACCGATGCTATTATAATAGTACATCGCCTCTAAGAGGATAAATACAAATAGGTATAGCCACAAAGTGGCGGAATATTATTAACTCAAAAGCTCAAAATAAACAAAGCCACAGCGTGGCGGGATATTATACACCAAACCACCTACTTCAACTTCTCCAAATACGGTGCTAGCCACTGCTGCACGTACTTCCCTATAACATCGAATTCTAAATTCACCACTGTCCCAACTTTATAATCTTGAAACACGGTGTGTTCGTAAGTGTAAGGAATAATGGCTACGGAGAATTCTCCTTCTTTGGAGTTTACTACGGTTAAGCTTACACCATCTACGGTGATAGAACCTTTTTCTACGGTTTGATGGCCGAGTTTGGTGTCGTAAGTGAAGGTGAACACCCAACTACCATCGGCTTCTTCGATATTTGTGCACACTGCAGTTTGGTCTACGTGTCCTTGTACCATGTGGCCGTCTAAGCGATCGCCGAATTTCATGGCGCGCTCTAAATTCACAGAGCTACCAACTTTCAAGTGGCCTAAACTTGATTTTTGTAAAGTCTCGTCTATTGCGGTAACGACATAATCTGTGTCGGTTTTTGCCACTACGGTAAGGCAAACGCCGTTGTGCGAGACGCTTTGGTCTACTTGCAATTCTGGTGCTAGAGGACTAGCCACAGTAAAATGCTTGTTAGCTTTTTCCTCTTTTATCTCAGTTACTTTTCCAATCGTTTCTATAATCCCTGTAAACATGCGATCTAATTAATTATATTTGCGGTACAAATTTAATCATTAATATAATACTAACATAGGTATGAGCAAGGATGCAAAGATAATAGTGGGTATTTCTATTGGCGATCTTAATGGGATAGGTGGAGAAGTAATTTTGAAGGCGCTGGAAGACACACAGATTTTAGACCTTTGCACTCCTGTAATATTCGGTTCGGCACGTGTACTTACAATCAATAAACGGGCGATAGGCAGCAAAGCCAAGTTTCATGGGATAGAGTCTTTAGAGGATATCCTACCAAAAAGAATCAATGTACTAAACCTTTGGAAAGAGCAACCCAATATAGAATTTGGGAAACAGAATAAAGATTTAGGCAAATACGCTGTTTTATCTTTAGAAACAGCTACGAAAGCTTTAAAGGAAAATAAGATAGATGTATTGGTTACTGCTCCTATAGATAAATGGAATATCCAATCAGAAAAATTTAACTTCCCAGGGCATACCAATTATTTGGCAAAAGAACTTGGTGGCGAAAGCCTGATGCTGCTTGTAAGCGATAGTCTACGAGTAGGTTTGCTTACCGATCACGTACCTATAAGTGAAGTAACGTCGCATATCACACCAAAGTTAATCCGCCAAAAGGTAAAGTTGATGGCAGATTCTTTATTGCAAGACTTTGGCATTCGAAAACCAAAAATTGCTGTATTAGGACTGAATCCACATTCGGGCGATCGTGGTGTGATTGGAAAAGAGGACGATACGATTATTTCTCCTACACTAAAGACCATTCGGGAAGAAGAAAACACTTTGGTTTATGGTCCTTATGCAGCAGATAGCTTTTTTGGCTCGAAAGTATATGCTCAATTCGACGGAATTTTAGCTTGCTATCACGATCAGGGATTAGTAGCATTCAAAACCATGTCTTTTGGAACTGGTGTAAACTTTACCGCTGGACTAAATCGCGTAAGAACCTCTCCCGACCATGGAACAGCCTATGATATAGCAGGAAAAGGAATCGCTAGTTCGGATTCATTTTTACAAGCTATTTTTTTGGCGATAGACGTATATAGAAATAGAGAAGAGTATAAAACTATAAGTAAAAACCCACTAAAAGTGCGCGGAAGAAGAAACCTACATAAAAATAATAGAAAAAGCTAATTTAGTATTGAAAATTATTAATACCTTTGCCTTTATCTTTTTCGGAAGGTAATGAGTGTATTAAAACCGATGTGATTATGAAGGAGTTAACCCAATTTAAGATACCACTTACGGGGTTGAAGCAAGGAAGGCATCAGTTTCTGTACGATATTGACAAGGCGTTCTTTACGTATTTTGACTACGATGAGTTTTGGGATAGTATTATAAAACTTGACGTAGAACTGATTATAAATTCTACTTCCTTAGCGTTTAAACTGCATGTAAAGGGGGAGGTTGGTGTACAATGTTATGTAACCAATGAATCCTATATGCAACCTGTGGAGGATACGTATGAGTTCGTGGTACGATATGGCGAGGAATACAACGATGACCAGGAGAACATCCTGATTATCCCTCACGGAAGTATAGAAATAGATATAAAGCAATATGTGTACGAAACCATATTACTGTCTGTTCCAGCAAGATTGGTACATCCAGGAGTAGAAGACGGCACTTTGCAATCGGATATAAAAGATATATTAGACGAGCTCCGCGTGGATGCCCCATCGGAAGATGAGGAAGATACTGAGGACAACATAGACCCTAGATGGGCCGAATTGAAAAAATTATTAACAGATAAATAAGAGTATAGAGCAATGGCAACACCAAAGAGAAGAGCTTCTAAAACAAGAAGAGATAAAAGAAGAACGCACTATAAAGCAAAACGTCAACAAATAGCTATCGACCCAACAACTGGCGAGGCACATCTGTACCACAGAGCACACTGGCACGAAGGTAAATTATACTACCGCGGGCAAGTAGTTATTGATGCTACCGAAGAAATCGAAGCATAAAGTATACGATACTAAGAGCACAAAACTCTCACAGCACTCTGTGAGAGTTTTTGTTTTGAATCACAACAAGATTAGTTTAAGTTAGAAATTCTCAATACATTTAACCTTAAATCAAGTTTTTACTACGATTTAGTTGTATTTGACTGCTTGTTTTATATTTTTGAAGAATAGTTGTAAATCATAACTTATGAATAAAATAACTGCTGCGATTACCGCCGTAGGTGGTTACGTGCCAGACGACATCCTTTCTAATAAAGATTTAGAGAAAATGGTAGATACCAATGACGAATGGATTGTATCGCGTACTGGAATAAAAGAGCGTAGGATACTAAAGGACCCGAACAAGGGGACTTCTTTCCTTGCTATACAAGCAGCTAAAAATCTTTTAGAAAAAAGCAATACCGATCCAAGAGACATCGACATGGTGATAATGGCCACGGCCACACCAGATATGCCAGTTGCTGTAACAGGTGTATATGTTGCTACTCAGATAGGGGCGGTGAATGCTTTTTCATTCGACCTAATGGCAGCTTGTTCGAGTTTCGTTTACGGAATGTCGGTAGCTTCTAGCTATATTGAATCTGGAAGATACAAGAAGGTATTACTTATAGGAGCCGATAAAATGTCTTCTATAATTGATTACAAAGATAGAGCGACTTGTATTATCTTTGGAGATGGTGGCGGTGCCGTTTTGTTTGAACCAAGTATAGAAGGCTATGGTTTTCAAGACGAATACCTTCGTAGTGACGGAGTGGGTAGAGAGCATTTAAAAATCGACGCTGGAGGTTCATTAAAACCAACTACTGCAGAGACCGTAGCCAACAATGAGCATTTTGTGTTCCAAGACGGACGTACGGTATTTAAATACGCAGTATCCAATATGGCAGATTCTTGTCAAGAAATAATGGAACGCAATAATCTGACTGGCGAGGATATCGCATGGTTAGTTCCACATCAGGCTAACAAACGTATTATAGATGCGACGGCCAATAGGATGAACCTACCCCCAGAAAAAGTGATGGTAAATATTGCAAAATATGGCAATACTACCTCAGCAACTTTACCTTTGTGCTTAGTAGATTATGAAAAACAACTAAGAAAAGGAGATAAATTAGTATTTGCTTCTTTTGGAGGTGGATTTACTTGGGGCTCCATTTATTTGAAATGGGCTTATAACTCTTAATTTATTATATAAATTTAAAAAGACATTGAAAAAGAAAAAATCTAAAACTATGAACTTAAAAGATATTCAAAACTTAATAAAGTTTGTGGCTAAATCAGGCGCAAGCGAAGTTAAGCTAGAGATGGAAGATGTAAAAATCACCATCCGCACCGGAACAGAAGGGAAGAAGCAAGTAGTCACCCAAGCAGAATTACCAAGCATGGGCGTGGCTCCAGTAGCAGCACAAACTCCTGCTGTAGCACCAGTTGCAGAAGCACCTGCAGAAACACATGACTCAAATTACATCACGATTAAATCTCCTATCATAGGAACTTTCTACCGTAAACCATCTCCAGACAAGCCTGTATTTAAGAGCGTTGGCGATCAAATAAAAGAAGGAGACGTGCTTTGTATTATTGAAGCTATGAAACTATTTAATGAAATTGAAAGCGAGGTTTCTGGTACGATTGTAAAAGTACTGGTAGAAGATTCTACACCTGTAGAGTTCGACCAACCGCTTTTCATAATAGATCCATCGTAATTAGCTAAACACTTAATTACCAACTAAATCTATTATTCAAATTATAAAGTTAGCTTTATGTTTAAAAAAATATTAATAGCGAATAGAGGAGAAATTGCATTGCGTATTATCCGTACTTGTAAAGAGATGGGTATAAAAACCGTAGCAGTTTATTCCACTGCCGATGAAGAAAGCCTTCATGTTCGCTTTGCCGATGAGGCAGTTTGTATAGGGCCACCTCCGAGTAGTGAAAGCTACTTAAAGATTTCCAGTATTATTGCAGCTGCAGAGATTACCAATGCCGATGCAATACACCCTGGATATGGATTCCTAGCAGAAAATGCAAGGTTTTCAAAAATCTGCGAAGAGCACAATATTAAGTTTATTGGCCCTGGACCAGAGATGATTGAAAGAATGGGAGACAAGGTTACTGCAAGAGCTACAATGATAGCTGCTGGCGTGCCTACTATTCCTGGAAGTGAAGGTCTGATCGAAAACTTTGAAGATTGCGAAAAAATCGCAAAAGAAATTGGATATCCTGTTATGCTAAAAGCTACCGCAGGTGGTGGTGGAAGAGGAATGCGTGAAGTTTGGAAGAAAGAAGACCTACAAAAAGCATGGGATAGCGCCAGACAAGAAGCTGCAGCAGCTTTTGGAAACGATGCTATGTATATGGAAAAGCTCATAGAGGAGCCTAGACATATTGAAATCCAAGTTGTAGGAGACTCTACAGGAAGAGCATGTCACCTAAGCGAACGAGACTGCTCTATACAACGTAGACACCAAAAGCTTCTCGAAGAAACTCCAAGTCCTTTCATGACCGATGAGCTTCGAAATGCAATGGGAGATGCCGCAGTAAAAGCAACAGAGTATATAAAATATGAAGGTGCAGGCACGATAGAGTTTTTGGTAGATAAACAT
>Ga0209075_1003576_pt1 | contig 12827 bp, 11 predicted proteins | sample Stecom2011_FD_187523 | JGI IMG/M metagenome (GOLD analysis project Ga0209075, IMG submission 187523) | Agricultural soil microbial communities from Utah to study Nitrogen management - Steer compost 2011 (SPAdes) (version 2) | ecosystem: Environmental > Terrestrial > Soil > Agricultural land...
TATAACTTTCCTTAATATCCTCTGGAATCGTAGGTGTTCTAGAAAGAATCCATAAGTATTTTAAACTGGTCCCCGCTACTAAAGCGTATTGATAATTATCATCCAAAGCGATTATATTATAACCCGAGTAAAAAGGTCCGAAGAATGAGACTTTTAATTCAGCCGTTTCCGGATTCTTTACAAATTTCGCTTTGCCCTCAGCCGAACTCCACTCCTTCTTTACGTAATTAAATCCTTTGTTTACCACTTTAATCGTTCCGTTTTCATTTAAAGAATATTCTGCCGTGGTATTGTTTAAATTCTTTTCAAAACGGAAATCAAAACGCGCAATTTCGTACCATTTTCCAAGGTATTTATCCGCATCAAAACCTTTAACGGCTTCTGCATTTTTAGGGATGGAGGTACATCCGAATAAACCCAACGCCAATACAACTACTCCGACTTTCTTCATAATCAATGATTTTCTAATAGTAAGTTAAGAAAATCATCCTTAATGTCTTGTATATACCTCAAGAATATATTCTATCATTTGTTAAAGAGAGGATGAACTTCACTTGATTTTGGAGCCGTACTCCATCTTCTTCTTTTAGTTTCTTCATCGAATGCTGAATTCCCAAGCAGCACAAAAGAGCTTCTTCTGTCGCTTTTTCTTGCTGTGGGAAATACATCTTCGACTTCAGTAAGCTAACCGTTTCCGCTGGCGGCTAGCATCTACCATGAAATAAAACATACTTTTCAAGCCTACGCGATAATAAAAGACTAAAATACCTCCTTATCCTATTACAATTTATTAATTTCGCAAAATTCAAAATAACACAAAATAAAGATTCCAGAAAGCAGTGAGATTAAAAAGGAGAAGAAAGCTCGTTAATTATTTAAACCTACTCGATCAACCCATTCGTTTTAACCCATTTTTATTTAGTCGCACCTTTTTTCTTTGGGCGTTATTGGGATTAATGGGAGGATTAATTGCTGGAATTTATTGGATAGTTTTAGAAATTGTCATCGGATTCCTTGGACAATTTGAAGGGTGGCTCGTCGTTCCAACAATGGCAATTTCTGGATTTTTAGCTGGACTTATTATTCATTTTATCGGTGATCCTGGAGAAATATCCTTGATTGTCAACAACATTAGATTCAACAAAGGAAAGCTTGATCCAAAACGTAACCCCTCAATGATTTTATCTTCGCTTTTATGTGTAGGTTCTGGTGGAAGTTTGGGTCCAGAAGCACCTCTTGTTCAAGTCACCGGTTCAACAGGGACTTGGTTGGGTAAGATTTTCCGTTTAAAAGGAGAAGAATTGCGTTCGATGAGTATCGCAGGAATGGCTGCAGGATTTACTGCTCTATTTGGTGCTCCTTTGGGAGGTAGTTTATTTGCGCTTGAAATTCTACACCACAAGCACATTGTACAGTATTATCAAGCCATTATCCCTGCACTTGTTTCGAGTCTATTCAGTTACATGGTGTTTGCTTTAATCATCAGCTTAGGACTCGGTGCACTTTGGCAAGTTCCTGTCTACGAATACCACGGAATGTTCGATTTTGGACTCGCCGTGTTGTATGGAGCCATCGCTGCTGCAATTGGTTGGTTCTTTATCTACTTCACCAAGAGTTTTAAAAAATTATTCGAATGGAAACCTCTTCCTATTTACATAAAAATGTTGATCGGGGGAATATTCTTAGGATTAATCTCCTATGCCTTCCCCATCACACGCTACTTTAGTCATTACGAAGTGAATGAATTACTGACCACACCTTATACACTAACGATGTTGTTCGCCATCTTGTTTTTTAAGATTGCTGCGATTTCGATTACTGTAACTTCAGGTTGGCGCGGTGGGTTTATTATTCCTTTGTTCTTTGTTGGCGCAACATTAGGTCTAATTATCTCTGAACTGTTCCCCGACATCAATGCTTCCTTAGCAATCATTTGTTGCATGGCAGCGATTAACTCAACTGTAACAAGAACACCTATGAGTACTACGATTCTTGTGGCTACGCTTACAGGTTTCACCTATTTAATTCCGATTTTATTTGCAAGTTTAACAGGCTATTTCTTAGCGCCAAAACTACCGTTTATAAAAGCCCAGTTGAGTGAAGAAAAGGAGGAGTAAAACTAAAATTTATTGTGATTTCAACCTGTTTGCTCTAGACTCTTGCTCAACACTGTTTTTTGTCGTACAATAAAAAGTATTTCACTCACTTCGTTCATGCAAAAAGCGCCACTATAAAAACCCTTGAAAATAAATTTTCAGACGTTTTAGGAAGTAGAGGATTACTCCGCTGCGCTACGTGATCCTTAAAGGGGAGTCGTACAATGAAAAGTATTCACTTACTACGTTCATGCAAAAAGCGCCACTATAAAAACCCTTGAAAATAAATTTTCAGACGTTTTTATAGTGGCGCTTTTTGTTGCCTTCGGCAATACTTTTCATTGTCGGGATGAGAGGATTCGAACCTCCGATCTCTCGCCCCCCAGGCGAGTACTTTAACCGGACTAAGCTACATCCCGAATGTAGTTTTTGAAGAAAGACAAATATAAAATTATAATTGATTCTTAAGGCTTATTTGGACTTGATTACTTTTCCAATCTGTACATCATAGAAGATATCTTCGTTTGGTTTAACAAGATCTAGTAATCCTTTACTACCATAAGCTTCTTTCGCAGGAATCTTAATCATTAAACGGTCTCCTTCTCTACCAAAGTGTAATGCTTTATAGAGTCCTGGTACAATATTTCCATCCCCCATCACTAAATTGAATGTTTCCCCTCTTTTATAATTGTTATCATAACGTGGTGTGCTTTCAGAACTTACCCAATAATTAAGGTAAACTTCATCATTAAAGCCAATAGAGTCTCCTGGTTCTTTCAATTCATCATACTTCCATATTTGAATATCATCTACTTCAACAGTAGGTTCAAATTTTTCTAAAATTCGTAAAGAGAGTATGTTGTTGGAATTCGGTGGAACAATTCCTTTGATTCCTTTTTCACCACGTGCATATTTAGATGGTAAGAATATATCTACATCATCACCCACACGCAATTCCTTTATTGCTAACCCCCACCCTTCCGTTTGTTGATTCCAACCCACCAAAAATGGAATAGACGTTTTTTTCACCAAATGATTACCATCATAAATTGTCCCATCCTCTAATTTTGAACGATAATCAATTTTTATCATATCCCCTTTCTTGAGTTTTTCTCCAGTGCCTTTTTTGAAATATGTAATGACAATACCATTGTCTAACTTCAATGTATCACTTGCTTTCTCAGGTGTTTTTATCTGCGGTTCAACAGTGTCCATTTCTTTTTCAACAGAATCTTCAACGAAAACTTCTGTTTCATCGTTTTCTTCTGATGTTTCAACACCTTTAATATCACACGACATCAAAACAAATAAAAACAACAAACAGGTATATAAAATCTTCATCTTAATAAATTTTAACCAACTCTAAATCAATCACTAAAACTTCTAACGGTGGTATTTTTCTAAAATCCCCCAAAAGACCATGTCCAATATGACTCGGGATAATCAATTTCGCTTTGTCTCCCTCTGAAAGGTATTTAATTCCTTCCATTACTCCAGTTTCAATATCCGATTTATCCACCTTAAAAGTGCTCACTTCACCAACTTCTGTTTTGTATAGAATTGAATCATTTAACAAGCGTACTTCGAACTTAACATCAACCCTATCGTACTCTTTAGCAGTTGGACCATCATGCTCTTCATACACCCAGATTCTTAACCCTGAACCTGTCTCGGTAATGTTCCAGTTTTCTCTTTGTTTTAAATACAAGCGAATTCTTATATCCTCCTCCCTACTTAAACGTTCATTCAAATTAGTGGACTGTTCTTTTGTCCAATCAAGAATAAAAGGTTTCTCCTTTTTTTCTTCTTCACAAGAAGTAAAAAGCATAAAAAGAAAGCTATAAAATATAAAGTATCGTATCATATTAATCAAATTCTGGCAATACACTTTTAATTTTCGTGATTGCTTCTTCCATTGTTCCAGGCCACATTCCACCCGAGGCATTGGCGTGACCACCTCCTCCAAAATAAGTATTTGCCATAACATTCACTGGATTATCTTCTCCTTTAGAACGGAATGAAATTTTAATTATTCCATCTCCTTCCATAAGAAAAATCGACTTTTTCACTCCAATTATTGAAAGCCCAACATTTACCAAGCCTTCAGTGTCACCTTTAACGTAATTAAAACGTTCTAATTCAGATTTTTCTAAATGAATAATTGCCGTCTTAGAATCTTCTATTATTTCCATTTTATCATTAATCGCGTAGCTTCTTAAACGCAATTTATCGAAAGTATTTGTATCAAAGACAGCTTCATGCACTTTATAGGGCTGTACTCCACCTTTTATTAAAGTTGCAATAACTTCGTGGGTATGAGCAGAAACACTTGGGAAACGGAAAGATCCACTATCGGTCATAATTCCGGTGTAAAGCGCCTCTCCAATAGTTGCATCTATAAGAGTTGTATCTCCCATAGCATCAATAAAATCAACAATCAATTGTGCAGTTGAACAAGACGATGTTTCAGAAAAAACAATATCAAATTCATCACTTGGATGTAAATGGTGATCTATAACAATTTTTGTTGCAGAAGCATTAATCAATTGATCTGCTAACTTTCCTGTACGTGACATTGTATTAAAATCAAGACAGAAAATTAAATCAGCTGATGCGATTAGAGAGTTCACTTCATCAGGATCCTCTTCAGCATTCTTAATTTTGTCTATCCCTGTCATCCAATCTAAAAAGTAAGGAGCTGGGTCTGGGTGACAAATATTCACCTCCATCCCTTTCTTTACAAGATAATGATAAAGTCCAACTGAACTTCCAATTGAATCTCCATCCGGAGATTTATGGGCCACAATAACTATCTTTTTAGAAGCTGATAACGCTTTTTCAACTTGAGCAATGCTTTGCTCATCAAATGTTTGCATAAATACAATTTAAGTAACCTGTTTTTTAAATAAAGACTTTACTTTTAAGTACAGAATCTTATAACTCAGTTTCTGAATAAACCCAAGATTAACTTAGCTCTTATATCGATAACAGTCCTGAACCTTATACTTTCAAATCTAATTATTCTTAATTGAAGAACAGCAATTTAGAAGCTATTGTTTAGAAATCAATTCAATTTTATTCAATTCTTGTTTCATATTCACTTTTAATTCATCACTTATTGTGGTTAAAGGTAAACGAACTGTTTCTTTACAAATCCCCAATAAATCTAGACAGTATTTAACGCCAGATGGATTTCCTTCTGCAAAGAAATGATTAGTTATTTCTAAAACTTCAAAATGGTGCTTTTTTGCAGTGCTTAAGTCTCCATTTAGAACGGAATTCATCATAGTTGAAAACTCCTTAGGAAAGGCATTGGCCACTACGGAAATCACCCCATGACCACCCAAAGCAGCAATTGAGAAGGCTAAAGCATCATCTCCAGATAATACAGCAAAGTCAGCAGGCGCTCCTTTCAAAATTTGCATAACTTGTTCTAAGTTTCCTGATGCTTCTTTAACACCTACAATATTATCAATCTTCGATAAGGCCAGGGTTGTTTCTGCAGTCATATTACTGGCTGTTCTTCCAGGAACGTTATATAAAATAACAGGTTTTTTTGACACTTTAGCAATGGCTTCAAAGTGTGCTATTATTCCACGTTGACTTGGTTTATTATAATGAGGAGAAGCACTTAAAAACCCATCTACACCATCATTATCAAAGTCAGCTATTTCCTTCACCAATGCTGCCGTATTGTTATCTGCTATACCTAAAACAACAGGAATTCTGCCTTTATTTTGTTGGATAACAATTTCTAAAACATGATTTTTCTCCTCCAAGTTTAATGTAGCTGTTTCTCCCGTTGTTCCCTGAACAACTAAAAAATCCACTCCATTATCAACCTGATAGTCAACCAATTTACGCAGTCCACTTTCATCTATACTCCCATCTGTATTGAATGGTGTAACAAGCGCAACTCCAGTTCCTTTAAATTGCATTACAGTTGAATTTTAGTTAAATAATTATTTATTTGCTTAAAGAATTTTCCATTCTTTAATTCTGTATCTTTAAATGAGATGTCAAATTTTGGTAAAGACTCACTCATCATTCCTATACTCATTAATTTAGAAGTTTTCATCACCCTTTTAAGTAACACGGAAGTATTTACCATAGTTACAATGAGTACACCTGATTTTTCGTTAATTAACAACCCCCGTAATGATGGTGTTTTAATTAGTCCAAATAATGTAAAATCTTTTTTAGAAAGGTAATAGACACTTGGAATTTGTGGTAGTTCTTCAATTATCTTAGGATTTTCTACTGTAAACAAATAAAAGAAAGTATCAACTCCAGAAATTTGATTTTCCACATCATTTTTCAATTGTTGAAACGCTGTTTTATCTTTCCATTCTGATAGAATTACCAACTTTTTCCCCATCTTATTACTGAATCATTTGAATAAATTCTTCCTCATTCAATATCTCTATTCCTAAGCTTTTGGCCTTTTCAAGTTTTGCAGGGCCCATATTGTCTCCAGCAACAATGAATGACGTTTTAGATGAAATACTTCCTACGTTTTTCCCTCCATTGGCCTCTATTGCTTCTTTTAATTCTTTCCTGGAAAGTGAATGAAAAACTCCAGATACTACAATAGATTTTCCTTGAAGAACAGAACTTGTCAATTCCTTTTCCTCTATTTTGAATTGCAAACCAGCTTCTTTAAGTCCTTTGACTATTTCAATATTCTCAGCTTGTTGAAAGTGCTGCTGAATCGCAATTGCAATCTTTTCACCTACTTCATCAACCTCAATTAGTGCATCATAACTGGCTGCAATAATTGCATCGATATTTTTGAGAGCACCTGCTACTTTTTTAGCAACTGTTTCTCCAACATGACGTATACCTAAAGCAAATAAAACACGTTCAAAAGGAACTTTTTTAGCTTCTTTTAAACCTGCTAATAAATTATTGGCTGATTTATCTCCCATTCTTTCTAAACCAACAATTTGATCAAAGGTCAAACTAAATAAATCAGCACTATTATGAATTAAACCTTCGCTGAACAATTGCTCGACAGTTTCTGTTCCAATACCTTCAATATTCATTGCTTTTCTCGAAATGAAATGAATGATTCTTCCAGTAATTTGGGGTGGACATCCTAAATCATTCTGACAATAATGATGCGCTTCACCTTCTAATCTGGTTAGGGGTGTTTCACATTCAGGACAAACAGAGATAAATTCAATTTTCTTGGCATTATCTTTACGATGTGATAAATCAACCCCCACTATTTTTGGAATAATTTCTCCACCTTTCTCTACATAAACAGTATCATTTTCATGAAGATCGAGTTTATTCATCTGGTCTTGGTTGTACAAAGATGCACGACGGACAATTGTACCGCCCAAGGCTACTGCAGAAAGATTTGCTACTGGAGTAATTGCACCTGTTCTTCCTACTTGATAAGTTACTTCTTCCAAAATTGAGCTTGCTTGTTCAGTTTTGAACTTATAAGCAATTGCCCAACGTGGAGATTTCGCCGTGTTTCCTAATTCTTCTTGTTGACTATAATCATCAACTTTAATTACTACACCATCAATCTCAAATGGCAAATCAGTCCTGTGCTTATCCCAATAATGAATAAACTCCATGATGCCTTCAATGGAATCAGTTTTCTTTAAATACTTCCTTTTTTGAGTGGGTATTTTAAACCCCCACTCTCCTGCATTCATAACACTTTCATAATGTCCTTCCGCAGGTAAATCTGTGCCATAAACACCATATAAAAAGCAATCCAGTTGTCTTTGAGCAACAATAGTAGAATCTAGTAATTTCAATGTACCTGAAGCTGTATTTCTTGGGTTAGCAAAAAGTTCCTCGCCATTGGCTTCCTTTATTGCATTCAATGCATTAAAAGCTTCTAATGGGAAAAATATTTCACCACGTATTTCAAATAAATCTGGATAATTTCCTTTCAGCTTTAAAGGAATAGAGCGAATTGTTTTAACATTGGTAGAAACATCTTCTCCTTGTGAACCATCTCCTCGGGTTATGGCCTGAACAAAAACTCCATTTTCATAACGAATTCCAATAGCAACTCCATCGTATTTGAGTTCACAAACATAATTCACCTTGCCATTTACCAACTTCTTTACCCTGTTTTCCCACTCTACAATATCTTCTTCCGAATAAGAATTAGACAAAGAAAGCATAGGATATTCGTGCTTAACGGTATTGAATTTCTTTGTTATATCTCCACCTACACGTTTTGTCGGACTGGTAGAAGAAGCCAAATCAGGAAATTTCAATTCTAAATCTTGAAGTTCCTTAAGGCGCTGATCATATTCAAAGTCTGAAACCTCAGATGTATTTTCAATATAATATTGATGATTATAATGATTTAACTCCTTTGATAAATCTTCAATCCGTTTAACAGCCTCCTCCTTATTCATTTTTAATTAAAATTGAGCGTGAACCATACGGTCCTTTCCTTGTAAATCTTTTCGAACTTCAACCTTTGAAAATCCATAAGCATTCAAAAAGGTAACAATTTCTTTTGAAAGGTTTTCATGAATCTCAAAAAACAAGCTTCCGTCAGCTTCTAAATAATCTTTAGCATACAATGCGATTACTTTATAGAACAGTAAAGGATTATCATTCGGAACAAACAAAGCGGTACCCGGTTCATGATCCACCACATGTGCGTTCATCTCCTCCTTCTCATCAATAGGAATATAAGGAGGGTTAGAAATGATCAAATCCCACTTTTGATCCGAATATGTTTTAAGATTCATTGCATTTGCAAAATCAAAAGTGACATCCAAGTTTAATTTTTCAGCATTTTCAATTGCTAAATCCAAGGCGAATTGAATAACATCCACTCCATAAACATCACTCTTTGGTATGTTTGCTTTTACAGCCAGCGGAATACAACCAGATCCAGTCCCTACATCTAAAGTTCTTGGACTTTTATCTTTCCACACCTCAATGATCCATTCCACCAACTCTTCAGTTTCTGGCCTTGGAATCAAAGCGCGTTTATCAATCTTCAATTCTAAACCATAAAAATGAACAGACCCCAAGACATACTGAACGGGTTTCCCTCTGTTAATATGATATATAGCACTATTCAATCGCTCAATGATTTCACTGGATACTTTTTCATCTTTCTTCAAGAGTAAATCCGAAGCGTCAAAATCCAAATAATCCATAAGAAACATCTTACCAATTTGTTTTTTTTCACGTGGAGTAAAAATATCGTTCAGTTCTTCACTGAATTTTAATAACATTTCATTTACGGTATACATAGTATAATCCTTTTGTGCAAAAGTAGTAATAAATAAAGGAGCTTAACCCTTAAAATTATCACAAATTAACCATAGATTTGTATTTATTATAATTATGTCAAAATTCGCTATGGATATTAAAACAATGGAGCAATATGCTTCACAAACGAGAAGAGATATTGTAAGAATGGTTGCAGCAGTTAGTTCTGGACATCCAGGAGGTTCTTTAGGATGCGCAGATTTCTTTACTGTGATGTACCATAAAATCTTAAAACACGATCCAAAAAACTTTACTATGGATGGTAAGAATGAAGATTTATTTTTTCTTTCTAATGGTCACATTTCTCCAGTTTGGTACAGCACTTTAGCACATGCTAAATACTTCCCAGTTGCTGAGCTTGCTACTTTTAGAAAGTTAAACTCTCGTTTACAAGGACATCCAAGTATAGATAATAACCTACCAGGTATCCGTGCAGCGTCTGGTTCTTTAGGTCAAGGACTTTCAATGGCTCTAGGTGCTGCGGAAACAAAAAAACTAAATAAAGACGATCGATTTGTTTATGTTTTAATGGGTGATGGTGAACTTCAAGAAGGACAAATTTGGGAAGCTGCACTTTATGCTGCTGCAAAAAAGATAGACAATGTTATTGCTACTGTAGATTATAATGGTCGCCAAATCGATGGAGATGTTGATGACATCATAACATTGGGTAATTTAAAGCAGAAATGGCAGGCTTTTGGTTGGGAAGTGCTCGAAGTAGATGGTCACAACATGGAAGAATTGGTTGCTGTTTATGAAAAAGCAAAATCTCTTGCCAAAAATGGTAAGCCTATTATGGTCTTAATGACTACTGAAATGGGTCAAGGTGTTGACTACATGATGGGGACACATAAATGGCATGGTTCAGCACCAAACGCTGAGCAGCTTGAAAGTGCATTAAACCAATTGGAAGAAACATTAGGCGATTACTAAAACCATCTCTTTTGTTCTAAAAAGAAGTACGAAATGAAAAAGATATTACTTGCTGTTTTAATTAGCCTTGCTGGAGTCAGTTATGCTCAAGAAGAATTAACACGTATTCTTTTTATTTTAGACGCTTCGAATTCCATGAATAAAAAATGGGGTAAAGAGTCAAGGTTTATTACTGCAAAACGAATACTATCACAATCTATAGATAGTTTAAGAGGTGTTCCAAATTTGGAAATTGCTTTACGTGTTTATGGACATCAGTCTCCTATTACCGCAACTTATCAGGATTGTGATGATACAAAATTGGAAGTTCCCTTTGCTGCAAATAATCATCAATTGATTTTAAATAAAATCAAAACAATTCTTGCTAAAGGAACAACACCAATTGCACGATCATTGGAGCAGGCAGCCGACGACTTTCCTGATCGGAAATCAAGGAACATTATCATTTTAATTACAGATGGAATTGAAGCATGTGATGATGAACCATGCGTTATTGCTGATAAATTAAGGGCCAAAGGAATTACAATTAGTCCATTTGTTATTGGTTTAGGTATGGACATGTCTTACCTATCTCATTTTGATTGTTACGGGAATTATAAATCTGCAGAAGATCCAATGGCATTCGAAGCCGTATTAAAGAATGTTGTAAATAAAGCCTTAGTTAATACTACGGTTCAAATTAACCTGAATAACATTCATGGTAAACCTTTAGAAACAGACGTTACAATGTTTTTGTATGAGGCAGGAACAAAAGACTTACGATATACATACACCCATACTTTAAATTATGAAAACTTACCAGATACGGTTATTTTAGATCCAAGTAAGAAGTACGATTTGTTTGTTAAGACCCTTCCTCCAAAGGTTAAGAAAGACATTTCTATTCAAAGAAATACGCACAATACTATTGTTTTGGATGCACCTCAAGGGAATCTAAAATTTAATTTCTCTCAGCCCACAAAGTATGATTTCGTTGATGTACGTGTGATGGAAAAAGGTCAACACAACACATTGAACACTCAAAAATTCAATTCAACACAAAAGTATATTGTAGGAGAATATGATGTAGAGATATTAACACTGCCCCGAAGATACAAGACTGTAAAAGTAGACCAAAGCAGTACAAATACTGTTTCTATAGATGCGCCTGGAGTTGTCACTTTTAACGCATACAAAGCCGTTACTGGTCAGGTATTTGAAATTAATAACAAGAATGAAATGGAGTGGGTTTGTGATTTGAATGAAAAGGCAACAACCAATAATTTCGTTCTACTTCCAGGAAACTACATATTGGTGTACCGTCAAATGGATTTAAAAGAAACTACATATACCAAAGATAAAAAGTTTAGCATTTATTCTAATAAAACATTAACGATAAATTTATAATGGAAAAAGAAATCAAGATTTTAGGAGAAAAGGATACACGTTCTGGATTTGGAGAAGGACTGCATGAATTAGGTAAATCTCACCCTAATGTTGTGGCTTTGTGTGCCGATTTAACAGGCTCTTTAAAAATGGATGCCTTTGAAGGTGATTTCCCAGATCGATTTTTCCAAGTTGGTATTTCCGAAGCAAACATGATCAGTATGGCTGCAGGAATGACAATTGGTGGGAAAATTCCATATACAGGTACTTTTGCAAATTTCTCAACAGGACGTGTGTATGATCAAATTCGTCAATCTGTTGCTTATTCTAAAAAGAACGTGAAAATTTGTGCTTCTCACGCTGGATTAACACTTGGGGAAGATGGAGCAACGCATCAAATATTAGAGGATATTGGAATGATGAAAATGATGCCGAACATGACTGTTATTGTTCCAGCAGACTTTAATCAAACAAAGCTTGCTACTATAGCAATCGCAGATTTAGACAGCCCGGTATATCTTCGTTTTGGTCGTCCTAAAGTTCCAATTTTCACTGCTCCTGATGCTGATTTCGTAATTGGTAAAGCAGATACTATTTTTGAAGGAAAGGATGTATCTATTATTGCTTGTGGACATATGGTTTACAAAGCAATTGAAGCAGCTCAAGCTTTAGCTAAAGAAGGAATTGATGCTGAAGTAATTAATATGCATACAATTAAACCTTTAGATGTTGAAGCAATTTTAGCTACTGCTAAAAAAACAGGATGTGTTGTAACAGCAGAAGAACACATGATCAATGGAGGATTAGGAGATGCAGTTGCACAGGTTTTAAGTAGAAACACCCCTACTCCACAAGAATATGTTGGAGTAAATGATACTTTCGGAGAAAGTGCAACACCTGATGAATTAATGGCGAAATACAATATTGATACGATTGATGTAATCAAGGCTGCGAAAAAAGTAATTGCACGTAAATAGTCGTTGATTAATGGAAGAACTGAACGCAACTGCCAAACGGTTTAAAGCGATACAAGGTCAAACAAGTCCATTCCCGTTTCTAATTGAAGTAGATTATGCCAAAGGAAGTTACATCTACGACAAAAGTGGGAAGGCTTATTTAGACATGATTGCTGGTGTGGCGGTCAACAACATAGGTCATAATCATCCA
>Ga0209075_1003577_pt1 | contig 12824 bp, 6 predicted proteins | sample Stecom2011_FD_187523 | JGI IMG/M metagenome (GOLD analysis project Ga0209075, IMG submission 187523) | Agricultural soil microbial communities from Utah to study Nitrogen management - Steer compost 2011 (SPAdes) (version 2) | ecosystem: Environmental > Terrestrial > Soil > Agricultural land...
GAAGGGATCCGCCGGTTTCAACAAATCGCGGTGGAGGAAACCCGGTTAGGGATTCCCATCCTCTTCGGACAAGACGTGATCCACGGGTACAAAACCATCTTCCCTATGCCGCTGGCCGAATCTTCGTCATGGGACCTGGAGCTGATGCAGGAGACGGCACGGATCGGGGCACTGGAGGCGGCGTCCGATGGGATTAACTGGACCTTCGCACCAATGGTGGACCTGGGACGGGATGCCCGGTGGGGCCGCGTGATGGAGGGTGCCGGAGAGGATCCTTACTTAGGGAGCAAGATCGCTGAAGCACGGGTGATCGGTTTCCAAGGGAGCAACGACGGCACGAAGCTGGGCGAACTACACACCTTGCTGGCTACCGGCAAGCACCTCGCGGCATACGGTGCCGCGGAGTCGGGACGCGATTACAACACCGCCGAATTGTCGGAACACACCCTACGGAATGCCTACCTCCCACCCTACCAAGCGACGGTGGATGCCGGCGTGGGCACCATGATGGCGGCATTCAACGAGATCAATGGGGTGCCGGCCACGGGCGACCGCTGGCTCCAGACCGAGGTACTGCGTAACGAGTGGGGATTCAAAGGGTTTGTCGTGAGCGACTATACCGGCATCAACGAGCTGGTGCCCCACGGGGTGGCGGAGGACGAGAAGCATGCCGCCGAGCTGGCGGTCAACGCGGGCATCGACATGGATATGACCGGTGCCACCTATATTAAATACCTCATTGAATCGGTGAAGGAGGGGAAGGTCTCCGAAGAGGCCATAAATCAGGCCACGAGGCGCATCCTGGAGATGAAGTTTCTCCTGGGACTGTTCGATGATCCTTACCGGTACCTCGATGAGGAGCGGGCGAAAGCCAACACGATGACGCCCGAGTTCATGGCAAAAGCACGCGAGGCAGTGGCCGCGTCGGTGGTGCTGTTGAAGAACGACAACCAGTTGCTCCCCATCGCGAAAGGGAGCGGTAAGACCCTCGCGCTGGTCGGCCCGCTCATGAACGACTCCATCAACCTGAACGGTGAGTGGGCGGGGCTGGGCGACCGAAACAAGAGCGTGCCCATATTGCAAGGGCTGACCGAAAAATACCGCGACACGGGAGTCAATCTGGTGTACGCGGAGGGCTCATCGCTTACCGAAACGACGGAGGAGAAAATCGCGGAGGCGGTCACCGCTGCACAACAAGCAGATATCGTGATCGCCGCCATGGGAGAGAGCTTCCACTGGTCGGGTGAAGCAGCGGTACGTACCGACATCCGGTTACCGGAGGCGCAACAGGAGTTGCTGGCCGCACTAAAAGCGACCGGCAAGCCGATCGTGCTGATCAACCTGAGCGGGCGGCCGCTCGACCTGTCGTGGGAGGACCAAGAGATGGATGCCATCTTGCAAGCCTGGTTTCCCGGCACGCAAGGGGGACATGGGATTGCGGACGTGGTAGCAGGCGACTACAACCCGTCGGGCCGGCTCACCATGTCGTTCCCGCGAAACGTGGGACAAATCCCGATCTACTACAACCAAAAGAACACGGGCCGCCCCGTGGATCTCTCCAACGAGGGGATCGACTACAAGTCGAACTACCTCGACACCTCCATCACGCCGCTTTACCCGTTTGGTTACGGGCTGAGCTACACGACCTACGAGATCAGCGACGTGCGACTGGACCGCTCTTCGATGAAAGCGGAGGGGGACTCGATTACCGTCACGGCGCGTGCGCGCAACACGGGGGAAGCCGATGGGGAACTGGTGGTGCAACTCTACATACGGGACTTGGTGGGCAGCGTAACCCGCCCCGTAAAGGAGCTCAAGGGCTTCGACAAGGTGTTCCTGAAAGCGGGGGAATCGAAGGAGGTAACACTTACCCTGCGTTCGGAAGACCTCGCCTTTTACGGCATCGACATGCAGAAGAAGACCGAACCGGGAAACTTCAAGTTGTGGGTGGCACAGAATTCGGCAGACAATGCAAACGAAGTCGGCTTTTCAGTGGAGTAGTTTTCAGTGGGTTATTTTTAGCAGGTTATTTTCAGTTAAGCAAATGGAAATATACCGTATAACAATAGGAATTAAATAGAGGAAACATGCAACGATCGATCACGTTAGGGGCGCTGGCCATTACCGCGTTCTCGGCCACGGGACAGCCGGCCGGGGAGCAACGCCCCAATATCATCTTTATCATGAGCGACGACCATGCCACGCAGGCGATCAGCGCGTACGACCACCCCATCTCTCGCTTGGCACCGACGCCCAACATCGACCGGATCGCGGAGAACGGGGCGCAGTTCTGGAACAACTACTGCGGCAACTCCATATCCGGGCCGAGCCGGGCAAGCATCCTCACGGGAAAGCATAGCCACAAAAATGGTTTCCTGGCGAACTGGAACAAGGAGTTCGATGGCTCGCAACAGACGTTGCCCAAGCTATTGCAACAAAACGGGTACGAGACCGCTGTCATTGGCAAGTGGCACCTGATCTCGGAGCCGACAGGGTTCGACCACTGGATGATACTGAACGGACAGGGCGATTACAACAACCCCGATTTTATCACCAAGGAAGATACCGTGCAGTACTTCGGGTACGTGACCGACCTGATTACGACCTTCACCAAGCAGTGGCTGCAGACGAGGGACGATGCGCGGCCGTTCTTCTTGATGATGCACCACAAGGCACCGCACCGAAACTGGGTTCCCGCGGAACGGCACTACACCCTCTACGAGGAGGTGGAATTCCCGGTGCCGGACAACTATTTCGACGAGTACGAGGGGCGATTCGCCGCGAGGCACCAGGAGATGAACATCTACCGCGATATGTACGAGGGGCACGACCTGAAGATGGTGACCGGGATCGATAGCGATTCCTTGCTATACGACCCGTGGCCGCACGCGTTCATCGAGACACTGACACCCGACGAGAAGGAGCGGTTCTTTGAGGCATACCGGGACCGGAACAACGACTTCTATACCACCCCTCGCACGGATAAGGAGATCGCGGAGTGGAAGTTGCAGCGTTACCTGCAGGATTACTTAGGCACCATCAAATCGGTGGACGAGAGCGTGGGGCAGATCTTGGATTACCTCGAGAAGAGCGGGCTGGCAGAGAACACCATCGTGATCTACACGACCGACCAAGGTTTTTACCTGGGAGAACATGGCTGGTTCGATAAACGGTTCATGTACGAAGAGTCGTTCCAGATGCCAATGGTGATGCAGTACAAGGGAAAAATCAAGCCGGACACGGAAGTGAGAGGGCTGACGCAAAACATCGATTTTGCCCCTACCCTCCTCGACTTTTGCGGCATTGATATACCGGGTGATATGCAAGGGGAGTCGTTTAAAGAGTTGGTCGAGACCGGCGAAACACCGGGCGACTGGCGCCAGTCGCTCTACTACCATTATTACGAGTTTCCCGGATTTCACAGCGTGCGCGCGCACTACGGCGTGAAAATGGAGCGGTACAAGTTGATGCATTTCTATAAAGAGGGGATCTGGGAGCTGTTCGACTTGGAAACCGACCCAACGGAGATGCATAACATCTACGGGAAAAAGGGAACAGAAGCGATCGCACGAGAGTTGAAGCAAGAGTTGAAACGACTCCAAGATCTGTACGAGGTCCCGGAGGAGTCTCGGTAAATAATGATACAAGATGTAGAAACGATGAAACAGATTTCTATTTTAATCATCGCCTTAGCGATGCTCACCCCAAGGGCCGAAGCGCAACATACGCGGTCGCGCACCTATTGCAATCCCATCGACGTGGATTACACCTACATGATTTACAACTCTCACAACGATCTCTCGTATCGTTCAGGAGCCGATCCGGCCGTGGTGGAGTTCCGGGGCGAATACTATATGTTCGTCACCCGTTCCATGGGGTATTGGCACTCTGTCGACCTTCAGAACTGGAGTTTCATCGCTCCTGAAAAATGGTATTTCCAAGGGAGCAACGCGCCCGCCGCGCACAATTACAACGATTCGGTGCTCTATGTCATGGGAGATCCTTCGGGTTCCATGAGCGTGCTCTACACCGATGACCCGAAGCGGGGCAATTGGAAGGCGGTGCCTTCGATACTGCATAACCTGCAAGACCCGGCGCTATTTATAGACGACGACGGCTCGGCCTACGTCTACTGGGGATCGTCGAACCTGCACCCTATCCGGGGACAACGGCTCAATAAGGATCGCCGCTTTATCCGGTATGGAGAGGTGGACACGCTCTTTAATAAGGACATGAAAAAACATGGCTGGGAACGGTTCGGCGAGAACAACAGCGATACCATCCCGGGGTATATCGAGGGACCTTGGATGACTAAACACAACGATAGATATTACCTGCAATACGGGGCACCGGGGACCGAATTCAACGTGTATGCCGATGGCGTGTACGTGGCCGATCATCCGCTGGGTCCTTTCGAATATGCCCCCAACAACCCCATCAGTTTTAAACCGGGGGGATTTATGAACGGAGCGGGACATGGGAGCACGGTAAAAGGTCCGGGAGGGCGCTACTGGCATTTCGCCTCGATGGCACTCTCTGTCAATGTCAACTGGGAACGACGGCTCTGCATGTTCCCGCTCTTTTTTGATAACGAGGGCCTGATGTGGACCGACACCTACTTCGGTGATTACCCGAGGTACGGACCTGCCGAACCGGGAAAGGCAGGCGAATTCGCGGGCTGGATGCTCCTCTCCTATAACAAGCCGGTCACCGCTTCTTCTGCCGTGGACGATCACTCTCCGGAAAACATGACCGATGAACAGGTGAAAACATACTGGCTGGCCGAGAGGAACGACTCCACGGAGTGGGTGATGATCGACCTGGAACAATCGGGCAACGTGCACGCCGTACAGATCAACTACTTCGACCACGAGTCCGATCTCTACGGGAGGATTCCCGGTTTGCGTCACCGCTACGTGATAGAAGGGTCGCTGGATGGCCGGGAATGGGAAACGTTGATCGACAAGAGCAATAGCTTTAAAGACACTCCCAACGATTACGTGGAGCTGGATCTACCGGTAAGAACGCGTTACCTGCGGTACCGCAACGTGGAGGTACCGACTCCCCATTTAGCTATATCGGATATTCGTGTATTTGGTATCGGGGAAGGGAAAAAACCGAAAGCGGTTACCGGGTTCACCGTGAAGAGGGATAGCGATCGTCGCGACGCCATGATCACTTGGGACGCGCAGGAGAACGCCCAAGGCTACAATGTACGCTGGGGGATCGCCCCCGACAAGCTCTACAGTTCCTGGCTAGTGTATGGCAACAACCACCTGTTGCTAAAAGCACTGACTACCGATCAGGAGTACTATTTCACCGTCGAAGCGTTCAACGAGAACGGCATCTCGGAACACCCTAAGCCGATCCACGTCAAATAGATACCGTCACGGCGAGAAAAGGGCAGATAATAGTTGCACTTCATACATCGGGAAAAAATATCGTGCTACTTAGTATAGAAATCCGAATAACCAGAGTGGAATTTTATTCCCGAAACCATATTCGATGTTATCTAATGCCAGAAAAGCATTTTTCTGTCCTACAATCTGTTCATACCCTTTATTTTTACCTCCGATTTCAAAAATATATTTATCGTCAACGGTAAAATCTCCTCTTACGGCGGAGGAAACTTCATTAATGGTTTTCATTTGATTAAAAAAGAATGTCTCCCGTAAATTACCTATATCAGGTTTGTTAGCCTCAAAAGCATAAATTAAGTTTGCGTTATCAAGATAGATTTTCTCTGGTTTAGTTAACGAACTCATACTCTTCGTACTGCTTTGTAGGAGATTTACCAGCCCTCCCCGCTCAAGAATAGCCAGATAATTTAACAAGCTGCTCCTACTTACACCTAACTTGTTAGCAAGTTCTGTAATGTTGGGAGTAAAAGGAACCGATTGAGAAATAATCCAAAGTAACCTTTTAATTTTCCGTACCGAATGTATTTCTATGGCTTTAACCGCAGGTAAGTCCACCTCTAAGATCAAATTCACGGTTTTCGCTAACTTCGAAAGGTAGAACCGTTTGTCTGACTTGTAATATGGATAATATCCGTAGTTCAAGTAGGCAGCAAACAATGGCAAAGGCCTGATTTTTTCATTTATTCTTGCCGCTATATCAATATGATGTTGTAAAATTTCATCTACTGTAAATTTAGCGAAGTGTAAACCTTGATCGTAATTCAAAAATTCTCTGAACGACAATCCCGGTAAAACGTAATGTACTGCTCTTCTGCTTAAATCAGCATCGCCTTTATAAATTTCCAGCATGGAAGACCCCGTGATTACCACTTTTAAATCGCTAAAACTGTCATAAATATTTTTAATCTCCTTCGACCAGTTTTCATATTTGTGTATTTCGTCGATAAAAAGGTGTGTACCCCCCTGTTTTTCAAAATTATTAGCAAGGTCAAACAGTCGGTTACCAGAAAACCAGATATTATCTGCACTTACGTACAATGCTTCTTTAGGAGTATTTCCAAAAGTTTGTCGAATATACTGTAAAATCAGGGTAGTCTTTCCCGTGCCTCTCGCGCCTGTAATGGCTAAAAGCCGTCCTTCCCAATCAATCTCATTCATGAGATACCTTTGAAATGAAAGGTCAGTTTTCCGCAATTCTCGATAAAAAATATCAAATAGTTCTTCCATATCTCAAAACATTTACATTCAAAGATACAAAAACGTTTTATACAAAGAACATAATTAAGAAAAAATGATCTTTGTAAAGTACAATAATCCTATAAAACGTTTTACATATAAAACATAGACAGTCATAAAACGCATTATGCAGAGAACGATTTATGACAGAAAAGGACAGGGGCTGACATTCAATGAAAACGGCGTCTCAGAACATTTTAAACCGACTCACGTCAAATAGATACCGTAACAAAAATAATCAGTCATTAAATAGGAGAAATTTTCAGAAGATTCCCTCAGTTGAATGTCTCGGAAATAGCACGTCAAACGGGTATCAACAAGAGTTTACTCTCGAAGTATATTTACGGGATAAAAACTCCCAGTGAGGCAAGGAAAAGGCAAATAATTGACGCTTTACATATGCTGGGGGAAGAGCTTAAGGCGATTTAAGTCGACCTGTTAAGTGTTCTCTCAATCACCAATCAGGATTTCTTTTACCTTAGGATCTTCCTTTTCGATTACGATCGGGGCCTCCTTTACGGAAATTGTCCCGTTTAGGGCCTCTCGAGGGAGAGGAGCTGTCCGGTCTGAAGGGACGCCCGCCCGATTTTTTCTCCCATTTGCTATCCCCTCTTTCCCTTGGTTCGAAGGGACGTTTAGGGGGGCGCCGATCCGCGTCGCGTGACTCACCCCGAGGCCTCTCTTCGCCTTGATCGGCTCGTTGCGAGCGGCGGTACCCTTCACGGGAGTTTCTTTGGTAGTGATCTTCGTCGGTTCGCCTCTCGCGTATCTTGTCCCGTTTAGGGCGGTCGTCTCGTTTACCGGCAAATATCTCGTATTCACGCATTTCACATTCTAACGCCCCATTGTAAAGGAAAAAGCGGCGGGAATGGCGCAGTCCGATCGCGTCGAACGACTCTTTCCGGTAGCTCAGCACGTAGGCACGATACCCCGTGAACACATGCTTCAACCGCTCTCCTATCATCGAGTAAAGGCCCTCCAACTCCTCCACCTTCATCCGTTCACCGTAAGGAGGATTGGTCATTAATACTCCTCCTGCTGCCGGTGCTACTTCGTATTGCTGAAAAGGCTTCACGCTGATCTCGATGTACTTTTTCAATCCGGCGTTCTTGATATTCTTATCCGCGATTGCAATGGCTTTTGAAGAAACATCGGAGCCGATAATGGGATGAAGCAACTCCTTCGCTCCCGATTCGTCGTTATAGATCGTGCTAAAAAGTTCTTGATCGAAGTCGCTCCACTTCTCGAACCCAAAGTGCTGCCTATGAATTCCCGGGGGAATGCCTAAGGCGATCATGGCCGCCTCGATCAACAGCGTTCCCGATCCGCACATTGGATCCACGAACGGACTCTCTCCACGCCAACCCGACTTCAGGATCATCCCCGCTGCCAACACTTCGCTGAGCGGTGCTTCAGTCTGTGCGATCCGGTACCCACGCTTATGCAGCGATTCACCGGAACTATCCAACGAAAGGGTGCATTTGTTGTGTGCCACGTGGATATTCAACACCACATCGGGATTGGAAACGCTGACCGACGGCCGTTTGTCGTACCGCTCATAAAACCAGTCGGCAATGGCATCTTTAACCTTGTAAGCGACAAATTTCGAGTGAGAGAAAATATGAGAAAAGACGACCGCGTCGATCGAAAAGGTGGTGTCGAGCGTGAGGTGCTCTTCCCAATTCAGCTCTTTCACGGCCTGGTATACCTCATCGGCACTGTTCGCTTTAAAATTGTAGATCGGCTTTAGGATACGCAAGGCGGTGCGACAATGCACGTTGGCTTTATACATCAGCGCTTTATCGCCCGAAAAAGAGACCATCCGGGTACCTATTTCCACGTCGTTAGCTCCTAACGCGATCAGCTCTTCGGCAAGCACATCCTCCAGTTCGGCCATCGTTTTGGCGACCATCGGGAATGTTTGGGAATTGTTCATCAATATGTTGAAGTTGATTTATATGAATTGTAAACGATAGAGTACAAAGATAGATACAATTCGCGACTTACAACTTTACTTTTATTTTTCTTGCTTTCGATTCGTTCCAGAAAGCATCCAACGCGGTCACCACATACGTGTACCGGTTTGTCCCTCCTTCGTACGGTAACACGAAAAAGTTTTCGGGGGTAATACCCACGATGTTCTCGGCACGCCCAATATCCACTTTCTCTCCTCGCGCGAAGCGATACACCACGAAGCGTTGCGCGGATTCAGGATCTCGGAGTTGCTTCTGGTGCTCCCACGCGAGGAAATGCATGTCTTCCGTGAACACCTGGTTCAGTTTTTTCACCCGGCCCGGCCGCCCCTCGTGCATGTGCGTGTACGCGGGAATAAGAGAAGGCGCTTTATGCAGTCCGTTTTTCATCGCGTCGGCTACCCCTTCAAAGTTATCGAGGATCTGGTAACCATACCAGTAGCAATTGCCATGCACGTGGGGCATCGCTCGTGTTTGATGGATTTTGATATCCAACTCGTTCCTGTCGATGCTACGTTTCAGGTCCTGCCCTATATAGAGCGGCTGCTCAAAGTTATGCTCGTTCCACCAGTGCAACAGGGTAGTATAATCGGCCGCGGCATGCCCTCTTTCCCAATAGAGTTGCGGCAGGTTGTAATCGATCCAGCCCTTCTCTACCCACAGTTTAATGTCCGCGTACAGGTCGTCGTAATTTTGCAGTCCGTTGGTATCGCTCCCCTGGGGGTCGCTCCGTTTATTCCGGTAAATCCCGAAAGGGCTGATTCCGAACCGCACCCATGGCTTGGTCGAGGCGATGGTAAGCTTTATCTGTTGGATAAGTAGGTTCACGTTGTTCCGTCGCCACTCCCCCCGCTGGGAAGGTGAAAACCCTTGTGACGCGGCGTACATGTTAAAACTCCGGTCGTCGGGAAACGCCTCCCCCGCGATGGGATAGGGATAAAAGTAGTCGTCCATATGGATGGCGTCCACGTTATACCGAGTCACGATATCCCGCACCACTTCGCAGATGAATCCCCGGTTCTCCGGCAAGCCGGGATCGAAAAAGAGTTGGGTGCCGTATTGCACGAACCGCTCGGGGTTACGCCAGTAGATATGGTCGGGTGCCAAGCCATTATTCACGTGGGTCTTTACCCGGTAAGGATTCATCCACGCGTGCAACTCCATGCCACGTTTGTGGCACTCATCGATTAGAAACGCGAGCGGGTCGAAGGAGGGATCGTCCGGTGCCACGCCCTGCGTCCCCGTGAGAAAGCGGCTCCACGGTTCCAAGTCGGAGCGGTAGAAAGCGTCTGCCTCCGGCCTGATCTGAAAGATCACCGCGTTGATACCCGCTTCGTCGAACTTACGCACCATCTCTGATAGGTAATGTTTCATCGCGGCACTGTTCATCTGCCGGTAGCGGGATTGCCCCACCGTTTGTACCCACGCGCCGCGGAACTCATGTTTTGGAGCTCCCTCCGCCGTTCCCGAGGGGATCGTTCGCGTTGTGCCGCAAGCGGAGACTGACAGGAGCACAGTGCTCAATAAAAAAAGATATACTATATGTTTACTCATTTCGTTTGAAAAAGTCGTTATCACACGTATGGCCCGTAACACTTCAAGGTCAGGGAATAAAAATATGGTCGTCGCTCTCGATCAACTGATCCACTTGATGCTGTTTCGGGTAGACCACGATCCGGTTATGATCGGGAAAGCGGTTCTCAATCCGTGTGGGTAAACTCTCCAACACAGGGATATGCGAAATGTAGCCGGGGTGTGCCGAAACCAGGAGAATCAAGTCGTCTTTCTTGATCATATCGCCACAAGACATCGGGTTGTTCCAATCAGTGAACGGTTCAAACGTGAAGTTCACGGACTTGTTTTGCTCCAGCATAGCGGCACGTGTATCGAGATCTCCCAGGTGCAAAACCGGGATTGAAAGCTCAGAGGAGAGCTTTGTCACCTTATTCACCCACATACCGAAGCCGTCCTCTTTTTCGACCAGTGGAGGAGTGATGACGACGATCCGTTTATTCAGGATTAGGTTTTGATCGAGATGGCATACAAACAAGTTTTTATCGGTGCTCTTGATGATCATCTCTATTTTCTCTCCCAAGAGTTTATCCCAAAGGCCCGCGCGGCCCGGCCACCCCAAGATAACAATATCGGTCATCGTCTCACGAGCAGTACGCATAATACCATCCGCCGGGCTGTGATCGATCGTCGTGATGATGTCCACGTTCACCTCGGCCGCCGTGGCAGTCGACACGAAATCTTGTAGCTGCTTTCTGAAGCTCACGATGTTTTTTTCCGCCTCCTCGTTATTTGGCACCACCCCAAGAAGGGATACCGGGTTGACCGATCCTTTATCCTTCAACAGTAGAGCCAACTCCACATGTTGTCCGATATTGGTGGGATTCGCGATAGGCACCAAGATCTTCTCTTGTGCAAACTCACCCATTGAGTCGGTCGAGAGCGGTTCGCTTTCTTCCCTGATCACGATCTTACGTGCCGCTCGCTGTGTACTTACCGATGCTATGATGCAGGTGATAAGGATAAGGATAATGGTCCCGTTCAAGATATACACGTCCAAGATACCCGCTCGGTACCCCACCAAAATAATCGCCAGCGTTGCCGCCGCGTGCGAGCTACTCAAACCAAAAATCAGGTCTCGCTGCGTGGAAGTATATCGGAATGTTTTCTGGGTGGCCCACGCGGCCAGCCATTTACCGACCAAGGCTACCACAGTGAGTGTCAAAGCCACTATAAGCGTCCATGGCCCATCCAGCAACACGGAAACATCCACCAGCATCCCCACCGAGATAAGGAAGAGGGGAATAAAAAGGGCATTTCCAAAAAACTCTATCCGGTTCATCAGTGCCGACGAGTGAGGAATCAGCCGGTTCAATGCCAATCCCGCGGCAAACGCGCCGATGATCGGCTCGATCCCACCTAACTCCACCAGAAACCCGGCAGCAAACACCACGAAAAGAACGAAGATAAAGGTGGAATATTTTTCCGGCGCGGCACGCTTGAAAAACCATTTGGCAAAACGAGGCACCAGCACGAAGATGATAACAGAAAAGATTATCAACGAAATCAATAACCTGGCCAAGAAAGCGGGATTCACCCCTCCCGTGCTGTTCGATAAAATGATTGCCAAGATGATCAGCACCGCGGTATCGGTAAATATGGTCCCTCCCACGGTAATGGCAACCGTCTGGTTGCGGGCGATGCCCATCCGGCTGACAATAGGATACGCCACCAACGTGTGGGTAGAGAACATGCTCGCGGTGAGGAAACTGGCGTTCGCGTCGTATCCTAACAAATAATAACAGACAGGGAACCCGATAATAAGGGGAATGATAAAGGTATAAAATCCGAAAGTAAGGCTTTTGTTCCGGTTCAGTTTAAACTCTCCCAAATCGAGCTCCAAGCCCGCGATAAACATGATGTAAAGCAGTCCAATAGTAGAAAACATCTGCATACCCGCGTGGCTATTGCTGATCCAGTTGAGGCCGTAAGGGCCAATGATCACCCCCGCCACGATCAGCCCAATGATGCTGGGCACGTTTAACCGTTTGAGCAAGATGGGAGCTAAAAGCACGATGAACAGCAATACGGCAAATATCAGTACCGGATTGGTAAAAGGCAACGCGAAATGGTGTTGTATTTCGGCCTGGAATGTCTCCATAAAAATTCTTTTTGATAAAATGAAAGCGGCAAAACCTCCAACAGGATCCGCTCCAATACAGCACAAAATTAATTATTTTCTTTGATTCAGAGAGGTTCAATAGAAAGGAATTGATAAAATCCTTATATTCGCGGGTTATAGCAAAGTCAATATGAGCAACCCCAAGCAAATCGAAATAAAGGGGGCACGCGTCAATAATCTCAAGAATATCGACGTGAACATCCCCCGCAACACGTTCACGGTTATCACAGGCCTCTCCGGCTCCGGAAAATCATCCCTCGCTTTCGACACCCTCTACGCGGAGGGGCAACGTCGTTACGTGGAGAGCCTCTCCGCGTATGCCCGGCAATTCTTGGGCCGGATGAACAAACCGGAATGCGACTATATCAAAGGTATCCCACCCGCCATTGCCATCGAGCAGAAAGTAAATACCCGCAACCCTCGCTCAACCGTGGGCACCTCCACCGAGATCTATGAATACATGCGGCTCCTTTACGCGCGCGTGGGAAGGACCATCTCCCC
>Ga0209075_1003578_pt1 | contig 12824 bp, 6 predicted proteins | sample Stecom2011_FD_187523 | JGI IMG/M metagenome (GOLD analysis project Ga0209075, IMG submission 187523) | Agricultural soil microbial communities from Utah to study Nitrogen management - Steer compost 2011 (SPAdes) (version 2) | ecosystem: Environmental > Terrestrial > Soil > Agricultural land...
CCGGGCTGCCAGAAACTTGAGATCTGCAGCATGGAGGGGCCGCTCAGTCCGCGGTGGGTAACCAGCATCGGCTCGCGAAAGTGCTCGCCACGGCAGTGCACGTCCACTGGGCAGCTGACTCCGGAAAGCGGCGCCAGCTGTGTTTTTAGCTCTGGGTGCAGGGTAAAAGGCACCAAGCCAGCACGTGTAGGCAACACCTGCAGGCCAAACTGTCTGGCGATGTCATAGCCTAGCCCGCTGGCGCCTAAGGTTGGAATGGACAAGCCGCCACAGGCAACCACCAAGGAGTGGCACGATAAGGCGCCGCTACTGGTGGTAATGCGGTAGCCGTTGTGCTCTTTTTTGATTTTTTGAACGCTGGTGTTTAGGCGGATTTCTGTTCCAGCCCAGTCACACTCAGTGAGCAGTAGCTCGACAATGTCCTTGCTGCTGTGCCGACAAAATAACTGTCCTGCCGCCTTTTCTTCGTGCTCGATGCCGTGCCGCTCAACCAGCTCAAGGAACTGCTGTGGGGTGTAGCGCTTAAGTGCAGAAATGCAGAAGTGCGGGTTGTCTGAGAGAAAGTTAACAGGGCTGCTATTTAGGTTAGTGAAGTTGCAGCGCCCTCCGCCGGACATGAGGATTTTCTTACCGGCTTTATTGGCATGATCGATAACCAGTACCCGTCGGCCTCGGTAGCCGGCGGTGGCAGCGCACATCAGTCCTGCAGCGCCTGCGCCGATAATAATAACGTCATAGTCTGCAGCTTTGCTGGCAGCTAAAGAGGTACTCATAAAGCTTCTTTTCGACAGTGAGTGTGATAACAATGTGCAGCAGGGTTCCTTGTTCAGCAGTATAGCGGTAAATAGTTTGTTACTAACGAAATAAACCGGCAGTGTGAATCAGTTGGCGGTGTGCTGACGACAGAGTACGGTAGTGTGAGTTACGAAAAGGTAAGGATAGACAAACGTACTTAACAAGGAGAACACCATGACTGTGACTAGTTTAATTATTTTTTTAGCGATTGGTGCTGTTGCCGGTTGGCTGGCGGGCACGCTAATGAAGGGCGGCGGTTTCGGTCTGTTCGGTAATATTGTCGTTGGTATTGTTGGCGCTGTGTTTGGTGGCTTTGTATTTGGCCTGCTTGGCCTTCAAGCTGGCGGCCTAATAGGGCAAATCGTTACCGCTACTGTCGGCGCAGTGATTCTAATTGCTCTAGTTAGGGCGATAAAACGAGCATAGCGTTAACCACCCTTTGCTCTTTTTGGGTTTGAGGGTGGTTTTTTTATTAAAACAGCGCGGCTAAAGCAAGGAGAGTTTATATGGCTCGTTTGGTAGGTAAGGTTGCCGTAATAACTGGCGCTGCCCAAGGCATGGGCGCAGCTCATGCACGACTCTTCATTCATGAGGGAGCTAAAGTAGTTCTTACAGACTTGAATGAAGAGAAAGGCCAGGCATTAGCGAAAGAGCTAGGCAGGCATGCCCTGTTCGTAAAGCAAAATGTCACCAACGAAGCAGACTGGCAGGCAGTTGTTGCAACAACAGAAAAACATTTTGGCACCATTAATGTGCTGATTAATAATGCCGGGATTACTTTTGCTAAACCGATATTAGAGACAACGCTAGAGGACTACCGACGCATTGTGGAAATCAACCAAGTATCGGTGTTTTTAGGTATGAAGGCGGTTATTCCGTCAATGAAGAAAGCGGGCGTGGGTTCGATAGTGAACATTTCCTCCATCAATGGCCTGGTCGGTGGCGCTATTGGCTATACCGATACCAAGTTTGCAGTGCGAGGGATGACAAAGGCGGTCGCATTAGAAGTGGCGGCAGACAATATTCGGGTCAATTCAGTGCATCCAGGTGTCATTGAAACACCCATGATTATGCAGGCTGACACCAAAGCGGCAGTAGAGGCTTTTGCTAAAACCATTCCGCAGAAACGACTGGCAAAAGCAGAAGAAGTGTCCAGTCTCGTACTTTATCTTGCCTCGGATGAATCAAGCTATTCTACCGGCTCAGAGTTTGTTGTTGATGGCGGAATAACAGCGCAATAAAATTAGTCTTACCGCAATAAAAAACCCAGCATTATCGCTGGGCTTTTTATTGCGTTGTGGATGTTGCCGTATCAGGCCTGTGGCGAGGCCGCTTTCACCGCTGTCTTTTTTGCCGCTGTCCTTTTCTCTGCTGTTTTTTTGCCCGGCTGTTTGGCAGCAGTTTTTTTAGCTACTGCCTTTTTCTGTGCAGGCTGCGCTTTTTTCTCAGCAGCAGGGGCGACGCCTTTCTTAATCAGTGGTGGGTTAGTGAATTCAAGAATGCCATCGTCGATCTTGGTGTAGCGTAGTTGGGTCAGATCGAACAGGTAGTTTTGCACCGTTTTCCATGGTGCTTTATTACCTTGTTTTGGGAAGAGCGCTTTGGCGCGCTGAATGTAACCGGACTGCATGTCGAGGAACGGTGCTTCCGTCACATTAGGGTCCTGCTGCCGTGGTGTTACCTGACGATAGCCATGTTTATCCATGTGGTTCATCAGGCGACACAGGTACTCACTGCTAATGTCGGACTTCAGTGTCCACGAAGCGTTGGTATAGCCAAAGATCATTGCTGCGTTCGGCACATCGCTAAGCATCAGTGCACGGTAAGACATGGACTGGCTGACATCGAGCGGCTTCTGGTCCACAGACACTTCCATACCACCAAGAAGCTGTAGGCTAAGGCCGGTGGCGCTGATGATAATGTCGGCTTGTAGTTCTTGGCCAGACTTTAGCTTGATGCCATTGGCGGTAAAGGTATCGATATGGTCGGTGACCACAGAAGCCTTGCCGCGCCGAATGGCCTTAAACAAATCGCCACTAGGAACAGCGCACAGCCGTTCGTCCCACGGATTGTAGTTTGGGCTGAAATGGCTCATATCAGCATTTTTGCCCAGCTGTTTTTCAACCATTTTCAGCAGCATATTTCGCGCTAGCTTCGGCTTTCTCTTACACAGCTGGTAAAAAGCGGATTGCAATGCAACGTTGCGCGCCCGTGCCATGCGATAGACCACTTTCTCCGGCAAAAACTTGCGCAGCCTCTCTGAGATAGGGTCGGACTGGGGAATGCTGGCCACGTAGCTGGGTGAGCGTTGCAGCATGGTGACGTGCTTGGCTTTATCTGCCATGGCCGGCAGCAAGGTCACTGCGGTGGCGCCACTGCCAATAATGAGCACACTTTTATCAGTGTAATCGAGGTCTTTCGGCCAGTGCTGGGGGTGGATAAAGGTGCCGGTGAAGTTTTCGCGGCCGGGAAAGTCGGGGGTATAGCCCGCTTCATAGTTGTAGTAGCCGGTGCAGCCAATCAAGAAGTTGCCGCGTACCTTGCTGCTGCTGCCGTCTTTATTTTCTATGTTTAGTGTCCATAGGGCCTCATCGCTAGACCAGTCAGCGCTAACTACTTTTTTGCCAAAGCGAATATGACGACGTACATCGTGTTCATCCGCAGCTTCATTGATGTAGTTACGGATCAGGTGGCCATCGGCAATAACCTGGCGCTCGGTCCAAGGTTTAAAGTTGTAGCCCAAGGTGAACATGTCCGAATCGGAGCGGATGCCTGGGTAGCGGAACAAATCCCAAGTGCCACCAATAGCGTCACGCCCCTCTAGGATCATAAAAGTCTTCTTGGGGGAGTGTTTGCGCAGGTGCGCAGCAGCGCCAATGCCGGACAGGCCGGCGCCAATGATAATTACGTCTACAGTATCAATGGACATCTTTACATTCACCAATGTCAGGTTTCGATGGGTTGACCATAACCGGATGGCCTGAATTGACGAAGGTCATTGTGGGCCGTTTAGCGGGTGTTAAAAAAGCCGAATGCCCCCGTAGGCGCATTCGGCTTTGAGATTTACCCTAACCCTAGAGCTTACAGCGTTAGCACATACTGGACGATATTGTTCACGTCACTGCTGCTGGCAGCACACCACGGATGTGGCGTTGCCGGCAGGTTAATGGCGGCCGCCGTGCCCATTTCTGCTGGGCCGTACTCGTTGCGCATCTTCTGATAATCCCAGTAATAGTGATTTTTGTCCCACGATACGGTGGTGAAGTAGCGGTGGCGCTCGATAAAGCGATTGCGCTGCGCCGGGACCGGATCGAGAAACTTGGTTTTGCTCTTCGGTACGCGAAACACATCACCTTTGCGGTTCAGGTCTGGCCAGTTAGCCGGCTGGTCGGCGCTACCCAGTGGCGGCCGTACCGGTGCATGCAGAGTGTAGTACTGGCGATACAGGGGCGAGCCTTCGGTACAACGCTGCGGATTAACCAAGTCCTCTAGGTTGCGTACATGGCCATCGCTGAGCAGGCCGCGTGATTGCACCCAATAGACATCGCGCAGAAAGCTGGCACGGATAGATTGCTGATCTTTTTGGTAGATGGTCGGGGCAAAGAATCGACCCACTTCATCAAGGCGGAACATGCGTTCGTTGGTGTTGGCGCCGAGGTGATCGTTGTGACAGCTACCACAGTCGCGCTGATAGGCTTGCTGGCCAGCGGCAACGGCGGGCTGTACGCCGGCAAAGTCCTGCCAGCCGCGCGCGACAAACTCGCCTTCGCTCAATGCTGGGTTGCCCGTTTGGGCACTCAGACGGCCAGTGTCCTTAAGCCAGCGGTACATGCCGATATTGATGAGATCATCATCGTGTTCATTGAGCGTTGTCATGTAGGCGGTCAAGGCCAACAAGCCTTCCTTGCTCATCGAGCCGGTGGCGCCATCGGGTTCCTCGGAATGAATATAGGAGCCTTCAAAGCCAACATAGGATTCGGTGTGAGAGAGTGAGCGTCGAATGGCCATGTAGTTGGTGACGTTAGGAATAACGATGGGGGAAAACTGGTAATCGTTATCGGTTCTGCTGCCCTCGTCAGAGAGGCGCACGATGTTGTGTTCGCCGGTGCCAGCAGGCATGTGGTATAGCAGCATGGTCTTATCGATTTTTTCCTTGCCAGCGGCCCAAGAAGGGCCCTGCTCTTGGGCATTAATGCCGTCAAAGTTAGTCGTGGTGGTGCCAAGTTTGTCGCCCAGCACGGTCCACTTCATGCTCCATTTTGGGTTGGGCAAGCCGGGGAAGATGCGAGTGACGCTTTGCCCCGGTGCAGGTTCGTAAGTGATCTGGTAGCCGTGACAAGAGGCACAGTTAAAACCGATGCGCTCGCCTTTGCCGACATAGGGGTGGCTTGACTCGGCATAGCGATAGCCCACCCAGCCACTGTCACGGGTGTTGCCCTTGGTCAGCTGTTTCTCAACAGTGAGCAAACCTGGGATTGGGTTGGGCTGTGGGTAGGGGTTGAAGTAAACGTCTTGCCACGCTTCCTGCGGAACCTGATTGCGGTTCATCGGGTAAGCACCGAACAGTTTCAGTGGGTCTGCTATTTCGCGGGTGATTGGGTCGCGACTTTTGTACTCGAATATTTTGTCCCACTCGAGTTTGCGCACTGCATGGGCAAGGCCGACGTTGAAGTCGTAGGACCAGAAAATCTCACGGCCATAACGGACCAGTGAATCCATCGCGGGGTTATCTATGCTCACCGTGATAGGGGTAATGGCCTTGGTTTCTTCGCTGAGCAGGGATACCACATCGCACTGATGAACAAAGTTTGGGTCGGTAATACGCGCTGTTTGTGCATCAATCACTTGGTGGGGTTCACCAGGGCGGATCATTGATTCAAGCCAGCCCACCCGCTTTTGGATTTGTACTTGTAGCGGCCCAGCACTGGCATGCTCTGGAACATAAAAAGTAATTTCATCGTCCTGCCAGCTGATGATGTCTTTGTCCCAGCTGCTATGCGTTTGTGGCAATTCAAAATTGACCTGCTTAGTTAGATCAAGGCGTTGCTCAAACATGCGCAGATCGGTTTCCAGCACGCGACTGTTGCCAATCATAATCTTGCTGAAGTCCACGTCTGGGCCAAGGCCAAAACCGGTACCGCGCAGTGTTATCTGATCACGTGGTCGTAACTCTACTGAGGCGTTCGGGTTAGTTTGGCTCCAGACGGGATTGCCATTAACCAACATTTCGCTGACCACAGGCTGCGGGAAGTGTGCTGCTGATGCGGCGCGCACGGCCTCGCGGGCGCTGTCAAAATCACATAGGGCTTCCTGTTTAGGAAACTCACCCACGGATTCACCGAGGCAGCCCACCAGTAGTAATGGCGCGGCAGCCAGACCAAATTTTCTTATTGTTGTTTTCATTCTCTGCTCCGGAGAGGGTTGTCCGAGCGCAGACCATGCACTGATGATTTACCCATGTCCCCCCTCTTGAGGAGGGGTTAATAGAGAAATTAGTCTGTTGTGTGATAGCGTGCTGAATAAACAAAAAAACATAATAAGAAGAAAAGATTATGCCGTCCTGGAGCAAGGGGTCTTTTTCTAATCCCCAAGACACGAAGATAGTACGAGAGCATCTTCTTAAGCTGCTTGATCAGTGCGTCAAATCGCCGCTGACACTGCTGCTAGCACCCGCAGGCAGTGGTAAGTCCACCTTGTTAGCGGATTGGCTCAAGCGGCGCGAGCCAGACTCTTTTGCTTTTTTGTCCCTGACCAGTGCGGACGCCAGCCCAGTGCATTTTTTTCGTCACTGGTTAGAAGGGCTGCGTCGGGCGGTGCCAGCGTTTGATACTTTTTGCTACAACCAGCTGGTTGCCGATGTGGCGCTACCCGCCGATGTGGTGGCGGACTCTCTGTTGCATTCTTTTGCACAGGTAAAGGTGCCCTTGCTGATTATCTTGGATGATTTCCAGCACACCAGTGACACCCTGACGGAAACAGTGTTTTCAATTTTAGTCGACCGCCTGCCGGCACATATTCATTTGCTTATCTCTTCGCGCATTCAACCAAAGTTTGCTTTATCCCAGTTGCAGCTGGGAGAAAAACTGCGTGTGATTGACCGCGAAGAACTAGACCTGTCAGCGGACGAGCTGGCCTCTCTAGCAGAAAGAAAACTGGGGCGTCGCTTGGTGGATGAAGAGGTTAATCACCTACTTGAGATGACAGAGGGCTGGTTGGCTGGCATTCGCTTTGCTCTGCTCACCCATCACCATGATCATCATCCAGAGTTAAATAACTTCAATGCCAGTCACCCAGCCTTAATCGATTATTTTGCTCAAGTGGTGCTCGGTGATCTACCAAGCAGTGATCGGCAGATGATGTTGTGTGGTGCGATTACAGAACAATTCTGCCCGGCATTATGTGATGCGTTGACTGGGCGTAGTGATGCCGGCCGAGTAATTGAAGGCCTGCTTAGTCGAGACCTTTTTATCCAACCCCTTGCTGAGCGCCCAGGTTGGTATCGCTTTCATGGCTTGTTTCAGGAGTTTCTGCGCAACCGCTTGCAAATAGAGTTGCCAGACCGAGTTGCTTGCCTGCATCGCTTGGCGGCGGGCTGGTTGATTGGCGTCGATGATCATGAGCCTGCTCTTGAGCATGCCCGCCGTAGTGGTGATAACGCATTGTTTATTAGCATGCTCGGTGCCTGCTGCGAGCGTTGGTCGAAGAGCGGGGACTTCCCCAAAATATTAAAATGGGTTGGTGATTTCCCTGAAGAGCAGGTGGTTCGCAATAGTGATCTAGGCTTCCCATTAATGGCGTCGCTGATTTTGTCGCGTAAGTTTAATCAAGCGCGTTACTACATGGACTTACTGCACGAATTACCTAGGGATCAGCTCACAGGTCGATTTGCTGATGATACCCATGGGCCCTTTCTAGAAACCATGTTGGAGGTATTTCAGCAGGACACTAACTTTCGTCTCAGTGCCGACCGAGCCAAGCTGGAGGAGTCCGTTTCGCACAATGACATGCGTGCTTTTTCCACCGCCATGCTGGCCTATCACCATCTTTTGCGTGCCGAGTTTCCGGCGGCGCTTGAGCATGCACAGCGTGCCAAGGACGTGCTTGGCCAGCTCGGTTACGACTACCTAGAAAGCTACGCGGATCTTATTTTGGTGCAATGTGATAGGCATAGCGGTCGACTTTTAGAAAGCGTTCAAGCGTCTACCAACATGTTCTATCGCTATGATCAGGGGCGACGACATAGTCCTGCTTGGGTCAATGCGGCTACCGCCATGGTGGTGGTGCGTTACGAGCAGAACATGCTCGATGAGGCGCAGCAGTTGTGTGAAGAATTAATTCCGCTGGTGAGCTCATCCTGCGCTACTGAGGTGATTGCTTCGTCGTACCTAACGCTGGTGCGTGTGCTGCATATTCGTGGCGAGGAGGTCAAAGCCAACCGTTTAATGATGCACCTTGACCGCGTATTACAGCTCGGCCTTTACGACCGCTTTGTTGCCCAGCTTGCTCATGAGCGCATGCGTCAGGCATTTGCGGTTGGGATGCCAGCAATGAATCGGGTGGCGGAGCAGTATCAGCTGGGACGGCGGCTGGCTACCGGCCTGTGGCAGCGGCCGCTGGCTTATGACGAAGGTTGGGAGCGTTACGGCCTAACCACGGCGCTGTGGCTGCGGGCAAAAAACGATTACGGCGAAGCCAGTCAGCTGCTGAGCAAGCTGTCTAAGGTGTTGCGCCGTGACCGAGTGATTAGTCGTTTGGTAGTGGTGGAAACTAACCAAGCGGTGCTGTTAGCGCTGCAGGGTCAGCGCCAGCAAGCCAAAGAGTGGCTGCAGTGCATCGTTACCGAGCATGGTGTTGAGTACGTCAACCGCCAAGCCTTTGATGAAGCGCCAGGGCTGGCAGAGCTTATGGCGGAAGCAATTAGTGAAGGCGTAGTCAGAGTGCCGGGCACGTACCAAAAAATGTTCAGCGATGTGCTTGGCCCGCTGCGGCTAGATGCTACCGGCAGCGATGCCAGAAGCTCAGCAACACCGGTAGCTGATGCGTTACTGACCCAGCGCGAAGCAGAAATTTTTCAGTGGTTACGGCAGGGTTTATCGAATCAGGCGATCAGTGAAAAAACGGGCGTAGCGCTATCGACAAGCAAGTGGCACTTAAAAAACATCTTTGCCAAGCTTGGTATCTCCAGCAGAGCAGAGGCAATTGTTTACGCTGAGAAATCTGACTCATCATTTAGGGCTAGTCGGCAGTAGATTTTCTGTGACGCGTATCCCAGTGACATTGAAGGCTGTTATTTACCCCTCCAAGGAGGGGGCTATTTTTTTTGAATCTCTCCTCTCCCTGTGTAGTAATCCAGTCCGATAACTCGGGCAATTGTCGTTGAATTTTTCAACGACACGATAACAACAAAACACACGTGGAGAAAAAGATGGCCGCTTCTGTATGGGTAACCTGGCCTGCACTCACTAAGTTCGGCACGCTTGGCATTGTTGCCGGCTTGCTGACACTGGCTGCAGAAAGAGAAAAGCTTTTTGATAACAACCTTATTGACGTTGAGGACTGGTCTGCGCGTAACGCAGAGATCGTTTGTGACGAACGCAGCCTGTCAGCCCGTACCGAAGATGGTACCTGTAACATTTTGTCCAATCCGGCAGAAGGTGCAGCGAACATTCGCTTTGGTCGTAACGTAGCACTGGATTCGGCCTATGGTGAAACTGAAGCCGATACGTTGTTGACACCGAACCCACGCGAAGTCAGTAACAACCTGCTGGCTCGAGATGAGTTTAAACCAGCGACCACACTAAACTTTATTGCCGCATCCTGGATTCAGTTTATGGTCCACGATTGGTTTGATCATGGTCGCGGTGCGGACGGCAATCCAATTAATGTAACGCTGCCGGCTGGTGATAGCTTTGGCAATGGCAGCATACAAGTTAAGCGCACGCTCTCTGATACTACCCGCACTGCCAATGAGTCGGGCATGCCGGATACCTATGTGAACAAAAACACCCACTGGTGGGATGGCTCACAGGTTTATGGCAGCAGCAAAGAAGTGAACGATCAGCTGCGTTCTTTCAGTGATGGTAAGTTGGCGCTGAACAGCGACGGCACTTTGCCAAAGGGCTTGCTTGATGGCTTGCCAAAAACCGGTTTTAACGATAACTGGTGGGTTGGTCTGAGCATGCTGCATCAATTGTTTGCGCGCGAGCACAATGCTATTGCGGACATGCTTAATCAGAAATATCCGGGGCAGACTGATCAATGGGTGTATGACCGTGCCCGCCTGATCAACTCCGCTTTGATGGCGAAGATCCACACGGTGGAATGGACGCCAGCGATCATTGCTAACCCAGTAACCGAACGGGCCATGTACGCCAACTGGTGGGGCTTGTTGGGTGATGGCGAGCTGCGCAATAAGTATCAAGGTGAAGTTGAAGATCTGTATAACGACTTACAGAAAACCGACTCGTTTATCTCAATGCTGCTTGGCTATAACCCAATGCTGTCAAATGGTGTAGGGTCCGGTTCGATTGACCATGCCCTTGCTGGTATCGTCGGCACCACCGAGCCAAACAACTATGGCACCCCGTACACACTGACTGAAGAGTTTGTTGCGGTGTACCGTATGCATCCTTTGCTGCGTGACAACGTTGACGTTTACAACATTGGCTCGAACATAACCGCGAGTCAGATTCCACTGCAAAATACCCGTGATGCTCAGGCAGAGCAGGTGTTGTCGGCAGAGACTCCAGAGCGCCTTTGGTACTCCTTTGGTATCACTAACTCCGGTTCGTTAACGCTGAAAAACTATCCGAATTTCCTGCGTGACATTCAGATACCGTTTGTTGGCCATATCGATCTTGCTACTGTCGACTTGTTACGCGATCGTGAGCGTGGCGTGCCGCGCTACAATGAGTTCCGTCGTCAGATTGGCTTGAAGCCAATTACCAAGTTTGAAGACCTAACTACTGATGCAGCAATCGTTGCGGAGTTGAAACGTCTTTATAACAACGACGTTGAAATGATTGATGTGATGGTTGGCCAGCTAGCTGAAACAGTACGTCCAGAAGGCTTTGGTTTTGGTGAAACGGCATTCCAAGTGTTCATCATGAATGCGTCGCGTCGTTTGATGACGGACCGCTTCTTTACCAAAGATTATCGTCCTGGTGTGTACACTCAGGAAGGCTTGGATTGGGTTAACGATAACACCATGGTGGATGTACTACGCCGCCACTTTCCTGAGCTAAACAGCAGCTTGGTCGGTGTTGATAATGCCTTTAAACCTTGGGGGCTAAATATTCCGGCTGATTATGAAAGCTGGTCTGCTTGCGACAAGCAGGAGCATCTGTGGGTGAATGGTGCAATGCGTACCGAGTATGCAGCGGGCGAGCGTCCGGAGCTGGTGCCGATTGATGTGCTTGGTTTGGTGAGCAGCATACTCTGGAAAAAAGTGCGTGATCGTACCGATGTTGCGCCAGCGGGCTATGAAAAGCCGTTACATCCCTACGCTGCCATGGCGAAGGTTAATTTTGTCCCAACCAGCAACCATAACTTTACCGGTCTGTTCAAAGGCAATGAGTGTGGTCTGTTGCGTCTCTCTGTTACTGGTGATCCAGCTGATCGTGGTTTTGCACCAGGCTTAGCATGGAAGACATTTATTGATGGTAAGCCATCAGAAAACGTCTCTGCGCTTTACACGCTGACAGGTCAGGGCAACAACTATAACTTCTTCACCAATGAGCTGTCCCAGTATGTGCAGCAGGAAGTGAATGAATCCTTGGGCACCAGCTTGATTTTCTCGATGGTGACTTCCAAGCCAACGCTGTTGCGTGTTGATGACATGGCAAAAGTAAATCAAAACGGCTCCACTGTGGCGTCGGTCAAGTCACCGACGCAGATCTACTTTGTGCCAACCAATCAGGTTCATAATCGTTTTGTCAGCACGCCGCATGACTTCCGCGACGATCTAACGGAGCTGCCGGCTGGCACTACAGTGTATGACGTGTATGCCACCAATAAGGAAATCAAAACATCGATCTTCCCATCATTAAGCCGCCGTTATGCACAACAGCGGCGTGATAGTGCGGTTAAAGTGGGCTCGTTGAAAACCACCTCAGCCTTCACCACTTCTCATTTTGGTGACACCGGTATTTTCTTCAAGCATCAGCGTCACGAAGAGAAGTAACCGTAGCGCAATAAAAAAGGCCCCGGCAGAAATGCCGGGGCCTTTTTTATTAGGCGGCGATTAAATTGGCTGCGTTTTATTTTACTTTAAGCCCAATGCTTTTTTCATAAATGGCGGCAGCTGTAATGCGCCTTCATGAATGCCGGCGGTGTAATACTGAGTATCAAATGTTTTTGCGGCTGCAGCATCGCGGCGGAAAGTGCCGACATCACAATCTTTGCCCGCCATGGTGCAGCTCCACCAGCCACTTGGATAAACCGGCTGTGGGAACGGCAAAGTTTGGGTGCTAGTAAAACCAGCTTCACGCATGTTGCTGTGCAGGTCTTTAATGATGTTATCAGCGTGTAGCAGTGGCGACTCACTCTGCTGAACAATGATGCCGCCAGCGCGTAGTACACGGTGGCAGTCACGGAAGAAGTCAGCTTTGAATAAGCCTTCTGCCGGGCCAACGGGATCGGTGGAGTCGACAATGATGACATCGACGCTGCCAGCCTCGCATTCCTGCATCCATTTCACGCCGTCGATAAACAGCAGTTCGGCACGTGGGTCGTCGTTGGACTCACACAACTCGGGGAAGTACTTCTCCGACATGCGCGTGACCATTTCGTCGATATCGATCTGGGTGGCTTTTTCTACGCCAGGGTGGCGCAGCACTTCACGCAGGGTGCCGCAGTCGCCGCCGCCGATGATAACGACGCGTTTTGGGTCCGCATGGCTGAATAGGGCCGGGTGCGACATCATCTCGTGGTAAAGGAAGTTATCGCGGCTGGTAACCATGGTGCAGCCGTCGATGGTCATTAAATAGCCGAAGGTGTCGGTCTCCCACATCTCGATATGCTGGTACGGC
>Ga0209075_1003579_pt1 | contig 12819 bp, 13 predicted proteins | sample Stecom2011_FD_187523 | JGI IMG/M metagenome (GOLD analysis project Ga0209075, IMG submission 187523) | Agricultural soil microbial communities from Utah to study Nitrogen management - Steer compost 2011 (SPAdes) (version 2) | ecosystem: Environmental > Terrestrial > Soil > Agricultural land...
TTATAGAGGTTGGACATGAAATAAAAAATAAGTTTCCCTGCGTAAGAGAAACTTATTCTACATATCTAAATGAAAAAGTAATGATTCTACTCTAGGTAGTCTGGATTACTTTCTCCTTTCTTTTTATATTTAAACATCAAACTTACCCAGTAAGCCATACCACCCATTATTAATGCGATAAATGCATAGTTTATAAGATTTCCTACGTTATCAAAAACGATGTCCGTAGTCCATAAAATCCCGTCTCCTAAAGCGTACATAAAATCTGTGTAACTCATAATCAAAATAATTAAGTAGTACAAATATACTATTTTTCTAAATGTATTTACATTTATTATATATTTATATTTGAGTTTCTACCTTTGTGGAACGATATAGCTAAAAAATTAATGATTAATATTTTTTCAAAAAACAATCCTATGGCCATCATTATCTTACCGATAATGGTGATCGGACACCTATTTTTGGGCTCTTATTATCCTATTTCAACAGTGGAGAATATTGCTCAAGAAAATTTATGGGAATTAGATTTTCATTTACTTCCCCATGTTTTATCTCAAATATTAGTCTTTGTTTTTATTTGTGGCAACGCTTTTTTATTGAATTTTGTTTTTAATAGATTAGAGTTTAACAATCGATACATCTATTTACCGACTGTATTGTATGTGCTGCTTCTTTTTTTGTTTCCCTTTAGCTTATATTTCAATGAATACCTTATTGTTCATACTTTTTTTATACTTTCTTTCTATCATTTACTTCAAATTAATCAAAATGATGATGCGAGAAATAATCTTTTTTTAAGCGGTTTGTTTCTTGGTGTGGCTACTACATTTTCACCGCCCGTAGCCATTTTTTTAGTCATTATTTTACTCAGTCTTTTCTCTATACGACCTTTTTCATTACGTGAACATTTGCTTCCTTTGACAGGCTTTGTTTTTCCCTTTCTATGGGTGCATTTTGTCAATTTTGATTGGTGGAGAGATCTCCTCGTGTTTACACCAGATAATGAACTCATTATCAGTAATTCGCTTGTTCTAGTGGGTTACATTACGGTTGCTTTGTTTATCTTGTTGAGCATAAAAGTAATACTTGAAAAAAGAGCAATAAGTTCTGTTGTGTTTAAACGAATTTCATCCATTACCTTGTTTACTGTTATTGTGTTTTTAGGTTTAGCTATACTCATGGCGATTGTGCATGATACGTCAATATACTTTGTATTATCTACAGCCACATTGCCGTTTATTTTGCCTTATCCATACATCATAGTAAAGAAGCGAAAATGGTTTGCAAACACTTTGTTTTACCTTTTGCTTATACTCAATATTTGTAAGTTTTTTTATACTTAGAAAATGTACCGCAAGTGATTTCTATTTTTGGGAGTTAAAAGCGGTGAAGAGTTTAAATCACGGTAAGTTTATATGTACATTCGCTAAATATTTTTTATTTTTGAAACATGAACGCACAAGAATTTATACAGCGAAGATTTTCAGGTGAATTGAATAATGATGTGGAGTATATGGAACTTCTTGTTCAAGTTTTTATCGTGTTAGTCGCTGGAATTGTCTTATGGCGTTTGATGGTGGCTTTTCAACGTAGAAAAACAGCAAAAAGAAGACAAAGTTCTTACTTTGATAACGTGTATTCAAAACACTGGAAAAAGAAATAAAATTGAAGCAAAACACGAAGTGAATATGAAAAATAAAAAAGTGGCCGTTGTAGGAGCGGGACTAGTGGGTAGTCTTTTAGCAGTATTGTTGGCTAAAAAAGGAATGCAAGTAGATGTTTTTGAGAGAAGGCCAGACCTCAGGAAAGCCAAAAAAATTGAAGGTAGATCAATCAACTTAGCCCTGTCAGATAGAGGTTTTAAAGCTTTGGAAAAAGCTGGATTTGCTGATGCGATTAAAGAGATTTCCATTCCTATGTATGGACGGAAAATGCACGACATACAAGGGCAGTTAACATATCAACCTTACGGAAAGGAAAACGAAGCGATTTACTCCGTTTCTCGTGGAGAATTAAACCGAAAACTCATGCAGTTGGCAGATGACTATGAAAATATTCACTATCGATTTAATCATGCTTGCAAAGACATTGACCTTGAGAGCAATACGATATTGTTCGAAAATCCACAGACAGGAGAGCAAAACTCGTATAGCTACGACCATATTTTTGGTACAGATGGTGCATATTCGGCTGTGCGTGGTGTTCTACAAAAAACATCTATGTTTAATTACTCACAGTCTTATTTGCCTCATGGCTACAAAGAACTATATTTTCCAGCTTTGCCTGATGGTTCCTTTTGTTTTGATAAAAATTGCTTGCATATATGGCCTCGAGAAGAGTTTATGTTGATTGCCTTGCCTAATTTAGACGGCAGTTTCACGGTCACACTTTTCTTCCCGATGAAAGGCAAAACTTCATTTGAAAGTATGAATACAGAGGAAAAGGTCACTGATTTCTTTCAAAAGACTTTCCCAGATGCACTTGAACATTTGCCCACTTTAGCCACAGATTTCTTTAATAATCCCACTTCGACATTGGTTACGATTCGATGCAATCCATGGAATTACAAAGGGAAAGTGTTGATTTTAGGAGATGCTTCTCATGCAGTGGTTCCATTTTACGGTCAAGGCTTAAATGCAGGAATGGAAGATTGTACGATTTTCTTTGAAACTTTAGAAAAGTGTAACGATGATATGGAAAAAGCGTTCATGATATTTGGAGAAGAGCGTGTTCCAGATGGTGATGCAATTGCAGATTTGGCTTTATATAACTACATTGAAATGCGTGATTTAACAGGAAATAAAGATTTCCTATTGCGCAAAAAGATTGAAAGAAAATTCAGTGAGCTTTACCCAGATAAATGGTTGCCATTATATTCTCGTGTTACGTTTAGTCATGAGCCGTATGCGCAAGCATTGGAAAAAGGGAAAGCACAAGCAAGAATTATGGATGAAGTGATGAAAATGGAAAATATACACCAAAACTGGGATCGTCCAGAAGTAATGAATAAAATATTATCTTTATTGACATGATGAGGTGGAAGTTTTTTTTAGTCTTGATTTTTGTATTGCCAAGCTTGTATTTATACGGACAGTATGTGCCTAAAACAAAGAAAAAGCAATTTTATGGAAATCAAAGGCTGCATCAACCTATGTTTAGATGGGTTACAGGTGATTATCTTCGACATGGTTTGCAACTTTCGTTTGGTCCCACTTATACATTTACGAAATTATCAAAAGAAGAGGGTGAGCACAGGTTGTACAATGATTTAGGAGAAGTTGATACACTCATTCACTTTTCGAGAGAAGCAAAGAGTAGAATTGGTGTTTTCGCTGAAGTGGGAATGACGCACATTACAAAAAGACCCAGAAAACTAATTCATTATTACGATTGGGGAATTGGGTTTAAACTTTTTGGTGGTGGAGAAATTACAGACGCCAATCTTTACAATTACCGAGATTCATTGATGGGCAATTATTTAGGGGAAGGAAAGTTTTATAACGGCTATTTATATGGTAGATTTGCTGCTCATAGTGTGTTTCAAATTAATCCCTATTTATTTTTAGACAATGCCCTTGGTGTAAATTTGGATTACATGGTGATGGTTGGAAATCAAGAATATGAAGGTTTTCATGTTCCATCGGATCAAAAATTTCAAGGAGATATCTCAGCACAATTACATTATTCGCTTGGTCTAGGAATTCGACCACGTACAGACAAAGGCTTTTATTTTGTGCCGAGTATTGAACTACCTGTGTTAGGAATGTATGAGTGGAACGGTGGGGCACCTCATATTCATTGGTTTTCTAGTAAATATTACCCTGCGATGTTGCGTTTAAAATTCGTGTGGCTCTTTAGAAAAGGACCGAACTGGTGTCCGCCTGTAGAAACGAACGAAAGTGATAGGCAAAGGGCAAACGAGTATCGAAATCAGTAAGCATACCTATTTCTTTCAAAAACAAGCTGTAAAAATTCATTTCTTTACTCTTTTGAGTTTTGTTTTTGAGCAAAAAGTGGTATTTTTGCGGATTGTATTAAAAATTTGTGTAGTTGTTTGTTTATTTTACATACATTTGCACCCTATTGTTTTGAACGATATGAATTCTAGAGACGAATATATCATTCCTTTTGAAGGTTTAAAAGTGGGAGAGTATATATATGAGTTTCATATAGATGACAAGTTCTTTGAAGAGTTTGAGTATTCGATAATTAAAGGAGGAGACATTGAAACGGTTTTCACTTTAGAGAAGAAAGAAACAATGATGTTAGGACATTTTAAAATGTCAGGAAATACGAATATGTTGTGTGATCGATGTATGGATCCACTTGCCATTCCTGTTTCTGTTTCTCATCAAATTGTGTTTAAATTCTCTGATGAAGAAAACGAAGATGAAAATCTCGTTCACATTCCTTCTTCTGCATTTACAATTGACATTTCTTCGATTATTTATGAGTTGCTGACTGTAGCATTGCCGAGTCGGTTTGTGCATGAAGATGAGGAACATTGCAATCAAGAAATGTTAGGCATATTAGACGAGTACGAAAGCTATGAAGAGGAGGAAAACTCTGATGAGGAAATAGACCCTCGTTGGAATGATCTAAAAAAATTGAAATAAAAAGTTAAATATAAAAGTAATATGGCACAACCAAAAAGAAGATCGTCTTCAACTCGTAGAGATAAAAGACGTACACATCAAAAAGCGACAGTAGGAAATATCGCAATTTGTCCAACTACTGGACAATCTCATTTATACCACCGTGCACACTGGCATGAGGGAAAACTGTACTATAAAGGGCAAGTTATTGCAGAAAAAGAAGTTGCAGTTTAAGCTGCAATTTTCAATTTAAGCTGTTTTAACTTAAATGAAATTAGGGTTAGATATAAATGGTGGTGATTTTGCCCCTGAAGCGAATGTGCACGGGGCAATTTTAGCTTTGGAACATTTGCCTGAAGAAGTTCAACTTGTCCTTGTGGGGCGAGCTGAAGAGGCAGAACGAATTTTGAAGGAAAGAAATGTTTCTTCGGATAGAATTTCTATTGTAGATGCTCCAGATGCCATCACGATGAGTGATCATCCCACAAGAGCTTTGGCACAAAAGCCAAACAGCTCAATTGCTGTTGGGTTTGATTTACTCGCAAATAAGGAAATTGACTCTTTCGCAAGTACTGGGAATACTGGCGCTATGCTTGTAGGTTCTATGTACAAAATTAATGCAATACCCGGTGTGATTCGCCCTTGCATAACCTCTGTTTTACCTTTGTTGGAAGGCGGAGATTCTCTGATTCTTGATGTAGGGTCAAACGCAGATTGTAAGCCCGACGTGCTCTACCAATTTGCGATTTTAGGCTCAATTTATGCATCAAGTGTGATGAAAGTGAGTAACCCACGTGTGGGATTGCTCAACATCGGAGAAGAAGAAGGGAAAGGAAATCTCCTTACACAAGCCACGTACAAATTGATGAAAGGCTCGTGTGACTTCAATTTTATAGGTAACGTAGAAGGAAGAGATTTGTTTACAGGAAAAGCAGATGTTGTAGTTTGTGATGGATTTACAGGGAATATTGTATTAAAAGAAGCAGAAGGTATATATTCAATCACAAGAAAATTGGGGATTGAAAGTCCATACTTCGAAAGATTTAATTACGAGAATTACGGCGGAACTCCTATTTTAGGAATTAATTCCGATGTAATTATCGGACACGGAATATCAAATGATATTGCTGTAAAGAATATGATGGAACATGCATATTTTGTGGCAGCATCAGGGTTAACAAGAAAGATTAAAGAAGCGTTTAAATAATGAAAAAGATTACAGCGGCGATCACAGGTGTTCAAGGGTATGTTCCAGATAAAATTCTGACAAATAAGGATCTTGAAAAAATAGTGGATACCACAGATGAGTGGATTGTTTCTCGAACTGGTATTAAGCAAAGGCATATTCTTGAAAATGGAGCAACCTCGGATATGGGAGTTGCAGCTGTCAATCAATTGCTTGCTAAAAAAGGAATTTCTCCTGAAGAAATTGACTTAGTAATTTGTGGAACGGTTACGCCTGACCATCCTTTTCCAGCTACGGCAAATATTATTTCTGACAAAACAGGAATGGTGAATGCATGGAGCTTTGATGTAAATGCAGCATGTTCAGCTTTTATCTACGGACTTGTCACAGGCGCTCAGTTTATTGAAACTGGAAAATACAAAAAAGTAATTGTAATTGGAGCAGATAAGATGTCTTCAATTATTGACTATCAAGACAGAACTACTTGCATCATTTTTGGTGATGGTTGTGGTGCGGTTTTGTTAGAACCCAATGAGGAAGGTTTAGGTGTAATAGACAGTATTCTTCATTCTGACGGGTCTGGAAAAGCACACTTGCATCTTCCGGCAGGAGGTTCTGCAATGCCTGCAAGTGAAGAAACCGTAGCTAAAAGATTACATTTTGTACATCAAGATGGAAAACCTGTTTTTAAAGCTGCCGTAAAAAACATGGCAGATGTTTCTGTGAGAATCATGGAGAACAACAACCTATCAGCAGAAAATATTGACTGGTTAGTACCACATCAAGCGAACCTTAGAATCATAGACGCAACCGCTGAGCGTATGGGCTTGTCTAAGGATAAGGTAATGATTAACATTCATAAATATGGAAATACCACAGGAGGAACACTACCATTATGTCTGTGGGATTTTGAAAAACAATTAAAAAAAGGCGATAATATCGTACTTTCAGCATTTGGAGGTGGCTTTACTTGGGGATCAGTTTATCTCAAGTGGGCTTATAATTCTTAAAATATTTACGTACATTTACTTTATTAAATTTTACACAATGAATCAGAAAGAAATTCAAGATCTAATTAAGTTTGTTTCAAAGTCTGGAGTAACAGAAGTAGAAATTGAGAAAAAGGACTTTAAAATTATAATTAAAGCTGAAAATAAACAGTCTTCTAAAAAAGAAGAGGTAGTTTATATCCAACAAGCAGCTCCGCAAGTTCAACAGCAGTTGCCACAAGCAGTAATGCCTGCAGCACCAGCTCCACAACCAGCAGCTGATAATAATCCAGCACCTGCAGCACCTGCAGCACCTGCAGCTGAGGAAAACAATTACGTAACGGTGAAGTCTCCAATGATTGGAACTTTTTATCGTGCACCATCACCAGATAAGCCTGTGTTTGTAGAAGTTGGTGATACAATTAAGGCTGGAGATACTGTTTGTATTATTGAGGCAATGAAGTTATTTAACGAAATCGAGTCAGAAATATCTGGTAAAATTGTTAAAGTACTTGTTGATGATGCTACTCCAGTGGAGTACGACCAACCTTTATTCTTGGTTGACCCTGCATAATCAATAAATAATTTTAGTCTAATTTAAACCCCAATAGGATGTTTAAAAAAATATTAATCGCTAATCGTGGCGAGATTGCATTACGTATTATACGTACATGTAAGGAAATGGGAATTAAAACTGTAGCTGTATATAGTACCGCTGATAAAGAAAGCTTACACGTTCGCTTTGCAGATGAAGCTGTATGCATCGGTCCGCCATCTAGCTCAGAATCATATTTAAGTATTCCGAATATTATATCTGCAGCAGAAATTACAAACGTAGATGCCATTCATCCAGGATATGGTTTCTTAGCAGAAAGTGCTAAATTCTCAAAAGTTTGTGAAGAACACGGAATTAAGTTTATTGGTGCTACTCCTGATCAAATTACAGCGATGGGAGATAAAGCCAATGCAAAAGAAACAATGTTAAAAGCAGGAGTGCCTTGTATTCCAGGCTCAAAAGGCTTATTAAAAGACCTTGACGATGCTTTGAAAACTGCAGAAAAAATTAAATACCCTGTAATGCTTAAAGCTACTGCCGGTGGTGGTGGTAAAGGTATGCGTGCAGCATGGAACAAAGAAGAACTTGAGCAAGCTTGGAACTCAGCTAGACAAGAGGCTAAAGCTGCATTTGGCGATGACGGAATTTATATGGAGAAGCTTATTGAAGAGCCTCGTCATATTGAAATTCAAATCGCGGGAGATCAATTTGGAAATGTTTGTCACTTGTCAGAACGTGACTGCTCAATTCAACGTAGACACCAAAAATTGGTGGAAGAAACTCCTTCTCCTTTTATGACGAAAAAGCTGAGAAAAGCAATGGGTGCAGCTGCAATTAAAGCTGCTAAAGCTGTAAAATACGAAGGTGTAGGTACTGTTGAGTTCTTGGTGGATAAAAACAGAGATTTCTATTTCATGGAAATGAATACGAGAATCCAAGTAGAACACACCATTACAGAAGAAGTAATTAATTTTGACTTGATTAAAGAACAAATTAAAATTGCTTACGGAGAGAAAATTAGTGGAAAAAATTACGAGCCGATAATGCACTCAATTCAGTGCCGTATTAACGCAGAAGATCCACATAATGACTTCCGTCCTTCACCTGGAAAAATCACTGAATATTATGAACCAGGAGGACCTGGAGTACGTATTGACACCAATGCATACTCAGGATATACCATTCCACCGTATTACGATTCAATGATTTCAAAATTGATCACCGTAGCGCAAACACGTGAAGAAGCCATCATGAAAATGAGACGTGCTTTAGATGAATATATCATCGGTGGAATTAAAACTACAATTCCATTCCATCAGAAGTTGATGCTTGACGATGACTTTAATAAAGGGAACTTTACCACTAAGTTTATGGAAGACTTTAAGTTCTAGAAAATTTATTATACATTGCAAAAGAGGCTGTTTCAAATTTGAAATAGCCTCTTTTTTTTACATATCAATAAAATAATCTCCTGAATAATCTGTAAAAGCGTTTAGCCCGAGTAGATTTACTTTTTCAATAAAATATAATTTCGATAGCTTGTATCAATCCCGATAAACTTCAACCACTTTTTCATGCGTTGTTTGAATGGTGTTTTGTTAAAACTAATGTCGTAATTAAATTTCCAATTTAACTTTTCAATTCTGTCTTCCATTACTTTCGGATGCGTTCCTGTAAACTTTTCAAGAGAATCAATATTCTTAAAATAGTCGAACTCTTCTACTTTATCAATGTTTTCTTCCATCCAATTGTCGTCGTGCCATAACTTGTTGAAAGTTTCTTGCTTGGCCTGCATAACGCGTGGGTCTTTTACCCATCCATAATGGTGAATATAAGCGTCGACCAGTGCTACATTGAGCTTTTTATCTTCACCTTTCCGAAAGCCTTGCGCATCACGGTAGGAATAGATAGATTTTTTATTTCTGACCACCCGAATTTCATGTGGATACCAGCGCATGGAGTTGCCGATATAGTCATAAGAGCCAAAAAAGTGCCTGTATTTAAATAATAAGCCGTCTACCTCAGTATTTTGAAGATGTTTTTCCATGGCTTTTTTAATCTTGGGTAAATCACTTTCGTGTACCACTTCATCCCCTTGAATGTAAAAAGCCCAATCGTATTCTTCTGGAATGGCTTGAAATGCCTTGTTGGTTTCTATTGCCAATACTCTTCCACCTTCTCGAAGTGTATCGTCCCAAATTGTTTCAATGATTTTAATTTTCGGATTACCAATTGCTTGAATTAAAGACAAAGTTTCGTCTTCTGAGTTTCCTACAGCAACTACCAGCAAATCGCAAATAGGTAAGATAGATTGAATGGCTTCGACAATAGGATAATCATACTTTATTGCATTCCTAACGAAGGTAAAACCTGCAACTTTCATGTTTTTTTAAAACTATTTAGAGGTATATGCTTTAAATACTTCTTCTAATGATTTTTCTTCTTTACGAATAGTAAGAATCAATAGTTTTTCTTTATGTGCATAATTAGCTATTGTTTTACGTAAATCCTCTTCATCTTTGGAGGTGACTAAAAAGGTAGTTTCACTAATTTTTTCTACTTGCGACACTTTAGGCATCTTAGCCAATCGGTTTCTGGAAATGGCTTGGTCAAATTCTACATAAACTACTTGACTATCTTCCTGCGATTGAAGCTCACTTGCTTTAGCATTTGCTACCAAACGGCCATTATTGATAATGATTACTCGGTCGCATATGGCTTCCACTTCTTGCATAATATGCGTAGAAAGCATTACCGTTTTCTTTTCTCCAATTCTTCGAATTAACTCTCTAATTTCAGCCAACTGATTCGGGTCTAGACCAGAGGTAGGCTCATCTAAAATCAATACTTCAGGATCGTGAATAATGGCTTGCGCAAGTCCCACTCTTTGACGATAACCTTTTGAAAGTGCCCCTGTAATTTTATGCTGCTCTTTTTGCAGACCCACCATTTCAATCACCTCAGCTACTCTTTCCTTTAAGTTTTTCAACTTGTATATTTTTCCTACAAAATTGAGGTATTCTTTCACATACATATCCAAGTAGATAGGATTGTGTTCAGGCAAATACCCTATTTTTTCCCTTACTTCTAAGGAATGCTTGTTGATGTCTAATCCGCAAACCTCTACTTCTCCCTCACTTGCAGGGATAAAGGTGGTGATAATCTTCATCGTAGTGGATTTACCTGCTCCGTTAGGACCTAGAAAACCAAGAATCTCTCCTTTCTTTGCTTCAAATGAGATATTATCAACAGCTGCTTGCTCTCCGTAATACTTTGTAAGATGTTTAACTGAAATTGACATGAATACAATTTATAGATTACGAAGATAATAAATTAAGAAGCTTGAAATGTAATAAAGTGTTAAAATAACAGTATTGCTTGTTACTAATTCACCACAATGATGCGTTTGGATTGCACTTGATTTTCTCCGCGATATAAAATTATATAGTTTCCGCTTGCGAGATGGCTTACTTCTAATTCTATCGTATTTAATCCTTCGTCTAGTGTTTTGTCTTCAAATATATTTTGAATCAAACGACCATCACTATCATACATCATCAAGGATGCATTTTCTTCAAAAGGCATAAGAAATCGAAGCTTTAATTGATTTCGAGCAGGATTGGGAAAGGCTTGAATAATCACATTTTGTGGATTGCCTAAATGAAGACAAGATTCATTATTACTTAAATCAGTTTCTGGAAAAGATGTATTGAGAATTCTTCCCCGAATACAAATGAATTGAGTTGCGCTGTCTTCGATTGCAATAAAAGCACTTAAAGCAGCAGAAAACACATAGATTTCCTCTTCATTTGCCTGTAATTCACCAGTCCAAATTTCCTTCAGTAAAATATTTCCACTTTTTTGAAGTGTCAATTCTACATTTTCTATTGGTGTAGATCCTTTGTTTTTTAAACGTACGCCTATTGTTAAGAAACCATCCTCTTTTTGCGTAAATATTTCAGAAACCGACAAGTCTGTTTCACGACCGATTACTTCTTTGCTTACACTCACGGAATCCATGCAATTATTGTCGTTTTTAGCCCACAATTGAACTGTGATTTCTTCTCCCAGTTGATCTTCTGTAAATACAATACTTGTATCGGCTTGTTGAGCAGAAGCAAAATCTCCAAAAGTCCAATGAAAATCCGTTCCTCCTACAGTTTCATTAATAAATACAGTGGGTTCATTTACAATAAAAGCATTGGGATAGAAAGAAAAGTCTGCTTTTAAAGCTTCGTGTATTTCAAAAAGAGATTCTTCAGTTTGGCTACAACCAAAGGCAGATTTTACGGTTTGTTTTAAATGGTAAGTGCCCACATAATCAAATGTTTTCTCAACTGAAAAGCCAGAAATTGCAGGCGCACCTTGAATTGACCAGTCGACTTGTGCTACACTTCCATCTGCAACAAAAGATTGGTCTTTCAGCATTGTGGATAACCCTGCGCAGGCTTGCTCTATTGAATAATCCACTGAAGGAACAGCATGTACTTTGAGTATTGTGTCTTTCGAGGCATTACACCCATCATTACTGACTGCTGTTAAGCTTACTGGATATTCTCCGTATGTTATGTAGGGTTTTTGAGGGTGGATTTGTCCTGAGTTGTTTCCATCACCAAAACTCCAATAGTAATTTGAAATTGTTGACGGAGAAGCGATTGATGATTCATTTTGAAAGTTGACTACTTTTCCTTCACATATCTCATTATAGGTAAAATCAACGTTGGGAATTGGAGAAATAAACTTAGCTGAACTCACTGTATCAATACACCCATAATTATCTGTTCCGATGAGCAATACTTCAAATTCTCCATGAGATGTAAATTCATGTGTTACGTTTTGACCTGAAACTTGTGGAGTATTGTCTCCAAAATCCCATCTCCAGTCTGAAATGGTAAAAGGAGTGAGTTGCCCCCCATAAAATTCAATGGAGGAATTTTGGCACGCACCATTGCTAGAAAGTGTAAGTATAGGATTGTTTCTAACTTCAACAGTGAATGTCGTGTCCATAAAGCAACCCGAGCTCGTACCTATTGCGTAATTTACTTCATAGCTTCCCCCTTCATTGTATGAATGTGTTGCAGTAGGTGAAGTGAACGTGTTGCCATCGCCCATTTCCCAAGTCCATGAAGTGAGTATAGAACCATCTACTGTACTACTCTCATCTTCAAAACTAAAAACTGTATTTAAACACGCATACTGCGGAAAATCAATGGCTAAAACGGGTGCATCACCGATTATTGTGACATCAACAGTATCTTTTGCTACGCAACCGTTTATGTTGATTACCTCTACACTATAAGTTCCAGAATTTTCAATGAGAATTGAAGCCTCCGTAGAACCCGTATTCCAAAGGTAGGAAACCGCTTCCGAAGCACCAGAGGTTAAAGATAAATTGTTACCAGAACACAGATTAAGGTCAGGACCAAGAGAAGCAGAAGTGGGGAATACATCTTCTTGAAAACTTAAGGTGTCAGACTTAAAAACACAACC
>Ga0209075_1003580_pt1 | contig 12819 bp, 9 predicted proteins | sample Stecom2011_FD_187523 | JGI IMG/M metagenome (GOLD analysis project Ga0209075, IMG submission 187523) | Agricultural soil microbial communities from Utah to study Nitrogen management - Steer compost 2011 (SPAdes) (version 2) | ecosystem: Environmental > Terrestrial > Soil > Agricultural land...
ACTTCTTTCCCTTGTGTTTTGTTAAGTTGAACCTACGGCTTAAACAGCCAACTCACATCGCCAAATAAAGCGGAAGCAATCTGCGGCTTTCGTATCTTTATTTAACGCCATCAATTAAGAAACAACGCTTCTCGCATAAGACGTATCGAATCGCAAACTATTCAAATCTATTTTCCCCCGCTCAGTCCGTGCCACCCAGCAGATGCGCGGCGCCCGCGTCCTGCAGCACCTGCCGGGTAATCTGGCGAAAAAGCTCCGGGCTCAGCTCGAATTTATTGCGCTCGGCGAGCACCTGCTCAAACGCAGCTTCGCCCAGGGCAAGGCGCAAGTCATTGGCGTCGCGCAGGTTCAGTTGAGGGACGTCGTCGGGCACGCTCGCCGCGTGAAGGCGCGGCGGGCGGCGCCAGCCGGTTCCCTGCTCATACGCATAGGCCATCTCGATAAGCGTTGCTTCGTCAAACTCGCGCCCCATAAGCATCATGCCGATCGGCATCTTCACCGCACCATCGCTGAGCCCGGTGGGCACCACGACCGCCGGAAGTCCCGACGCCGAGGTGGCCAGGCAATTGGGAAGCGCAGAGCTTCGCTGGGCGGCGCCCTTCGCGTCGGCGGGATAGATCAGCGCGTCGAGCTCCAAAAGATCCATCACATGCTCGACATGCACACGATTGAACGTGTACGCGCGCTGCCCCTTCTCACGCGAGCCGGTGGGGCGCGCATAGCCCGACGCATTCACATCCAAACATGCCTGTACGCTCGAATAGGTCGACTTCGAGAAGCGCCCATCTTCACAAATCTGGGCAAAGTTTTTCACCGGAGAATCCACGCCTTTCAGGTACGCATCGACGTCGACCACCCAGCCGCCGCCGTAGCGCGTCGGCAAGAACTCCGGCAGGCGCACATTCTCCACGACTTCGGCACCGAGCCGGCGCAGGTCCGCCAGGGTGCGCGCCCAAACCTGGGTCGCATGCGCGTCTGCGCCCTGAAACGGGTCGCGGTACCAATCGTCGGTTTCGGCAGAAAGTCGTCGCAGCACCCCGATTCTTCGCCCACGGAGCCCGTTCGGATTCAGATGCTCCGTGAAGGACGCCGGGCGCGCCCAGCGCGGGTGATTCTGGCGAGGATCGCCGGGTCTTTCGGTCGCCATCGCATCGAGCAAAAGCGCCAAATCGCGCACGCTTCGCGCAATCGGCCCGGCGACGCCATCCAGCGGATTGCTGGGAAAGATGCCATCAACGCTGACCAACTCATGGGTTGAGCGCATCGTCACCAGTCCGTGATAGGCCGCAGGAATCGACAGAGAACCACAATTATCGGTGCCAGTTGCCCCCACCACAAACCCAGCCGCGACGGCCGCCCCGCTGCCCGCGCTCGACCCGCCCGAGTTCAACTTCGTTTGATAGGCATTGCCCGTCTTTCCGTGGCGCCCGCCAATGCCGTGGACGCCGCTGGCGAACTCATCCATGGTCGTCGCTCCAATGAGCAGCGCGCCCCGGGCGCGCATCTGGGCCAGCGCGAAACCATCGTCGGGTGCACGCGTCCCGACAAGCGCCTGTGAGCCATGTGTCGTGGTCGTGTCGCTGGAGTCGTAATTGGTCTTGATGCCAATCGGCACGCAGTGTAGCGGACCCACCAGAGCCCGGGTGGCGGCAAAGGCCGCGTCGAGCGCGCGCGCCTGGGCGCGCACATTCTCGTTAAACATCACAAAGGCGTTGATCGGCGCGCCCGCGCTCACGTCCAGGTCAAAGCGCGCGATGCGCTCAAGATGCGCCTCAATGATCGCCTCGCACGTCATTTGCCCCGACAGAATCGCCCCATGAATCTCGGCGATGCTCGCCTCTTGCGGGTCGAACGCCGGCTGGGCCGCGGGCGCGCAGGCGTCGCCGACACCGCTGCCATAACGGTCGGCCTGCCCGGCGTTGGCCACCGCAATACAATTATCACACGCATCCCCGACGCCATCTTCATCCGAGTCAAGTTGCCCGGGATTGGGCGTATCCGAACAATTATCAAAGCAATCCGCTACCCCGTCGCCGTCCGAATCCAGAAAATCTTCGCCCAGCGGACACGGGTCACACGCGTCGCCGACCCCGTCGCCGTCGGTATCCTTTTGATCGGGATTATAGATATCACGACAATTATCCTGAGCATTCTCGATGCCATCACCATCAAGGTCGTCATCGCAGCGGTCGCCCACCCCATCAAAGTCGCTGTCGGACTGATTGACGTTTGGTGTGTGCACGCAGTTATCGCAGTGGTCCGGGGCGCCGTCACCGTCGCGATCGAGCTCGTCCGGCCCCGCGGAACCGGCACAACTCAGATTCGGACTCACCGGAACATCGAGCGGAACCTCAGAGCAGGCCCACAAAAAAAGAGCGCAACTCAAAAAGAGAAGCCTCGCCCGTCCCCATTCTACAAACCGTATATCGCGCATCTTTAGCTCCTCTACAGCCACGACGCGCGGCCCAAAAACCGCGCGCCGACTTCAGAGCGAGCCTCGCTTAGTCGCACCCTTCGCTCGGCGCGACATTGAAGTCATTAAAAAAGTTTATGCTGCGAATATTAAAATAGTCCTTGATGACGAAGGGTGAGCGGCCGTCATAGAGCTCGAAATTACAGCGCTGAAAGGACTTGCCCTTCCAGGGCTCCGACTCGGGTTGAACCCGCGTCTCACCGAAGGCATCGACCACCAGGTCCACGCCGGTATAGGACGCGCTCATATCCGTATCCTCATAGACCAGGAAGCGGTCATCACCGGTGAGATTGCTCAGGTAGGTCCCCTCGTAGCGGTCGCAATTCGCAGGGTCATAGGCATCCATGCGCCCCTCACAGATCGTGAGCACATTTCCGGCGCTCAGCGTTTCGGCGCCGTCGGGGTGCGACGCATCGCTGCGTGTAATCGCCGCATCGTAGGAGCAACTGGTGCTCTCATCATTGGAAAAGATACAGAAGCGAAACCGGGTCAAATCGATGGCGCTATCGCCGCAATTATACAGTTCGACCGCCTTATTCTGGGCGCTGCCCTGGATATACTCCGAGATCATCAGACAGGCCTCGCTGGGCAGGCGCTCCACGAGGATTGTTGCGGTATCGGTGGCCAGATTCTCCTGGGAGTCGCGCACCTCCAGGCGCACCACGTAGGTGCCCTCGGCATCGGGCACGAACCAGGCATTCGCCGAGAAGGGGCGATTGATCGCGATGGCTCCGCTTTGCTGTGGTTGGACGTCGAAGCTCCAAAAATAGCTCAGCACTTCGTCGCCGCCGTTGAGGTGCGAAGAGTTCGAGCCGTCCAGATCCACCCGGGTTCCCACCGCACCATTCTGATTCTCGCCGGCATCCGCGATGGGCCCCAAATTCTCCTCAATTTCCTCGACCGCCGTGATGGTCACGTGCGCTTCGCGGCTGGTGTGCTGGCCGTCGGAGACCTTCAGGCCAACCCGATACTCGCCGACCATATCCGGGGTAAATCGCGGGTCCACCACGGTGGCATCGCTGAGCGCCGCGCTGCTGCCGAGCGGCGCCTGATTGATCGTCCAGGCGTAGGTCAGCGCGTCGCCGTCCGGGTCCACCGAAGCCGACCCATCCAGGCGAACCTCGGTGTCCACTTCGACGGTGCGGTCGGCGCCAGCGTTGGCCAGCGGCGAGCCCTCCTCGGCGACAAATACCGCCGCCTCGATGGTCACGCTTTTCGACGCGCTACGATATTCCCCGTCACTGACACTCAGGCTTACGGTATAGGTGCCCGACTTATCGGCGACAAACGAAATAATCTGGTCGCGCGGGTCCAACTCAGCGACCGCGCTGCCCTCGGGGGCCTGAAATTCCCAATAAAAGCGCAGCGGGTCGCCGTCGGGGTCCGAGCTTTGCGACCCATCAATCGTGACCTCATCACCCTCGATGACCGATAAGCTGCTGGCCGAAATCACGACCGTGGGCTCTTGATTGCGCTCCTCACCACACCCAACGAGCAACACACCGGCTGTCAGACAGGTGGCTAGAACCATCAAGGAGCCAGCGCGATACAATTCGGGACGACGCATCTTCAAGCCCATAGTCAAAAGTTCGTTATTTCGCCGCGCCGAATCAATCCTGCGCGAGCCAATGAATATCATATTTCTCAGCCAGCCATAAGGCAGGCGGCAATACAAAGAGCGTCGCCAGCAAGACGGTGCCAAGGCCCAATATGGCTAAATACCCCATCGACTGCAAACCGGCGTAATCCGTTACTGCAAGCCCGGCAAAGCCAATCGCCGAGGTAATCGTGGTCATAATCAGCGCGCCGCCCAACGACTTCATGACCGCCCCCACCGAACCCCTGCCCTGCTCGCGATAGTGGGCGTAAAAATGAACGCCATCATCTACCCCCGCGCCGATCAGCACCGGCAGGACAATCACATTAAAGAAGTCCAGGCGCATTCCCAAAAACGCGGATAACCCCAACATCCAGAAAACGCCGAGCAAAACCGGCGTCATCGCAAAGAGCGCGCGCAGCGGATTGCCAAATCCCCAGATCAAAATCAATAACGCGACCACCAGCGCGATGCCCATCATGCGCACCCCATCGGTCTTGATCTGGTCGAGCATCGCGATATAAATATACGACTGGCTTCCCACCCTAAAGTCGGCTCCAGTCTCATCTCTAATATCCTGAATTTGCTGAAGAAAACGCCTGGCCTCCTCACCCTTCATGCTATCGATTGCCTCGTTGACATAGATCAGATAGCCGAACGCGAACTCCTCGCCGGCCACCGGCGCCTTGGCCTTATCGCCGGCTTCCTTAAAGAGACGCTTTGTCCAGGGCGGAAGCTCGTGAAAGGTGAAGGGCTCAACGTCGAGCGTCTCGCGCATCTCTTCGACGCGCTTGCGCTCGTCGGCGCTCAACAGCGCGATATCATCTTCGGAGAGCAGCGCGCGAATCGCTTTAATTTCAACCATCCGCTCCTCTTGCTCGGCGAGTGTCCCGGGCAGAAAGGAGTAGATGGCAGAGACCGAGCGCACGGTATCGAGCTTCCCCTGTCGATGCTGCTCGCTCATATATTCATAAACCCTTTGGGTCTGCTCGGCGTCATCAAAGAGCAAAAGCGTCGGGGTCGACGATTGCATTCCCTGGGTCGCGCTGGTGTATTTATCGCCCACGCTCTTTTGCTCACGCGGCGCAATATAGGTGTCCGGCGAGATGGCCTCGCGCACGGCGCGTGCCCGATTAAGAGTCGCGCGCGCCTGGGCTCGGGCCTGCTTTTCGGCCTGCGTGTTTTGTGCCGCCGCCTCGTCCTTGCCGCTCCAGGGAAGCTCCACGTTGCCGATATTTCGGAAATTCTCCTCAAACTGAACGTTTGGCATCTGAAACGCCGCGAAGATGCTTAAAAGCAGCACCAATCCCAAAAAGACCGGGGTGAGCCGCCTGGCTTTATCCTCCCCGACCCAGAAGACGGGAGATAAAAATGACGCCGACTCGCCGTCCTCTTTCACCTTAGGATGATAGGGCAAAATGCTATGCAGCGATAAAATAAAGGCCGGAAGCACCACCATCATGGCCAGTAGTGTGCATAAAATACCGATGCTGGCGACCTGACCAAATTGACTCAACCCTCGAAATTGCGCAAAGGATAGCACCACGAAGGTCACCATGGTCGTAAACGCTCCGATCACGGTCGCCCGCCCGGTGGTCCCGAAACACTCCACCAGCGCATCGATGGGGGATTTGCCCCGGCGCCGATTGATGTCGTACTCGTTGAGGAAGTGAATACTATAGTCGATCCCAAGCCCCAGAAGGATGGCGAAGATAAAGGTCGCCACCGTAGTCAACTCCCCGAAGATCAGAAAGCTAATCGCCAGGGTCCAGGCAACCCCCATCACAAGCGGAGTGAGCACAAAAAAGACGGCGCGCACGCGGCGAAAATATAGCGCGATGACCAAAAAGAGACCCAAAATGGTCGACCACGCCGAGGTTTTAATATCGTTGAGGATCGAGCTGTACTCGGCCTGGCGGTTGATCAATCCGCCGCCAAACTCAAGCTTCATCTCCGGGTGATATTGCGCCGGTTCAAGCTCCGCGCCCACCTGCTGGACCCGGGCGATAAGATCCTGGGTCGAGGCGAGGTCAGTCGAGGACTCGACAAAGCGCACCACAATCGTGAGCGAATAGCCGTCGTCACTGATCAAATATTCTTTATAGGTATTCTGCGAGAGGCCCGCGTATTTCTCCTCCATCTCACTGGTGTCAAAAAGATCTTCATCGGCCTCCTCATCGTCCATCCCCAGCGAGACAAAGAGCGGGTTGGCCTTGCGTTTGGCGTCCTTAATTTTGTCGGCAAGCTGCTCGCGCAGCGTACTCAAATCTTCCTTGTCCAGATAAAGAAGCGCGTGTTTTTCAAAGAAGGTCTTATCATTATGATAATGCGCAAGCGCCACCTCGGGCAGCTCGCGCAGCGCGCTCGCGTAGACCTCGGCGAACTTCTTATTCGCCTGGGTATCGGGCGAATCAATGACCACAAAAAGCGCCGAACCGCTGCCGACCCGGTGGCCGACCTCATCCATCGCCTGATAAGCCTCCGAGGAGGTCGGCAACATCGCCTTAAAGTCGCTATTGATATTCGCCTTCGTCGCGATCACCCAGACGGCGAGCACACTCAAAAGAATACTGATCACCGACACCGCCCAATAGTGGCGCCCGATAACGCGGCCCAAATAAAAGGCGAGAAAACGCTTCACAAAAGTGGTCATATTTAAATCTCTAGGCTTGCACAGCCAGCTATCCCGACTACTATGCGCCGCCGAGGCCCCTCGGCGGCGCGAAATGTCTAAATTTCATTGCGACAATATACTCGCACGCGATTTGACGTCGCCGCAACGTCTATATTCTTTTTAGCGCATCCTCTCAATCTCGACGCGTCTTTGCTCCCCTCCTACGCTTTGGTGAACACCTTGTCCCGCATCCCCGCGACGCCCCCCGAAATCAGCCATACCGACGCCTGCGTGATGATCGACGCGCGCTATATCAGCGATGAGCCCAGCGGAATTGGGCGCTATACCGAGCATCTTATCGCGCAGATTTTGGCCCTGGACAGTGGTCTGCGCCTGAAGCTTATCACCGATCCAGCGCGCCCGCAGCCCTTCGACGACCCGCGCGTAAGCTGTGTGACCTACCCGGCTGCGCCGAACTCATTGCGCACCCGTTTCGTCATGGCGCGCGTGCTCAAGCAGCATGGTGCCTTTGACGGGGTCGACCTTTTTCACTCGCCATTTAATATTTTGCCGGCCGATTTGCCCGTCCCGAGCGTCTTTACCCTCCACGATATTATGTGGTTGCTCGATAAAAATTACTGCACCGATAGCGCCTGGCGAAAGCTGGTCACCGGCACTTTTTATCAGCAATTTATCCCGCGCTCGGCGGCGCAGGCCGCGCATATTTTTACGGTGTCGGAGACTTCGAAGACGGCCATCGAAGACTATTTTCCGGCGATGCGCGGGCGCGTCGACGTGACTTATAACGGGATCGACGCGTCCTTTCATCCCATGGCCCCCGAAGAAGGTTGGCCGCGGCTCTCAAAGTGGCTGGCTCCAAAAAGTAAGTTCGTGCTCGTGGTCGGCCAGGGGACGCCTTATAAAAATCACGCAGGCGCGCTCGCCGGATTTATCGAGGCTTTTCGCCACGATCCCGAGGTCTATTTCGTCCTGGTGCGCCGCCTCACCCGCGGCCCCGCCTCGCGGCTGCACGAGCTGATGGCCGACCCCGATGTCGCCTCGCGTATTATCACGTTGGAGGATATTAGCGTCGAGGAATTGCACGCGCTTTATAGCATGGCGCATGTGTTTTTATTTCCGTCGCTCTACGAAGGATTCGGGCTGCCCGCGCTGGAGGCGATGGCCTGCGGCACGCCGGTTATCACGTCGAATCGCGGCGCGCCCAACGAAGTCGCTGGCCCCGGCGCGCTGACCGTTGACCCCGAATCACCGTCTGAAATCGCCCAGGCGCTGCGTGTGCTATTCGATGACCCCCAAACCTGGGAGGCGCAGCGCGCGCTCGGCATGGAGCACGCCGCATCCTTCACCTGGCAGGCCTGCGCGCGGCGCACCCTCGACGTCTATCGACAACTTCTGAAATAATCGAACACAACCGTTCTTTTACTCAAACTCACCCGTTTTACCGCCCCCGAGCAACCTATGGCGCGCATCTACCTCGACGCCCGAAATATCACCGCGCAGCCAGCCGGCGTGGCGCGCTACGCGCTTAGCCTGATCCCGGAGCTGGTCCGCCAGGCGCCCCAGCACGAGTTTGTGGTCATTCGGCATGCGTCGAATCGCACGCCCATCGAGGTTGCTGGCCACACGCTTCGCGAGGTCTTTATCGCCCCGTCGATCGACGATCTCTATAACTTCGTCTTCGGCGCGCGCGCGCTGCATCAAGTCTTTGGCAAATTCGGCGCGCCCGATATCTACCACGACCTCTTTCATATCTTCCCGCTCGGCCTTCGCCTGGCGGCCCCGCGCGCAAAAATCGTCGTGACTCTGCACGACCTTGTGTGGATCGACCACCCGCACGAATCGCAGCCAACCTGGCTAAAGGCCGAGAGCATCCGCGCCTTCGCGTCGCTGGCCATCCCCTATAGCCTCAAAACCGCGGACCACGTCATCTGCATCTCGGAGCCCACCGCCGAGCGCGCCGCGCCCTGGCTTACCCCTGAGTGTTTCAGCATCATTTCGCACGGGGTCTCCGACGAATTCCTGTGTCCCACCCCGGCCCCGAACCCCGCAAAACTCGGCCTTCCTGGCCCCGACACGCCCTATATCGTCGCCATCGGGAACGCCAAACCCTATAAAAATCTCGAACGCCTCATCGACGCCTTCGCCCGCATCCGCCCGACGCTGGCGGCCGGCCACCTGGTGCTTATCGGCAACTGCGCCGACCTAGCCGAACAAGTCAATGATTCCGAAGTCGCTCAACATATCACCCTCGCCGGCATCCTGAGCGACGCCGCGCTGCGCAGCACTCTGGGTCACGCCACGGCGTTTGTCTTCCCCTCATTGGTCGAAGGTTTTGGCCTGCCCATCTTAGAGGCGATGGCGATGGGTGTACCGACGCTCGTCAGCGACCTGGAGCCGATGCGCACGATTGCGCAAGACGCGGCGCTGCGATTCGACCCGAATCATACCGGCGACGTTGCCCAGGCGTTGAGGGAAGTTCTGCACGATGCGCAGCTTCGCGCGCGCTTGATTCGCGATGGCCGGGCGCGCGCCGCGCAATTTACGTGGCCCAAAACCGCGCGCGCGACGCTCGATGTCTACGCGCGCGCATTGGCCTTGTGAAAACTCACGGCTTTCGGCCCATCACAACCCGGTCCAGGCGCGCGTAGTCCTGGCGAATCGCGGTTTCGATAAAGCCCGCAGCCTTCAATAAATCCTCGACCGCCCTGCCCTGCTGATAGCCAATCTCGCAGAGAAAATGGCCGCCGGATTCCAGCGCCTCAAAACTTGCGGGGACCAAGCGACGAATCACGTCGAGGCCGTCGGCGCCCGAAAAGAGCGCGCCCGCCGGCTCGAAGCCCTTGACGTCGATCATGATCGCGTCGCGCTCGACTTCGCCGATATACGGCGGGTTGCTCACGATCATCTGGCAGGGAAAAAAGTCGGCTGGCATATTTTCCAATAAGTCGCCTTCGAAGAATTCCACCCGCTGCGCGAGCCCGAGCGCCTCGGCGTTCTCGCGGGCAAGGGCGAGCGCGTCGGGCGAGATATCGGTGGCCGCGACGCGCAGGTTTGGGCGCGCGTCGGCCAGCGCAAGCGCAATCGCCCCGCTTCCGGTGCCGACGTCGATGACCTTCGCGTCGGCGTCTTTGGCAAGGCGTTTAAGCGATTCTTCGACCAGAATTTCGGTCTCCGGGCGCGGGATGAGCACCCGGGAGTCGACCTTTAGATCGATCTCCCAGAACCCCTTGCTCCCCAGAATATAGGCCACCGGCTCGCCCGAGGCGCGTCTTTTGATCAACGCGCGATAATCGCCCAACTCCGCCTCGCTCATCGGGCGGTCGAAGTGGGTATAGAGTTTCATGCGCTCAAAATTGAGCACCTTCGCCAGCAATAATTCGGCGTCGAGGCGTGCGCTATCGGAGACTTTCTTGGACTCAAAAAAATGCGTCGTCCAGCGCAGGATTTTCAGAATGGTCCAGGGCGGGCCAAGCTGCTCGGGCGGGGTCGTACTCGGGTCGGGTGCCATGGTCGCTCATCAAGTTAAGTTAATAAGGCGGCCGCCGACCCGGGCCATTGAAGAGCCGAGTTAAAACGACCAGCCGATATTCAGATTCAGAAGAGGTTCCCAGGAGCTGTCTTCCGACTCGCCGCTGGTTCCGCTGTCTGCGTGATTCGCCTCGGCTTTGGCAAACACGTGCTGAATACCGAGTTGTGCGTCAAAGGTAAATCCCACTTTTGTCGCAAGCTTATATCCAACAAAAGGCCCCACGCCCAAGCCCTGCCCCAGGCCACTAAAATTGCCCTCAGAAGTTTCGATCTCATCGCTGGAGACATTGACGTATAAAACCTCGCCGCCGATCTGCATGCCGTGGTCGAAATCACCGAGCACATAATAGCGAAGTTGGCCACCGGCCTCCCAGACGTTAAAGGTCTGATCGCCTATGATATCCGATTTTGCGGTGGTCGTTCCGCCGCCGCCAATCAGCGCGAGTCCCCAATTTTTGTGGGCCTTGAACTCGGCAGTAAATTCGAAGATGGGGTTGGCAAGATGCACCGGCGAGAAGGTCAGACTCATAATATGCGTCGGGTCATCCATGGTCGCGACCGACCCGGTGTCCTGGGCGAAGGCCGCGTTCGCAGCGCAAAGAATGACAGCTGCGACGAGTGCCTTGAGCATGAAAAGATGTCGAGAATGCATGGACGGTCTCCGATCAATCGATGATTTATGAATACGAATATGAGGTGAATAGTGTGAAAAGTTGCGCCAAGTCTTAAGTCGGACGCATCTTTTTGCCGTTTCATTCAACACCAAATATTTTTTATCTCACGGCGCCACGAATGGCGCGATTTTCTGGCGTTCTGATTCGCAATTATCTAGTATCCAGCCCCGATCTGCAAATCCACCCCTCATATATGGAACGCATAATATGTTCGGTCATATCAAGAAGATTTATCTCATTTTATTCGCTCTCGGCCTGGTTTTTTTGAGCGGATGCGTCGATTTAAAGCGCGATCTCGGGCAACCCTGCACCGAGGAGAAATTCTGCGAAGCCGGCCAGGATCCCGTTTGCGGCCAGGACGGGATTACCTACGCGTGCGCGGCGCTCGCCGTCTGCGAAGGCGTTGCGCTCGACTCAAGCGGCGAGGCCTGCGGTGAGCCGGTCACGTGTCCGGACTCCCAATGCGTCGGTGACTGCGAGTTCGGCCAAAAACACGACGCCAATGGTTGTGAGATCTGCGAGTGCAATGAGGCACCCGTCGCGTGTCCGGACTCTCAATGCCTGGGTGACTGCGAGTTCGGCTTAAAACAAGACGCCGATGGTTGTGAGATCTGCGAGTGCAATGAAGCGCCGGTCAACACCTGCGGCGAGGATCGTTGTGTCCCGATATCCTGCGGGACGCCGCGCGGCCAATGCATCCGCGAGAGCGAATTGGCGATGATAGGTGCCTGCGCCCCTGGGCCCTTCCAGGAGCCCAATCCGCAATGTCTGTGCGCCGATGACGGCTGCGCCGCGCGAATATGCGAGGCCGACGCGGAGTGCGGCGGTGGCCTGTGCGTCGCGACACCCAATGAGGATCGCACCGGTTATTGCATCAACTCCTCCTGCGAGGAGCTTCGCGACCTCTATAATCAACAACGTCCGGACCAGGTCTCGTGCACCAGCGATGCAGAATGCGTCGCGGTTTCGACCCTGCCCTCATGTTGCGGTTTTCATTACGCAAATGAAGACGGCGCGGCGGCGCTGGGCGAGTTGAACGCGTTTGTTGCCCAGACCTCCTGCGGTCGGGATTGGGAAAATGCCTGCGCCGCCGTGGACTGCGCGCTGCCCCAAGGTCAGCCCGCCTGCGTGGAGGGGACCTGTCAGTTCGTTGCCGACTAACGTGCGTGTTGCCGAAGCCGAGACCTCGCGCGAACCGGGGACTCCCTGCTTTGCAAAGGTATTTGGCATCTCGATAAACCCTTGCTTTTCAATGGCTTCTGGCATTCTGAGGGCTCACCCCGGCGACAGAAGTGGGGTTCCGCTGCGCTCCACCCCACGTCGCTTCGCTCATTAAAGGCAACGGCGTCGTTGATCGGAAGTTGTTAATGAGCGGAGGCGCAGCCGTAGCGTCGTCCTGCGAAGCTGGACCTTTGTCGCCGGGGGTGACTTCTCAAAAATGAGAGGCCTGCATAAAGCAGAAAATACCTAAAAGAAAAGAAGTCTTCGAAAAGCAAGGAGTCCCCGGAAGCCTATGCGAACCGACCACCTTGCAGATCCGCCACATTGCGGCGGCGGGCTGCGCTACGCTGACCAACTTGTGAAGGGATTGCTCTATCGCTTTCGCCGCGCGGCGGCGACCAGGGTAGGGATACCCTGGCTCCGGTTTATCGTGCGTAACTGGATTTTTGGCGACCCACTGAACGCCTATAGTCAACCACTGAGGGTGTGTATGTGCCTGAACTTTCTGCACCCCAGTGAAGGTAAATGCCTGTGAATTGCCGAAGCGGTATCCTCACAGGCCCGCCAGCCAGCGCTCAAGTCGATGATGCGGGCGCGCCTCGGCGCGCCAGGTCTCGGCGTGGCGCATCAGGGCGGCGATGCTTCGTCGCTGCGCCTCGGCGCGCCCGCCGCATGCCTGCCACAACGCCTC
>Ga0209075_1003581_pt1 | contig 12816 bp, 9 predicted proteins | sample Stecom2011_FD_187523 | JGI IMG/M metagenome (GOLD analysis project Ga0209075, IMG submission 187523) | Agricultural soil microbial communities from Utah to study Nitrogen management - Steer compost 2011 (SPAdes) (version 2) | ecosystem: Environmental > Terrestrial > Soil > Agricultural land...
GGCACGCCCTGCTCGATGGCATCCTGGATCGCTGCCAGGTGGGAGCGAAGGAACTCGACGCGTTCGGCGTCGGGCACCGAGCCGTCGGCCGCCACGGTGTCTTCGTACGCCGCGCCGTTCTCGGTGACGTACAGGGCGACATCCGCCGGTCCCGTGTACTCGCGGTGCACCCGGGCGAGCAGGCGAGTGAGCCCCTCCGGCTGCACCTCCCAGCCCATGGCGGTGACGGGGAGACCGCGCGGATGCCAGTGCACGTCGTCTGCCGCTGGGAAAGGTGACCGCTTCGGTCGTTCGGAGGGTGCTGCCGTGCTCAGTTCTGCGGCAGCGGGCGGCTCGGAGCTGAGCGCCTCGCCGTGGTAATAGTTCACGCCGAGGGCATCGATCGGGGTACTGATGATCTCGAGGTCGCCCGGGCGGATGTTCTCGGTGAGACCCAGCCCGTCCAGGTCTTCCAGCAGGTCGGCGGGGTACTCGCCGCGGAAGATCGGGTCGAGGAAGAACCGGTTGAACTGCCCGTCGATTCGCCGAGCGGCATCGACGTCGCCGGGGGACTGCGGGTCGACGGGGTCGGGCACCGTCAGGTTGAGGGTTATCCCGAGCTGCAGCTTCTCGTCGAGTGACCGCAGTCGCTGGGTGGCGAGGCCGTGGGCGAGCAGCAGGTGGTGACCGGCAGCCAGTCCGTCGGCGACTGATTGACGACCGGGCGCGTGCTCGCCTCCGGTGTAGCTCAGGAACGACGAGCACCACGGCTCGTTCAGGGAGGTCCACGCGTCCACCCGGTCGCCCAGCACCTCGTGGACGCTGGCTGCATAGTCGGCGAACAGGTACGCGGTGTCGCGGTTGGCCCAGCCGCCCTTCTCTTCGAGTGCCTGCGGCAGGTCCCAGTGGTACAGCGTCAGCCACGGCTTGATGTTCTTCTCGAGCAGCTCGTCCACCAGCCGGGAGTAGAAGTCGAGACCCTTCGGGTTCACGTCACCACCGTCAGGGCGGATGCGTGCCCAGGAAGTGGAGAAGCGGTAGGTCTGGATGCCGAGGCCGGCCATCATCTCAACGTCCGCGGGATAGCGGTGGTAGTGGTCGCAGGCGACGTCGCCATTATCGGCGTTCACCACCGCCCCCGGCACTCGGCAGAACGCATCCCAGATCGAGTCGCGGCGGCCGTCCTCGTGGGCGGCGCCTTCGATCTGGTAGGCCGCGGTGGCGACACCGAAGAGAAAGTCTTCTGGGAACTTGTTCACCCTTTTACCGCTCCTTGCATGATTCCAGACACCAGTTGTCTACCGGCTATGACGAACAGGATAAGCAGGGGGATGGTGGAAAGCAGCACCCCGGCCAGGACGATTGAGTAGTCGATGAAGTAGTTGGCCTGCAGCAGCGATAGCGCGACGGGGAGCGTCGGGTTGGTGCTGTCGAGGATGATGAACGGCCAGAAGAAGTTCGTCCAGGTCGCCACGAAAGTGAACAGGGCGAGCATGGCAGCCGCAGGACGGGATGCGGGCAGGCCCACATGCCAGAACGTGCGGATCATGCTCGCGCCGTCCACGCGGGCAGCTTCGATGAGTTCATCGGGGATGGCCTGGGAAAGGTACTGCGTCATCCAGAAGACTCCGAACGCGGTGACCAGCGCCGGAATGATGACCGCCCAGATGCTGCCGCCGAGGTGGAACCACTGGGACATCGCGATGAACAGCGGCACGATTCCCAGTTGCGTGGGCACGGCCATGGTGGCGATGACGAAGGCGAGGAGGCCTTTGCCGCCACGGAACTTCAGCTTCGCGAAGGCGTAGCCGGCGAGGGTGGAGAAGAACACCACTGAGAACGACACGACCGTCGAGACGATGATGCTGTTGAGCAGTGCCTTCCAGAAGTTCACGCTGTCGTTCTCGATGACGGCGGCGGCGTTCTTCAGGAAGTTGCCTCCGGGCATCCAGTCCAGGTCCCTGTTGATGGTGGTCGAGTCGCCACTGCCGATCAGGAACGACCAGTAGAGAGGGAAGAGGGCGCTGAGGATCACGATGGCTAGGAAGCCGTAGCCGAGCAGGCCCGGGCGATTGGACGCGGCGGCCGCGCCGCGCCGCCTTCTGGTGAGCGGAGGACGCTGGGGGATCGTCATGACTTGCTCCTCTTCGAAGCGCTGGTGCTGCTGACGAGAGCACGAGTGATGAGCAGGTTGATCAGCCCGACGACGACGATGATGAGGAAGAGGATCCAGGCGGCTGCCGCGGCATGCCCGAACTGCCCGCCACCAGATTGGCCGAAGGCGCGGATGTAGATGTACATGGTGATGGTGAGCCATTGGCTGCTCGCGCCGCCCTCACCGTAGGTGTCATACATGCGCGGTTCGTCGAAGATCTGCAGGCCACCGATGGTGGAGGTGATGATGACGAAGATCAGGGTCGGCCGGAGGGACGGGATGGTGATGGAGAAGAACTGCCGCACCCGCCCGGCACCGTCGATCATGGCCGCTTCGTAGTAGTCGCGAGGAATCGCCTGCATTCCGGCCAGCAGGATGAGGGCGTTGTAGCCGGTCCAGCGGAAGTTGACCATGGTTGCGATCGCCAGGTGGCTCGGAATGGTCTCGGAGTGCCAACCGACAGGACTGAGCCCGATGCTGGTCAGGGTGTTGTTGATGAGCCCGTGCTGGTCGGCGAACATGTTGCTGAAGATCAGGGAGACGGCGACGGGTGCGACGACGTAGGGCACCAGGACGCCCATGCGCCAGAAGGTCTTGGCCCGCAGGTTCTGGTCGAGTACCGCGGCGATGATCATCGCGAGGATCACCTGGGGCACTGCGCTGAGAAGGAAGATGCTGAAGGTGTTGCCCAGCGCCTGCCAGAATCGCTCCTGGCCGAGCACCCACTCGAAGTTCCCCAGGCCGACGAAGTCGCCCTGGCCTCCGATGATGTGCCAATCGAACATCGAGACGTAGGCCGTGTAGACGAGCGGGAACAGTCCGGTCAGTCCGAAGAGGATGAAGAACGGCGAGATGTAGAGGTACGGCGAGACCTTGACGTCCCAGCGGTTCAGCCGGTGGCTGAAGGTGATGCGCCTGACCCGGCGTTCAGCCGACAGCGTCTGCGTTGTCATGAGTGGTACCTCGGTTGGCGGCGGTCGGGTGGGAGCAGGGGCGAGGCCGGGTCGCTGGGGCTTGGGCGACCCGGCCTCGTGTGGTGCTGGTTATCCGAGTGCGGCGACGTCCTTGACGAACTGGTCCCACGACTCTGCGGGGCTCATGTTCTTGGTGACATCGGCACGAACCAGAGCGTTCTGCAGTTCGTTCATCACGGGGAAGTACTTCGTGCCCTTGTACGGGGCAACCGTGACGGCGACGGCGCGATCGGCGAAGATCTCACCGCTCGGGGCGTCATTGAAGAACGGACGCGTCACTGCCAGCAGTTCGTCTGCCGTCTGCAGGTCGACCTGGCTGGGGAAGTTGCCGGTCTTGACGAACGCCTTGAGCTGCTGCTCCGGGTCGGTCAGCCAGGCGGCGAGCGCCTTTGCCTCTTCCTTGTGGTCGCCCTGGTCTGGCACGGTCAGGTACGAACCGCCCCAGTTGCCTCCACCGTTCGGGAACACGTTGGCGATGTCCCAGGTGGTGACGTCGGGTGACATGCCTTCAATATTCCCGAGGAACCAGCTCGGGCAGAGGGTGGTCGCGAAGGCTCCGGAAGCGAAGCCCGCCTCCCAGTCCTTAGTCCACTGCTGCAGGCCAGCTGACAGGCCCTCGCTTGCGGCCAGGACGGAGTCGTACGCGTCCTTGACGACGGGGTTGGTGGTCGCGATGACCTCGCCGTCGCGTGACTCGAGGGTCTCCTCTTCCTGGTTCAGCACGCCCTGCATGATCGCGCCGGCGCCATCGAACCAGGCGGCGTCGCTGTTGGCGGTGAACTTCTCTCCCACGGAGTAGTAGTGGTCCCAGTCGCCGGTCAGCAGTTCGGCGACCTCATCGCGGTCGCTCGGAAGGCCGGCCGCTTCGAACAGGTCGGCGCGGTAGCAGATGGCCTCTGGGCCGATGTCGGTGCCGTAGGCGATCAGGCGACCGTCAGCATCCGTCGCAGCTTCTGACTTCCAGTCGAGCCAGCGACCGTCGACCTCATCGGAGGAGAGGTCGTACAGCTTGTCGGAGAACTGCAGCAGCTCGGCGAACCAGTCGATCTCGACTGCCTCGATGTCAGCGAGGCCGGAGCCGGCGCCAAGCTTGGTGAAATAGTTCGTGCGGGCGTCGTTCGACGTGGCCGCCTTGTTGTGGACGATCTTGATACCCGGGTTCGCGTCTTCGTACTCGGCGAAGAGCTCGTCGGTGTAGCCGAAGTTGTTGAAGGTGGCGACGGTGAGGGTGATCTCCTTGTCGTCCCCGGCCGGAGTGCTCGCGCATCCGGTGGCGATCATGGCAAAAGCGGCGATGCCTGCGACGGCAGCTGCGGTGGTGCGTCGTGAGGTGCTCACGGTCACTCCTTTGTGTGCGTGGATGGGGTTGACCTCATGGGAGCGCTCCCACAACGTCGCAGTGGGAGCGCTCCCACAAGATCGAGGCAACCATATTCACGTTGTGGCGCCGCTGTCAACGCGTGCAAGCGTTTGCCATAGAGAAAAGCCTGATCAGAGTGCAAATAATTCTTTGAGAGCGCTCCCATGGACGCGGCCTGATTCGGCGTTCTGGCCCGCCGCCAGCTACTTAGCCCAGCGCGGCGTCGACGATCTTTCGCGCTTCTGCCTGCACTTCGCGCAGGTGTTCGGGCCCGTCGAACGACTCGGCGTAGATCTTGTAGACGTCTTCGGTCCCGCTCGGGCGGGCGGCGAACCAGGCGCGGTTGGTGACCACCTTCACACCACCGATCGGGGCACCGTTGCCGGGGGCCTCGCTGAGCTTGGCGGTGATCGGATGCCCAGCCAGCACATCCGCGGTGATTGCGTCAGCCGTCAACGAGCCGAGGGCCGCCTTCTGCGCTTTCGTCGCCACCGCGTCCACCCGCTCGTACACCGGGTCGCCGAACTCAGCGGTCAGCTCGGCGTACAACTGGCTCGGTGTCTTGCCGGTGACGGCTCGGATCTCGGCCGCCAGCAGCGCAAGGATGATGCCGTCCTTGTCGGTCGTCCAGGTGGTGCCGTCCATGCGCAGAAAACTGGCGCCAGCGCTTTCCTCCCCACCGAAGGCCACCCGGCCATCGAGCAAGCCGGGCACGAACCACTTGAACCCCACCGGTACCTCCACCAGCTCGCGCCCCAGCGACGCGGCGACGCGGTCGATCATCGTCGACGAGACGAGGGTCTTGCCGATTGCGGCATCCGTCGGCCAGTCCGGTCGATGCGTGTACAGGTACTGGATCGCGACGGCAAGGAAGTGGTTGGGGTTCATCAGGCCGCCATCCGGGGTCACGATGCCGTGGCGGTCGGCGTCGGCATCGTTGCCGGTGAGGACGTCGTAGTCGTCCTTGTGCGCAAGAACGGATGCCATGGCTGACGCCGACGACGGATCCATCCTGATCTTGCCGTCCCAGTCCAGCGTCATGAACGCCCACCGAGGGTCGACCTGCGGGTTCACGACGGTGAGGGAGCTGGCACCATCGACTCCATCCAGGCCGTAGCGCTCGGCGATTGCCTTCCAGTAGCCGACACTGGCGCCGCCGAGTGGATCCGCGCCGATGCGGATGCCCGCGGTGCGGATCGCCTCCATGTCGATGACCTTCTCCAGGTCGTTGACGTAGCTGCCCCGGAAGTCGTAGCTCCCGACCGCGGTCGGTTCGGCCATCAGCACGTCACGGTTGCCCTTCTCGATCAGCGTGTTGGCGCGCTTCGCGATCCACGAGGTGGCGTCGGAGTCTGCCGGGCCCCCGTGCGGCGGGTTGTACTTGAAGCCCCCGTCGCGCGGCGGGTTGTGGCTGGGTGTGATGACGATGCCGTCGGCAAGTCCCGGCCCTGACGGCTTCGACCTTCCGCCCGCTGACCGGGTCGCGGCGCCCGTGCGGTTGTAGCGGAGGATGGCGTGACTGAGCGCCGGAGTCGGCACGTAATCGCTGTACTCGTCGACACGCACGTCGACCTTGTTCGCGACGAGCACCTCGAGCGCGGTGGTCTGGGCCGGGCTGCTGAGGGCATGGGTGTCGCTGCCGATGAACAGCGGTCCGGTGACGCCCTGGCCCCTCCGGTACTCGACGATCGCCTGTGTGATGGCGGCAATGTGCATCTCGTTGAAGGCGGTGTCAAGCGATGAACCGCGGTGCCCGGAGGTGCCGAACGCGACTCGCTGCTCGGGCACCGATGCGTCTGGTTTCAGGCGGTGGTACGCGTCGAGTAGTTGGCTGACCTCGATGAGGTCGGAATCCTGGGCTGGTTGTCCGGCGCGATCATTCATGTCTTAACCTTGGCGCACAAATAGACTCGCTACCATGCCCGCGTCGAATGCCCACGAGACCTACAGCTATTTGGGCCCCGCCGGCACCTTCACCGAGGCCGCGCTCGCCCAGGTTCCGGATGCTGCCGGAAAGCCCTGGCGACCCGTCAACAACGTGGGGGAAGCGCTCGACGACGTGGTGTCGGGGCGCAGCGTCGCAGCCATGATCGCCATCGAGAATTCAATCGAGGGCGGGGTGAGCGCCACCCAGGACGCCCTTGCGAACATCCCGAACCTGCGCATCATCGGCGAGTACCTCGTGCGGGTGAACTTCGTGTTGGTGGCCAGGCACGGAACGACGCTCGCCGACGTGAAGGTCGTCAACGCGCATCCGGTTGCCTACGCCCAGTGCCATGGCTGGCTGGATCGTGCGATCCCCAGCCACGGGCACCTTCCCGCAACGTCGAACGTCGCCGCAGCGGCTGAACTGTTCGAGTCGGAAGTTGCGGATGCCGCGATCGCGCCCCCCGGAATCACCGCGCACCACGACCTCGCCATCCTTGCCGAGGACATTGGGGACAACCCGAACGCAGCCACCCGCTTCCTCCTGGTGGGCCGCGCGGGCCCGGCCCCGGAGGCAACCGGCGCCGACAAGACCAGCATCATCGTGGAGCTTCCTGACGACCGGGCCGGCCGCCTGCTCGACATGCTCGAACAGTTCGCCACCCGTGGCGTGAACATGAGCCTGATCGAGTCGCGTCCCATTGGTGACGCCATCGGTCGGTACCGCTTCGTGATCGACCTGCACGGTCACATCCGTGACGAGCGCGTGGCGGATGCGCTGCTGGGCCTGAAGAGGTTCAGCCCCAACGTCATCTTCCTGGGTTCCTATCCCCGGGCTGACGGCAAGTCGGCCGAGGTGATTCCCCAGTATCGCGACGAAGCATTCATCGAGGCACGGGACTGGCTCCGCGGGCTGATCGCCGGCGAGCCGTCGGTCGACTGACCGCCGAGCCCCTTTCGGTCATACGCCCTGGCCGCGGCAGCTTCGCGTGACCGAACCGGCTCCTCGGTGAAGCTAGGAGTCGGCCGGCACCTTGACGACGAGCCCGAGGTGGTCGACGGTCGCCCGCAGCGCAACGGCCTTGCCGAACGGGTCACCGTCGAGTTCGTACTCTTCCGGCCGGCTCAACCGGGCAGTGAAGCTCTGTCCCTTGAGGTAGCGCAGGGTGCGCACCTCCTTGGTGTAACTCATCAGCTTGCGGCCGACGACAGTGCGGCGCAGAACGCCGTTCTCCCACACGATCTTCAGCCAGATCTGCAACCAGCCGATGATGCCCTTCGGGCGGAGCGCGACGACGTCGAAGACCCCGTCGTCGACGGCGGCATCTGGCAGCAGCAGGATGTTGCCTGGCAGCGAGCCACAGTTACCGACCAGTACGGTGTGGGCGGTCATGGAACGCACCGGTGAGCCGTCTACGGTGAACCGCATCCGCACCCGGTTGTTGCCCCGCAACGACCGTGCGATGGCGTCCACATAGGCGAGCCAGCCGACTTTCTTCTTCAGCTCGGCGTTGGTGTTGGCGATCATCTGGGCGTCGAGGCCGACTCCGGCCATCACCAGGAAGGTGTCCCGGTCGCGTGTGCCGTCGGCGCGTTCGGCTTCAACAGTTCCGACGTCGATGGGGCGGTCCTTGCCGGTGAAGGCGGTGCCGACGGCGTGTTCCAGGTCGTCGAGGGTGAGGTCGAGGTTGCGGGCCAGCAGGTTGCCGGTGCCGGAGGGTAGAAGACCCAGGGGCACGCCGGTTCCGCGAAGTGCTGCGGCCACCGCGCGCACGGTGCCGTCCCCGCCCGCGGCCATGACGACATCCGCCCCCTGCTCCAGGGCCTGGCGGGCCTGGCCGATACCCGGGTCGGCTTCTGAGGTCTCGAACCAGAGCGAGTGCTCCCAGTCGGACTTGATCTCGGCGGCGGCCACGACGGCTTCGAGTGCGGCGAGGTCCACCTTGATCGGGTTGTACACGACGGCGGCCTGCTTCTTGGGGGGTGTCACATTTCCCAAGGTACGACATCTGGTGGGCGGATGCCGGGGGCAGCCGTTCATCCGCGCCGAATAGACTGGCCGGGTGATTGACCCGCAATTGCTCCGTGAGCACCCCGAAACCGTCAAAGCTTCCCAGCGCGCTCGCGGCGACTCCGCGGAACTCGTCGATGACGCCCTCGACGCTGACGTTCGCAGGCGGTCCGCGATCTCCGAGTCGGAGGCTTTGAGGGCGACACAGAAGGCCCTCGGAAAGCAGGTCGCCCAGGCGCAGGGTGACGAGAAGCAGGCTCTTCTTTCCCAGGCACAGGAGCTTGCCGGTCGGGTGAAGCAGCTCGCCCAGGCTGCGACGGATGCTGAAGCAGAGTTCGCCCGGATCGTTGGCGACATCGCCAACCCGATCATCGACGGTGTGCCGGCGGGCGGCGAAGAGAACTTCGTCACCCTGCGCGAGGTGGGGGAGAAGGCGGTCTTCGACTTCGAGCCGCGTGACCACGCTGAGCTGGGCGAACTGCTCGGGGCGATCGACATCGCGCGCGGCGTGAAGGTCTCCGGAAGCCGGTTCTACTTTTTGACGGGGATCGGCGCGCGTCTCGAGATCGCCCTGATGAACATGGCGCTGGACAAGGCGCTTGCCGAGGGATTCACCCCGCTCATCACGCCGACCCTGGTGCGGCCGGAGATTATGCGGGGCACCGGCTTCCTCGGTGAGCACGCAGACGAGATCTACTACCTTCCGGCCGATGACCTGTACCTGACCGGCACCAGCGAGGTGGCGCTCGCCGGCTTCCACGCCGACGAGATCCTCGACCTGGAGAAGGGCCCGCTCCGTTACGCGGGCTGGTCCACCTGCTACCGCCGCGAGGCCGGGTCTGCCGGGAAGGACAACCGCGGCATCCTGCGCGTTCACCAGTTTAACAAGCTGGAGATGTTCAGCTATGTGCTCCCCGAGAACGCGGAGGCCGAGCACGACAAGCTCGTCTCCTGGCAGGAGGACATGCTGCGGTCCTGCGAGCTCAGCTACCGGGTGATCGATGTCGCTGCCGGCGACCTGGGGTCGAGCGCTGCCCGCAAGTTCGACATCGAGGCGTGGGTGCCGACGCAGGGAACTTACCGAGAGCTCACGAGCACGAGTAACTGCACCACCTACCAGGCCCGCCGTCTGGACATCCGCTCCCGCACCGAATCGGGCAAGACGGCGCCGGTGTCCACCCTCAACGGCACGCTGGCCACCACTCGCTGGCTGGTCGCCATTCTTGAGACCCACCAGCAGGCGGATGGTTCGGTGAAGGTTCCGAAGGCGCTGCAGCCTTACCTGGGCGGACTCGAGCTGATCGAGCCGGTGGCGCGTTGACCGACAAATGGCTGGTTGCTCTCGACATCGACGGCACCGTGATCCACGAAGATGGCACGCTGACTGAGCCGGTCATCGAGGCGGTGCGACGGGCGGCGGATGCCGGGCACGAAGTGACCCTGGCCACTGGGCGATCGTGGGAAATGACCCACACCATCCTTTCGTCGCTCGGGCTCACGCCCGAATATGTGGTGAGCGCGAACGGCGCCATCACCATGAAACGGGACGCGTCGGAGCCGCACGGCTACCGCCGCGAACTGGTGGAGACTTTCGACCCGGGGCCCGTGCTCGACCGCATCAGGGTCGGCCTGCCGACCGGGCGTTTCATGGTCGAGGACGCCAAGGGATTCCGCCTCTACACGGAGGGCATGCAGGACTGGAACCTCGAGAACGCCAAGCTGGTCGAGTTCGATGAACTCGCGCAGACCCCGGTCACCCGCGTCGTGGTGGTGTCACCCGACCATGAGCCGCAGGAGTTCCTCGAGCTCATCGACTCGCTGGGGCTGCACCATGTCAGCTACGCGATCGGGTGGACGGCGTGGCTCGACATCGCTCCGGAGGGCGTGAACAAGGGGACGGCGCTGGAGCGGGTGCGCAGCATCCTCGAAATTCCGCGCGATCAAGTGCTGGTCGTGGGTGACGGCCGCAATGACATCGAGATGTTCGAGTGGGCAGGTGAGCATGGTCGCGCCATCGCGATGGGGCAGGCCCCCGACGAACTCAAGGCGGTAGCGACGGATGTCACGGCGGACGTCTGGACGGACGGGCTTGTTGCACCCCTCGACGGCATTCCCCATCCCGCTCGCTGAGCTCGTCGAAGCGTCCTCGCGTGCATTCTCCGCGCATCCGTTAGAATCTCACCTTGGGTCTTGACCCGGGGAGGGCTGTCCGAGCGGCCGATGGAGCCAGTCTTGAAAACTGGTGGGCAGAAATGTCTCGTGGGTTCGAATCCCACGCCCTCCGCGCAGCACCGCTGATTGAGGCGGTGCGCGGTCGTGTTTGGTATCGAGGGGATCCGGATGGGCGACAAACGACGCACAGTGGCGGCAATTGCCCGTCATGGTCGACTGCGTAAGCGCAACCCGGTGGGGGCGATCTTCAAGCTGTTGGTCGGTACGCTCTCCGTGCTGCTCATCAGCAGCGTCGCGGTCGGCGCGGTTGCGCTCTCGCAGGTGCGCGGCACCCTCGATTCTGTCGAGCTCGAGAACGAGGTTGCAGGCGCACCGCCGCCCAGCATCGGCTCATTCGAGGGTGGCTTCAACCTCCTGATTGTCGGTAGTGACGTGCGGGCCGGGTATTCCGCGCTCAACGACGTGACGATTCTGGTACACGTCGCCCAGGACCAGTCACACGTCACCGCGGTCAGTTTTCCGAGAGACATGGTCGTGCCGATTCCGTCCTGTCCCCGCGCAGACGGCAATGGAAACCACGCTTCGATGTCAGCGCAGCCCATGAACGTAACCCTGTCGTACGGGGGACTGGCCTGCACCGTGAAGACGGTGGAGGCACTGACCGGGTTGGATGTCCCGTACGCCGCGATGATCACTTTCGGTGGCGTCGTGAAAATGTCGAACGCGGTTGGGGGTGTGAAGGTTTGCGTCAACGGGCCGATCGTCGACCGCCTCGCCAACCACATCAACCTGCCGACGGCGGGGGAGTACACGATCCAGGGGAAGGAAGCCCTCGGCTTTCTGCGCACGCGCTACGGAGTCGGCGACGGTAGTGACCTCGGTCGCATCAGCAACCAGCAGGTGTATCTGTCGGCGCTGATGCGCAAGGTGAAGTCAGACGAGGTGCTCAGTGATCCGGCAGCGCTGTTCCGGCTTGCCACGACCGCCGGCCGCTCAATGCAGCTGTCCACCTACTTGAACGACATCACCACGATGGTGTCAATGGCTAATGCGCTTCGCAAGGTCGACCTCGACCAGATCAAGTTCGTTCAATACCCGAGCACCACCGGTGTGGGAGGGGTGTACGAGGGAAAGGTCGCGCCCATCCAGGGAAAAGCGGATGAGCTTTTCGCGCTGATCAAGGCCGACAAGCCATTCAACTTGGCTGAGGGAAAGACCGGCCGTGGTTCCGTGCTCGACGAGAATGCGCCCAAATCGGCCGAACCATCCGCGGGTTCTGTCGACGCAGAACAGCTGAACGGTGTCTTTGGCCAATCAGCGGCGGACTATACCTGTTCGAAAGCAAACAGATAACGACCGTACTGCCTTCGAGCAATCGTTCAGGTTGCTGCCTCACAGTTGCATGGGAAGTTGTGGGCTGTGCCCAGTCGAGGCTTGAGGAGCTTGTGTGAGTGATCGCCGTGCGCGCCGCGCTGAGGTAACGCCGGTGATTGTCGCGCGGCACGGCCGACTCAACCGCCCCGGGGTGGTGGCGGGTCTGCTCAAGCTGCTCGTGGCATCCGTTGCTGTGCTGCTGGTCAGTACGCTCACGGTGGCCGCAGTTGCTGTCGCACAGCTCCAATCGAATATCGACTCCGTCTCCCTGGTGGGTGAGGAGGAGGGTCCTCCGCCAGCGCTCGGGTCGTACGAGGGTGGCTTCAACGTGCTGCTTGTCGGAAGTGACGAGTGCGAGTACGACTACTGTCCTGGGCGCGAGGGCGTGCGCAATGACGTGAACATCCTGCTCCACGTGTCGCAGGACCAGCAGAACATCACCGCGGTGAGCCTGCCGCGCGACCTGATCGTGCCGATCCCGGCGTGCCCACTGCCAAACGGCGAGGGCACTTACTCGGCCATGTCGGCACGACCGCTCAACGAGTCGATGAACTATGGCGGGCTAGCCTGTACCGTGCTCACCATCTCCGAGTTGACCGGGCTCGAGATACCCTTCGCGGGGACAATCACCTTCAAGGGCGTAGTGCAGATGTCCAACGCGATCGGCGGCGTTGAGGTGTGCACCAACGGCCCAATCGTCGACAGACTGGCTGACAATATCAACCTGCCGAAAGCGGGAACCTACACTCTGAAGGGGTGGGAGGCCCTTGGCTTCCTCCGCACGCGTAAAGGTGTCGGTGATGGCAGCGACCTGGGCCGCATCAGCAACCAGCAGGTCTTCATGTCGTCACTGGTTCGCAAGGTG
>Ga0209075_1003582_pt1 | contig 12808 bp, 8 predicted proteins | sample Stecom2011_FD_187523 | JGI IMG/M metagenome (GOLD analysis project Ga0209075, IMG submission 187523) | Agricultural soil microbial communities from Utah to study Nitrogen management - Steer compost 2011 (SPAdes) (version 2) | ecosystem: Environmental > Terrestrial > Soil > Agricultural land...
CCTTTCTGAAGTGCTTTAAAATCGGCTTGAGCTACATTTCCGCTCACGGGTAGCTTAAACAGTTTTACCCGTTCCACAGATTTGGTAAGAGCAGACATATTTGCGTCGTCCAATTTAAAATTCAGACCTTCTGCAAAATTCAGGAAATTCCCAGCTAAATCCATGTGGAAGAAATCCTTGTCTTTTTTGTATTTGTTATAAAGCGATTCCACGCTCTTACTTTGGGCCTGTACTGTCAGTACAGAGACCATCACGAACACGAATAATGAAAGTGTTTTCATAAAATATTTTGGGTTAACTAATTGGTTGTTTTTGTTCCAGATTGATATTCATTCATTCCGGGGAGATTCGTTTTCTCGGCCAGAATATTGAGATCTTGATAAGTGAAGTTGCCCAACATGCTGAGCAAAGTGAAATCGGTTTCCGATCCGGTGATCATTAGGAGCTCTGCCACCCTTCCGTTCTCTTCCCGCACCATAAATTTGACATTGCTGCTTTTGTCATGCACGTCCATCAAATCCTCATATTTGTTTTTGTTCAAGGTGGACATGGCTTCTTGAAAAAGCCCTTTGCCGTTCACCTTTTCACCGCTGAGGATTCGAATTCCTCTGATTTTCTGCATAAGTTCTCCCAGATCTTTTCCCTCCGCATCGCCTGCTTCAACGTTAGATTTGAGAAATCCGCCCGCCATCTGCATCATTTTGGGACTTATATACACCCTAGAGAAATTCTCATTTTCCATGTACTTGGAGAAAAACCTCACTATAGCATCGTCCTGTGCATGGACGGACCCTATCATCAGTGTCATAAAACAGACACACAGCCATTTTTTCATTGCTCCTCCTTGTGATTTATGTTGAAGATTTCATTTGCTTTATTAAGGTACCTCATGTCCTGTATCGCCTCTAATGACGTAGTCCCTTTTTTCAGATTTTCTTGAATCAAGGAAAAAGCTTCCATCACTTGGGCATAGGCCAAAGCTTCTTCCTTCTTGCTTTGATGATCCACGAACAACCAAGAAAGACCCAGGAACAGTGTGATTACAGCCGCAATTTTCAGCCAGAGGTTTACCTCTCCTTTGGCTTGAGGTACGGCTTTTTCCGTCGGCTCAAGGGTTTTCAGCACCTCCAAGCCCAGAAAGAACTGCTTTTCCTCCTGAAAACCAGACACTTTTAACAAAAACTTCCGTAACTCTCTTTCCTCGGCCAAAGAAGTCTCTCCCTCATAGTACTTGACCAATAATGCTTCTATTTTTTCCTTCATTTCTCCCTGTGCTTTGTTAGAAACAATTGCAGGCTTTTTCTTGCCCTGAAGAGATTTACCTTTACCTGCTCCATAGATATCTCTAGGTATTCGCTAATCTCCTCATATGTCAATCCCTCTACTTCCCGTAAGTGAAAGATTTCCTGTTGTTTTTCGGGAAGTTCTTTTAGAAATCTAAAAACCAATTGTAAAGGGGGCGGAGATTCCTCAGCGGGCAACTCCTCTACTTCCGGCAGGTCCTCTCCCTCCCCCAGCACCGCCCACCGTTTATGCTCCCTGATCTTTTGCAGGCTTTGATTTTTAACCACCCTTATCATCCATCCCGTCGGGTTATCCATCCTTTGAAGCATCTCCCGAGATGACCAAGCTTTTTCCAAAGCTTCCTGAACAGCATCTTCGGCCTCACTCCGGTTCTTTATCCAGAGGTAAGCCATCCTATAGAGCTGATTTCGCAAGGGCCAAATGGTTGCTTCAAAAAAGGTCTTCATTTATGGGGATAATGAAATGGATCAAGGAATGTTACAGTTTCTAGAAAAAATATCCCAAGAATTCTTAACCTATGGTTCAAGAGGCAAGTTCTTGGCTAGTGGCAGCTGACCAATCCCCGCCTTTTTGACCGCCTCACAAGGATTTATTCACTCCGTTTTTTTACCCAACGGTTGAATTCATCTTTTTTTACCTCCTACTACTTTAATATCTCTTAAGGATTTCAGAAATTAACTGTAATGTACGAGCTTGAACCAATAGGATAGTTGAAAAAAGGGGTATTAACCTCGCTAAAAGCGAGGATTGGATATGCTACTTCAGACAATCCCGCAGGATCTCTAATGATGCACCCCTTCAGGTTCTATCCATTGGCCATCCATTTTTATTATGTTGATCAATTCATCCACCGCATCTTCAGAAGGGACGGCGCGTTTCATCACTTCTTTGCCTTTGTAGAGCGTGATTTTACCTTTTCCCGATCCTACATATCCGTAGTCGGCATCCGCCATTTCTCCCGGTCCATTGACGATACAGCCCATAATTCCGATTTTGACGCCCTTAAGATGATCCGTCCTTTTCCTGATCATAGCGGTTGTTTCTTGTAGATCAAACAAAGTCCTGCCACAAGAAGGACAGCTGATGTATTCGGTCTTGGACATCCTGGTCCGGGCAGCCTGCAAAACGCCAAAACTAACCGAGTTGTGCAGTTTCACCAAATCCAGCAACGCGCTTCTATCTGTAATTGCCTTGTTTCTCATGCCCAACATGATCCCGTCGCCCAATCCATCTATCAACAATCCACCAACGTCTGTAGCTGCGAAAAGCATGGTTTTGTCGTCCTCTTGGTCGGCATAAGCTACCGAATTGATCACCGGCAAATCCAAATGAGAAGCCATCAGCGCCACGAAAGCTCTCCGCAGGGCTGGCATAGTATGGTTATTATTGCTAAAGAGGATCAGGACGATATCAGTGCGCCCAGCCAATAACGGAATTGCGCTTTCTACTTCCGTATCTTCCAAAAATAAGAAGTTCAAAACCGGATGGAATCGTGGGGATTCCTTGAAATCGTTGAAAGTAAAGGCCGGAAATTTATTTTCCTTCTCTTCGGACTGAAGCCAATAGGTGTAGTTTAGGATTTCCTTCAACCCATTCGGAAGCATGAAACCTATGGGATGATTCCCTGTGAATACATAATCACATCCCTGGTCGTTCATCTTCCACTTGTCCAACTCTGGTAAATAAAAATGGCCTATGTTTTTAAGTTCCTTTACAGTGATCCCATCCATGTTGGACATGTCCATAATTACGCGCGGCACATTGGATCCCCCCAAATTAAATACCTCCCTACTAGTTCTTTTGCTGTATGCGAAGGGATTTAGGGGAAAGCAGGATAAAGGCAAAATCTCCTTGTGGCCAGCACGGTTTACATAACGATTTACCAAGGCTTGGGCTACTGGGGTTTCAAACTCCGGATCTTCGGTCAAAGAGACCCTTACTGTATCCCCCAACCCGTCTTCCAAAAGGGTTCCAATCCCCACTGCGGATTTCACACGGCCGTCTTCTCCATCTCCCGCCTCGGTCACCCCCAAATGCAACGGATACGGCTTGAAGCCACCCTCTTCAAGTTTCTGAACCAACAAGCGATAGGCCTGCACCATCACTTGAGTGTTGGAGGATTTCATGGAAATGACAATGTCGAAATAATTTTCATCCTCACATATCCTAAGAAACTCCAGCGCTGATTCTACCATGCCCAAAGGCGTATCGCCATACCTGCTCATAATCCTATCAGACAGGGACCCATGGTTGGTGCCAATTCTCATTGCGGTCCCGTGTTCCTTGCAGATTCGGACCAACGGCAAAAAACGTTCTCTTATTCGCTCCAATTCAGCCTGATAGCTGAGATCGGTATAATCAATTACTTCAAACTTCTTCTTATCGGCATAGTTACCGGGATTGATCCGTACCTTTTCCACAATCCGAGCCGCTACTTCTGCTGCATTGGGAGTGAAGTGGATATCGGCGACTAAAGGGGTGAAATAACCTTTGGCTGCGAGTCCCTTCTTGATCTTTTTCAGATTTTGGGCCTCCTTGATGCTGGGTGCCGTGATCCGGATCAACTGGCAGCCACTTTCGATCATCCGGATGCATTGGGCAATGGAGCCTTCCGTGTCCATGGTATCCACGGTAGTCATGGATTGCACCACGATTGGATTATCGCCGCCAATTTTTAAATCTCCTACCTTTACCTCAATCGTTTTCCTCCTCTGATAAGCAATCAGACTGTCGCAGTATTTAATCTCCTCCACTGGGGTACTTATATCTTTTGTTTGCATGGATACTGTTTTATAGATCACCTAATTGGGGCCTGATCACTATTTCTTCCACTACTGAGTTTTCTGAGAGATTGTGGGAACTCCAGACAGCTTCTGCCACATCTTCCGCTTTAATAAATCTCTCTTCCGGCAAATCCACCCCTTCCCAACTCGCCGTCATCGTAGCCCCGGCCAGGATGGAGGTGACCTTTATGTTGTATTCCATCAGTTCCTGCCTGAGACATTGTGTAAATCCTCTTAATGCCCATTTTGAAATTGCATAGCTGCCGCCGTTGGCGTAAGCCGTCATTCCGGCTATGGAACCCATCGAAAAGATATGTCCGCTTTTCCTATGAATGAATTCCGGGGCAAATTCCCTGGTCAGGTAGTAGGCGCTGTAGAGATTGGTCTGCATCATCTGTTCGAAATTCCCCTCCGGTTCTGAATGAATAGATCCCGGCATAAATATGCCTGTGTTGTTCACAAGCACTTCGGGAATGCCTTCGCCCTTGACGAAATCCGCAAAGGCTTTTACTTCTTCTTTGACAGATAGATCCGACACTTTGATGAACAATTTCCTACCCGGATAGGTGCCTTCTATTTCCTCTTTTAGCTGAACCAAGTCAGATAGATTCCTGGAGCAGGTAAATGCATCATAGCCGTTGGCCACAAATTGTTGGAGAATCGCTTTACCGATGCCTTTCGTACCGCCGGTTACCACTATGCTCTTGGACATTACTTTCGTTTTCAATTATTAGTAGGACAACTAAATTAGGCAAAGATAAGGAATTTTTCTGGAGACTTGAGAACGTAAGACACAAGACATAAGATCACAATGTAGAAGGGGATGGTTAAAGGCTGAAGCGGCAGTATTCATCGTTTTCCCACGTTTCAGCTAATAGACACCCCGCCTTAGTTCATGTCTCGAATCTCAATACTCACATCTTATGATTTTAAAACAACGCCGACACCTGCATCCTGCCCGTATGCACCAACCGGTCGAGTCCTTCCGAATTTCTTCCCTCATAGGTCATGTTCAATTGAAGCCCTTCGCCGATCTTTTGGAGCCAGTTAAAGCGCCAGATATAATTGTCCCCGACAGTCAACGCCTGCAGCATCTCATACCCTGTAGGTGAGTTAGATTGCCCGTTGTAGCGGATATTGGTGTAGTTCATCTCGGCATTCAGTGTGGTTTTTATCGCTTTGGCATATCTGAGATTCAAACCAAAATTATTATGGGCTGCCCTTTCATCCATTTCCATATTAGCCACATTTCTTTTGTTGGTATAGCTGTACTTGCCCGAACTGCGGAAGAAGGAGCTGGGCTGCCAGATGATCTCCGGGCCTATGGTATTTTGGTCCACCAGATAATTCCTGTTGTCCAAAAAATCGGAGGCGGCCATCCTGGTACCGGTATTCAGGGACAGGTTGAGATTCAAAGATTGCTTTAGATTGTAGCGCATATTTAACCTCCAATCCTCCTGGACCAAATCTTCAAAGCCGCCTGAAAGCAGCTGTTTATGCTGGCTGCTATAGAAGGACGCGTCAAAGCCGTATCGAGGAGAAGACCGATTAAAAAACAGGCTGGATCTAAAGGATTGGCGGGCAGAAATCAGATCCTCATTGGCAACCCCTTGAGTAAAAGGACTAATCCGATTGATCAGATCACTGGCGGAAACTTTCTTCTCAACGTTCCAACTGGTGTTGTTAGAGAACTTTTGCAAAAACTGCTTTAGCCCCTTCTGCTCCCTCCAACTGTCAGGAAATTTGGCGTTCAGTCGGTAACTGAACAGGGTAGTATGGGCCAAAATATATTCATCTGTGGGCACAAAAATCTTGACATAGTTCTTTTCTTCAAGATTTACGGCGAGGTAAAATTCATTCAACTCCTGTACGCCGTCCCCATTATCATCCCTCCAGGTATGAGTTCCTTCACCTGTGGGGACTGTCAGATAGATAAATTCCCGCCGCAGCTCACGGCCATTGCCAATGGCATAGCTCAATTCATTCCTAAGGTTGTTGTCAAAGAGGCTGCTCCTGTAATCCAGCCTTCCCATAAGGGTAGTTTCTTCCGGCAATTCCCTAGAGAGATGACGTAACTTTCTATAGGTAAATGTCCCCTTTACGTCATGGAGTCCAAACTTCCTCTGCAGGCCATAATTGGTCGTAAAGGCTTTTGTACTGGGCACCAATATTCCTCTGACGGGAAATTTGTCCTCCCGCCAACTTGCATCGCCAAAAAAGGAATAGGACAAGGTGTCGTTGGTTTTGAGGAAAATCTGATGTTCCAAAAAATTCATAGCAGATCCTAATATTGAATCCGATGCGCTATGCAGGGTCTTGTTTCTGTCCATTGTGAAACGATAGCCTGGAACAATCACTTTGGATCTATACTCCACCGATCCGTTGTACCGTGCCCACTGGGACTTAAGGTCATGAACATTGCTGTTTAATAAAAACAAATCATTGGCGAGGGAAATCCGGGAACCAAGTTGCTGATTTAGCTTAAATTGCTGTTGAATTCCGGATAGCACATCCTCCCGATTCCTGACGTTCAACTGGTAAGCCGCCACATTTTCGCTATCCTTTATGGCCTCCACCTGGGCGGTAAATAATTTCTCCACAGCCGATATATCCAGATCTTGCTGGGGCAGGCTCCAATCTCTGTCAAACTCTATGTCCCGATAACGGTCGATAAAAGAAAAGGTAGCCGAATTGTATTCCAGCTCTGCCAAACTGTTCAACTTGTACCCTTCCAGAGATTTCAGCTCGCGGTTGGAAACAACACCCGACTTGACGGCAAATCCTTTATCCTCACTTCGATCGGCATCTGAAAACAGGTTGACGTCAGTATCAGACAATGCTACTTCCGTATATACCTGCTCAAAAGCGCCTACCTTTATTCGAGTTCCTGCCGTCATCATTTGCTTCTTATTAGGGGCGGGCAAGACCGAATGGAAGGTATAATCCCCCTGTGGTACTCCATTGATCGGAGCTACATATTCATAGATCGTCCCGTTACCGAGCTGTTGTTTTCTACGGTAGTCTCCCCTTCCTGCCCCTGCTTGGGAAAAGCTGATCGAGAAAAAGGCGTTGGCGGGATCAGTAGAATATTCATAATAGATTTCCTCTTCTCCTTCCATGTTGACTACAACTGATTTTTTGTAGAGAATTCTGCTAGGATCAAAAGCGACGCTATCCACCCTCGGCACCGTTGCTGCCTCAAGATCATTTCCCACTTCGGCTAGCCGTCTTTTGTCTGCGTCCGACAGCTCAGTAAACAATGGCCGGTTGGGGTTATCCTGTTCCCTATAAAAATTCAAGTAAAATGATACCTTGTCATTTTCCTGAATATGGTTGGCTGTCAATATGGATCGCGAAAAATTCCTCTCGGCATATTCAAAATCAATCCTGACTCTGGAATACTGTGTAATGATGACGGTAGGCGTAAAGGTTATTTCCCCTTGGTTGTAGTCAATGATATAATCATTGTTAAAGCCTCGTTTTAGTTCTTTCCCATCCAGGAACACCTTTTCGGAATTGGCCATGATAATCACGAACCTTTCGTTTTGTGGGCCTTTTATCCGGTAAGGTCCGGACACTCCTTCCAAAACTTCAAGGTTCGTCGAGGCAAACTTTCCTTTGGCTATGGATACACCTCCTTGGGTAGAGGCTTTCCAATTGTTCTTTAGGGTATAGTCCGACGTAAAAAGAAGCCCCTGGACATTTTTTCGGTACCGGAGGAATTCTGACTGTCGTTGATGTAAAATAATGTCTCCGGCAGATAGAGACAGCTTCTCATTGTAAAGCTCTATCAGTACCTTGTCAAAATCTTGCAACTGCTGCGTATTTCCCTCGGGCTGGAAAGGTACGTTTTGGTCTGTAATACTTGCCCTGATATTTAGATCATCGGTTAGCTGACCTTCCATTTGGAGGTTCAAATTGGAATTGACAAATACATTTTGGGTGTTTCCAAAAGAAATACCCCTCGTCATACTCCCTGATTTATTCAAATTGTTTTGGAAAAAGATTTCCTCCCTAAAGTCAATGGCTTCTGAAGCAACCTTCCTGTTGTCTTTAAACAGTGCGGTGGAATCGTAGTCCTCCATCAAGGTTCTTTTACTATACACCTTGTGCAGGCTATAAGGCAGGGTAGTATAGCAAACTTCTACAGAATCTGAAACTTCCTTATCCACCTCTACAGTAATTCTATTTGTGTTCAGGATGTAGTGATAAGAAAGTGGACGGTCATGGTTATCTTTTACAGTAAGGCTCTGTTCTAATACGGTCAACGAATCCAGTAGAAAACCTTGAGCGGCCACATCAACAGACACCCATTTACAGTTTCCCTGCTGCCCTTGTGCCGAAAAATAAAAGCACAAAACCACAAAGAACATTAAAAAAAATCTTCTTTCACCACCCATACAACGATCGACCGATTTACAAAGATAACACTATCAGTCCAATATAAGCTGTTCGGAGGAAGATTGAAACAACGGGAAAGAAAGAAAAAACGAGGTGCCTTTTCCCACTGAAGTGACAAACCAGATCTTCCCACCAGCCGTTTCCACTCCGCGTTTGGCAATGGCAAGCCCCAATCCCGATCCTTCGGATTTGGTGCTAAAATTAGGCATGAATATTTTGTCCTTTAATTCTTCATCTATCCCCTTCCCATTATCTCTTATTTCAAGCTGGACATGATTGGCTTTTTTGGACAAAACAACATGAATTTCCGCGTCTCTGTCACTTTCCACAGATTGAATCCCATTGATAATTAAGTTGGATATCACTCGGCCAAATAACTTAGAATCTCCCATAATTAGGAGTTGGCCTTCGATTTCATCCATAAATAAAACCTTCGCTCGCTCATGGTTTTGGAAGAGCTGTACAGCTTCAACAACCACAAGTCTAAAGTCCATGATATCATTTTTTGGAAGCGGCATTTTAGCAAAGGTGGAAAAAGATGTCGCTATGTCGCTCAATACATCCACTTGGTTGATCAGCGTCTGAACCGGCTTCTTCAACATCTCCGGATCGTCCAGCTCACCGGCTGCCTGTAGCCGCAACATATGTTGCAAGGTCAGCTTCATCGGCGTCAAGGGGTTTTTTATTTCATGAGCAACCTGTTTTGCCATCTCCCGCCAAGCTGATTCCTTTTCATTGCTGGCAAGGATTTTTGTACTGGCTTCGAGTTTGAACAACATGTTGTTGTATTCGTTGACCAACATGCCGATCTCATCCTGGGCCGGCCAATTCATCGGCTCGTTGTGCTGTAGGGTGGTGGCTTTAATCTTCTGGGTAAGTAACTTAAATGGAGTGGTCAATCTTCTGGACACAAAATAAGAGATAATCAAAAAGACGATAAATAGAACGACGAAAATATTTAAAATACTGCTAAACACGTCCACTATCAAATCATTGAGTTCCGTTTCGGATTCAAAAAAAGGTATGGCGATTACCCCTAGCAAATGCTGTTTTTCCTTGTCCCGAAGTGCAAGATACACCGTTTTATAGTTGAGGGAACCAACCTGTTCATCCAAGATAAGGTGGTTGTCCTGGGATTCGATCATCTGGGCATAGGCTTTGGGATTGAGGTAGTCGGTTAATATTTTCTTATCGAAAATATTGGGTTGATTGGTGGCGACCAGTTTTCCGTTGGGAAGGTAAAGGTTGATGTCTGTATTGGTACTTCCCGCCAATTGATAAATTTCGTTTGAAAACTCTTCATGATCCATGCTAAGGTAGGGCTGATTGACCAAGAAGGTGGATAAGTTATCACGGATAATGGTGGCTTTTTCAAGGTACTGCTGATGAAGATCTTCAGTATAGAGGTTTCTCAGAAGCCCCACCGTTACCAGACTGATGATCAGCATAGGGAAGAAAAAGGCAAAATTCAGGTAAAATTGGAGCTTAGTGGCATAATTGAACCTAAAGTTATTGATCCCAAAGAAAAGGGAGAAAAGGAAGATAGAAATTAACGTAAGAATTAAGTAGGTGACAAAGAACAACGCAACATCTGCCAAGATATAACTCGCGGGGTAGCTCGGAGAAGACACGACTACTACTGTACCCTCCCCTTCCACTCCCATATGGTGATAGCCGTCCAGTGAGACACCGGTGCTGAACAAGTCCTTTTGTGAGAGAATATTTTTGATCGCCTCATTTCGATAATTAAAAAGCCCTGTACTAAACTGTAAAACATCATCCCTAAAAATGGCATAGTCGAAAATTCCGATATGGTGCATTTCAGCGTATTTGCTATCCAAAAGGAGTTTCGGAAAGATGCTGCTAGACTGTATTCTTTGCTGGACCAATTCAATGACAATGGTGCCAATGTAGGATTGGTCATCATAGATATTGATAAAGGCATAAAACTTATTTCCTGCCCCAATATCATTACCCCTGATATAAAACAGGTTCAAATGACTGGTAGCATAATCACTGTTCATGTACTGAAACCTATAATCGTCCAAGGTTTCCTCGCTTTCCCTGTTCAGAAAGTTCTCTCCACCTTTATTAAAAACCTGGATAGAAATGTCATACTGGTCAAAGTTGTTGACCATATAGGCTTTTCTAATTTTTTGAACTATAGGCTCCTTGGATAGTAGTGGATCCATAAGCCGCTTTTTGATAAAGACATCCTCTCTTACTTTCCCCATCACATCTGAAATGAAAAACTCCGCCATTAGATCATCTTCCATCAAAATCTGATGAGCAAACTTTTCCTTCGACAGAATCTCCTCTTTTTGAATATCTTTATAGGCTGCAGCTCCTGTAATTATGGATCCCACCAGACATCCGAAAAAGAAGGTCAAAAAGGTATCCATACGGAGTTTAAAAAGATTGTTGTACAGTTTAAAGGTAATAATGACGATCAATAAAATAAGATGGGCCAAAAATGGAACCAGATACACAAGATCGATAAAACCTAAAACAACGGCAATTAAAGACCCAAACGCTACCAACAGTTTTAGTGCAAAGGTTTTTTGCTTGGGACTTTTATACAATACCATATTTAACCCAATAATGGTAAATAGCACATATCCAGCTCCTGCCAAAAAAATGATCACCAAGCTGATCGCCTTTAGGTGATCGAACGTGGGCAAGGCCAAGATATTCAAGTTCCATTGGGAGTTCTTAACGATATTGCTGAACATGTTATAAAACAAAATCATCAAGGCGGTAGAGAGCGTATAGACCAGAAGCAAAAACACCCAATCATAGTACCCCTTCTTAAAATTCATCACCTTGATAAGGACTCTTTTTCTTCGCAAAACAGCCAAGACCATGATCAAGACGACTAGACAGCACATTACATTTAGCAATAAATCTCCCAAGCTGGGGGTGAGCACGGAAGAAGCGTATTGAGAAGGATCAAACAGCTCCATATTGGTGAAGCTTTGCGGAAAATTGAATACGATCATAATGGCACGTATGCTCGCCATAATAATGACAACATATACGATGGCCGCCAATCTCCGCCCTTTGCCCCAGATGGTACTCACAAAATCCCCTCCTATGATCAGAACGAGACCCAGCAGGGAAAAGAAGAACACCATCACTGGCTGGTTGGCGTCCTGGCCTGCGTTCGCATAGCCCACTCTGAACAGAATTGAAAAAAGGTACTCTTCGTTGTCTCTTTCGATAGCAATGTAACCTTCCTGTGGCTCGGAGGAAAGAACCAGTCTATCATTGCCGAAAATCTCGGGATTGGGACCTGCGCTTAAATATTCGTTTTCAATTTCGACATTATCAAATAAACTATACACCTGAACCATCCAATATCCACGTCCGTCTCTGCTCAACTTCCGAAGTTGGGTAAGGTAAGTCCCTTTCGAATTTTCGATTAATTGAAACTTGCGGGTTCTTTTAAAATCTTCAAACACGGGAGCCATTTCATTATCTGACCAATATAACAGTGTCCCTGATTCAGAAAAAAGGTAAAATGGATGGTGGGTGGGTATGGTAAGAGAGGTAAAATCAACCCTGTCATTGGGCCGGTTGTTCATCAATAGATTCAGGTAGTCTTGATCAAACTCATCGACTACTTTTGAAATCCGTTGTTCGATTTGCTTTTTGAATTCGGCAGAATTGTTTTTGCTATCCCAAAAAAAGTCTATGGACAGCACCACTCCCAACAACGCAATAAACACGAATAGAATTAACCGCCTCTTTTTTAGCATATTGCAAATAAAATAAAAAAGGAGAGCTTTCTGTTGGGCTTTGCTCTATAAAATCAGAAACTTTGACTCCCTTTCATTATCCTCTTCCTTTTTTTGGCATGGCGGTACCAGAAAAATCCCACCACTGCTAAAAGCACATAGGGAGCGGAAAAAAGATATAGAATCCCCATATTTAATCCCGCCCCTACGGTCGTGTCTCCGTTACTGACATTATTTTCTATAGTTACCCGGCACATGGCGCATTGAGCCATGCTGTAATTGACAGAGAAAGCAAAAGCCAGGACCATTAACAAAGCTCTTTTTAACATCCTCATCATACTTTAATAGTTTGAATCATTCACTTTAGAAACTGTAATAAGGACTGATCATCAGATAAACCGCTACCCCTGAAACCGTCACGTACAGCCAGATTGGATAAGCATACCTTACCATCTTTTTATGTCTCTCTATACGCCCTGTGTAGCCGTAATAATAAGCCAACAATATAGGAAACAGCGCGATAGCCGCCAATAAGATATGGGTAAGCAAAAGGAAATAGTAAACAGTCCTGATGAGACCCTC
>Ga0209075_1003583_pt1 | contig 12808 bp, 10 predicted proteins | sample Stecom2011_FD_187523 | JGI IMG/M metagenome (GOLD analysis project Ga0209075, IMG submission 187523) | Agricultural soil microbial communities from Utah to study Nitrogen management - Steer compost 2011 (SPAdes) (version 2) | ecosystem: Environmental > Terrestrial > Soil > Agricultural land...
ATCTATACTTTTGAATTCTTTGAATTCAGTGAAAGATTCTATTAAATTCAGGCTATTCATGAGTTCATTTTTTAAATGATATTACAATTTTTGTTTCTTTTATCTCGTCGTATGTGAATTCATATTCTCGAACCACAATTTCTTTTTTCTTTTTACCTTCTATACGCTCTTTTGTCGTAGTTTCTAGTTTTATCCCTTTTTCATCAGCATGCTTTAATACTCCCTCTAAAGAATGGTTCTTTTCCTTTAACAACACTTTAACTTCGTTGCCTATGTTTTTATAATACTGTTTAAGTACTCTAAAAGGCTTGTCTAACCCTGCAGACGAAACTTGAAGTTCGAAATCTTGTTTTTCTCTATCTAAATTATGTTCAATATTTCTAGATACAGAAACGCAATCTAAAATTGCTACATTTCCTTCTTCGCAATCTAACTCTACTTGAATGACATTCTTTGCAGATATTGATATATCTACGATGAAGAGACCTTTGTCTAGTTCATCAATTCGTTCAAGCGCTAGCTTTTCTATGTTTTTCTTGTTGAGCATACTTACAAAAAGAGGGGACTAATCGTCCCCTCGTTCTATTAAATTCGTTATAAAACAGTGCAAATGTAATTAAAATATTTCGAAATACAATGTTTTTTTTATGATGCTTAATCAGAATGGTGCTGTGATGTTGATTTTACCTCGCTCAAAATGTGATAACTGCCTTGATTGATCGTGATAAATGTCTTGTTATTTCTAATTGATAAGGTGTTGTGAAATTAGTTGTTTTATCTGCTTAAGTTGTCCCAATCAAGTCCAAGGTCTCTTTTGAGGCTGCTTGTTCTGCCATTTTTTTAGAGTCACCTACTCCTCTTCCGTAGGGGTTAGAATTAATGAAAACCTCAACCTCATAATGCCACTCCCCATCAATTATTTCTTCGCGGATAGATTTAAAGTCAATGTCTAATTTATTTTTTTGACACCAAATGAATAATTTACTTTTAAAGTCAATTTCCTTTTCTAATAATGTAGGTAAATCCAAATGTATTCGTAAAACGGTATGAGAAATCGATTTTTTAACGGCTTCATAACCTGCGTCTAGGTAGATTGCACCAATGAGCGCTTCAAATGCATTACCCTCTAGTGTAGTTAAACGAATGTTCCTTCCTTTTTGGTATACTATATAATCGGAAATATTCATTGATGCTGCAATAGTTGCTAATGTTTTTCTACTTACAATTTTTGCTTTAATTTTGGTGAGGTATCCTTCATCTTCCTCAGGAAATTTATGGTAAAGAAAGTCTGCAATTACTGCGTCTAAAATTGTATCACCAAGAAACTCAAGGCGCTCATTAGAGATAAGGTCTTTAGATGTGTTTGCTATAGATTTATGAGTAAGTGCGATTTTAAACAGCAATAAGTTTTTTGGTCTATAACCAAACTTCCTAATTACAAAGCGTATTAGTTTAAGATCGTTTTTTCTTTTAGGACTAGAGCGGAATGAAAACCATCGTTTCAAAACTCCTTACTTTAACTTTTTAAAGATTGCTGAGGTGTTGTGTCCTCCAAATCCAAAAGTGTTAGATAAAGCAACGTCAACTGTTCGTTCTTGTGCTTTGTTAAAGGTAAAGTTTAATTTGTTATCAATCTCAGGGTCATCAGTAAAGTGATTGATAGTTGGAGGTACGATATCGTTTTTAACCGCAAGGATACATGCAATAGCTTCGATAGCTCCGGCAGCACCTAGTAAGTGACCTGTCATTGATTTCGTAGATGAAATATTCAGGTTATACGCATGATCTCCAAATACTTGTTTAATAGCTTTAGTCTCTGCGATATCTCCAAGTGGAGTAGAGGTACCATGAACGTTGACATAATCAACATCTTCTGGAGTTAATTCAGCATCTTTCAATGCTTCAATCATAACGTTTCTAGCTCCGATTCCATCTGGGTGAGGAGCTGTAATGTGGTAAGCGTCGCTTGACATTCCTCCTCCAGCTACTTCAGCATAGATTTTAGCACCACGTTTAATTGCGTGCTCATACTCCTCTAAAATTAGTGCGCCAGCACCTTCACCTAAAACAAATCCATCTCTGTCTTTGTCGAATGGGCGAGAAGCTGTTTCTGGAGAATCGTTACGCATTGATAAAGCACGTAAGCCATTGAATCCTCCAACACCCATAACTGTGACAGCTGCTTCAGATCCACCCGTAACAATAGCATCAGCTTTACCTAAACGAATAAGGTTGTATGCGTCAATAATTGCATTGGTTGCAGAAGCGCAGGCAGAAACAGTTACATAGTTTGGACCACGTAAACCATATTTAATTGAGATATGACCAGCAGCGATATCAGCAATCATTTTTGGGATAAAGAAAGGATTGAATTTAGGTGTTCCGTCACCATTTAAGAAGTTTGTATGTTCATCTTCCAATGATTTTAAACCACCAATTCCAGATCCCCAAATTACACCAATTCGGTCCGTGTTTGGTTCTGATTCCATTAACTTAGAATCAGCCATGGCTTCCGATGCGGAAACCATGGCATATTGAGAAAATCTATCTAATTTTCTAGCTTCTTTTCTGTCAATGAAATCATTTACTTCGAAGTTTTTAATCTCACAAGCAAATTGTGTTTTAAATTTAGAAGCATCAAATTGTTGAATAGGTGCTGCACCACTTTTTCCAGAAATTAATCCGTTCCAATATTCCTCTAAGGTGTTCCCTATCGGTGTCAGTGCTCCTAATCCTGTTACAACAACTCTTTTTAGTTCCATGATCTAAATTATAAATGCAATGTGTTGCTTGATTGTTTAAAACTACTTTGCGTTTTCTTCAATGTAAGTAACTGCTTGACCTACAGTTTGAATATTTTCAGCTTGGTCATCAGGAATAGCAATGTTGAATTCCTTTTCAAATTCCATAATTAACTCTACTGTGTCTAGTGAATCTGCTCCTAGATCATTCGTGAATGAAGCTTCTGTTGTTACTTCTGCTTCTTCTACTCCTAACTTATCAATAATAATTGATACAACTCTTGATTTGATATCAGACATTTTTCCTAATTTTAAAGGTTTAATTCAGCCTGCAAAGAAATAATTTATGTTTTGAAATTCAAAATTTAAACATGTAATTATCATTTATTCGACCGTTTTAACCCGAAGTTTACTTATTTTTAGTGCCTTAACGGCAATTTTTTCATTGCTAATACTCTTAGCATTGAGCCAAAGATAGAAAAAATATTGATTTTGAACATTATTTTATCCTTTGCTCCTTTTAAAAAAATAACTTTGTAAAAAAGTAAAGTTATGGTGATTCATTCTGCAGAGTTCGTAATCAGTAATACTGAAGTTGATAAGTGCCCAGAACCAAACAAAGCTGAGTACGCATTTATTGGACGTTCTAACGTAGGGAAGTCTTCTCTTATTAATATGCTTACGAATCATAAAAAGTTAGCAAAAACATCTGGTAAGCCTGGTAAAACACAGTTGATTAATCATTTTATAATTAATGATGAATGGTTTCTTGTTGACTTACCTGGATATGGTTATGCAAAGACATCTAAGACTAATCGAAAGAAATGGGGGGCTTTTATTGAAGAATATTTACTAACAAGAGAGAATCTTTTAAATACATTTATTCTTTTAGATAGTCGCCTTGAGCCACAAAAGATTGATGTTGAGTTTATGGCGTGGTGTGGTGAGTATGGTTTGCCTTTTTCGATGGTTTTTACAAAAACCGATAAACTTTCTAAAGTTGCATTGCAGAAAAATATTGCAGCTTATAAAAGAGAAATGTTAAAGTATTGGGATGAAATGCCTCCGTTTTTTGTAACTTCTAGTGTTTCGGCTATGGGACGTGAGGAGGTATTGAGCTACATTACAGAGATTAATGAAGCTTATAGTGAAGGATAATTGAATAAAATACAGGATGTTTAAAAAGGGAAGTTATTTCACTACCCTTTTCCTTTTTATTTTAGCTTTTTAAAATATCTTCCAACGGCTCTTATAAATAGAAGAACGATAATCATCCAAGATTTCATTTCCATTTCTTGCCCTGAATTTTTTAATCCACTTTGGATAGCCTTCATGCATTTTACGTTCGAATTCTCTGTGGTAAATAGGTATAATTGCTAAAAAATGAACTTCTTTATCTCCTACTTTTAAGGGAGCAAATAAATCTTCTAAAACAATAGGTTCTGCCAAAAGAAAGTTATCCTGCTTCATGGTTTCCGAAATTTGCTTTGAAGGATTGCCGTTGGAGATGGTGTGTCCTGGCCCATACCAAGATTGATTTTCTAATACATTTTCTGAAAGCTTTTGAATGACTTTTAAAGGCCAGTTCATATTCGGATTATCTTTATCTTCTAAATCCCAATATCCGGGTAAGCAGAAAAATAATTCAGTATGTTCTCTCCCTTTATATCTTTCGGGAATTGACATTTTATAATTTGAAATACCATTGGTAGAAATAATCGTTAATGGAAATTTCTTTTCAACTTCTATTTTTAACAGATTGATGTAATCACCATCTTGTGAGGGGTAATCACTTACCCTATGTTCACCAAATCGTTTTTCTAATGCTTTTTTTAATTCGCTCATTGTTTCTTTTTAGTGAATTATGGAATCCACTTGATGTCTTTAAAGTTAGGCTTACGCTTTTCTAAAAATGCATTTCTACCTTCTTTAGCTTCTTCTGTCATGTATGCCAAGCGTGTTGCTTCACCAGCAAAGACTTGTTGACCGACCATTCCATCATCTGTTAAGTTCATTGCAAACTTTAACATCTTGATAGAGGTTGGGGATTTTTCTAATATTTCTTGTGCCCATTCATAGGCTGTATCTTCTAATTCTGCATGTGGAATTGCGGCGTTCACCATTCCCATATCGACAGCGTCTTGAGCGGAATAATTGCGACCTAAGAAGAAAATCTCACGGGCTTTTTTCTGACCTACCATTTTTGCCAGGTAAGCAGAACCATATCCACCATCAAAACTAGTTACATCGGCATCCGTTTGTTTGAATATTGCATGCTCTTTACTGGCTAATGTTAAGTCACACACTACGTGTAAGGAATGTCCACCTCCAACAGCCCAACCCGGAACCACTGCGATAACCACTTTTGGCATAAAGCGAATCAATCGTTGAACTTCCAATATGTTTAATCGGTGCATTCCATCATCACCAACATATCCTTGGTGACCTCTTGCTTTTTGATCTCCTCCAGAACAAAAAGAATATACACCGTCTTTGCTGCTTGGACCTTCTGCAGACAATAAAACAACTCCAATTGAAGTATCTTCTTGTGCGTCGTAAAAAGCTTGGTATAATTCAGCTGTTGTTTTAGGTCTAAAAGCATTTCTTACATCAGGACGGTTAAACGCAATTCTAGCTACACCGTTTGATTTCTTATAAGTGATGTCTTCGTATTCTTTTACTGTTTTCCAATCTGCCTTTGCCATATTCAAAATTTTGCTCCGAAGGTAAGGAATTTATGGTAAATATGATGTAAATCTTAAAAGGAAAAGAAGTGGAAGGGAGTGAAGGTTGTTTCTAGTGAAAATGGCGTCTTTTTTGTTTGGTTGATTGTTATTTTGAGCTGCCCCTTCAGGGCGCGAAAACGATTTCGTAATTGAGCAGGACGCATCGCGTCCTGCTCAATTAAGCTAGGCTTTCAGCCTGTATACAAGGTTCTCATGTTATATATAATTTAATCATGTTTCCGGCCCGAAGAAATTGCTTTTTTCAAATTATTGGTGATGCTGATTGTAATTTTGAGTTACCTCGTCAATGCGAAGGATTGCATTTGTAATTCAGCGGGGGCGTTGCATCTTGCTGAGTTGAGCTAGATCTTCAGCTTGTATGTAATATTCACTTATGTTGTTCTTGCTCACGTTTCCGCCCTGAAGGGGCAGTTAATTCCAACCCATGGCAACGCCTAGGGTTGGAATAAATCTCAAATGTTCCAGCGCCCTGTAGGGGCAGCTTACCTTAAATCCAACTAAAACTAAAACCAACTTCGTCTTACTTCTTCTTCCATAGGTATCTCACCCCTAAAGTAAACCAACTTGGTGGCATTGGAACTGCTCCCGCTTCTACATATTTCTCGTTTAGAATATTACTTGCATCGGCATAAATTGAGAAACTTTTAATGTCATAGTTGACCCGAACACTCAATAAATTATATGGATCATTTAATTCTCTTTCAATAAAACGATTAGTTACTTGAATAGAAAAGTCTTTATAACTATAGTTTAAACCTACAATAAGTTGATTGCGTAATGATTCTAAAACGTATTTTGACTGAATATCTTCTTCGGCTTTATAGCTAGGTTTTAAATAATTGTAACTGATTTTATAGCCAAGTTGATGGTTATTTTTTATTTCAAATTGCTGCGAAACATTTGCAGAAACTCCATGTACCAAATTCTCCCCAATATTCACTGGAGAATAAGGTAATGTAGGCAAATCTCTGACCCAATCAATGTAATCTGTTATAGAGCGGTAAAAATATCCAACTTGAACTTTTAGCGACTTTTTAGAGTAGCGCAAATTCGCTTCATACGCCCATGCATCTTCTGGTTTTATGTTTGGATTCCCAACGTTACCTGGCAATTGATTCAAGTATAAGTCAGTAAAGGAAGGAATTCTTTGTCCAGAGCCTGCACTGGCTGACAATTTCCAGTTAGGTGTGAATCGGTATGCTAAATCTACACCTGGATAAACTTGCCAATCGTAGTCTGTGTTGTAATTGACATAGACTCCAGCAGAAGCGATTAGTTTTCTCCAGAATATTCCTTGGTACTCTGCAGAAATTCCATGATTGTCTCGTTGGTGCTGACCAATATTTGAACTGTTGATTTCATCAAATCGAGACTCCCATCCTAAACCGAAATCACCAATTGTAGTTTTAACACTAGTATTTAACTCAGCCATCAATGCATTTGCATAATGTTTAGAACGTGCGATATCAATGTCTTTTCCTAAATAACGATAATCATCTTCGTTATAGCGATTACTAATTCTAGGAGAGATTTTAAATCGTCCGAATTGATGAGAAGAAGATACGCTAAACAATGCTGTCTCTACAATCTCGTTGGAGTTTTTGTCTCCCGGAGCTGCGTAAAATCCATTCGCTCCAAAGTCATTGTAGGTATATCCTCCCATCCATTGCAATGAATGTTGTTTGTTTATTTTGTGATTTCCAGCATAAAATAAACGGGTGTTACTTTGTGCTGTGTTATAACGTTGACCATTGTATAAATCCTGACTCATAGAAATCAAGTGATTTTGTTTTTCTGTACTGAAGTTTCCTGTGAGTTGGATTCCACCTCCTCCATAAATTCCGTCACCATCTCCGTCTTCTTTTTCCTGAAATGAAGATCCGGCATAAGTGTTTACTGCCACGAAAGATGAACCTGAATCTTTAGTTACGATATTGATTGCTCCTGTTAGTGCGTTTATTCCGTAAACCCTAGCTGCTGGTCCTTTTAAAACTTCGATTTGTTGAATTGCTTCTAAAGGAACGGGAATGTTCATCATGTTGTGCGCAGTTTGTGCATCGAGTAACTTAACGCCATTGATGAGAACAAGAGTTTGCTCAAAAGAACCTCCATCAATGCTGATGTCTGCTTGATTTCCAAAAGGTCCACGCTGACGAATATCAACCCCTCCAACATAAGCAAGTAGTTCGTTGACTGTGCGAACAGGAAGTTTCTTTATTTCTTCTGCAGTGAGAATGTCCACATTTCGCGTGGCTTGACTAAATGGAATCTCTAAACGATTTCTTTGAATGATGATTTCTTCATAGACAGTGGTGTCAGGTTGTGCAAATGCAGGAATGACTGTTATTATAAAGATTGTAAATGCAACAAAGCTTCTCATATTATCTAATTTAAATTGCGATTTGTAATTTGTTTTTTCATTATTTCGCTGCAAAGGTGCTATATTTGAATTTTCTCAAGTAGTCCAGTTTTAAAACATCAAGCAGTCCAGTTTTGATTTCAATTACTCAATTTATTCGAATAGACAGAAGAAAGTCAGATCCACTTTATCTTCAAATTGCATATCAATTCATAAATGCTGTTCAGCGTGGATTGATTCCCAGCGGAGTAAAGTTGCCCGGAACACGTGTTTGGAGTGAAGAATTAGGCGTACACCGAAAAACAATTGTCGCAGCTTTTGACGAGTTAGAGGCGCAGAATTGGATAGAAATACGTGCTAGAGTAGGGGCTTTTGTTCAAAATCCTACCATAAAAGCGAAAAAAGAGGGTGAATTAGTCTTAAATGCATCAAAAACACCTAAAAAAGCAGGATTTACATTCAACACCTCTTTTATCCTCTCTTCTCCATTTGAAAAGGAGGAAAGTTGTTTTGTTTGTAATGATGGTCAACCTGACTATAGAATCATAAAAACGCAAGAATTGTCTCGATTTTATACGGGCGCTCTAAAGCGAAGAAACATTCAAAGTAATATTGGAAACTATGCTGTTCAAGATAATGAGTTTTTTAAAGAACAGTTGAGCTATTACTTAAACCTTACCCGAGGATTTCACATTTCCGCAGCTCATTTGCTGATTGCTAAAAGTAGAGAGATGCTTTTCTACACGCTTGCGAAAATGTTGTTTAAAGAAAATGATGTGGTGCTGGTTGGAGAGTTGAGTTTCTTTTCGCTGAATATGGTCTTTAATCAAGAAAATGTAAGGGTGAAAACTGTTCCGCTAGATAATGACGGAATTGATGTTGCTTATATCAAGTCGAATTTTAAAAAAGGAGATATCCGCTGTGTATATTTCAATCCGCAGCAGAGTTATCCAACAACTTCAGTGTTTTCTAAAGCTCGAAGAAAGGAACTCGTTGATTTGGCTAAAGAATACGACTTTATCATTATTGAGGACAGTGAAGATTTTGAATTTAATTATCAAAAAGAAGTGAGTTTGCCCATGGCTACAAATAATGCTTCCGGAAGAATTATTTACTTGGGATCGATAGGGAAGCATCTTCATCCGACCTTCCAGTTAAGTTTTATGATGGCGCCACCAGATTTTATTACGGAATCCAAAAAGCATGTTTCTTTATTAAATCCGCAAGGGAATTATGTTTTAGAGCAAGCTTTGGGTGAAATGATCAGCGAAGGCGATTTCTTTCGTTATCAGAAAAAAGCATTAAAGATTTACAGTGAAAGAATGTTGAGCTTTGAGGCTTTGTTAGAACGCCACTTTGGAGAAGCAATCCATTTTAATAGACCTTCCAATGGATTTGCTTTCTGGATTCAATTTAAAGAGCAAATTTCTTTGGCGAAACTAGGACAAAAACTGAAATCAAGGGATGTATTTCTGCCACGTATTTGTATGTATCAAAACAAGAAACAAACTTCTCTTCGTTTGGGATTTGCACATTGGACAGCAGAGGAGATGGAAGAGTTTATGGTTTTGTTTAAAGAGAGTTATCGGAGTGTGGTGTAAGGTTTTTAGAGATATTTCATCCCTTCGGGATTAGATTGAGATTTTAGTAAACCTACGAATACAAGTGTAAAACCTACACCACAATCCCCACTTTCCAACCTCACTCACCAATGTTCGATCGCTGATTTAACCTCGGTGTTTTCACATTACCTTATTTGATAACCTAACTTTATACCTGCAATCCCATTTGGAATCACTCTACTTCCTTCCTCAAATGGTGGTTCTAACCAATTGTCTATTGGTGGTACATACTCACCAACCGTAGGGTAAGAAGTAAATTTTGTATTCACAAATCTCACACCTAAGCCTACATAGAGGTCAAGAACAATCCTTGGTTTTTTAAAGATGTGTTGAAACCCTGCTTTTAAGTTTATCGTTCCGATTGCTTTACGCACTCCAACTGTTTCGAAGTAGGTGTCGTATGTGTATTTATTACCTGAAATACTATCCATTTGCCAATTGTCTGAGAATCTTTCTTTAGTAGTATATTTACGATAAGTAAAGTTGAGTTCTGGGGCTAAATACCACCTTTCTTTTTGATTATAAAACCGATGTTCTATTCTTATATTATGTCCTCGTTGATCAGGTCTTTTGCTTGAGAACGGGAATATATACCCGTATTCTAACTGTATGGAACGTCGGTCTCTGTAGAAAAACTCTCCTGAAAACTGTAATGCTGTATGAAAGTTCATTAAAGCTGAAGCTGTCCATTTTACTATAATTTTATTTTTAATGTCCAATGAGTCTTCTTGAGAATGGCTAAAAGTTGAAAAAGATATAAAAACAAGTAAACCCAAAAGAGATTTGATTCTTAAACAAAGGCGTAAACTATTGTTTTTTTTGAAGTTGTTTTTGTTTAAAACCATAGTAGTAGCTTTTCAGAATAAAGAAATAGTATTTCAAACATAACGATTGATTTGATAAAAGGGTTGATCTTAAAACGATAAACTCCACTTTCCAACCTTGTTGAGTAGACAATCCGTTATTTCCGATAATTTATGGAATCCCGATAATGACGTTGACTGAACCTGCCAAAGACGCGTATCATCTGCGTTCCATCTTAGATTTGGTGTACATAACAAACAGCTACAAGCTGAATTAGCACGCCGATAACACAAACAACCAGACGCTTATTTACCGCTGATTTTGTCTATCGTATATCTTACCACTCCATACAAACCCACGAAAGTGAGTGACATCTTTATATAAAGTAAACACAAGCTCTTTTTTTAACCCATGGAATAGGTGACATGCTTGAGTTATGAACCAACACAAACAACCAGACGCTTATTTACCGCTGATTTTGTCTATCGTATATCTTACCACTCCATACAAACCCACGAAAGTGGGTGACATCTTTATATAAAGTAAACACAAGCTCTTTCTTGAACCCATGGAATGGGTGACATATATACCTACACCACAAATCCCACTTTCCAACCTCTACTCACCGATGTTCGATAAAAGTCAACTGTCGCCTGACCACTTTGAAAAGTTTTTGATACATCTGAAACCTCGAGCTGCAGACCTTTTTGACGAATTCCAACAGGAAAACTGTTTTCAAGAGGTTGATCATGCTCTTCTTCCAAAAACAACATGAGTTTTCTTAAACTTTCAACGCCTTCATTCGCCGAAATAGCAAAATCATCAGAAGTTACACTTCGCACAAATGTGATTTTTGAAATCGCTCGAGACATTAATACATTCAACCTTCGGTGACCTTGCTCTTGATTTAGTGGGCCAAAGCGCATGTGGAAATCTCCATTCTCATTTTTTGCATAGCCCAAACTGATGATTAAATGCTCGCATTGATCTCCTTGAACGTTTTCTAAAGACTGAATAAAAACAGCTTCTTTATCTGCGAGTTGGTCTAAGTATTTCGATGGAACTCTCTCCAATATTGCATTTAACTGCGTCTGACTGAAAGCTACCAATCCAAAGTTAAACGCTTTGCTTTTTATTTTTTCAATAATGATCTCCGCAACAATCTCCGCTTCTTTTTCATTCGAACGTTCATTAAAAACCCCGTCAGTGGTAATCAACTCAATGGGTTTTTGAGGATTTACTGTTGGAAAAGTCTTAAGTTTATTTTCGTAAAAATACTGATTACTAAAAGCAATTAAACGCGGGTGAACCGAACGATAATGATGCGTTAATAGTGAATTTACCCAGTAAAAACTCGCATGATGAAGTGCATCTGCTTGCTGATGGTCTTTCTTCTGAAAATAAAACTGTGGTGCCATTTGTTGTTGGTCTCCAGAAATAACAATGCGTTTTGAACGCTGTACACTTCCTACAATATGACTCAATGGAATCTGACTGGCTTCGTCAAAAACGGCTAAATCAAAAGAGAAGTCGATGGGTAAACTTTTCGCTACGCTATATGGACTACAAAGAAAAACGGGATGCAAAACTTGGATCCAAAAACGGGCTTCATTTTCTAAAAGTTCACGAACACTTGGAAATACTCGTTTCTTCTCAAACGCCTTAACAAGAATAGATTTCCCTTTGCGTAAGTTCTTTTTTAATGCCTTCTCTTCCTCGCTCAGTTTATTGGCTGGAGTTTGTAACAAGGTGTGGTATTCTTCAAACTTCGTTTTAATCTGTTGTTGAATAAGGCGACTAAACTCCTCACTTTCTTTGTCAAAAGCAGCAATGCATTCTTCAACTTTTGAACTTAAATCTGAACCGCTAATCTCTGCCAAAGTTGGAAATCTACCTTTGAAATCCTTCCAATGTGAATTGAGAATTGCTTCTTCCGTTTCTTTTAATGATTGACTTTTACTCAGTGCATATTTCGTCAGGTCACTAATGCTTTCAATTCGCGCTGAATTTTCAACCAATTGTGGAAGAACCTCCTTGAGTTCTTGGATTTGCTTTTCAATTGGTTCTTTTTCATCTAAATTGAAATAAGTACGCAGTAATTGACTGATTTCTGTATGAATTGAAACACTATTCTTAATAGCTAGACGTTCTTTCTTCGAAATCTTGAATAAAGTTTGCACCTCATTGTTGTCCACTGAATTTAAACGTGTAATTGCAAAGTGAATGTGTTCTAAAATATGGATTTCTTCAGGAATATCAAGTTTTCGTAGCTTTTCCTTAGTATTGATGAGGTCTCTTCTTGTCGTGTTTAGCTCCACTAAGTTTTCTAATGCTTTTGTAGCATCGAGCATATTTAAATCAGTGTATTTGAAAATTTTATTCTTCGTTCGCCAATGTTTCAAACTAAATCTTGTTGTGGAAGCCACTGCAGCAAGAAATTCTTGTAATTCCGAAAGACTAAAACTTTTGTTCCAATGGGCTTCTTCACGTTTTAAAAGTTCTTCTTTTTCTGTTAATGTTTTTAATTCCTTGAAT
>Ga0209075_1003584_pt1 | contig 12804 bp, 13 predicted proteins | sample Stecom2011_FD_187523 | JGI IMG/M metagenome (GOLD analysis project Ga0209075, IMG submission 187523) | Agricultural soil microbial communities from Utah to study Nitrogen management - Steer compost 2011 (SPAdes) (version 2) | ecosystem: Environmental > Terrestrial > Soil > Agricultural land...
ATTGTGTTTTCTATATTTTCCCAATCGTTAGTTAAAATATATTTTGGTGAAGTAGCAGCTGGAAGAGTTTCGTTTTGTACTGGAATAGAATCTTGTTTAAATCCTAACATCGTATCTACTTCATGCATTTCTTCGTCGCTTAACCCATCAATTCCTGAAACTTCCTTCAAGGAAGCCTTGTTTTTATTAGATTTTTCAGTAGGATATAAAAAAAAGAAGTTTATAAAAATGGCAATTACTGCAACAAAAAACAATGGAGATCTCACCATATTGTTTAGTGTTGAACGAGGTGCTTTACTTTTAGCAGTAAATGATTTAGAGCTACAAAACACAAGAACTTGTTCTCGGTGGTGTTTATTTAATCGTACACTTAAAACAGCTGACTTTATCTTATCCAAAACTAATGGAGAAAGCTCACTGTTAAGAACGACTAACTTTGCAGTATCTATATAGCTAATCGCATCACTGTAAAAATTATTATCTAATTTATTAAGTACTTGAATAAAAGAATAAGAATAAACCAATTTAAGTTGCTCTTGTAAACCCACTCCCTGACTTACTTTTAATTGTCCAAGTAATTGTCGCAAATACAAGCTAACAGGCTGCTGTAGTTCAATGCGTTTTTCTGTTACTAAAAGTGGACTAAAAATCAAGTGGTTTCCTAAAGACTCTAAGTCCTTTTCTTGAATACTTAAAATGATATTTTTGGATATTATAGGCTCTAAATAAGGAGTGAGAAAGACTTGATAAGCTTCAAATAATTGATGTTCTTTTGGTAAAACGATTTCTTCGTTGAGTAGGATGTTCTCGCCACTACTCATTAAGTATTCTACTAGGATAGAGTCTTGCTCAATCCAACCGTGAAAGAGTTTAACCTTCTCATCGTTTAGTTGATCTAAAACAAAAGTTAATTCTTGAAATGTGAAAGTGTAATCAAAAATATTCAGAATAGTATTGTTCTGAAAATATTGATTGATAGCGTTTCGTAAACTTTTAAGTAATTCATTATCTACGCGAGAGGAGTCCAGCTTGAAGTAAGCTGCTAATCTTCTAACGCTAATGAAATTCATGACAATGTATTAGATTTATAATTCTGAATATCGAGTAGGAAGTTGATATCTTCTTCAATTTTATTTCCAATCACAATAACATTAGTTCCCGCCTTCTTTAAAACCTCTATTTGTTCGATCGAACGTACACCTCCACCCACAATAGTAATAGTGTCTAATTGTTTTTTTACTTGTCTGATTAGATGTCCATCTACTGGTTGATTTGCTCCACTTCCAGCATCAAAATAAATCACGTCCTTTCCTTGGAGAACCCCAGCAATCGCAGTGTTTAAAGCAATCGCAGTTTTGTCTCGTGGAATTGGCGTAGTTTGACTAACATAAGCAACAGAAGACTGGTTGCCACCATCAATTAATATATAAGCTGTTGGAATAACTTCTATATTCATTTGAATAACTTCTTGCGCGCTTTTAACATGCTGACCAATTAGATATTCTGGATTCCTACCAGAAAGCAAACTCAAATAAAGTAAAGCATCGGCGTCATTAGACAGTTGTTGATGATCTCCTGGAAAGATAACCAACGGTATTTTAGTTAATGTCTTTAAAATAGAAGATGTTTTTTGAAAGTCTTCTCGTGTAACTGTACTTCCTCCAATAAAGAAATAGTCCACTTTCGCAAATTCAGCTTTTTCTACAATATCTTGTAGTTTTTGTTCAGAATTTGTCTCTTCAGGGTCAATTAATACAGCAATTTGTCCTGTTTTAGAACTGAAACTTTTATATATGTCTTTATTTAACTTCATAGATTGGTGATGCATTGATTGAAATTACAAAATCATTTCTAGAATCAATGATGAGTTCGACTTCTTTTTTATTATTGGCAAAATATATCCTACCTTTCCATTTAAGATTATCAATACGTGTAAGTAGCAGATTCTCAGCAAAAATAATTTTTTTTCGTCCAGCCAGTTTGTAAAGCGCCTCTTTTCCCGACCAAACTTTTATCATTTCTTCAACAGACTCTGTATTCGTCAGCTGTTCTTCTTCTTTACTCAAGAATTTATGTTTTACCCGCATTACTTTCTCATGAATTGGTTCTAAGTCAAGACCAACTTGAAAAGTTTTACAATAAGCCATTCCCACGACGTTATTGGCATGAGATATTGAAATAAAGCCCTCACCATCAACATAAGGCGCACCTATTTCAGAGTATAGAATTGGTTCATTTCCAAAATGCATGGTTCTTAAAACACGTGTAGCTACATATTCTCTTCTTCGAGAAGGATGTTTTAAGCTTTCTAACTTTTGGTGTTCCTCTGGAAGTAAATTATGTAAATGTTCTTCCGTTACAAAATCATCGTAATACAATAAGAAAACCGAAACCGGCCCATATTTAATATTTTCCGTGTGAAACATAGATGTAAAAGTAACATTCACTCTTGAAAAAGCTATAAATGAAGAATAAATATAACCCATTCAGCGAAGAAAAAATAAAAGTTAACAGTTGTTCATAACTTGTTTAGGGCAAAAAACAGTAACTTTGTAGATTCTTTTGTAAGAAGGGGTGCGATGTCCATTAATTTTTTATACATTTGCACTCCAAAATTTTGAACATTATGAGTTCGAATAAAGAATTTATTATACCGTTTGAAGGCTTGAAAAATGCGAAGCATTCCTTTAAGTTTGAAATAACGGATGCGTTCTTTGAAGATTTAACGTATTCTATTATTCAAGGAGGAGACATAAAAGTCGACTTCCAGTTGAATAAGAAGGAAACAATGATGATTGGTGATATTGAAATGTCTGGTACAATTCAGAAACCATGTGATCGTTGTACAGATTTAATGAACATCCCCATTGAGGTTTCGCATCAAATTATTTATAAGTTTGGCGAAGACGAAAGTGTAGATGAGAATTTAATTATTCTTCCAATTTCTGCATTTACGATTGATATTTCGTCAACTTTATATGAATTGTTAACGGTAGCATTGCCTAGCCGAACAGTACACAAAGAAGATGAATGCAATGAAGAAATGCTTGATTTATTAGATCATTACGTTAATTCATCAGAAAACCAAGAAGAAGATTCTGACGAGGAAGATATTGATCCGCGTTGGAATGCATTAAAAAATTTGAATTAAAAACTTAAATATAAAGTAAAATGGCACATCCAAAAAGAAGAACGTCGACTACAAGAAGAGATAAAAGACGTACACACAAAAAAGCAGTTGCATCAAACATCGCAACATGTCCAACAACAGGACAGCCACACTTGTTTCACCGCGCACACTGGTACGAGGGAAAACTTTACTATAAAGGTCAAGTAATTGCTGAGAAAGAAGTAGCAGTATAATTGCGCTTATCCAGCAAAAACAAAGTGTTTCTACACTTATGAAACTTGGATTAGATATTAGTGGAGGCGATTTTGCACCAAGAGCAAATGTTCTTGGTGCGTTATTAGCTCTCGATCAACTACCCGACGATGTAGAGATTGTGCTCATCGGTCGTGAAGATGATATTGCCTCAATTCTTAAGGAAAAAGGGGCGGTGTCAAACCGCCTTACTGTGGTTAATGCTCCAGATGTTATCACAATGGAGGATCATCCAACGCGTGCAATACCGCAAAAACCCAACAGTTCAATCTCAATAGGGTTTGAACTTCTCGCACAAAAACAAATTGATTCCTTTGCAAGCACAGGTAACACTGGCGCTATGCTTGTGGGTTCTATATATAAGGTAAACTCCATACCAGGAGTTATTCGTCCATGTATTACGTCTGTTCTTCCAAAAGTAGGTGGTGGAGATTCCATTATTTTAGATGTTGGTTCAAATGCAGACTGTAAGCCTGATGTCTTATACCAATTTGCTTGTCTTGGTTCACTCTACGCTAAGAATGTGATGAATATAAAAGACCCTAAAGTTGGATTGCTCAATATTGGGGAAGAAGAAGGTAAGGGGAATCTACTTACACAATCTGCATATAAACTAATGAAAGGAGCCGATGACTTCAATTTTATTGGAAACATTGAAGGAGGTGATTTATTTAATGGAAAGGCAGATGTTGTAGTTTGCGATGGTTTTACAGGTAATATAGTATTGAAGCAAGCCGAAGGAATGTATAATATTGCCAAGCAAATTGGACTTGGGGATACTTACTTTGATCGCTTTAATTATGAAAATTACGGCGGAACTCCTATATTGGGCGTCAATTCTGATGTAATTATTGGACACGGTGTTTCTAATGATATAGCTGTGAAGAATATGATGTGCTTAGCATATGATGTTGCAAAGTCAGAGTTAACTAAGAAGATAAAAGAAGCTTTTAAATAATGAAAAAAATTACAGCAGCAATAACTGGCGTTCAAGGATGGGTTCCTGAGACAGTACTTAGCAATAAGGATCTGGAAAAAATGATTGATACTACTGATGAGTGGATTACTACTCGTACAGGTATCAAAGAAAGGCGAATGCTTGGAGATGGGAATCCAACCTCTGATATTGGAGTTGAGGCTGTAAATAGATTGTTGGCTAAAAAAGGAATTTCTCCTGAAGAAATTGATTTGGTAATCTGTGCGACGGTTACACCAGACTATCCATTTCCAGCAACAGCCAATGTTATTTCAGACCGAACAGGAATGATAAATGCATGGAGTTTTGATATAAATGCTGCTTGTTCAGGTTTTATATATGCATTAACTACAGGTTCTCAATTTATTGAAACAGGAAAATATAAAAAAGTTATTGTTGTCGGCGCTGATAAAATGTCATCAATTATCGATTATGAAGACCGTGCAACATGTGTGATTTTCGGGGATGGTGGTGGAGCAGTTTTACTAGAGCCAAACGAAGAAGGGTTAGGAATTGTAGATAGTCTATTAAAGAGTGATGGGCAAGGTAGAAAGTACTTGGTACAACCGGCTGGTGGATCAAAGCTTCCTGCTAGTAAAGAGACCGTTGAACAGAGACTACATTTTGTTCAACAAGAAGGAAAAGCAGTTTTTAAATTTGCGGTAACCAATATGGCAGATGTTTCTGCTGAAATAATGGAACGAAATAGCTTGACTTCAGAAAATGTAGATTGGTTGGTGCCACACCAAGCCAATTTAAGAATAATTGACGCCACTGCAAATCGCATGGGGTTATCTAAGGACAAAGTGATGATTAACATACAAAAATATGGTAACACTACTGCTGGAACATTACCGTTATGCCTTTGGGATTGGGAAAAGCAACTTAAAAAAGGAGATAATATTATACTTTCAGCATTTGGTGGTGGTTTTACTTGGGGTGCAATTTATCTCAAGTGGGCTTATAATTCATAAGAAAAAATATACGTACATTTATCCTATAAAAATTCACAAATGATGAATCAAAAAGAAATCCAAGAACTTATTAAATTCGTTTCTAAGTCTGGTGTTACAGAAGTAGAAATCGTTGAGAAAGATTTTAAAATCACAATTAAGTCTGAACCAAAAAGACGTAAAGGTGATGATGAAGAAAAAACGGTTTACATTCAGCAGCCTATGCAGGCTATGCAAGCAATGCCACAACAACAAGTTCAGGCACCAGCATCAGCTGCGGTACCAGCTGCGGCACCAGTTGCTGCCCCGGCACCAGTTGCTGCTGAAGCAGATGCTGCAGAAAGTAAGTATATTACAGTAAAATCACCTATGATTGGTACTTTTTATCGTGCATCTTCTCCAGATAAACCAGTATTTGTTGAAGTTGGTGACACAATTAAAGCTGGTGATACAGTTTGTATTATAGAAGCGATGAAGTTATTCAATGAGATTGAAGCTGAAGTGCAAGGAAAAATTGTAAAAGTTCTTGTTGACGATGCTACTCCTGTTGAGTACGATCAACCATTATTTTTAGTTGATCCATCATAATTATTCATAAGTAGAACTAAACACCCAAAAGGCATGTTCAAAAAAATATTGATTGCCAATAGGGGCGAAATTGCCTTACGTGTTATCAGAACATGTAAGGAAATGGGCATTAAAACTGTTGCTGTATATAGTACAGCAGATAAAGAAAGTTTACATGTTCGTTTCGCCGATGAAGCTGTTTGTATTGGTCCAGCAGCGAGTTCATTATCCTATTTGCAAATACCAAATATTATAGCAGCTGCAGAAATTACCAATGCAGATGCTATTCATCCAGGTTATGGCTTTCTTTCTGAAAACGCTAAATTCTCTAAAGTTTGTCAGGAACACAACATCAAGTTTATTGGAGCTACTCCAGAACAAATTGATGGAATGGGGGATAAGGCAAACGCTAAAGCAACAATGATAAAAGCTGGAGTACCTTGTATTCCTGGTTCGAAAGGACTTTTAAAGAGTCTTGAAGAGGCTTTTAAAGTTGCAGATAAAATCAAGTATCCTGTAATTCTTAAAGCAACTGCCGGTGGTGGTGGAAAAGGAATGCGATTAGCTTGGAAAAAAGAAGAGTTAGAAGCAGCTTGGGATCAAGCTAAACAGGAGTCTAAAGCAGCATTTTCAAATGATGGCTTGTACATGGAAAAGTACATTGAAGAGCCACGTCATATTGAAATTCAAATTGCAGGAGATCAGTTCGGAGGAGTATGTCACCTTTCTGAACGTGATTGTTCAATTCAAAGAAGACACCAAAAACTAGTTGAAGAAACTCCTTCTCCATTCATGACCAAGAAATTGCGTAAAGAAATGGGTGCGGCAGCGATTAAAGCAGCAAAAGCAGTAAAATATGAAGGTGTTGGTACAGTTGAGTTTCTTGTAGATAAAAACAGAGATTTTTATTTCATGGAAATGAATACCCGTATCCAAGTTGAACATACAATTACTGAAGAGGTAATTAATTTTGACTTGATAAAAGAGCAAATAAAACTAGCAGCTGGACATAAAATTAGTGGGAAAAACTACGAACCGATAATGCACGCTATTCAGTGCCGTATTAACGCGGAAGACCCTTATAATAATTTCCGTCCATCTCCTGGAAAGATTACAGAGTATCATGAACCAGGTGGACATGGTATACGTATTGACACGCATGTTTATGCTGGATATACGATTCCATCCCATTACGACTCAATGATTGCTAAATTAATCACTGTAGCTCAAACAAGAGAAGAAGCAATTCTTAAAATGCGTCGTGCTTTAGATGAATATATTATTGAAGGTGTGAAAAGCACAATTCCATTCCATCAAAAACTAATGATGGATGAGAAGTTCAATGAAGGTAATTTTACTACAGCATTCATGGATACATTTAAGTTTTAAAAAACTTATCCAAAACATTATAAAGCCTCAACATTTTTGTTGGGGCTTTTATTTTTACAAAGAAATTAAAAATGGTTGAAATATATTTCGAGTAAAGGTTTGTGTGTTTTATGATGGAAAATAAACCTAAACTAAGAACAAAACTCTCGTTTTGGTAATTCCTAGATTGTGATAAATATAGTCGAGTTACTTTGTTTGTATATTGATATATCACTTAGGCGAAGTTATTGACGTATTCCTATAACTTTATGTAAACCAGTGTTTTTAAACTGATTTATGTCATATTTTTACTAAGCCTTTTTTTCTAAATTTGGTTATATGTAAAACACTATAACTATGAAAAATACAGCTTCTCACCGATTTAAAACTACGAGCTTGTTACTTTTAACAAGCTTTATATTACTCATTACTAGTTTTTTAAGCTCTTGTAATAAAGACAATCCTGATCCTACTCCAAACCCAACAATTGTTGAGTCTTATCTGAAATTTAAACATCAAGTGGATAATCAACCCGTTGTATTTGATACGGTGATGTATATTAATGATTTTGGAAACAACTTTAGTATAGAAACCATTCGTTACTTCATTTCTAACGTTGCTTTTGTTAAATCAAACGGAAGTATTGTGAATATCTATGATGCAATATATGTTGATGGACGTTTAGAGGCTTATAAACAAAAGAAAATAACTAAGGCTATAGCAAATGGAGATTACACAGAAATACGTTTTACGTTTGGTTTAGATTCAGAAATGAACCAAACAGGAGCGTTTAATAATTTTCCTGAAGCAGCTATGGAATGGCCAATGATGATGGGAGGAGGTTATCACTATATGAAATTAGAGGGCCGCTATGAAAATCAAAATATGTATAATCACTTTAACTTCCATACGGGTCCGTTAAACAACAATAAAAATTACTTTCAAGTAGCGCTACCTATGAGTTTAAAGGTAACTAACGGTTCTTTCGATGTCTCCTTAGCTATGGAAATACAAAATTGGTTTAAGAATCCAAACTCATTTGATTTAACTACTATTGCTCAAGGTATGATGGGAGATCAAAATAAACAAGAATTAGTCAAAAACAACGGATTTAATGTGTTTTCTGTTGAATAATCACCAAAAACAATGAATAATCTTTATAAAATAGGCTTTTTTGGATTGATAGGCATATTTCTTATTGCCGGTTGTAAGAAAGATAAAGTAGGTGCTTATGATACTTTTCAACCTACTTCGGTAATCATAAATTATCCTTCAAACTTTCCAGATATGTATATCCCAGAAGATAACCTTCCAACGAAAGAAGGAATTGCACTAGGTAGAGCCTTATATTATGATAAAATACTTTCAAAGAATCAAGATAAGTCTTGCTCTTCATGTCATGATCAAACCAAAGCATTTACTACTTACGAATCTAATAGTTTAGCACATATTAATTTAGGATGGAACGATCAGTATTTATGGAATGGAAGATTCGAAGGACCCTTGGAAAAAGTAATGATGTTTGAGGTCAATGACTTTTTTGAAACGAATATTCAATTGCTGAATGAAAATTCAAATTATAGGACGCTCTTTAAAAAGGCATACGGAGTTGATGAAATTACAGCTAAAGATATAGCCTATGCCTTGGCTCAATTTTTTAGAACATTGAATTCTACAGATTCAAAGTTTGATAAATTTATGAGGGGAGAGGTTAATCTTACACCTGAAGAATTAGATGGGTATGATATTTTTTATACTGAAAGAGGTGACTGCTTTCATTGTCACGGAACTGTTCTTTTCCATGACAATTTTTTTGGCAACAACGGTTTAGATCCTGACCCTGATGCGGGGTTATATACAATCACTGGCAACATGAATGATTACGGAAAATTTAAGACACCTACTCTCCGAAACATAGAGCTAACAGCACCTTATATGCACGACGGGAGGTTTGAAACATTGGAGGAGGTAGTTAAGTTTTATAGCTTTGGTGTTAATCATGATTCACCAAACCTATCGCCATTGATGAAGTATTCTTTAAACGGAGGAGTACAACTTACGCAAGAAGAAACACAACATTTAATTGCATTTTTAAAGACCTTAACAGATTATTCTTTTACAAGTAACCCTACATTATCAAACCCAAATTAAAATAAATTAAAGAATCAGTGTGATTCATGATTTAGGTCATATTTCATTCGAAATCGGTGTTATATATTTGTAGTGTATTAAAATAGCAATTGAGCTGCTAGTTAAATATTAAAATTGAAACGATTCCCATACCAACATTTTCTCATCTCTCTAAGTGTCCATGGGAATTGTTTCTTTTTTTTATTTAGTTTTAAACCTATCGAATAAAAGACTGAATTATCTCTTAATAGAAAGTGACGTTGGTCATTTTTTGTAAATCATCATACTCCTACATTTGATTTCAAACATATGTAAAACATCTAAAGTCTAGTTTTTAATTTGACTGGTTTTGTTTAGTGATATATTTATTATTTGGGATGAAAACTTTAAATAAAGAAGATTTAAAAAAAGCATTATTGGCCTTAAAAAAAGAAAAGAATGCTGTAATTCTAGCGCATTATTACCAAGAGAAAGACATTCAAGATGTTGCAGATTATATTGGAGATAGCCTCGGTTTAGCTATAGAAGCTTCTAAAACAGATGCCGATATAATTGTTTTTGCTGGAGTACATTTTATGGCCGAAACAGCAAAATTATTGAATCCAACACGTAAAGTTGTTTTACCCGATTTAGCCGCTGGATGTTCACTCGCAGATTCTTGTCCGCCTGATCAATTCAAGGCTTTTATCGATGCACATCCAGACCACGTAGTAGTAACCTATGTTAATTGTACAGCAGAAGTCAAAGCACTAAGTGATATTGTGTGTACATCTTCAAATGCTGTAGACATTATCAATTCATTCCCATTGGAACAAAAGATAATTTTCGCACCTGATAAAAACTTAGGAATGTATTTACAAAAAGAGACAGGTCGAGATTTGCTTCTTTGGGAAGGTGCATGTATTGTTCACGAAGCATTTTCGTTTGATAAATTACTGAAGCTAAAAATAGAATATCCAGAAGCAAAATTGGTGGCTCATCCAGAATCTGAACCTCATATTCTTGAAGTTGCAGACTATGTAGGATCAACGAGTAAAATGATTAATTACATTAAAACTTCCGAATTCGACACCTTTATCGTAGGAACTGAAGCAGGTATTCTATATGAGCTGAGTAAAGAAGCGCCTGGAAAAACACTGATTCCTCTACCCATTCATGAAGACAATACCTGTGCGTGTAGTGAATGTGCTTTTATGAAAGTAAATACTTTAGAAAAGGTCTACAATTGTTTATTACATGAAACACCTGAAATCAATATTGATCCAGTAATTTTTGATAATGCAAAGGCGCCCATTGTAAAAATGATTGAATTCTCAAATCAAATTCCCGTTGAAAAATAAATTCGATATATTAATTGTAGGGGCTGGAATAGCGGGCTTATCTCAAGCTCTAGCCCTAGCAGAAAAAGACAAGTCACTTTCTATAGGAGTGGTGAGTAAGTCAACTTTACAAGAGTCCAATACACGTTTAGCACAAGGTGGTATTGCTGCGGTAATGTCTACCCAAACGGATAGTTATTTAGCACATATTCAAGACACTTTAAACGCATCACAGCAAAAAGCGAATAAGGAGGTAGTTACTTATGTTGTAGAAAATGCATACGAAGGAATTCATCAACTGGAAAACTGGGGTGTGAAGTTCGATCAATTAGAAAACCATTACCATTTAGGATTAGAGGGCGGGCATTCCCAAGCGCGTATTCTTCATGTGAAAGATCAAACAGGAGCTGCCGTACATGATCAATTGATTCGTCAAGTAAAAACACAAACTTCTATTACTTTAATTGAGTACAGTGAAGTGATAGAATTACTAATGACTAATAATAGAGAAGTAGGTGGAGCTTTAATTTATAATTGTGAGGATGAAACGACCGTAAAGCTTGCTGCAAAAGTTGTTGTCATAGCAACAGGCGGAATGGGACAATTGTTTCAATATACTACGAATTCATCTATTGCTACAGGAGACGGAATCGTTTTGGCACATAATATAGGTGCTGAGATCAGTAATTTACAAGCAATTCAATTTCACCCTACTGCCTTTAGAGAACCTGGAAGAAATCAATTGTTTCTTATATCAGAAGCAGTTAGAGGAGCAGGAGCTCATGTTATAAACCATAAAGGCGAACGTTTTCTGTTTTTTTATGATAAAAGAGGTGAACTGGCTACGCGTGATGTAATTTCAGCTGCTATTTATCAAGAAATGAAAACTTCTGGAACGGAAGAGGTTTATTTGGATTGTCGACATATTTCGAGGGAAGTGTTGGAACATGAGTTTCCATTTATTACAAAGCATTGTTTACAAGCTGGATTTGACTTATCGAAGCAACCTGTCCCAATTATTCCAGCAGCACATTATAGTTGTGGAGGAATTCAAGTTAATTTGAATGGGGAAACCTGTGTTTCTCATCTTTATGCTATTGGAGAATGTGCCAATACCGGTTTACATGGCAACAATCGATTGGCTTCTAATTCGTTGTTGGAAGCTATTGTTTTTACTCAAAATGTAGCTAATAATATTATTGATAAAGTAAAGAAAACAGAGTTTCGAACATTAGTAGAAAAAGAGTTAAACTTTTTTATTGCAAGTTTTGATTCTAGTCTTTTTAATGATGAGGTAAATTGGATGAAAAATAGTCTAACCACATACTTTATAAATAAAAGCAAAAAGGATAAAGAAAAGCTACTTCATAAAGTATGGTTTTATAGGAAACAATTACAAGGATTGTCATCTACAGAGTTGTCAGTACTTCATTTTGAATGGAAGCTGTTACTTATTGAGTTGCTATTGAAAGAATCAGGGTTTGATTCTAATAAACTTATCTTGAAAAACTATAATTTAGTTTAGTCCTAAACATATAAGTAGGCCCAATAAATTAAAACAAACTGAATGGGTAACCTGATATAAGCAACCCATCTGTTCTTGCTTTGTTTTTCATACATCCGTTTTGCCATGTAAATATTTGCAGGGTATACTGCTATCAGCAATAAGATAAGCCCAATTGCAGCATAAGATCGAGTAGCCTCAAAAAGTAATGCTATTCCAAAAAGCAGCTCAAAAAACCCTGAGATATACACCATCGCTTTAGGATAAGGAATAGAACGCGGCATTGTTTTGACGTAGGGTTTAGGCACTATAAAGTGTAGAATTCCAGCAATACTGTATATTGCCCACATTATATAAAGTCCTAGTTCTTCCATAATTTAATTTCGTGAGGTTAAATTACTTGAAAATTATGGTTTTGAAGGTTGAAAGGAGTATTAAGTTAAGAGTGTGTTCAGATATGAATCGTTAAAATTAGCTAAGCAATTCAATATTTCAAACCCTAGAAATGGCTAGTTTATTAATTTGTTATACTTTAGCAATGAAAATGATGTGAAAAAGAAACATTTTCAGTGTATTTTCGTTATATTAAGTACTATGAGCAGTTT